>QMCD01000815.1_pt1 | contig 46505 bp, 57 predicted proteins | sample 1821841 | NCBI WGS metagenome assembly QMCD01 (sample SAMN01991225, study PRJNA193472) | Termite gut metagenome, whole genome shotgun sequencing project. | isolation source: worker | host: Macrotermes natalensis
GTATCCACCTGCGCCTTGCCACGAGCAGTGGGGCACCTAAGCCACTTCTCATATCCGGCATTCTTTAGCGCTAGCTGTACCTTGGAGCTCATCCCCGCGCATTGGCAACTTAGTATACTCAGGCTCATTCGATAGCCCTCATATATTCGCTCATGTCGTCATCCCCCTCTTCGCCAGTGTCACCAGAGCAGAGCATCGCCGTCCGAGCAGCGGAGTTTATTATCTTAGCTGACTGCTGGATAACGTAGACCGATCTAGCATCGCAAGCCTCTATTACTTTCTGGGCTTCCTTACGGATAAGGTCAAGCTGTGCCCCAACGTCGTCGCTCATTTTAACCCCTTTAGATGTGTGCCCTCATACTCCTGGAGCATCTCACGCACGTTACAGAGCCTCTCATGAGCTCCTGAGACCATATAAAAGTTCTGGGTGGATATGCTCTCGTCCAAAGTCTTATCGACCTTCCTTAGCTCGTCAAGGATGTGGTCTATCACCTCTCGATGTGTGTGCCGTTCGACAAGCTCTCTAGTTGATAATGATTTATATTCCGGTGTCTTTGCCATGGGTATATTCTACCATATAGACATAAACGTTGTATATGTTTATAATCATAGATATGGCGAAATCAAATTATCTTGAACCAATCTGGGACAACCCACAGAAACTCAGCAAGGAGGAGTTTGTCTCGGCTTTTCAGAACATCACAGAGTACTGTAAGATTGCTAAGCGTGTTATTGCCAAGAACAGAGAGGAAGTTCCGCTAAACCCAAACGCCACTCAGCAACAGATTATAGACGTGTTCGATAAGTACATGAATAAGGGGAAGGTGGATGACAAAATGCACGTAGCCGCTCTGGTCAAGCCACGCCAAGCAGGCGGCTCAACAATCGTATCTGCGATTCTCCAATATCTTTGTACCACCCAGAGGAATATGGTGCTCGTCTACGTCCTGCAGGCTACAAGTTCGGTTGATAACTTTGTGGATACCAAACTCCTCCCGATAATCCAACGCACCCACCCTATGATGATGCCAAAAATACGAGTAGTCAGGAAGAACAATGAAACCCAGTTGGTATTCGAAGAGTGGAACAACCGTGTCCTTAACAACCGCATAATCTTCATGTCAGCAAATAGCAAGAGCGAGGGGAGGCTCTTAACACCTACGGCAATCATTTTGGATGAAGCTGGTGCCTACAAACGACCAGAGCAAATTATGGACGGTCTAGTCGCAGCTCTACCAGACAACACCTTTTCCCTATTATTCGTCTTATCCACATTTCGCGCAGCGTATGACCACTTCCATAATATACTTGAGACTGCTAGGACCACCGAAGACCAAGACTTCATATTCGCTCCATGGTATAACCACAATGAGTATGAACTAGCCGAGTTCCCGAATAACTCTGACAATAAAATTCCACAAATGCTCATAGACAGCGTTAGAGAACACCTTACAGAGCAAGACTTCGACCCAGAGACTATAGAGCGTAAGGTCAATTGGTACGCCAACACTCTCATAACAAAAGCCCATGGAGATATCCGCTCCATGATATCAGAGAATCCGACAACCTATGAGGAACTTGTAGCCGATGGCAACATGAATGTATTCTCTACGAGGATATGCGGAGAATACTTAGAGCAGGAGGTGTATGCTCCTTACGAGCTAGTTGAGGAAAAGCACAAGGTTGTGGCTAAAGAAGTAGACCGTTCGCCACTAGAGATATTCGTTAACCCAGTATATGGGCATAGGTACCTTATATCTGTTGACCCAAATAACGGGGCGACTGGCGAGAGAGATGATGTAGGCATGGTCGTAGTTGACCTTGATACTTTACAAGAATGTGCGACATTCTGCACGAATGAGCTAGGAGAGCAGGATGTGGCAGAGCAAATCTATCTTTTACAAAGATTTTTCTATGGGGCGAAGGTTCTCATAGAGCGTAACGTAGGAAGGCTCCTCATAGAGCATTGCGTGCAACTCGGCGTTAGAAGCATTGTAAGAGGTGGAGACGGCGAGTACGGCGTAAGGACTGTCGGTGGAAGCTCGGGCAAATCTCAGCTTGTCAAAGACCTAGCCTCATTGATAAACACCAAAATGTACCGACCAAGAGGAAGACGTAGCTTAGAGGAGTTCCTAGCGTTCATATGGATTCCCACAGACACTATTTGGAAGTGCAAGGGGACAGGAAGATTCAAGTCTGGCGAGCTCATGAAAGACGATCTTACGATGGCGAGGGTTATAATGGTACCTTACATACGCAAAAAAGCCGTTGAGCAACAATACGAAGACCAAGGCGAAGAACGAGACTTTGTACGCGTTGGCGGGATAGCGTGGTAGAATAATCTGACGATGCCGTGGCCGACCGGTTAGGCTCGGGCCTGCAAAACCCGCTAAGTGCGTTCGACTCGCACCGGCGTCTCCATGTGGTATAATGTGTCTACCCCCCTGCCACGATGTTGGGGAAGCTCTTAAATCGTCTGAAATATGACGATTTTTGCTAGTTTTTAGCCTTTTTTTAGCATAAATGCTATAATCACAGCATGATTAGTCCTTCTTCGATTGATTACAACGATAAACATTACTATATCCTACGCGATATCGAGTACAGCAACCTTCAGCGGATAGACTATCGGAACCTATGCTTCCGGGTTATGAACGCGCTAAATGGCGACCCGCTTGAGAACCTCTACGAGAAGTCAGTAAAGAATGCCCTTAAGACAGTAGACCAGCAGTTCAAGCAAGAGGCGCAAGCTATCTGCTCGAGCGTCCCGTCTGGCTACACGCGTATCCTTGGCGAGCTAACCGACTTTGCTATCTCCCAGCTCACGTCTGGTGTAGACCAGTTCAAGTTCGAAGTGCTATTCAACGCGCACATCAGCAACGAGAAACTCGACCTGATGAACTCTACCATCCGAGGGGTGTACCGCAAGTACAATATGGAAGCACTTGGCGAGGCTATCGGCGCCGACCAAGAACGGTACGGCATGGGTGCTAGCTTTACTTGGTGGGGCGAGCATGGGCTAGAGCTTCGGCAGATTGCCCCGCAGGACGTCCTAATGAGCACCAACATCTACTCGTCGGAACGTAAGCCAATCGGCATAACCGAGATGATTTCCTACAAAGACCTCCGCAAGTTTATTGAGGATGAGGGGCTACACCAAGAGATAGAACTTCCGGGCGGCAGGAAGATTATGGGCATTAAGACGCTAAATAACATGGACATCCCCATAGACGACCTAAACGACTTACCGTATTGCCCGTACATAAAGCCGTTCGGCAAGTACATGCAGCGCAAGTACACTGTAAGCCCCGTCAAGTATAACCTAGAGGAGTGCTGGGGTGAGATTGTATCAAGCCGTGGGTTCGTCGACATCAACCATGAGCTTACCCCGACCACAAGCGCAGAGACCCGCTCGAAGAGTAATTTCGACGGCGCGGACGTAGAGCGGACATACTACTGGGACGACAAGAAGAAAGACCTATACGTTGTCATCAACCGTATGTATGTGCTGAAGAAACTCGAGCTTGTCCCCAGCAAGAAGCACGAACGAGAGCTAACCGATGCAGAGAAGAAGGAGCGTGAGGAGATATTCGAGCACCTAGAACACTTCAACCCAATAGACATCGCCCCATATATGCTTAAGCGCGAATACGTGTACCCCTATACCCCAGTCTTTGGGTGCCTAGAGTACTTTGACCGCTACTATGCCTACAACTCAATGTACAACCACAACACCTATATCTTAAGCCTGCTTACCTTCGTGAGCTCTGCTAGCAACCGCAAGGAGCTCCAGAAGATGATGCTAGGATCTGGCGCTGTGCTTGACGACATAGATGGAGACATCCAGATACTCCAAAAACCACAGGATATGTCTGCCCTCCTAAACCACCTCGCACGGCTCGAGCAGAAGATGCAGGACGCCCTGAGCTCTTACCCAGCTACGGCGATTACCGCTATGCAGAAAGACCGAGGGACTGCCGCCGCTGACGGACAGCTCCAAGAGACTGTCTCGATGGGTCTGTCTATGCCCAATAAGCACCTAGAGATGTGGGCGTCGAGCTTGATTTACAAGGCTCTCTGCCTCTCCATCGCCTTTAAGAAAGACCTAATCCAGAACAAAGATATGGTCCTAGGCTACGAGGATGAGGCATTCAGCAAGATACTCAAGTCTAGGCGCATTGAGGTAGTCAGTAAGGCTAGGGCTAAGGTGATGAACCGCATCAAGGCGGCGAACGTCATGGCGCTAGTCCCAGTCCTGACGCAGAACCCATATATCGACCAAGAGAAGTTCCTCGTTGATGCTATCCGTATCGCAACCTATGGGGACATGGACGCTGCAAACTACATCAAGAAGCCAGAACTGCCCCCCGCCCAGATACAGACGAACCAGCAGGCTGGGGCAAACGTTGCGAGGGCTTACACAGACGAGCAAGAGCTTGCTACGACCCGACCGTTCGACTATGCTGTCTCCCGCACAGACATGTCTAGCCTACCCCCCAACGAACAGGCTGAGATAGCGGCGATGGGGTCTATGATTGCCGAGCAAGGCGCCGGAACAGCCAATACGTCAGGGCTAGTCATGCCCCCCAATTCAATATCTGCCGTCCCAGAAGTAGCCGGCATACAAGCAAACGAGGTGATATAATGGTAACATACACAGAAATACCAGCAGGAGCTTAAATGGAAGGATTCAAACCAACACCGATGTTCATGCCCAACATCGCAGCGAACGTAGAGGGGGCAAACTCAGACGAGAGTGTCGCTCAGAAGAAGTATTATCAGCTGATAGACGACCTGAAGTCTGCCCTAGAGATAGAGGGCGTGGACAAGGCTACGGTAAACCACGACATAGAGACTGTGCTAGGGATTATCGGGGACGAGGCAGAACACCGCCTCAAGCTGTCAGAGATGGTCTCGCACTATAACGGAAGCAACCCGATCGCCTATGACGCCATCGACGTGATAGACGCCATAAAGAATACCATAGAGGACGTATAAAAAAAGAACCACCGGTGATTGCAATCTGGTGGTTCTCGCCCGTTCCTACTGGGCTAGGGTAGTAGTTGACTGGGTCACCCCAGTCCGTGTTACGCGGCGCTAGTAGGTCTTATATTCGCCCGCAACTACCCACTACGCCCAGTATACTACGCCGCGTTCAGTTCGGCAATAGCCGCGTCCAGCTGCGTTATGGTGTTGTCGGCTTGAAGGAGCTGGTTGTACAGTTTAGCGCTATTGTTACGCATAGTGTCTATCGAGGTCTGGTAGGTCTGGTCTATCTTAGTCGACTCTGGGATGAAGGTGGCAGTATCGTACTGAACGGTCTTGAGTGGCATTGTGCCAGAGTTGAGCAACCCCCTTGAGGACAGGGCAGAGGCTGTGCCAGCTAGCTGGTTGCGCCTAGTCTGCTCAAGCGCTTTCTTCTGGCTCTGTTGGGTATTGCCGGCAGCGATATTGGCGCTTTGGATATACCCCCTGATTTTTTCTAAGTCTTGTGGTGTCATATGCTAGTTCCTTGTACTATATTATCACACATTACGCTATTCTCCTCCAAGCCATTATTTTTATTTTGGGCGGGTCTATACTGTGCGTATGACCTGCCCCTTCGCCACTCGTCTGTGTGCCCCATCCAGTGAACTCTCCAGAGGTGGGGTTGTTTGCGGCAGATGGGTATCGCGGATTAGCCACGACCGTGCCATATCCTACACCGAGGGCTCCAGTACCGGCGTTTGCTGGGACATTCACTGTGTGATTGTGCGCTGGCATCTGGGCTACGGTAAGTGCCGTGCTACCAGACGTAGAAGAGCCACCGACATTCCCCATGTCAGCTGAGGCGGTGAATAGATAGTAATCATTAGGCAAGGGTAGCCACTGCCCTCCGAATAGAGTGCCGGGGTCAGTGGAGTTCATGCTAAGATACACGGAGCCTATCGGGTAGGCTCTGAGCAACAGAGCGTTGACTGCATTATCAATATCGCTAATCGGTTTCCAATATGGGTCAGTTGTCCCGTTATCCATTGCTAGGATCGACGGAGTCGTCGGAGCAGTCATGGAGCGCTGCGCCCCAGAGGATGATGTTCCGCCTATGATAGGTGTCCTCGCCGTGTGGCTAGACCTACCTGTGCCACCACTGGATACTGTTATCGCTATTAGACAGTTCTACTAGAGGCTTATCAACTATCAACCACCAAGAAGTACCCGAGTACCATCTGACTTGGACAGCCGTTCCCTTGCGCAGCACACCCGCAGGGTATCCATACATTTGAGCGCCACTAATCGTGTTCCCAGTCGAAATCCTGTGCATCTCACTGGGCGTCTGCCCGTTGACTGAGAGAGTAATTACAGAGCCTGAGCCGTTGACATGAGGTATCATTACGAAGGTGTACCCATTCGGTATTGGGTTAGGTATCTTGCTGTCATTTATGATGTAGGCAGTATCCGTACCGGTCGTCGTGTCTATGACAAGCCCACTGTCCCCCTCGTTGCCCGTGGATGACAGCACGCCGTTGCTTATCGACAGACCGTCCCCTACCTTGATACCCCCTAGGGTTGTCGCAGAGGCTGTAGGGAGCGAGTAGGTGTTGCTGATGGTACTACCGCTTATGCTTATCCCCGTCCCAGCCGTAAGCTTATCCTGCTTAGCATTTAATGCTGTGTTCATCTGGTCTAACCGGACAGCCTCCTCTCCTACAGTTGCTTGGATAGTCGTGACCGCCCCCCTAGTGTTCCTCTGGACAACCCCGCCAGCTATGTTGGCTGGGGTTACATCTCTTACGTCATCATACCCAGTAGAGGTCTTCAGATATACTTGGTCATAGCGCGTGCTCGTTTTGACGCTGGACACCTTGCCATCTATCAGCGCCTTATACCCGTCGTAAGTGTTGACCTTGCTTGCTGTAATCCCCGAGTTCACCGCATTGCTCTGGGCAGTGTTCAACTTATTTTGCTTGGCGTCCAGTGCCTGTTGCAGGTCGCTCTGGTTGGACAGTTGCCCAGTAATCCCGCCCCATGTAGCAGATGGGATTACCTGTACGATGACGGCGTCGTAGGTAGAACCACTTATAGAGGTTATCTCCGCCTCAGTGCCATTGGGGAAGATAACTAGGTCTCCCACCTTAGGGTCGGCTTGCGTGTTTATCCCAGTAAGTGCAGAGAGGCTCTTTCCAGTTATAGTAGTTCCAATCGGGTCTGGGTCTTGCTGTTCGCTAGACGTGAACTTATCTGGCAGGGCGGTCGCCGAAGCCGATATAGTCCGCGAGCTACCAGAGCCGGAGATTGTTATGTTGGAGCCGGGGAGAAGGTTCTCTAGGTATTGAAGGTTGTCAGTAGAAATCGACCCGTCATTAGTAAGGTCAGACGTCTTCGTAGGGACAGCAATAGATATGTCTACGTTCTTGGAGCTATCTGGGGCTATGTTATTCCCGTTTAGAGATATACTCTCAATCGTATTTACCTCTGCACCAGCCGCAATGCCGCCTAGCTTATCCATATCCTCAGTAGAGTACGGGTTAGCGTTTACGACGTCTAGCTGGCTTTGGCTAAGCTTGTCCTGCTTAGCGTCAATTGCGGCGCCATACCCGTCATATACACTCACCTTCCCAGATGTAATGCCAGAATTAGTAGCATCCACCTGCGATTGAGATAGCTTATCTTGCTTACTTACGTCAGACTGCACGACCGGGTTAGACGGGTCTGTGTTATCTACCATACTTCCAGAAACCGACATAACCCCAGACTGGGGGAGATCTGACATAGTAACATTACCATCATCCCCAACCAGCAATATCTTGCCGGCATTGTCTATGCCCTGTTGCTTGTCTACCTTAGTGTCTAGCCCGCTATCGACGTACGACACGTCTGCCTTGCTAGTAGAATACCCGTCGTACTGGCTTACTTTAGCTGCCGTGATACCAGAGTTGGCAGCGTTCATCTGGTCGGCGTTTAGCACGTTCTGCTTGCCACCTATCTGTGCTGCGTATCCGTCGTAAATGGATACCTTCTCTGATGTAATACCGCTGTCTACCGCCTCCGTCTGGGCAGTGTCAAGGGCGTTCTGCTTACCCTCTATGACCCCCTCATACCCGTCCCACTTCTGTTTATCCTGTAGGGTGACTGTGCTGTTTAGGGTAGCTAGTTGACCAGCGGTAAACTCCGTATCGTTTATGGAATACTGGAAGTTCCACTGACCACCAGAGTACACGTATCTAGCCGTATAGTCGTTGTGGGTTTCGTCGTCTACGACTATTGCGTAGTCGTTCTGGGTTGGGGTATACGGCGCACCGTTGTAGTAGTACGGTCCAGAGAGGAGAGAAGCCAGAGTGGGGAATGGGTCGCCCGGATTTCCAGCAGTGGGCACAACGTAGTTACTAGCCATATTCTGGATGCTCGAGTTCACAAAAGCCTTGTCTGCCAGCTGGTTATCGGTCGTCGTCTGAGATGGGATGAGCGACCCTGAGCCAGTCCGAAGCCTAAGCTCGTCATCTGCTGACACGAAATCTTGGGAGAATAGCGTGCTGAACGGCTTTCCCTCTACCATGCCCCATGTAGGGGTAACGTTAGCTTGGGCGCCGCTCTCTATGTTGGCAAGCTTATCCTTCTCTGCTGTGGTATATGGGTTAGCGTCTATGACCGCTATCTGGGCGGGGGTTAGTTTGTCCTGCTTCCCAGCCATTGCTTGGTTGTAGTCTGTAACATTGACCTTTGAGGTTTCATACCCATCATACTTAGCGACCTTATCTGCTGTTATGCCTGAATTGGCGGCAGACAGTTGAGCGGAGGTCAGGGCGTCCTGTTTAGACGGGTCTCTTAGCACTATCGGGTTGGCTGGGTCCGTATTGTCTACGACTGGACCGGTTACGGATTGCACACCACTGCTGGAGGCTGCCCTAGTGGTCACGTCACCATCTGGTCCTACGTATAGCACCTTGCCGGCGTTAGACATGCCTAGGTTCTTGTTCAGCTTTCTATCTAGTTGTGCTTGTAAATCTGCTGGGATGTCGCTAGAGCTATCCGGCATGCTACTTAGGTCTACCAGACTGTTGATAGTCCTAAATGCCCTGTTCAGCTTGTCGGCTGTCGGGCCCCTATGCGCGCCATCAAAACTAGAGTAGTCGAAGAACTGGGTCAGTCTCTGTATGGCGTGTTTCCTCTTTACATCCATCTTACCACCCCATATTCGCCTTGTAGCGAGTGCATCTGGAACTTACGGCGCCAGTTAATAGAGTATATGCGGTACTGGAAGAACGGAGATATGCTACGGCTAGGTATAACGAAGCGCTTGTGTTGAGCGAAGTTTACCTCCTCGCTCCCCTCAATCTCACGCTCCTCTAGGAGCCTGCTGTGGATGTTAAGGCGCTCGCGCGCATCTCCTCCAGCGTATTCTTTCTCCGACCTAATGCCGATATATACAGACTGGTCGCTGGGTATCATATCAATCTTGGTCTTCGCTAGGCGCATGCGCCCAGATATGCCCGGGATAGTCACCTGTGGCAAGTGTCTCTCGTATACCACTGGGCTGTCAAAGTCGCAACACTCGTCGTCCCTATCGAACAGGAAGGCGACAGGAGCTTGTGAGTGCATAGCAAACATCTCTCGGAGCTTATCGTCTGAACTAGCCCACTGCACCATAGCGTTAGTATCGTGCCACCATGGGTAGCTCTGGTAGTTGATGAGCGTATCGAACACGTAGGCGCTATCGTTGCAGCCATCCCCATCACGATCATAGAAGAAATGAATACGGTCGGCAGCGGCGAACACATATCGGCTTGCGTCAGATAGGTTATCTACACGGTTAGATATGTCGTTGCTAAGATAAGAACTTTCGCTAGCCCTAGTACGGCGCATGCCGGCAAGCTGGTTGTACTGGTAGAGCGCGCCAGAGTAGTAGGTTACATCGAATGGGTGCGTAACGCCGATAGTATCGGACAGCTCGGTTATCTGCATTGCCCCGGATAAGTCATTCGCCTGCGGAGCGGTAAACCTAGACGCCCCATTCTCTCTAAATATGCGGAACTCAGTGTCGGCGAAGTTGACTACCGCCTTTATCGGGTCGCTGGTGCTAGTCTCCTGCCGAGCGTCTGGCGAGTAGAAGCGCAGATACTGTGGGTACTGGGTCGGGCGCTCGTATCCGCCCTCTTTCCCTTTCTCCCCAGAGATATATGACAGACAGGTAAGGTTAGGCTTGCCCTTAAACCCGCTAAATGCCAGCCTCTGCCCGACCTTAGCGATAATACTAGGCGAGGGAGGGAGTATCAGGTCCGCATCGCTGTCAAGTTCGACGTCTTGATTGTCCAGCCCGGGGACGACATCCTCGCTCTTCCACTCACCTATCTTAAACCTCTGACCGTTGCTTAGCGTGTCCACGTAGTAGACATACTCGCCCATCTGCTCAAACATGGCGTACGGTGCGTCGTTAGAAATACGAATGTCTGGGCATTCGACGAACTCATCCGCTTCACGAACGAACCGAAGCATCCTAGTCTCGCCATCTTTTTCGACTGGGAACACATAGTTGGTGCTGGAGCCATCGCGAACGCGGATGTAGTTCGGCATAGTCCGCCACGAGTTGGTAGTAAACGACAGCAATGGGGCGCCAGCATGCTCCCCCCACTCAAAGCCCTGCTTTTTCGGTAGAATCATCGGTATTCCAGATTGTGCGACATTGCGATTTTTCACCCCAGACGATAGTAGAGTCATCCCATCTTCGCTTTTTGTATCGACTAATTCGTAGTAAAGCGACACAACATCGTCATTCAGCGTCCGCGTCGGCATTTTCATAAACCATAGCTCGAACTCACGGAATTCGTAGTCCGGCACACGGCAAAGTTCTAACCTGACGCAGGACTTAGTCCCATTCGCGCTAACCGCAGTGATAAGCAACGCCCCGTCTAGACCGTACTTGTTCATAGCCCATAGCTTTATGCCCTCGATTTTCTTGCGAGGCGAGTCTATCTTGTAGTCTACCCTCCACAGCTCGCCCGGGTAGATGGTCAGCTCGTCTTCGGCATTATCTGCGGTGATGCCATCGTTCTCATACCCATAGCTGGACAAGCGCTTGCTCCCACCGCGAGTAGTGGAGGAGACAGACAGGTCGTCGTTTACCTCTTGACTGAGGCGGTTATTCTGCATGTAGGTGGAGGCTAAGTCTGATGTGTTTATGCCCTCCTGCGTAGACAGCCCGAAGAAGCGGGTAAATGTCGCAGCCTCGTGCATGCGCCTACTCGAGCGAGTCTGCCAGTTGCCGTCTGTGCGGGAGTATAACCCCTTAGCGTTCACATCGTCGTTAGTTAGCCTAGCTGGGGTCTGCACTTGGTTGCGGAAGTTGTTGGCATTTCGGCGCATATTACATTCCTCTTATTATAGTTGGACGCCCGATGCTGAATTGCCTGCCTAGCAGAAGCTTGAGCCTTGCCATGTCGATCTCTATATCCTCACGCTGTGCTAGCCCAAAGCTCCAGTCAGACTCGGAGCGGTAGCGGGCATCGCGTAGCTCTTCTAGCACAATGTTCAAAGCCTTTCTGGGCAACGGTATGGTTTCCTTCATGCTGATTAGGTCTTCGGGGATATACGACCCGCGCATGTCTACTACCCAAGCCTTATCGATAGGTTTATCAAAGTATAGGTATAGACCATCTAGCTCCTCCTGCATGGTGAAGTAGCACGGAGTACCCGGTTCCTCGAACTCGGCAGTCGGGAAGTTGTCGAAGAACTCAGCAGGTGCGAGGTAGCATATCTTGTGGCGTCGTGGCTTGCATGTTGCAACCTCTATTAGGTTGAAGTTTGTGGCGTCCGTAAGCTCACCCGGCAACTCCTCGCCGATCTTCCACCGTGGGTTATGCTGTTTCTTCTTAATATCTAGGCGTACCTTGAGGTGGAATGGGAATAGCTCTTGGAGCTTGGGCTCTAGCGCGATATCCCCAATAACGAAGTTTATAGCCCAGAGCATCCACTTATTGTCAATCTCGGCATCCATGTCAAGCATCATGGTCTGGAGTTTATCTTTAGCTTGTGCGACTGTGTATCTATTCTTCTGCATAAACGCCTTTCTCTACGTCATGATATTTCTTATCTATTCTAACAGACTTTCCGCTTATGCGTGGCCCTTGTGGGGTGCAAATTGTCTTATTGCAGAATACCAGTTTAGCTTTCGGCTTGAACTCCCTATTCATCTCTTGCTTATGGAGGATAGCTCCCTCTGTGCGCTTGCCCGAGCTGAAGCAGTTAGCCTCTCCTCGTAGAGTAGTTGCACCCATGTAGCGGTCAGTGTAGGTGGTCTTAGATAGGTACTCGTTGTCTTCTTCGTAAAGCGTGTTCACCCTTCCGCTCCTATGAGATAACCGTTAAGCTCATGACCGTCTTGCACCCGAGATGGCGGGTCTCCGCCTGGCGTTCCCCCTTCTGTTGTTCTGAGTTCAACTTCTGCACCATTCTGTACGCGCGAGAGCATACCGTCGGTACGATTTAAAGAATATTCTGTTCCGCTTATCAGCCTAGACCAAGGTCTGTAATCAGTAATTATTTCTGCCAGATAGATAGGGATCGCATCTTTACCCCATACAGGTTCCCCAGTAATCCAACCTCCCTGGAACATATTTATAACAATAGTTTCGTCACCTACATATGGAGTAGTAAAAGTTATGGTATCACCCTTCTTATAAGTGCTGACCACATACGGTGTACCAATAGCCGTTCCATTAACGCCCTCGAACTCTACCAGAACGTTGTTGGGGTCATTATTTGGGAAATATGGTAGATCGTGGCGCCCAGATGTCCCCCCTGATGGGATATTGCCACCAAATGTCCATAGCAAAAAGTCTGCTGCTCCTACGCTGTCAGAAGGGGCTATGGACTCTGCCGAGATGAAGACATTAGTCAGGGTTATAGTTGCCGTTGTGTCGTCGTGCGTCCCTTCGGCATCGAATGAAACATAACAGTTAGCCTTACCAAATACGCCAGGTCGGCTGGATACATAGTGGTAAGCCATTGTTAAGCAGCCCTTATATCCCCTGTCGGAGAACCATTATCGCGGGTCTTGATGTACATATTACCATTTAATGCTCCTGAGTAAAGGTTCACATTACCGGTTGCAATCATATCATTGCCAGAAAGCGGCCACCCATAGATTCTACTCAGCAGGGTAGATATGGACGCCTCTAGCTCAGATACTCTATTCTCCAGTTGCTGTACGCGGGTATTGTTGCTCGTGATGTAATTGTTGACGGTATCCGATACTGTGTCCACTTGATTCCGTAGCTCGGCGTCTTTGCCGACAGTATCGTAGTTATCCCATAGGCTAGTGGTGGAGTTCCACACGTAAGTGTTGCCAATAGACGGCTCTGCTACGTTGCCCAGCCATTCTAATCTAGCGTGGTTCACGATGTCCTTGACGGCTACGCAGTCAGCGGAACGTCCGTCCAGTCCGTTTACATTACGCTCTGAGTGGTACATGATAGCCCAGTTGAAATTGTCTGGCTCCTCTGGGGTAGTAGTCCCGAGCTCTACGTGCGTGTCTGTCTCTCCATATCTTATATAAGGTAGCAAGTCTACTTCTGCCCCACCCCATGGGGTAGAGAACCAGAGGGTTGTCGGGTCTTCTACGTCCCAGTTCGCAACGTTGAAGTAGGCATCTACGCAGTTGGCGGCGATTCTCTCACACTCGCAGTCGCTCTTATCTGGGGGGAAGAAGTCATGCTTGCTCATATTATTTTACCTGTATATTTACTGCTATGGTTGTGCTGTCTACTACCGTAAATAGCTCTTGGTCTGAGTCTGGGTTAGTGCTGACCGTGCCATCTTCGTCTAGGTAGTACTTCTGTGCGAGCGTGTACTCATGACCAGATTGGATATAAGCGAATCCAGTGTTCTGCAATAGGATGTGCCCCTCGAGCGTCTCGTCTTTGCCCAGTGCTATCATACGAGCATATTGCCCACTTAGTGGCTTGGCTAGGGAGACCTCAGCTTCTCCGAATCCGTTACGGGTGACGTACACGGCGCGAACTTGCCCCAGCGGAATCTCTAGGTCTGATTTTACGGAGTAGGTGTTTAGCCTAGACGGCGTAACTGGGAGGATACGCCCGAGTGGGAGGTTGAAGTAGTCGTACTGCGGGTCGCCACAGCTGTCCGTGTCCGGCGCCCCAATAAGCACCATGGCGTTTCGTGGCACCTCTTGCTTACCCCAGATAGGGAATTGCCCTTGGTACATGTCAAAGTTAATAGTTTCTGTTGTGCGACTCATAGTGTGCTCCAGTTCACTTTTATATTTCTAAATACTAATCTAGCTACGCCGAATGTTACCCCGGTGAACTGCGCCGTAGCCTTTATTGTAATGGACTTCCCGGGCGCAATATGGGGCAACGGTACGCTAATGTCATGGCTATGGTCATATGGGTGGTACACGCCAGCATAGTAGAATGTCTCATCAAGCCCAGCGTCCTCGCTCAAGAAGTTTATGGATATGCTCGGGCTGTACACGGCAGACGCGGCTGCTGGGTCTGAGGCTCCTGCAACCAGCTGCATTATAACGGTAGGTCGGGCAGAGTACGTGAGGGGGTTGACTATTGAGGTAGTAAGGTCTCCAGAGCCTTCGCCATTAGTGATGACGATGTTGTTACTTACGGCGTCAACGTTGCTACTGTACACAGAGCTGATATAGCTAGCTGCGTCTGCCCTATATACGTCGCCGTTAGGTGTCATGGACACGATTTGTGCGCCAGAACCTAGAGGGTTATCAATAGACTCGGGGAAGAAAGCGTGATACCCATCGCCAGTCTTCCACCCGAAGAGATAGCTCCTAGAGGCGGGGTCTGGAGCTCCAAGGGCGGCCATGTTACCGCTCGAATCTAAGCCCAGTATACTGCTTGCCGAAGGAACTATGCTCTTAGATGGAACAAAGGTCTCCCATTTGTCAGCAGCGGATCCGCCACAGTCGATACACCCATCAGCGGCGTTCTTCACCAGTATAGACGTATTGCCACCAGCGCGGTCTAGCACGTCCGATAGGTCGCCGAGTCTGCCTAGCCCTAACATATCCCTTACTAGGATATTCTCTTCTCTTTCTTCCTCATTGAAATAACGGAAAGACTTCTCTCTGCGGTTAAGCGAGAGATGGGTTATATGCTCCTTGGGAATGTTCAAGGTCTGACCCTCGCCGTTTATGCTGAAATTCCAAGCGTATCCATCGCTCATCGGCACCTCAGTCAATGCAAAGGTCGTATCGCATAGTCCGCAAAGCTTCCCCTCTAGCTTCTCTTTACAGTTATGGCATATCCCGCACCCACAACTCATTGTGCATTCCTCCATCTGGTTACTAGGTTAGCTTTTGGTGGCCAAGCTACGTTGTCGTCAACACCGTCTAGCACCCACATCGAGCGCCCAGAGGCTCCAGCTCCCCAAGTACCGCTAATCGCTATCTGTCCTTTATTATTTATCCTTGATCTGACTAGATTTAACCCGCCCCCAGAGTTGCTCACCCAGCTGCAGTGCATTGGGAGGTCGGCCCATCCAGTGTCTGGCATGTCCGGCCAAAAGTCTGGGTCTTCAATCTGGGCTACAAGCAGGTCGGTTATGTTCTGCGCCGTCCTGCCGTTATTCTGATGCACGTCCATGATCAGGTTCATCGTGTCGTTAGCCCCGTAGAAACAAGCGATGCCGGTACCGTTGCTGACGGTGAATCCGTTTATGCCGACTATCGTCGTGCATATCTTTCTGTGCATAAGTTCTAGGACTTTGTTCGTAGTATCTGGCAGAGTACCGACTACTGGCTCTTTGGTGTCCGGGTCTTGGCTGATTACAATAGGGTTGCCGTTATCGTCTACTGGTATCTCGTCTACTGGGGTTGGCTGGACGTACGAGAACCCTTTACCGGGGCGCCACATGCCGTACCAATACTCGTTGACGTTCATTGGAACATCTAGTAGTTCTGGGCACCCAGTCGTGTTTATCCCCATGACGTGCTGGAGCGAATCCGTCTTGTTTTCTAATGGCATCCATTTATGCCACATGTCTGTCGCCCCCTCGTTGCACTCAGCGCATACATCTCCGGAGCGCTTGATTAGGAAGGCGCAGTTGCCACCCGGCGTGTCTTCAACATCTACTAGGTCTCCTAGCTTTCCGGCTAAATCACCGTATGGAATGTCCGTATAGTCGCCATGCTCATCTAGGTAGGTCAACGTGCGGAGAACTTTATCCCCAGACAGCTTAGTGAGGTGCTCCTCTGGGAAGCATATCTTCTTCTGCTCCGTGCCTATAGTGAACAGAAAGCACCCCTCTGGTGTTCTATTGATGTCGAAGGCTAAGTCGCAATCGCATTTCTTCCTAGTGCACAGGTTACATTTACCACAGTTATTGCATTTACTGTTCATGCTAATATCATAGCACATGAAGCATAAAAACAATACTTTTATACACTGAACATTATAGTTTACACAAGTGTCTATTGTGTGTATAATAAACTTAAGCACATTAAAAGGAGGGGAAGTGGCATGAAACGGGGGGAGGCATGGAACATCCACCATCTTCTGTTTATCCGCAGAGAATGGCTATACTCAGAGGACATGATGGCGAGAGAATTGTGCAAGGGGCTGACGCTTAAGATGCCAGTTATATGGCATAACAAACTGCACATGGACATTCGCCCAATCCAAAAACTCACCGGGCCAACACTACGTAAGGTATACGACGCAATGCGTATGACTGGCGACGTCATCTACGACGCGATATGCCTGTCAGAAATCGCGGACCACTACGGAGCACACAAACTATCTACTGGCTTAGCCGAAGAAGTAGCGTACATTAAAGAGTGGCTGAGGTCGGAAGAGTAAGTGCTAAGGGAGCCTAACCGCTCCCTTTTAACTCCTCCTAATGCTTTGCCCTGTTCCTAGAGCTACTCATTATGCTGATGTTGCTCTTCCGATTGGCTCTCTTCAGCCCAGAGCGCATATTATCTTTGTGGTGGACATCTTTCCCTCGAAGCGCTGACTTGCCGTATCTCTTCTCTGCTTGTCTTCGTGCGGCGTTCCTAGTCTCTCGCCTGTCTACCTCTTCTGGCCGAGCGTTGTAGCGCTTATCATATTTGCGCTTCTTGGCTAGAGCCTTAGGGTTGCGCCGGTAGTATTCGGTGGTACGCCCAGCCATCAGGAGCCTATCTGCACGATAAACTGGAAGTCTTGCGGAGTAGCCCCAATCTCTCCGTCGTTGATACGCTCAAGCGCGTCTCTTGCAATACTCCTAGCCACCTCGCCCCTACCCGATGCCTGAGCCTGTCTTATCTGCGATATGGCGTCAGTGGTGGCTTGGGAGCTGACGCTAGACTGGTAACTCCCAGTGCCCTGCCCATAAAGATTACGGATGAAGCTATCTGCGAACCCAGCAGTCTTAGACAGACCAATAGAGTTAGCCGTAGACACATAGCGCCCGCTCTTATCTAACACCGTCTGATATGAGCTTGGGATAATTGCTAGTGCGTCTAATGCGTCCCTAACCTCACGAGACCTAGTAACTATGTCGGCGCCGTATTTACGTATCACCGAGTCGAACCTAGGGAGGAACTGATTTTGCATGTAGTCCCATGCCAGCCTGTCTGCCTCGTCATAGTCCTTATTGTCCATGGCGACAGAAATTTTGTCGTTGTACTGGCTGCGGATACTCGACAGAGACCCTATCTCGTCATTGCCGCGGCTCATTATCTCTATCTCTCGGCGCATATCTTCTGGGGCGCCGTAGAACTCTGCCTGTCTAGCCTGCGCCCGGGTAGACACATAATCGCTTGCGCCAATATCTGTCGGGCTAGTTATCTCTGGTAACCCAGCCTCTACATAGGCCCTCTTGTTCTCGTTGCTATCGTTTAGCCCCTCGTCAGCAGTGTCTACGTCTAGGGCAGAGCGCATCTGGGAGTAGTTAAACTCAGTTATTTCGTTTCCAGCAGCTTGATACGCGGCGGACACTGTACTCAATAAGCTAGTTACTGGTCTCATTGCTTGGTCTATCTTAGCTTTAGCGTTGGTTCTCTCCTCCTCGCTGGAATATGGGTTATATATATTGTAGAACCCCGCTATAGTTGGGTATATGTCGTCCCTCATCTTCTTCGCCTTGTCAACCTGAGAGCTAAACTTAGCGATGTCATTATACGAACCATCGAAATCTGCACCGAGCTGCTTGAATGGGATAAATACCTTGTCAGCATCTTCATATAGACCGGCCTCCTTGAGCTTATTCTTCTTATCTATAGCGTCTATCTGGGCCGAGAGCAAACTGCCGTCTACTATACCAGCTAGGTCGGCAAGCCCAACAGCCAGCGACAGAGGCCCCCCTTCGTTCTGCATGTCTGTCCACGAGCTCAGAGCACCGCTTATATCTCCCCGTGTAACTCGCTGGGTCGGGTTCCACATGCCCCGGTACTCCATACCTGCGTAGGTGCTGGACTTACCGGCGATGAAGGCGGCCATCATGTCCATAACTGTTGATATGTTATCGACCACGTTCTGGTCATCGGCAAAGGTATTAGCCTCATACTGTTTAGCGCCGCTCCCAGAGTAGCTCGCGCCAGTTGAGTATAAATTAGCCGACTGCATCGTCCTGTTCAAGAACCCTCCAGCTGGTATCACATTTTTAAGCAACGGCGATTCAAACGCATTAGTAGTGTCTCCGAAGATTGCCCTAACTGGGTCGAAGTCTCGCTCAGCATCCTCGGCCGCCTCAGCCTCGGAACGGAATCCATAGTATACATCTGCTATGATTGAGGTAATCACGTTCAGCTTCAGAATATCCACTATGTTGTCGAATAGTATCCTATCCTCCTCATCTAGCTCCGAGTAGTGGTCAAACAGCCCAAATGGGTTCAGCCCCATGCTCTGGGTAAGCGTACCGCCAATAGCATTTAGCACACCGAATGTCAGCGCCTTGGAGCCGACTATGCCAATAGCAGCCTTCATGGCGGCCGGTGTGCCACCCACCTCGTTAGCCTGTCTTACTAGCGCGGCAGAGCGCTTGTAGTCTTTTATCGGCCATGTCCAGAACATTGTAGCCATCCTCCCTAGCGGAGAGCTGGCAATAGCGATACGCCCTAGCCCATCGGCTCCGATATGCCACCTAGACACCTGCCTAGACACAAAGTAAGTTAGGTCGGCGCCGGAGAGCCCCTGTCTTATGCCCATCTTCTCCGCTGCGTTCATGAACGATATCGTAGAAATCATCTGGGTCTTGTCGAAGACTAGCGTCGTGGACTTGACAAGGTTCTTTAGCATCTTCCCGGTCTTCTTTATGGTGGTATATTCCGTAGTATACTCACTCTGGAAGGTACTACCCATAGCCTCTTTCCTTGCAGCGTCTGTCAGCCCAACGCCTTTACCGTAAGCAGCTACTAGCCTTTTCGCGTCAGCGTAAGATGGGATGGTGTCCCTTAGCTTCATGCCGTTTATCCCCATGACTATACCCGGCTCCAGCACGTTCTGCACGGCCCCGCGAGATATGCCACCGAGGGTGTTAGAGTATCTAAGCGTCATCAGCGCGTCGGCAATCTTATCCCCCCATCCCTTGACTGGCGCTGCCGTCTTGAAGGCGCGGTTGTACATATCATTGAATATAGCCTTGCCTCCGCCTGGGATGTTATACGCCATACCTACGTTTTCCATCATCTTCTTGGCGGTGTTAGTCCTGAAGTATAGCATCTCCCTCTCGATAGCGTGTCTCCTCTCTCTGTCGCCACTGGATTGGGCTATAACCCCTAGTAACTTCCTCGCCGTGCTCTGCGAATAGTACCCTCTATCCTGCTTTGTCAGCATTCTATTGCCCATGCTAGAGATACCATCCCCATATAGCTTGGGCTCTATAAAGTCTACTATCTCTTGGGCAGTCACATCTTCTCGGACAAGCCCAGCGGCGTATAGCTCTTCTACGTCTGTATCGGCGACAGCCGGGGCTCGTTCCATATCTTCCACACCACCATGCTCTAGGAAGTTCTTGACCTCCCCCTCATGCGCAAACTCTAGCGCTCTAGACCTCTCGCCATCGGTAGCAGTACGCTTATTAGCACGCATCTTGTAATCGGCATTGACCCTGTTTATACCGGCGGTGTCGGCAGCGACCTTAAACTCCTTGGCGAAGTCTACATCTTTCTTCATCTTAGCCATCAGCGCGTCTATCTCTCTGTATAGCTGCTTCCACTCTTGGCTGTCCTTCTTCACTAGCCGAGATATGCTCTCCATCACTTCTGGTTTTTTATTACGTATCTCGAGCGCCATTATCATGTCCTGCATCTCGTCGATACGCTTAGCCTTTGGCTCAGCAATTTTAAGCAACTTTGGCATATCATCAGCCAGCTCGTTCATCCCCTTGCTCCGATAATACTCAGCCCAGTTATGCGCTATCTGCTCAGTCGTAGAATTACGGTTGGTGCTATCCCGGAAATGGTAGAAATATACGTCATCGAAGCTCTTGCTAGCATCTGGGTACAGCACCTGACCAGTCCTACGCTTGAAAAAATCTGATATGCCATCATACCCTTGGTCAATCACTCCATTCTGCATGTTAGCCTCGCGTTGCTTCCGCCTATGTACCTGACCCTCTGATATGTGCGGGGTGTATGTAGCACCTAGGTCCCCAATCGTTATCTTCGCCCGTAATCTTGATAGCTCCGTATTGCTCTGTCCCTCTAGCGCTGACTGCCGAGTAAGCGGGTTATAGGTTTCGTTCCAAGTATTGTATACTTTTATCTGGTTAGGCGTGAGCGAGTCTATCTTTATCAGACCGTCGTTTATCTTTAACCTAGTATCTAGGAAATCGTCGGCTGTCTTAAATCCGGCACTTTTTATGAGTGGCTCAAACTCTGCCTTCATTTTCACATATATCGGCTTAGTCTCTATGTCCGTGCGGGCTAGGTTGGCTTCCCTTATGTAGTTTGGCATATTGAGCCTAAACCGCGCGAGACCAGCGTCTAAATCCATCTTGGTGGTGGATATTCTAGACAGGTCTATGTTTGACTTAGATAGGTCCACCTTCGGCATAGTTACTTTGGACAAGTCAACACGCGGCACAGATAGGTCAGATTTTATGTTGGTGTCTATACGTGTATTAGTGTCTACTCTGCGTGCCATAAGCTACTTCACCTCATTCTGTATGAACTTAATTATTGCGTCTCTATCAGTTACATCCACTCCAGCAGAAATCATTGCGTCAACAACTAATACAGGGTCTTCAATAGCCACAGCTAGATTCTGGGGGATAGTCCTCATGCTAGATGAAAGGGATCGCGCCGCAGCACTGACCTCTTTCGTCGCAGCTGTAGCGTCAGCCGCGCTGAGAGACCAGATACCAAACTCTGCCGCATTAGCCTGAGCCTCTTCTGCTGTTGGGGTAGATTTTCCGATGTTCCTAATCGTGTCGCTGATATTGGGAATTATCTTCCCATTTTCGGATACGCGCTCTGGAGCCTCAGCTAGGGCCCCTAGCGGCGCTCCTGCCTGACCAGTCGTAGCCTTTACGTCTGAGGTAGGCAGTGGAGTCTCCGAGTAGTCTGGGGCGACAGACTGCTGTTCGAGCCGAGCTTCTTCCATATACCTAGCAGTATTCTTCATGAACGCTTCCGGCGTCATATTGGAAGCAGTGTCTAGTATTTTGCCTACTTCGGCATCTGCCTGCTTATCTGATAAACCCTGCTCTATTAGCCTAGATCTAACATTACTCTCAGAAATAACCTCTCCAACACTTTTCCCAGTAGTCTCAGACATAGACTTAACGTCAGTGGCGAACTTCTCTATCCTGCTATCCACTATGCCCTTGGTGTCTCTGCGGAATGATGCCACATCTTGCACAATATCTATTGCTAGGTTCACTCCTAGATTAGCCATAAACTCTGGGGAGAATATGTTTGGGTCTCGGTTTTCTGCCATTGCCGTGAAGAGCTCGGACGCCACCTCAGTACCGGCAGTTAGCGGAAGTTCAAGGCGCATATATCGCATAAACTTAGCCATACTCATTCCCCCACCGTCAGCGGCGATAGATGGAAACCTCACTGGTAGGCCGAGGAACTGGGCGGCGTTTAGCATTGTAAATGCTACACCGACTAACTGCGCCCCTACTTCACCTATCTGTTGGGATTTGCTCTTGTTCTCTATGGAGATAGTGCCGTCGTCTGACTGGGATATAATTAGGTCGTCTAAGTTTATAGCAGTGTTAGCTAGTCCAGTAGCCGCGTTCAGAGCGTTCTGACCAAACACGAACGCTCCGAGGGTGGGGATAGCCCCGCCAGTGAGTGCCGAGGCTAGTATTGGGGCAGTGGCGCCCGCCATGCCAGCAACGAAGTCTGCTCCTGCGACGATGCTATTCCGGTTAGCTAGGGACGATGCCTTATCCACGTTCCTCATCTCCGCCTTTGCCTCATTGCCCGTTGCATTTAGGAGTAGTTCAGTCAGCGCGTCCCCCCCAAGCATGCTCATCAGCGTCCCTCCGGTGCCCATGGTATCGGATACTGACCTCCAGAACGACTTAGTCTTCTGTATATCGTATGTTGCTATCTTCCTCTGCCACCCTATAGCTACTGTCATTCCAGCCGTATCAGCGTCGCTTCCCTTCTGGCGCTCTGATTCTATGTACCTGCTTATGCCTTTCTGGATATCTGCCTGAGTGTCGCCACTGGCGCTTGAGTATCTATCTAGCACGTCATTATAAGTGAGATAACCTAGGTTATTCTCTGGCATGTTATCCTTTATGATACTGGAGAATAGCTTGCCGGTTAGATAGTACCCTTCGTTCTGTTCATCTTGCGGCATTCCGCCAAAGATAGCCATATCATTGCTGGGGTCCATACGGTAGAACAGGTTACTGTCAGTGTCCCTGCTCTGTATGTCCCCCTTGTCCCGCTCAACCATTTCAGCTAGGGCGGCCGCTACGGCTACTGTGTTAGGGTCGTCGTTGCTCTTGACTATGTTGCTCAATGATTCTCCATAAGACTTTAATGCCTCATCGGAAAGACCCCCAAGGGCATTATAAAAATCGTTCACCGATATATTTTCTACCATAGCCCCGCCCGGGGTTATAACCGCTCGGATAGTGCCGTCGTTGTTGACCTTGCCATTGTTCTGGCTAATGTCGTTTGCCTTAGCAATATCAGAGTACAGCTGATACTCTCTAGCGCTCAAGCTAGAGTTTATAGACTTAGCCTCTTTGGTGACTGTTTGGAAGTTTGAGTAAGCCTCTGCTAGCTCCAGTTTCACCTCTTCTAGGTTGCTGTACTTATCGTTGATGATCTTCTCATATATGGGCTCAAACTGAGGGGAATCGTAGAATAAGGCGTCACCGCGCAGTATGCCGCCAGCATCTATGGTAGGTATCGGGTCAAAATCAGTTATCTTGCCGTTTTCGTAGAGCTTTATCATCTCTCCGAGCTCATTTTCTACTACCACTGGACGTCCGCCATTACGGATGCTTACGGTCTCTAGGTAGCTAGGGTCGTCTTTCTTGGAGACTACGGCGTCTACTCCGGGGATATTACTTGACGGGCTGTCTTTAGCCCGCTTAGAGACATTCTTACCAGTATAGTTGTACCAGTTGTCGCCAAGCCTTATCCAAAAGTCCCCATTATACTCCTCTACTCCTTGACCATTCACAATCCTCTTGCCAGTCTCTTGTATAGCTGTAGATGGGAGAGAATCATATAGTATGAGCTCGCGCATCCTCGGGTTGTTTCTCCAAGTAGTTAGTAGCTGTCCATCCCTCTCTATTGTAGAAATTATACTCCCGCCCGGGGCGTTAGGTATGCCAGACGAACTAGCAGAGCGGATGACGTCTCTGCCGTCAGACTTAACAGCATTCTCTGGAGCCTGCGCCTGTGATATGCCGCTTACTCCAGCCCTAGACGATAACTGCTGTTGCTGTGCAGCCGCTGCGGCTGCTGCGCGCTGTGCTACACGGGTCTTGGCCGCCTTATATGCGTCCTCGTACTCTTTCTTCTTCTGTGCTATCTCCGCGTTCTTGGACATTACCGCGTTGTTTATGCCCTGTATTGCTGTCTGCTGAGCCGCTGCACCTTCTAGCTGGCGCATTATGGCACTGCGATACGGCGTCTGATACTGCTGCATAGTGAAGCTATCTACGCCCTGTGTCTGCGGTATATTGTTGGCGGTGTTCAGCGCGCCTTGTGCGGCAGCCTGTGGGTCGATGCCAACAGTACCGTCGGCAAAGGTTATTGTGGGTCCTAGTGACTGTTTAAGGTCTTCCATGCCTAGATTTTAGCACAATAAGCATAAACATGCTAAGTATAAAAATACAAGTTGAGACTACTGGGACAGCTGGGGGCAATGCTGGCTCCGCGAAGTGCATAGCTACTAGCACAGTGCCGTTTGGTTTTTCTGCGATACCTATCCCGTACTCTGAGAACCTGTTGTCTAATATGTTCCTCATATGGGGCTCAGATTTCATCCAAGCGTCCACCAGCTCCTCCTCTGACTCGTAGGCTATTGCGAGGTTCTCCCCAGCGTATGAGTACCTATACCCAGAGTTGTCTATGTCTGCACTGAACCTGCTGCCATTTGGGTAACTATGTTCGAAGAAACCTTGGCAGACCATATTATCAGCCTTTGCTTGCGCCGACCTAGATAGGAGCGGGTTGTAGCGCAGGCCCACGGCGCGCTCCTCGTTCACTAGCTTAGATATAGTCTCTGCGTTCATGGTTAGATTGTATCACACAACGACGTTTTGTGTCAACTATGCCGACCGATCGATGTATGTTATGTCTATCCAGCATTCATAGACAGATGCGGTCATACCGTTACCGCCAGCTCTGGCGAATCCTAGTGGCAGATATAGGGGGACTTTAGCCCCGTAGGCGTACAACAGCGCCGACATCTGGCTCGAGTCAAGCTCAAACGTGTATTCTCTCTTTGAAGTAGACAGGGGTATATTCGGCATATTAGTGGAATTAGCACCAGATGAGTTATTAGCTACGCCCCATCTTAGTGCTACGTTAGAGGATGACGCAGAACATAACACGTGAGCGGTGGCAGACCTAACAGCAGTTACCCATGGACTATCGTTGACGGAAAACTCTAGTCTTATACCAGGGGATACAGAGCTAGTGACCGAAGCCTGAGCAGCCGTGTTTACATCTCCATCCCAAGCGTTTGCTAGGTTACTCCAGACACCGTTGCCAGATATGTTCCAAGTGGATACGCCAGTGGCATGGAGAGTCGCCTCGCTTAGGTTCCTGCCTGACCATACAGAGGTATCATTAAAATATAGCTGCTTGACCTCCTGCCCATTGAAAAGTATCTTACCAGTTTCTTCTCGTATCGTTGTTCCATTGAAACTAATCATTCTAGCCCACTAACTCGTTGTGATGCGTAATATGCCAGTTGTACTGTCGAAGTCATACTGCACTGTCTGCCCAGACGATAGGTCTGTCTTAGGGGTCCAGTAAGGGTCTGCTGTCCCACTGTCCATGGATAATACTGACGGTACGGCTGGAGCAGTCATGGAGCGCTGCGCCCCAGAGGATGATGTTCCGCCTATGATAGGTGTCCTCGCCGTGTGGCTAGACCTACCTGTGCCACCACTGGATACATACGCTAATCTGCCCCTGTATATCAGCGGCGCCAGAAGATATAACTGGGCGGTCAATTATTGCCCATTCTGGGTCCCTCCCGACTCTAAATGTGTCGAACTTCATGACATAGTGCTGGGCGATATCCAGCTCGAAGCTACCTAGGCTGACCAAAGAGTTAGCCTGTCTAGTCGTGGTCGTGCCCCTGTTTACAGGCGAGAAAGCCGACCCGTTCACTGATAGAGTGACCCTAGACCCACCATTCTGCGTTGGGAACCTTATACCCATTACATACCCATGAGGTATTGGGTTGGGTATTCTATCGTCAGTTACCGTGAACCCATCAGAGCCGTTAGCCACAGCTTCGGCGATTATGTACCCAGAGCCGTTATCGTCCCCACTCTCGACAGACAGTGTCCCGTTGTCTATGACTAACCCATCTCCTACCTTGACCCCTCCTAGAACCGTGCTGGAAGCTGTGGGGAGAGCATAGGTGCTGCTAATGACACTACCGCTTATGTCTATGTTGTTTCCAGCTGTTAGTTTATCCTGTTTGCTGTCCTGAAGCATGTCCCACTTCTGCTTATCTTGCAATGTGACCGTAGAGTTTAATGTCTCCATCTGACCAGCGGTAAACTCAGTGTTGTTCATAGAGTACTGCCAAGACCACACGGCACCGTCGTACATGTACCTAGAGGTTAGATTGCCATGGTTCTCGTCTCTGGTCACAATTGCGTAGTCATTATTGGTAGGAGTAGTGGCTGCACCTTGGTAATAGTACGGACCGGCTATAAGCGTGGCGTGGCTGTCAAAAGCACCACCATCGCTAGCAGAGTCCACAATAAACCTAGACGCCATATTAAGGATCGAGCTGTTCACGAACTCTTTATCCGCAAGCTGGTTCGCTGTTGTAGCCTGCGACGGTATCATGGAGCCAGATCCAGTCCTGAGTTGTAGCTCATTGCTTGGGACTGAGAAGTCTCTCTGCGATATGAGGCTAAACGGCTTGTCTATCACCATCGGCCAAGTTATATCGGTTGTAGCGCCCCCTCCTTCGGAAGCAACCCACTTCAAGTTCACCTCGTCCCATGTATAGGTCACTGCTGTCCCGCCACGGTACGTTACAATAGCAGTAGAGCCAGCAGTAATATCTGGGTCGTTAGCCTGTCCGTCTGGGTACTTAGCGCGTAGCTCTGCTAATGTAGGGTAGTTACCAGCAAATGACGCTCCTCCCATCCTCCATACAGGAACTCCGCCAGCAATCTGTAGCTGGTCTCGCTCGTTCCCAGCAGGTAGTTCGTCCCAAGTGTCTTGAGTCGTAGCAGAGTCAGTAGACACTAGGATGGAGCCGGGTGCGCCAGACTTTTTTACCTGCTTGTACGGTGCTATCTTTGTAGTTAAGTTTGCCATGTTACTCCTCGAATATGAATCCTATTGTTGTACTATCTGGCGCCGTGTTTACTAGCATTGTGAACGTTATCTCGTCATCCCACTCAAAGGATTTCACTGGATCGTAGCCCATCTCTAATATAGTGTTGCCGGAGTTGTCGGTAAGCTTTATTGTGCTGCTAGACGTAGAATTCGGGCCGATGTTGCCGGAGCAATTAGATTCACACACGCCGTTAGCGTCCATGTACCCCTCTGCCATGCGATACGGGTTGCTGTAGTTAGTCGCTACAACGTATACTTTTTTGAAGGCTCCGCTCTGCGCGTTCGGGATTATAACGGTGAGGATAGAGTTACTTACTGGACCGGGTCCGGTAGTCCCAAAGCGCCTCATTTTACAGCTCCTGTGCATGGGACGGGGGCGTTGTAGAACATCTCTGGCCGCCACGAATGTCCACCGTCTTCGCTCTCTTCCCAGCGGTTCTTCTCTGGGTTACATCGCTTACGGATAGTTTTACCGTCCGCACCCTGCTCTCCAGTGTCTCCTTTGTCGCCCTTCTCCCCGGTAGCGCCAGTGTCGCCCTTTACTCCTCTTGGACCAGCTGGGCCGCGCTCTCCGTCTTCGCCGTCTATGCCGTAGACTACTCCGATGTTATCTATGTCTTTACGCACTTCAGCCATGTTTGACCTCACTTCCTTCTCTAGAGATGCCACCCTAATGCTGGACTCTCTCACGCTTATTGATATGTTATTTATCGTCAGCACGAACAGTACAATCGACGCCACCAAAGCTACTACGCCGAGGAAGGCGAGTATCTTATATGGGTTTTTATTATGTTTCATCTTCCTCCTTGGTTTATTAGTGCTGATACGATAGTCGCTACTGCTACTGCAATCGTTCCTATGAGTGTTATTATAGCAACTAATCTAGTGTTTTTGTTAGTTTTATCCCTGCGCTCGTCCACTAGGTCGTGGTCTTTCTTGTACAACGTCAGCTTATTATCAACGAAGTTCTCCATCTCTTTCCGAGATACTCTGTCGTCAAGCTTCTTGTCCATCTGGTCTATCTTATCGGCTAGCTTATCCACAGCCTCCTTGATATGACCCATGTCCTTCGCCATAGCAGACAGCTCGTAACGTTTCACGACTTCCTCTTGGCTACTTCCCATCCTTTCCGCCTTTCTGTTTTAATATATCAACTGTTTTGGACAATACTAGAGTTCCGCCAGTGCCTAGGACCGCCATGGCTATACCATCATTGACGTGTGGTGTCCATATAGCAACTAAGCTAGCCACTAGCATGGAGCCGCCGAGCACCACCCTTGGGCACATCCAAGCGATCATGTAGTCCTTCAGCGATGGCTTCATGATACTACCCCGTAGTAGGTCACGTTCCCCATCCCTGATTGCGTGAGCACGTCTCCAGCCTTCACAATGAACTCACCAGAATTACCACCGCCAATTAGGGTGAGCACTGCTAGAGAGCTGTCCGGAGCCACTTTGTTACCGTTTACGGCAATCCACGTCGTGGTTAGAAGCCCAACGGCTGCCGCGCCGTCTATGACGACCTTGCCGTCCGCGGGAGCCGTCCAGCTGCCCGACACCAGAGGACCGGTCGAGCCTATCTCGAGTCCAAGTGCACCGATTAGCGCTGGCGTGTGGAGTATCACCGGGTTAGTCATGTCATAGGTGGGTATAGTCGGGACTGGAGCGCTTTCTAGTGTTGCAATGCGGACTAGTAGGTCGTTAATCTGGGTCTGCTGTTGCATGAGAAGTGCTTGGTTGGCGGTGACTTTGTTCTGCACCTCAAGCAGTGTTGCCCAGTATCCCTTGTCGTTCTCTATGTGCGCGGTCAACTCGCTCAGAAGGGCGAACCTATCTGGAGTCTGCACAAACGCCGTGTACTTAGCCTTCATACAGGTTGTGAGTGTTGCGACATCGTTGGCATTCAGCCTCCATATGAAATCAATCGGTTGACCGTCCAGGATGCCATCGTTGGTCCAAACCACTGTACCGTTAAGCGTAAGCTGGGCGTATTGCTTGTCTGTGTTCTGCGCCGTGAATTCTAGAATACCGCCCTCTGGGTTTGTTGCCGTGTAGGTACCGCCGATTGGGGTCTGACCAGCTGGACGGTTGATGAAGGTAGATGACGTGCCTCCAAGGACTAACCCCTGAATCAGTGCTTCTAGCTCATATAGCCTTAGTCTGTCAGAGTAACTCATATTCCAGCGCCCAATGTCTGTCAGCTGGTGGTGGAGCAGGTTAGCGGCGTCTATAATTTGCCTCTGGTAGTTCGTTTCGCAGTTTGCGTATATGGCGCCAGAAGCCACATCTGCTACGGTAGATCCAGTCATTGTACTATGGAGAGTATCCATGATAATCTTCGCGACAATCTTACCCGCAGGGAACGTATACGTTGGGTTTATGTAGTGGTTGCCTCCGTCAGAGCTTGTGACTAGCTCAATTGCCGTATCGTCAGAGTTGAACAGACCCCATCCGCCAGTACCGCACCCGAAATATGTACCATCTAAGAACTGGATGTATTTTCCATTCCCATAAGATATGCCACCGCTAGTAGGGAACGTAACGGTACAGCCAGATAGAATGTCTCCGACTATGACTTCCGAGAGATGTTTGTCAGAGTATACGCCGGCTGACTCGTAGATGTCAGACTTCGTCTGCAAAGCCTGCATAGCAACCGGGTCCGTCTCATCGCCGATAGAGGAAATGGCGTTGTCGGTGTATCTGTTGGCAGAAGACAGCGTGCTAGCGTCTTTAGAGTCAACGTCTTCCTTCTTATAGTACCCAGATAGGTCTGTTATGCCATTTATCTGCACAAAGTGGTCATTATCCCAGCCCCACATAACTCCGCTAGGTAGCAGATATATGTAGCCTACCTCCCCAGTAGCTGGGAGCTCCGTTACATCCTTGAATTCGAACCCTGCTGGTAGGTGGATACCACTTATAGCATCAGAAATCATTTGGGAGACGCCAGTTTTATCGGAAAACCTGACGCTCTCCCCAGTTTTTGACAATATATCTAGTTCTTTCTTGTCTACAATGAAATCTATGCGCCCCGGTCGGTCGAGATCTGTGCTTAACATCTCCGCGTCGGTGAACTGATGAACTGCTATACTCCCCTTACCCATTACTCACTCCATTTATATTAGCGTTCGTTATCCTATGCCCGTCCATCTCAACATCTCCAGTCATAGTACCGCCAGACAGAGGTAGATAGTCCTTAAGTTTAGCGTCTATCAGAGCGTTAATCTCGTCGGCAGTTAGCCCACCACCAGACGGTGGGTCTGCGACGACGAGATTGTTAGCGGTGTTTATCCCAAGGTACTTCGCTGGGGTCTGGCTAGGGCGCGAAGCGTAACCGCGGAAGTTTATATCCGTGCTATTAAGGACTATTTGGATGTTGCCTTTCTGTATCCCAGACGTGCCAGCCCCTACCCACACAGATGAGTATTCCTTGGTATAGCTATCCTGTATGCCTATTTCCCCGTACTCTCTAGTGCTATCTATATTCAACCACGACCTTCCGCCATCTACATTGAGAAGAATCATGCTGAAATCTACGCCGGTGTCAGATGTAAGCTGAGTCGCAGGGTTAGTTATCTCGCCGCCCAGTGCGATGTTCCCAGATGCATCTAGGCTGAGACCGCTGCCCGGGGTTGCCCCACCCCCACCGCCTCCACCAGTTGGTCGCTGCCAACCAGCGTCGTAGCTGTCTCCAGACATCTTGGTAAGTACTTCGCCAGCCAGACCGCCCGCAGGGATACCGTGTGCGGCTTCGGAAGTAGCTTCTAAGTCAGTCAGCGAGGAAGATGGAATGAACTCACCGTTAGTATAGCGCAGAATATCACCCTCAACCTTCCTTCCCCGTATCTGCTTCCCTCTTATCTTGGTATCCTTATTAGCCATTTTATACCGCCGTAGGCACGTACCTGTAAGTTACTTCCACCGTGTCGTCATCTTGCAGGCTATAGAACAGGAACCTTATGCTTGTGACCTTAACGCCGTCTGATGCGCCAGAGTCCACTACTGAAGTCTCGAAGTCTCTGCCCTCTATCTGCTTAAGACCGTTCAGGTATACCGTGTAAGTATCCGCTATAGCTACCGCGCTGAGTTTGATTATGTTGCTATCCTGCACTCCGTCGAAGATTTTGTCGCCGAACTTGGTAGACTCCTTCATATTGTATGAGAACATCCTCCATGCTCCATCGTCGCCGTACACATACACTTTGTCCGTGGCGTCGTCGAAAACAATTGTATTCTTCCTAGCCCCGAAGGTAGCAGAGTGGTAGGGATCAGACTCGACCGCTAGTCCACAGCGCTTAGTTACCCCGTCACATGGGTTAGTTCTTGGTCTATTGCATTCACACGACATTATAAGTTAATCTCCTGTAGTGGGTCGACTAGCTGTATCGCCCACGGTTTCTTGTTATCGTCCCAATATATCATCTCGGCGCCATTCTCCCCGCCAGAGAACTGGAATGTTCTACGATACTTTGGGGTGGTTACCGCCAGCTTCCCAGTAGTTGGGTCCGTGTCTACCGCGAACGGCTTCTCCACCACCATTTTAGATATTGGTATAGGATTACCAGAGTTGTCAACATGATATACAGTAGCCTCATCTACGATATGCACATAGTACCCCTTGAGGCACCTGAGCTGATCGCCGCCAGAGGCAAAGCGAGTGTCAAGCGTAGCGTGTGGTATCTCGCAGGTCGGCTTGCACTTTGGGTTACAACCATCTTTCATCTTGGTCGTTGTCCTTTCAGTTAAAACGTTAATGTATTTATATAATAGAACAGTCCTCCAAAAAATGGAAGACTTATTCTATATATTGTGAGGTGGGTCTATTCAGCTGGGGCGGTAGGGAAAAGGATATTAGAGAACGTAGATAGTTTGGCGCTCTTTTCTCGCGCTATCTCATTCGCCTTGTTCTCGCTTTCCTGAGCGGCCTGACCAATAGCTATGTGCATAGAAGCTACCTCGTCAGTGATTAGTCCAGCTTCTTCCGGCCAGTTTAGCACAATAAACACACTAGACACGATGTTAGTTAGCTTATTTAGAATACGTATATAAACGAATTCTTCCAAATCGCTCCCAGCAAAGTTAGCTTCTGCGTCAGCAATGGCCTTATCCACAGTGTCCATGCTCTCCGACACCTGCTTAGCCTGCTCTTCAGTGAGACCAGTGTGGGTAGCGACCCACTCCTTCTTCTTGGCAATGTCGACTTTGATTTTATCTATATTCTCCATATATTATGCTCCTAGTATCTCCCCACCCTTGGTTAAGTTTAGCGACGAACTTTTGTTGGCTTCCTCTAGCATAAAGTTGATATCATATCCGTTACGCTTGAAGTTTTCTTCAGCGGCAATCTTCAACTTCATCAGGTCAGCCTGCGTCTTGAGGATAACGGTCACCCTACTGCCGAATATACCAGTGATAAATAGGTTGATGAACACATCGGCGCCGGCGCCAACTGGACGATTGTAGCCCCAAGTGCGGATAGCCCTAGCGGCTGTAGTGTAGTTCTTGAACTTGTTATTATCGAGAAGCTCCACTGCTTTGTCTGCTGATATAACATCCTTGTTGTAGTCGAAACTAGCTGGCAGAGAGTGTTTCTGGGCTACGGAAACTGGAGCTGGAGCCTCTACGACAGGGGCTTCTACTTCAGTTTGTGCTTGCTCTGGAGCTGGAGCCTCTACGACAGGGGCTTCTACTTCAGGAGCCTTAGATGATGCTTTTGGCATTTTATTCTCCTTAATTGATTGTGATTACATTATAGGCGTTTGTGTTCAATTGTGCAAGCGTTGCACTAAAAAAGACCTCCCCCAAGGTCTTTCTAGGTGCTAGCTTGCTTAGGCAGCAGGGTCGGCAGGAGCCGTAACGCTAAGGTCGAAGCTTGGGCAAGCAGGAGCCTGCGCATCAAGCACGATGTTTAGCTCTGGGAAGAGCACGGCATCGCCCTGAATCCATAGCTGACCATAGCTTTCCACGTCGCCGTCACAAGGACGAGCGCTCTGGAAGAAGTCACGGATCATGACATCTAGCACAGCAGCAGCGTCCGGGTGGGTGAAGAGGAAGTAGACGTGGTTCGCGCCGTCAACCTCTTGCTCGAACGGATTGAGCCAAGTAGACCTGTCCTCGCTGGCAGTAAGTCCACCAGTTAGCATCACGTTATCCTTGAGGATATGGATACCTTGGTTGAGGAACTGGCGGAGACCTTCGTACATGAAGAATCCGGTGCCAGTGTCAGGCTGGTTAGAGCTGAACATGGTCTCAGCGGTCGTACGACCTTCGCCGGCCGGATTGAACGTCATGCCGCAGCAGCCAACAGTTTGCTGGAGCTCGAGCAGGTTCCTCTGCATGAGGTCCTTACCAGCGGTAGAGGTGTAGATGATAGGCTCGACACCGAACGTACCCTTGTAGTAGTCCACAGCCTGCTTGAGGGCGCCGATAATCATCTTCTGGCTCTCAGCTGGGGTAGTACCAACTTGGACGAAAGTGGTTGCGCCTAGGCTACAGCGGAACTTGTTGTTCAGGATTGGGCCCGGGTTGTTGATGGCATCACACATGACATCGTTCCAGACAGCAATGTTCTTGAACATCTCAAGCGCACGCTTGCTCTCAGCCCAACGACGGGTGAAGATACCGACATTGTAGAACCGCTCAGTGGTCAGACAGCGCTGTACGCCGATTTGGAACTGACGGTTAAACTTGAAGTTCACATTGGTGAACGTCGGGGTGGTAGAGATACAGGTGATACCACAGGGGATGTCAATCCGGTTGTGGCAGTCGCCGATCGCCGCGTAAGGAGCTAGGTCAGTGGTCTGAACCAGCTTGAGCAGGTCAGTACGCTCTTGCAAGCGGATGCGGAGTTCCTGTCCCTGAGTTAGATTGCTAAGTAGGTGAGAGGCATCGAGATATCTATTGCCAGTCCATGGGTGGACGGGGATCTCTTGGTTGATGCCGGGCATTTCTTTGATGTCTACGGAGGCTATCTCAATGACAGTCTGCGCCATATCAACAATGCTCATTGGGGTATTCGGAGTAATTGTACTCGAAAAATCACAAGTCATATAAATATATTCCTTAGTTAAAGTTTAGTTGTCAGACACATATGATTATTAGATTACCAGTCCAATTCTCATCTGTTGCCAGCTCATATTCTTTGCTAAGGATTGCACTTATACTTTGGTGGAGTAATGGGTGGAACGCTTAGGTAGGCACACGAGGTAGCCGTCGTACTATTAGTATTAGCACGTTGATAGGGTAGTTGTCAATATAAATCATCTTGACACGGAGTTTCTGGTATAGTATTATCTCTATATGAGAAATATGAATATAGAAAACACTTGTAGAAATTGTGGCAAGAAGTTTCACGTTGCCCCGTCAGAGATAAACAGGCGCACAGTATGCAGTCTAGACTGCAAGCGGGAGTGGCATAGAAACAATCCAGTTAGGGCGAACTCAACCCTGCTTAAATGCCCCCAGTGCCATGTAGAGTTCTGGAAGCAAAACTCGCAGATGGTTGGCAAAAAAAATATATATTGTTCTAGGCAGTGCATGTGGAAAGCCAAAGAAACAATACCAGTGAAAGAGTGTGCGTGGTGCGGTAGGGAGTTCAAGCCTAAAGGAAAGTCAACAACTATTGCATCACCATGCTGCTCACTAAAGTGCTTAAAATCTAAGCAGGTAAAAGATAATGATGATAAGCTTGCTCACATACTATCTAACGTTGATAAAGCTACACTGACTGAGATAGCCATGCTATGTGGCAAGTCGCAAACTGGGGGGATAATGGACAGGATAAGAAGACTCGGTCTAGAAGAGAAAGTGCTGCCGAACATATCATATTTTGAGAGATTAGTGTGCTCAATGTTAGATAGCATGGGAGTGTCATATGTGACCCATGATAGAACAATTTTGGGCGGTCAAGAGATAGATATACTTATACCAGATTATCGCATAGGCATTGAGGTCAACGATATAGAATCACACAATTCGTCCGGTGTTGGGGAACGCAGAAAAGACTATAAATACCACTACAATAAGTGGGACGGGTGTAGGAAGAAAGGGGTACAGCTGATCACAATATGGGAGTGGGACCTGAAGAATAATAGCAATCTTTTGAGGTCCATGCTGTCAGCTAAGTTGAAGTCCAGTGGGTGCGTAAAGGTACAGGCTAGACAGTGTACGGTGGCTAGCATACCGCAGGCAGTATACTCATCGTTCCTAGAAGAGAACCACATCCAAGGGACGCAAAATGCTGCATATAGGCTAGGCCTGCTATTTAATTCTGAGATTATATCGGTCATGGGGTTTGGTAAATCTAAGGACGGATGGGAGTTACTTAGATTCTGCAGTAAAGCTGGCCATAGAGTGACTGCAGGCACATCCAAGCTTCTGAGCCACTTTAGAAAGGAGCATGTTGGCCCGATATACTCATTCTCGTTCAACGATTACTCTGACGGAGGGGTATATAAGAAGCTCGGGTTCACTAAGGTATCAGATGTAGAACCGAGGTACTGGTGGGTCAAACCAGGTAGGCATATAGAGGTCCTAGGCAGGAGGGCGTGCCAGAAGAAGAACATAGCTAAAACATTTGGCGTTGATATAGACGGCAAGACAGAGGCGCAGCTAATGAGGGAGCGGCACTACGTTCAGGTCTTTGATTCTGGGAAACAACTATGGTATTTGCCATAAAAAAAGCGGGTAGCTAAATATACCCGCTTTCTGTTTTAGAACTACTGCTCGTAGACTTTCTTCATGAAGTCCTGCAATGGCTTGCGAGATGGGTCATTTATGTCTACCTTCGTATTCCTAAGGTCGGCAATTGTCTGAGCGCTGTCTGGCATCAGGGAAGTTCTAGGAGTAGACGTAGTGGCTGGAGCTGATGGGGCTGGAGGAGTCTCTGGGGGGGTGTTGGGGGCGGTCGGTAGCGGGTCTGGAGTTGCTGGAGCTGATGGGGATGACGGAGCTGGAGTAGACGAACGCATGCTGATGAAGTTCTCAACCGCCTGCGCGTTAATGGAGCCATCTGCGTTCTGAGCGTCGATACCGAAGCTACTCTTCAAAGCCTTCAGCGCGTCCGGTATATCTTGACCTGGGTACTTCTGGGCAAGGCTTATCATGTAGCTCTCTAGTACCACCTGATTAGGGGTTAATGACTGAGAAGGCTGGGTGGGCTGAGTGGTGGGAGCTGGCTGGGTAGTCTGCGAGTGTTCGCCGGCGCGTATCTGCTTGTGGAAGGCAATAATCTGAGCCTCGCTCATGCCAGTGGTGTCTATCCCGCCTTTTTCTTTGATAGCACTAGATATTTTGTCTAGCCCACCTTGGCTCTGGATATACGGGTCTACTACTGGTGCAGGGACTTGGGGGGCTTCCGGGGCGGTTACAGTTTGTGTATTGTTCTCTACAGCAGGTGCTGCCGGGGCTTCTGTAGCCTGAGCTGGTACCTCGGGGGCTGCTGGTGCAGGGTTTGTTGGATCCATGTGATCTCCTAGTTAGTGTTAGTGCTTACATAATAACACATTGTGTAATATTATATAACTGCACATTTATTTCTTGTAATGCTCGCATAAGTATCTGCCGCTGTGCTAGCATCTGGGCATGATCCGTGCCAATGGTGATAGGTGTTGGACCCAGATACAATACAGAACTCGTCATCTATATAATGGAACTCCAGTATGAGATTGTTTAACTGGGAGAATATATGACTTGAGCCGTCAGTTTTCATCTTCCTAAATAGCGAGTTAAACGCATTGACTGGTAATTGTATATTCTCGTCTTTGCTCACAAGCTCCCTGATACCCTTAAGGGTGTGGCTAGCGAAGAATGACCCGCTGTCTATATCATAGACGAACAGCATATTGTTGTTAGACCGGAGCGGGCGGCCGAGGTCTTTAGATATGTCGTGAAGTTTAAGTGGCATGACACAATCGTACTTTATGTGCGGTTGGTTGTCAACACACCATTCTCTATGGCTAGACCTTCCGGGAGGTAGTGCAGCTGCCTGCTGGTGAGCACATCTCTCGGCTGGTTGGGCACATGCTTGCTTATATACGCGAAAAGGTAGGCTAAGTCCATCTTCCTTGGGGGTATTTCTACATCTATCCATACCTCTGGCGGTATTGGGTGGTATACAGACCACACCGATCCGTTAGAGAAGTATATGCGGTCGCGGTGCGAGTTAGTAGCCATCTCCAACATAGCCTTAGCCACATCTATTCTCTCCGCGTCATCCGTATCCTCTACCGTAGGGTTCTCGAACTCCTCTAAGGACTGGGCGTATAGGTCATCAGCTTCCATACTAGAACTCGCCGCTAAATAGTCTCTGACTCGCCTCTGGTGTAATATCCTCTACCTCGCGTATCCTGTCTATGTCAAGTGGAGGCACTTCATTCTTCGGGGCGCCGATGCACGATGGCTCTGGGTCCTGACCGTTCAGCGTACCATTCTTAATATCCTTTAGGTATAGGCGCGACCTATCGTACTTCTTGTCCTTAACAAATATCCTGCCCACCTTGCCGAAGTCGTCCCTCCAGCTCATCGCCTCGTACTCTATCATAGACTTCTTCAACGACTCCCTCGGCTTAGCGTCCAGACCGTTCTCCTCACAATACGCAGCGTACGCATTATATATCTGCCCCCACGTGCTAAACCCGTCGTAATCTTCCTCAAAATCCTTCACGAACTGTGATACGGAGTCAGTAGCAGAGGATGCCAATTTCTGCTCATGCTTCATCCTATCAGACAGCAGGAACTTCCCATGCTCCATCTGCCTACGAGCTACCGCTATAAGGAACGCTAGATAATCCCTGCATACATCGTCGTTGAACTTCTCGTCGAATATAGTCCCATCATCCACGAACGTCCTAGAGAACCTAATTATAATCATCCGATCGTTCAGAGCCCCAGTATCATCGCCCTTAGTAACTGGGTAGGTATTCGTCGCAAAGTACGCCGGCATCGACGCCTGGTACTTGTCTATACCGCTCTGCTTAGCCACGTATTTCGTATCAAACGTGAACCCTTCGTTAGCAGTAAACTTCTTCAAGTTCCCAGTATCCTCTAGTGGGGTGTCCTTCTCGTCCATAGAGTAGTTTATATCTGCCGCCAGAAGCTCATCTAGCCGATTGTTCTTCCCGAAATCATGCAAGGAAAGAGAGGAGCTCCTTAGCCCAGAGAAAGTCTTCTTGTGCCAATCCAACATCCACCCCTTACCATTATGATGTGCCCCCATATACAGAAACTTTCCTCTCGCCGGCTGATGCGTCCACGGAAGGAGCGGGCAACAGGAAGCCCTCGCCAAATCAGAAAACACATCTGGGTTATCATTAGCAAACTCCATCAGGTATAAATGCACCAGATCATCTACCTTCCCTTTCTTATTCCTGTGCGGGGTGTGCACCAGGTAAGTCTTACTGGTAAACTCTATTTCCTTATAATACTGTTCCACCTTTTTAATAAAGGCATCAGCATCGAATGTGTGCGTCATGCTATTAGTATACACACACCACGGCTTTATGTCATTAAGTAGAGCTTGCGTGCCCTTATCCAGCCAAAGGTTGTCAGTTATCTTAATAGTACTCAATATACAATTCTCCGAGTTCGAGTCCCTCTTGCCATACTTCACCTCCCCAATCTGCCTCATATTAGCAGTCCTCACCCATAAAGTGTCAGTAGCATCCGCACAAGTAGCCTTCTTCATCCTAGTAAGCGTCCCCACCATATCCGCCAGAGTCACCTTGCTCACCTCGTCGTACGGTTCAGACTGACTATCCTTCCTCCGCACAAACACTCTCTTACTCTGAGGAGTAACCCAAGACTTTAAGTCATACATCTCCAGAAAGTCATCAGCCGCCTTCTCAAAATCCTTAGTAGTAGGCGTAACCTCAAGAGTCGAGTTAATCTCCGCTAGATTGACATCATACCCCCCGGAATCATTCTTTTTCACATATATTCTTCCTGTTTAAGTTGCTTATAAGTTGCTGTATGCCATCTGCTGAAGGCTACAATCAGTGTATCATACCGCTTGCGAAAAAGAAAGAGCTCTTTTTAAAGAGCTCAGTCCAGCAGATGGGTATCCAAAAACAGGAATCCACATATAGTATATACCATTTAGCCTGTTATGTGAAGACTTTTGTAGCATTTCGCGACATTCTGGCACATTCTGACGCATTTTAGGCGTATATGATGCAATATAACTGGACGTATTTCAAACGGGATTTGTATACGTTTTTTTTAATTTGTATACGGAATTTTTGATTACATTTGTTCGGGTTTTGTTCGGGTGTGCTTTTTTGTGTGGCTCCACCCCTGCAAAAATGGGCATTTTTGGCTACAAAATTGACTACAAACGCTCTACCCCTGTTTTCTTATCTATAAAATATTTCGATTTGTAGTCAATTGTAGTCAATTATTTTTTTTTTTCGCATACAAATTTCTATTCCATTTCATCACTTATATGTTATTGGTATTTTTGCGTGAAATGCCGCATTCTGGCGCTTCATGTGTCTTCTGTGTCACCCATCCGTAGGATCATCCCTCCATCTCTCCCTCCGCAAGCTACGTACCTCTATATATATGTGTCTTGGGGGTCTCCCCCCTGCCAAATGCCAAACGGCAAACCATCCGCCCGACGACGCGCCGCGCCCTCTAACACATCGGCTACCCTACGGCTAACACCGAACTATATTTCACAACGTTATATAAATTATGTAAACATATTATAAAATATAATTTTCAAATTGTAGTCATGTATACGGTTTTTCTTGTATAAAACTTTATTTATGAGATAGTATGTGTTTCTAAAAGTTTTTCCAAAATATACCAAAAAACGTATACAAATTATTTAACCCATATTGACAACACACTAAAACCATTGCACACATCATCGGCACCGCACGATTTCAATCCGCCAACCACCCCACCATTGCATCCACTTAACCGGAGGGCATATAAGTGCCGCCCTAAAACGACCATCGCCTGCTAGCTGTGGAAAACTCCCCTAAAATCTCCGAGAATCTCCGAGAATACTGTTGACATAAAAGGCATGTGTGTGCTATACTGTTAGCAGATGAGATGAAAAGGAAAACATCATCCAGCGGAAACCTAACCGCCTAGAATAAGGGAGAGGGGAGAACACAAGACGGCGGCGGGGCAAGGTGGTGGGGATGTTGCGAGACCCCATCACCTCCGGCGCTTTAAGGAAGGGGGAGAAGGAAAAATATATGTCAAAGACGACGACGACGACAATCAAGGTTATCCAGCCGTACGAGGGGTATCCGCAGTACGTTATGGTGAAGAAACGGTTTACCCCGAAGCATGGGGATAAAACCCCAGTAGACAGGATACTTAACTGGCAGCAGTTCGGCGTGGGCAAGCGGTGGGTTAAGATAATGGAGGAGTTGTAAAAATGAGTGTTGAGAAATTAGAGAAGATTATTCGCGAGTGGCGGGAAGCGGGTGAGGTGAACAAGAGCTTGAGCTTTGCGGCTGGGCGAGCAATTAAAGAGTATGTAGCAGAAGGGGGGAGCCTGCCGATTGAGTTGCTAGGAAGGTTCTACGATGATACGAATTACCACAAGACACTGGCAGAGATAATGGAGGACGAAATGGATATTGCGGAGGTAGACGATATCGTCTCCGAGTATATCGATGAGTTCGGAGGGGACGAATGAGCGCCGAGCTGAAGGAGAGATACATAGAGATTGTAGATGAAGCGATTAGGAAGTTCGGCAAAGAGGTAGCAAGCTATATGGATGTGGCATTCGGAATCGGCGTGGAACATGGGAGGTATGAGGACGATGAATAACCTACTAGACCTGACGGTCGTGTACTTCCCAGACCTAGAGACGACGAGGCGTAAACACTTTATGAGGTACAGCTCAATGAAGAGGTTTACGAAATGGCTAGAAGATAAATCAATAAATTATGAGGTGATATACATATGAGTATAAAGATAGTAATGGATAAGGAGCAAGTGAAGTTGGTGACAGACCTAGCGATAGAGCTAACGCCTAAGCAAGACAACTCCATCGAGTACAACAAGGCGGTGATAGATAAGTGCAACGGTATATGCGCTGTACTTGAAGGGATATATGGCGCGAACCTAGTGGAAGACTTAAAGGATGTCAAAGAGATATTAGAAAGGAGGAGATAAGATGGGGAGAAAAGCGAACGCCATCGAAGCGGCGCGACGGATTATCGCGCGGGCGGAGAAGGCGAGGAACATCAACGGGGTGATGAGCCCAGAGCAGGCGGCCGAGGTGCGGGCGGCGAAGCGGCTAATAGCTTATGAGAGATATGGCGCGGCGGACGTTACGCAGAAGAGGATAGAACAGGCTATGCGAGACGCGGTGTCCTCGTACTACGGTACTGGAGAAGCGCAGAGCCCGTCATATGACTTGGGCGTGCTGGCTAGATACGTGGAGAAGTCGCTGAAGGGGGCGCTATGACCGACCGCATGAGAGCGCTTGCGAAGGCTTTAGGGCAAGAAGGCGCATATGATACCATGTTGGGCGCGAAAGACGCGTCAGACGGGCTATACGCAAGCCGTAGCGATACTCCGCCGGAGCAGGTGGAAGACGAAGAAAGGAGGGAAGCGGAAGAGCTCATGGACTTGAGCAGGCTAGTTGCCAAGTATCCAGAGCAGGCGCTGAAGATGGCGCTGGAAGAGAAGGAGAAACAGCTAAAACCTTTCTAAAGGTTCACTCACATAAACTAAGGAGGAAAAACAATGGACACAGTACAACTAATAGCATTCGGAGCCGGAAGTATGATACTCGGTGGGATGGCGGTATACGCACACACGCATAACAGGGCCGAGAAGTGGAAAAACTATGCGCACGACCTAGAGAAGTCTATGTTCGATATGAAGCAAGAGCTATTTAGGGAACACCTAAGGGCTAATGAGCTGGCGAAAGAACTATCTAAGGCAAAGGCTAATGACTACAGGGACGCGAAGGGTCGGTTTACGAAGGCGCCGAAGGGGAAGAAATGACCTCGGAAGAGCTAGATAGGCAGATACTGGGGAATGCAGACGGGTTCTACGATGACCGGCGCCCAGTCTGCGACGAGGAGCTAGAAGCAGCTAAAGAGGATATGCAACATGCGATGGAGTTTTAGGAACAAGAACAAACAGGAGGCGGAAACGCCGGAAGAGAGAGCTAGGTGGCAGAGGAAGACTGCGCTAGAGTACATTGTATCGCTTAAGGCAGCAGACAAGAGACGTTTCTACGAGGCGGCCGACAAGATATGGGAGGGGTATTCTACTCTGGACAACGTACTTACGGAGAACGAGAGGATTGTCATAGCAGAGGCGAAGCGCCTAGAGGCGGAAGATACGAAGGTTGACGGAGACACTATGGGTTTCTTGATGGAGGAAGAGCTAAAGAAAGAGCCGAGTGTGCCAGTTAAGGAGAAGAAGTAGTGATTGTGCGGGTTTCTAGCCAACTGTACATCACTCTGACGGGCGAGAGCCCTAGGGATTTCGAAAAATGGCTAGACACCAACTTTACAATGCCCAATCCCGCCTATAACCAAGCACTTAGGTTTTCTAGCTGGGGCGTGCCGAAGGGCATCCCGAAGAGGATAATTATGTGGGCTAAGAGAGGAAATGAATATGTATTGCCATTCGGCGGGTGGAGGTTATTGCGCCATAAGTTCTCCGAAGCAATAAAGTGGGAACGAGAGTTCTACCCATTAGCACCAGTAGACTATAAGTCCAAGCAAATCCTCTATGATTATCAGGAAGAGGCTTGTACCGCGATGCTTGAAGCCCAAAGTGGTATACTGTGTTCGCCAACATCCAGTGGTAAAACAAACATCATGATTGAGGTAGCAGCCAGACTGGGGTGCAGGACATTATTCGTATCACACACCAAAGACTTACTAAAGCAATGCAAGGAGCGAGCTGAGAGCGTACTCGGGTGCGATAGAAAATACTTTGGGACAATAACTGATGGGGCGATCAAGGCTAGCGAAGGCATGACATTCGCAACGATACAGACGTTAGCTAAAATCGACCTGTCAGAGTACAAGTACTTCTGGGGGTGCGTTATATCGGACGAAACCCATCGGGTAGCTGGGAGTTATAACAACCTTACGATGTACATGAACGTTCTGAACCGACTGGCAGCGCCACACAGGTATGGGATGACAGCAACATTAAAACGCACAGACGGGATGGAGTTTTGTACAGAGCGTATCATTGGGCCAGTCATGCACACCGTCTCAGATGGTGCAGTCGCGAGCAAGAAAGCGCCAGTAGAAGTATCGCTGTTGTCAGTGCCTAACTCAATCGAACTCAAACAAATCGTGGGGTCGGATGGAACGGTGAACCACGCTTCCCTCCAAAAGGCAATAGCGGAGGACGATATAAGGAACAAAGCGATATCGGAGAAGTTAAAAAATCTATTGACATTGTAAACATGTTTATATATAGTGAACCTAAGTAAAGGAGATGAAATGAGACTAACTAAAAAACAAATTGAATTAGCGAGGGAATACGGCCACCTATCCGACAGGGAGGTATTAGTTGCAACGACACAAAAACAATTAGACGATATACTAAAAAACGTGGATTATGGCAGGCAGACGATAGTTATATATGGGGGGAGTTATAGTGGCATAGGCGACAGCGCTACCATCAAGTACGTGTCCGGCAACGCTACCATCAAGTACGTGTACGACAATGCTACCATCGAGTCTGTGTCCGGCAACGCTACCATCAAGTCTGTGTACGACAGCGCTACCATCGAGTCTGTGTACGACAATGCTACCATCGAGTCTGTGTCCGGCAACGCTACCATCAAGTACGTGTACGGCAACGCTACCATCAAGTCTGTGTACGGCAACGCTACCATCGAGTCTGTGTCCGGCAACGCTACCATCAAGTACGTGTCCGGCAACGCTACCATCAAGTACGTGTACGACTTCTGCTTCGTCCGGGTGTGTTCAGCCGATGCAAAAGTGAACATACAATCTGATTTTGTATCTTATGTAGAAACGTTTAAGCACTTCATGTTCAAGAAGGACACGACAGTCTATAAGAAAGCAGGCGGCAAGATAGTAGAGATGATGTGCAAGAAGGGGCAAAAGTTCCAGAGTCAGAACGCCAGTAAGTGCCGTACAGATAGAGCGTTTGTAGTGTCTATAACGTCGAGAGACGGCAAAGAGACATACGATAAAGTGGCCTCTGACTATGACAGCAGCTTTGTTTATGAGGTGGGTAAAGAAGTAGTTGCGGAAGACTATGATGAGAAAATAGAAGAATGTTCCAGAGGAGTACACTTCTTCCTGTCGCGTATTGCCGCAGAAAGGTATTAGTCCTAATGAACAGGGTGACTAAGCACTATAAAATAGACGGGGTGTCTGGGAATATCGTGGAGTTGTACGACAATGCATATATACTCGTCGGTACCAATAGCGCTGGCAGCCATGGCGGTGGACTAGCGCTGCAAGCATCTTTAGATTTTGGGCTAGTAAGTGGGCACAGCCAAGGATTATGCGGGCAGACTTACTGCATAGATACCATGAGCGGAACGGAGAAAATATCACCACAGCTATCTACTATGCTTAGGTGGATGCTAGACAACCCAGAAGCGTACATCGTCTGCACGAGGATCGGTGAGGGGATCGCTGGGATACCGCATGCTAGGATGAAGTCTTTATGGCAATCGGCCTTGGGTAAGCTAAGCGAGGAAGAGTTGCGAGTTGTCAGACCGAGACTACTACTATTCGACGAAATATATGGGCGCGGCGATACGAAGGTAGTATCGTTCCGCGTGCCATTAGATAAAGAACAAATGGTACGGGATAGAGTGAAGGAGTTACTATGAAAAATAAAATCCTCGTACTCGGCAACCAAGTAAGCCATCTACACACGCTGAGAGACCTCGTAGGCGTCGGAGACGTAGTGAGTGGCACAACTAACAAGAAGAAGCGTGAGGCTATGTTTGAGAGCTTTAGGAACGGTGATCTGCAGGTTATATATGCTACATACGCGCTAGCCTCAGAGGGTTTGGATCTGCCGATGATGACAGACTTGGTGCTCGCAGCGCCTATAAAGAACAGGTCTAGGGTGTTGCAATCTGTAGGCAGGGTAGAACGGTCCTACCCAGGCAAGAAAGTCGGACGCGTGCATGACTTTGTCGATGCTTGTTCTAGCCGAGCCGTGCAGAGCATCTTCGACAAGAGCCTAACAGAAAGAAAACGTCTTTATAGGAGTAAAGGTTATAAGATTAAGGAGGTAAAATGACGCCTAGAAACGAAGACAATTTCTTAGTCGAAATTCCCCCAGAGGCTATGGAAATATTGAATAGGGAATGGTACGACGAGAGATGGGATGAAATAGAACTACACTTCTCGCCATACTGGGGAAAAATTTAAGGAGGTAAACAAATGAAAGACAATGAAGTAGAAAAATATATGAGGGAATTGCCGATGTATCGTCTCACCACAGAATACGACGACGGCGTTAGCTATTCGGTAGATGTTGAGGATGAATACGGCATAGCAGTAGAAGATATGGGGATACCACATAGTGTAGCGAAGCAATTCCTCCGCCATGAACGCATTGCTGTGCTGAAAGGGAAAATAAACACAGGCAATATGTTCATCATGGACGGCAAGTTTAGAACGTATACTGCTGACGGCAAGTCCCCGAACTTATCGGACAAGATAGAAGAATGGGAACAACAACTTAAAAAATTAGAAGGAGAAGTATGAGAGATTTCATAGGAGATAAAGACAGGTCTGAGGAGTTAGTGTCTAAGCTCCTAAACGCTAACACGAATGATTTTGATGACGTGGTGGAAGAAGCAAATAACTATTTGAGAGGGGAGACTATAAGTTTCGGCGATTCATATTTAGCAGGCATACTTGCTGGTATAGAGATTATGAGGTTTCAGATGAGTAACTTTAGAAAAGAAGTAGTTGAGTGGGCGATAAAGATACCAAATTTTGGGTTTGCTACGGATGGAACAGTTGGGTACTTGCCAGAGTGCGGAGAAAGCGCAACTAGGACAAGTCGCTTATCCTATAAAGCTATGGAAGAACTGTACGACTTTGTCACGTTAGAAAAAACCAAGGCGGTATGGCTAGAGCAGTTAGCCGTGCTCAAACAAGTTAAGGTGGTACAAGACGCAACTAAGATAGGCTCTGGCAGTTGTATGGGTATAGAGTACCAAAGTTACGACGAGTTAGTGGGCAAATGGTTTAATACCGCCCAGGATAGAATTAAGTATATTGACGAACAGTTAGAGGGGCTAGTATGAGTAACGTGCAGAAGATTGGGAAGAAGTTCGAGGATACCTACATGGATCTCCTCAAGCAAGAAGGGCACTTTACGTACAAGATGCCGAATAAGGTAGACGGTTCGCCGACAGATATATTATCAATCAAAGAAGACACGCCGTTCCTATGGGAGTGCAAAACTATAAGCAGCGGTCAATCATTTCCCCTTAGCCGTATCGAGCCGAATCAAGTCGTTTTATATGAGGAGCTAAAGAGTTCACTCTCACAATTCTGCTACCGTTTCGCATTTGAGACGGACCAGGGCATAAAGATAGTTA
>QMCD01000185.1_pt1 | contig 46453 bp, 62 predicted proteins | sample 1821841 | NCBI WGS metagenome assembly QMCD01 (sample SAMN01991225, study PRJNA193472) | Termite gut metagenome, whole genome shotgun sequencing project. | isolation source: worker | host: Macrotermes natalensis
GTTTTTTATTGAAAGATAAGGATGGTCGGCGGGGATAGGTTCCTGTTCGAATACATCTACGGCAGCGCCTGCTATCAGGTTTTCGTCGAGCGCTTTGGCCAGCGCTTTTTCATTGATAATGCCGCCGCGTCCCATATTAGCTATAATGGCGGTGGGCTTCATCATTTTCAATTTATCGTAGGTAATCAGGTCTTTTGTATTGCCGTTCAGCGGTGCATGTATGGACACAACATCGCAGGTGCGCAGCAATTCGTCGAGGCTCAGGCGGGGATAGCCGCCTTTGTTGTTATTGCCCGATGTAGAGTAATAACACACTTTGGCGCCGAGCGCCGTAGCCACTTCTGCCACGCGTTTTCCTATGGTGCCCATGCCGATGATGCCGAATTTTTTTCCGGCTATTTCACAAAACGTCCGCCCGTAATGGGTGAACACCGGACTGGTGGAGTAAGCGCCGCTTTTTACATAATGGTCAAAATAGGCGGTGCTGTTCAACAGGCTGAGAATAGCGGCAAAGGTAATTTGCACCACGCTTTCGGTAGAATATCCGGCCACATTTTTCACCGTAATTCCTTTTTGAGCAGCGTAGTCCAGGTCTATATTATTGGTGCCGGTAGCCGTCACGCAAATCAGTTGCAGGTTAGGCGCCTTGTCCATTTCCGCCTGTCCGATTTGCACTTTATTCGTAATCAAAATGCCGGCCTGTTTGAGGCGGCCTGAAATTTCATTGGGGAAAGTAGTGCCGTACACTTTCAACTGTCCCAAAGGCTCCAGGGGAGCCAGTGAAATATCTTTTCCAATAGTATCGGCATCCAAAAAGACGATATGCATAATTGAAAGTTATGGACGGTAAATGTTTTGTGCCCAGGACAAGATTAATTTAAGAGGCCTGAACTTACTCTTATTTGATTATAAATCAACTTATTAATTAAATTCGTTTTGTCACGTTTTATTTTGCTTTGATTGACCCAATGATTGATAGGTAAAATCTTCTACATCGTAATATGGATAAAGGATAAAAGGCTATTCATTATATTGCTTGTATTTTCTAATTCCATGTACATAATCTGTAAACAATTTTATACATACAAAAGTATAAAACGCCGTAAAGATATAAAAAAATGGCAAAACTCACAACAGAAGTAATCAACAGACCGCTTTTTATGTCAGCCCCCCTCCTACAGATGCCATATTAAAATTTTTTTAGCTATCTTTGCACTTCTTAACATCTATAATATGAACGATATACCTATAAATTGCACAAAAAAAATGCCAAAACTGTCCAACTATTAAAAAATTAGTCGCAACTCTAAATGAAAACACGCGCGTAATGAAAGAACAAGCTGAGATAATAGACGACTTAGTCTCTATTATTATTCAGACGGTACCAACGAATGTCAATGCTTTGTTCTACGGTCAGCCCGGTGAGGCTTAGTATCGGGTATAACCTTTGTATCGACACTTCGTATAACCCTTTTGGCGGTGGTTACACCGGCCAATGATTCGTACATTGCCTTATAGTTGTCTCGTTCGGCAGCGACTGTATCGTTGCTTTGTGTTCCCTGTAATAGTTTAATAAGCGCTGCTTTTTCCTCTTTCTCTTTCTCGTAAAGAGATATTATACGGTCAAGAGATTTTGCGTTCTGCAGGTTGGTTTCTGCATTTTGCTGACTAACTTGTACCAGCGCATCAAAATTAATTTCCAGTTGTGAAGACTGTTGTTGAATAGATATTTTCTCTACGCTTTTCTCATTCAACATTTCGCCCTTACCTTCTAATATCCAATCATAATTGAATGCTGGGTGTAATTTAACTAATCTACTGGCCATTTCTGAACTAAAACCATACATACCCTTTGAAATATTAGTTAACCCCACATTATTAGTATACCCCAATGCTTTTGATAGAGCATTTTTGCTTATTTTTAGTTCTGATAATATTAAGTTTAGCCTGTCTGAATCGTTTGTTTTTTTCATATTAGTATTTATTAGTATATTTGCAAAAAAAATAGTTATGAATGAGATTGATTGGATAGGTGCTGTTGCCGCTGGTCTACTTTGCGCTGGCATATTTATATGGGGCTTGGTCAAGTCTGATGAGACATTTGATTTTTTTGATTTGCCATAATGGAAGCATTTGACAGGCGACGATTAAGCGTTTATAACTGCAACTTTTACATCTGCTAATCTCGGTGCGCTCGGATATAGTTTCTCTATCTCATAGATTAGCCTTAACGACAAGTCTTTGTACGCTTCGCCCATTTTTAATTCGTGCTTGCTTATGTAGTCGCTTAGTATAGCGGCAATTTTATCGGCACCAACCTTGTCTGTCCCGTCGGCTTTTAAGGCTAATATCATTAGTAGATAGTATACACTTGTATCAGTACTTCCATTCATCATGCTTACCTCAGCAAGGCTCCAATAGGTGTCGGAAGTCATCATAAGTAGTGTTTTTCGCATGGCGTGACATTGTTCTTGCACTTCGCGCGTGGCAATCTCTTTGCATGCCTTGATAGCCTCTTTCTTTATGGTTTTAGTTATTCCAAACTGCCATGTTAATAGAATCATGACAGCGACGGATATAATTCCTACAATGACCGCTAAAAAAGTCTCCATAGTGTAGAATTTTCTTATTGATTATCAATCAATTAAAATCTATTTAACAAATAACATTATAATATATTTGTATATATTAGTTTTTATTAGTATTTTTGCATTCGTAAACAGTTTTATACATACAAAAGTATAAAACGCCGTAAAGATATAAAAAAATGGCAAAACTCACAACAGAAGTAATCAACAGGATATCGGCAGTGCCGGAATACCGGCTCAAACTTGCTCTGAGTTTGGGTATTGGTGAGCAAATAGTTATGCGCCACCTGAAAGAAAACAAAGAATGTGGAAATCTGACCAAGATTAACGCGATTTATTGCATATGCTACTTGTTGAATATGACTATGGACGAAATACTTGACCGTTCGGAGGAAAACCAATCATGGATGTAACAACAATAGATAATATGATAAGCATGGTCAAAACGTTGGGGAACGAATTGACGACGTTGCGCGGGCGGCTTGAAGTCTTACGGGGCGGAGAGCAGCCCACCGCTACGGTGCTATCAGCGTCAACGGAACGCCAACAGCGCCGGCAGGAAATGAAAGCGGAAATAACACAGCGAATTTTAAGTTTAAAGAAAAAACCAATAAAATCAACAATATGAACATTTTAGAACAATTTGAACAAGAAGCCTTCCATCGTTTGCTGGAGCACGCAAACAAAGTTGACATCACGCAAGCGCGCGTGACAAAGAACGCCAACGCCTACATTTATGAATGTATTGCCTATCTCGATAATCGCCTGTGTATAGGGGCGGGTGAAAGTCAAGGCGTAGCAATCGACAGGTGTATAGCCGCTCGCTCGGCTTATTCCGGTGCCGAAAGAGTGGAATTAAAATCGGAGGAATAGCCATGAGAACGCTTCATAAAATTTCATTTTGTTTGTTTGTAACCCTTGGTATTGCGGCGCTTATTACGTCGTTGTTCGGCCTTCACTGTTGGCTTGTAGTAGTCGGGTGTGCGCTAATGTGTGCTTGGGATGCGCAGGGAAATCAGAGGTAAAACCATCAGCCTCGTCGGCCTTGAGTGGGACAGGAAGAACCTGCGCGACCACGCCGATTTTGACGGCGCACAGGAATCCGCTGCACAAATGGGGAAACGTTGTCCGACGGCTGATGAATTTAAACTATTGAACGAATTACCCAACTGCTGGAACCCGCTCCGAAGAGGTCGGCACTATGGCAGGAAATATTGGTGGATGTTTTGGCAGGATGCACTCTTTTTGCCGGCTGTAGGCTTCCGCCACTACGCTAATGGTACGCTCAACTATCAGGGTACCTACGGCATCTACTGGACGAGTACGCAGGCAAGTAATACTACCGCTGCCCACTGGCAGTTCTACAGTGGCGCCAGCTGCTTGTACCCCGCTAGCAGTAAGGCGAACGGCTTTAGTGTGCGTTGTGTGAAATAAATAAAAAATAATTAATATGAAAATTACCCTAAAACAGCTCTCATTGCTCAACTTTAAAGGCCAAAAAAGCCTTACTATTGACTTCAACGAGCAAACTACTATCTCCGGGGCCAACGCCACCGGGAAAACAACTATTTTCGACGCCTTCACCTGGGTGTTGTTCGGCAAGGATAGCCTTGACCGAACGGATTTCAATATCAAAACTCTCGACCCTGGAAACAAAGTGATTGAGAAAATCCCTCATGAAGTGGAAGCTGTTCTCGACATAGACGGATCGCCCCTCAAGTTGAAACGCTGCTATTGTGAAAAGTGGACACGTAAGCGCGGAGCCTCTGAGGAAGAATTTACCGGCCACGAAACAAAGTATTTCGTGAATGGCGTCGAAAAATCGCAAAAGGAGTACAACGAAGTTATCGCCTCCATTTGTGATGAGAAACTTTTTAAATTCATCACCAACCCCTTGTATTTCCCTTCACAGAAAAAAGAAGTACAGCGGGAAATGCTTATCCGCTTGGCCGGGGATGTGGTGGACAACGACATTATCAGCCAACGCCAAGACTTCGTAGCGCTGTTTGCAGAGCTGTCAGGCAAAAAACTGGACGATTTTAAAAAGGAATTGGCCGCTAAAAAAAGAGCGCTCAAAGACACGCTCGAAAAAGCCCCCATACAACTTGAAGAAGTACGCCGGAACCTCCCTGAAGCAAAAGACTGGGCAGCTATCGAATCTGAAATTGCCACAAAGAAAAAGAAAATTTCCGAAATCGACAGACAGATTGCCGACCACGCCAAACGAGTGGAAGCCCAACAATCCACCCGCGCCGAAATCCAACGGCAAATTGGCGCCCTCAAAGAGCAACGTACTAACCTCGAATTTGAGATCAAAAGTGCTTCAATGAAAGACTATAACGAGGCCAAAGCGGCCTATGACAGGCAAGTTGATGACAGAAAACAAAAATTACAATCTTTTCAAATCACGCAAAAGCAAATTGAAACAGAAAATAAATCGCTTACAGTCCGCAAAACAACCCTCGAAAAGCAGCTCACTGACGCGCGTACAGAATGGAGCAGGATAAATGATTCCAAAATTACTTTCAATGAGAACGACTTTATTTGCCCGACCTGTAAGCGCTCTATGGAAGTAGAAGATGTCGAAGTTAAGCAGGAAGAAATGCGCCAAAACTTCAACCTGATAAAGGCAAACAAGTTACAGGAGTTAGCAGAGACAGGAAAGGCTTACAAAGCTAACTTGGACGCCATATGTGAAGAAATACAAAAAGCCAACGAGACACTTGCACAGATAGACGTCGACGTGGCCACTATCGAAGCATTGCCGGAACCGGCACAACCTGAGGCCCCTGTAGCGCCCGATTTCACCACCAACGCAAAATACATTGAGCTGGGCAAACAAATTGCCGAACTTGAAGCCATGTTGAATGCGCCGGAACAATCAGTAGACCAATCGGCACAAACGGATCGTAAAAAAGAGTTGCAGGATAGCGTTGACACCTTAAACCGCGAATTAGCCATAAAGTCCGAAATTGAGAAAGGAGAGAAGCGCATCGCCGAACTCGCAGAACAGATAAAGGCCAATTCTCAGGAATTATCCACCCTCGAAAAGCAGGAGTTTACTATTGCCGAATTTAGCAAGGCCAAAATGGAGGCCGTCGAAGCCAAAACAAATGGCCTGTTTAAACTCGTAAAATTCAAGTTATTCGACACACAAATCAACGGTGGCGAAGTTGAAACCTGCGAGGCAATGCACAATGGAGTGCCGTATTCTTCTCAGAACAACGCAATGAAAATAAACATGGGCGTTGATATTATCAATGCCATTTGCAAGAAGAATAGCATATACATGCCATTTTTCATCGACAATGCCGAATCTATCAACGAAATAATCCCCACCGAATCGCAGTTGATCCGATTGGTAGTGACAGAAGATAAAGTATTAACCGTTAAGTAAATAATTATGAGCAACCAAAACACAGCCGTATCCCAATCAGCCCAGCATACGCCGGCACCGAAAAAAGGCGTAGATATTCTGAAAAGCGTTTTGAACGCGCCAAGTATTCAGGAACAGTTTAGAAACGCAATGGGCGAAAACAGCTCCGGCTTCATCGCTTCCATCATTGACCTGTACAATAGCGACACGGCACTGCAACAGTGCGCCCCGCAAAAGGTAGTAATGGAAGCCCTGAAAGCCGCCGTACTAAAACTGCCTATCAACAAATCACTGGGCTTTGCCTATGTTATTGGCTACAACAACAGTGTAAAGCTTTCCGACGGAAGCTGGGAAAAAGAAATGATTCCCACATTCCAGCTCGGTTACAGAGGCTACGTTCAATTGGCCATGCGCACTGGTCAATACCGCACCATCAACGCTGATGTAGCTTACGAGGGTGAAGTCCGCACCGTTAACAAGTTGACGGGAGAAATCGCATTTGACGGCGTAAAGAAATCCGATAAGGTGGTGGGGTATTTCTGCTACTTTGAGCTGCTGAATGGCTTTTCGAAGACGCTTTACATGACGGTGGAGCAAATGGCAAAACATGCCAAGAAGAACGGCAAGGGCGTTCCGGCTACCACCACTATAGAAAAGCTAATTTCATTAGCAAATATTGAATCCACAATCAAGGGCGTAGGATGGTTGGGGAATTTTAACGCAATGGCCCTAAAAACCGTAATTCGCCTGCTTTTATCGAAGTACGGTTTCCTTTCCATTGAAATGCAAAGCGCTATCAGCAGCGATGAAGAACCCGACCGCGACACCCAAGTCCAGGCCATGGGCAACAAAACGGAATTGAATGTGCAGGATGTGCACTACGAAGATGTATCACCTGCTCAACCCGCCGAGCAAAAAGAATCTATCCAAACTAAAGCACCATTTTAATCTATGAAACTCCTGTGTTTAGGGAGCAATAGCTCCGGAAACTGTTACCTGCTTATAGGCGCTACTTCTACACTTGTAATTGAGTGTGGAATGCCTATTAAAGAGGTGAAAAAAGCGTTGAACTTCGACCTTTCAAAGATTGTTGGAGCTATTGTTTCCCACGAGCACAGAGACCATGCAAAGTATGTGAGTGATTACTCGGCGGCCGGCATCACTGTATTGGCGAATGCAATGGTCGCAAGTCGGTTAACGTTTGGCAAGGCTATTGAATCCGGGAAAGGCTATAAGATTGGCGGCTTTGAAATCGTGCCGTTCAACGTAAAGCATGACGTACCCTGCCTCGGTTTTTTAATCCGGCACGCCGAAATGGGCAGGATGTTATTCCTTACCGATACCATGTTTTGCGAATATACTTTCCCGGGCCTAACCCACATTCTGATTGAGTGTAATTATTCCGACGAGATACTGAACGCAAACATTGAATCAGGACTGGTCAGCCCATCCATGCGCCCGCGCCTTATGGAATCGCACATGGAGTTAGAAACGGTCAAAGGCATACTAAGGGCCAACGACCTCTCCGCTGTGGCCAATATTGTACTCATCCACCTTTCCGACGGGAATAGCGATGAACAGAAATTCATTAAAGAAATCAAAGGTGTAACCGGACTGCCAACCTATGCAGCCAATAAAGGATTTATGTTAGAATTATGAGAATTACCCCATTTGAAGATTTATTAGCCGAGGCTGACAAAGTGCAGCAATTCGTTGAAATCACCATGTCCGGAGACATGAACGAAGCGGTAGAGCGTGGCAACGATTTACAGGTTTACATGGCCCGTACAGGGGAGATGCTGGCCGAGGCGAAGCATTGGTTGAATACCCGAATGGAAAGTGAGACGATAAAAGCCGTCAAGGAAATCCTCGCGGCCGGAAAATTATCTGCCGGCGTTCAAAATGCAATGATTGGAAGCAAGTGCAAGAACGAACAATACCTCGTTGATAAGGTAGAACGGCTTAACCGCACCTGCACCCACCAGTTAGAGTGGGCCAGAACAGTAGTATCAAAAGGAAAGGCCGAAATGCAGGCCTTCGGGGGCAGAGAATTTAATTAAACACGCGGTATTCATGGAACTAAACACTATCATACAAGGCGATGCACTACAAGTGCTAAAAACCCTACCTGCCGACAGCGTGGATTGTTGTATTACCAGTCCGCCGTATTATTCTTTACGCGACTATGGTGTTGCTGGGCAGATCGGTTTAGAAGATACCCCGGAAATGTTTATTGTCCCGTAGGCGGTGTGGTGCTCGATCCGTTCTTCGGCGCTGGAACCACCGGAGTAGTCGCTCGAAAGTTGAACCGGAACTTTGTCGGAATAGAGTTGAACCCTGAGTACATCAGGATTGCCGAAAATAGATTAAGAAATGAATTAGGTATGTTTTTATGAAGAATTATTAACCATAAGCCCGCATCAAATCAACCTTAACCGGTTGAAAGAACTAACATTAACCCTTAAAAAATAATTATTATGAAAAAACAAGACATTATCAACGAAGTGGCCAAACAAACCGGCTTAGAAAAAGTGGCTGTACAAAAAATGATAGAATCCTTTATGGACACTATCAAAGTAGCTTTATCAAGCAACAAAAACGTTTATTTACGTGGTTTTGGCGGTTTCATCGTGAAAAAACGCGCTGAAAAAACAGCACGGAACATCTCGAAAGGTACGCAGATAATTATTCCGGCGCATTTCATTCCCGCGTTCAAACCCGCAAAGCAGTTTGTAAACAAAGTGAAAGACAGCGTAAAGTAAAATCATTATGATTTACAGACTGCTAATAATCGCACTCGCAACTTCGCTCGTAATATACTACGTGGCCGCGTTGCTTCAATATGCGGATGTTATTCGGTTTACGGGGCGTAAAATAACATTCGGTAAACTTCTAATCCCATTTTATTATTTAATAAACACTAAAAAAACAAAAAAACATGGAAAACGTAAACATTAAAAAAATCTTGGCAAGCATTGCCGTAGTCATTTTGGTTGTATTTCTTTTCACCCTTGGAAAAGTTGGAGAGGATGTAAAGAACAATCAAATCGTAGTCAACCAGCAGCCGTTTACCGGCAAAATGTCATTTTGGGCTACCCCCGGATTCCGCTGGCAATGGTATGGCAAAGTTACCACCTATTACAAAACAAATCAGGTTTGGTTTAACCAAATTGAAATGTCGGATGACGGCGTGTTAACCACCGACAGTGTCGAGAATCCTGCCTTCCCGATCACCTATTCAGATAAAGGAAAGGGATATGTTCTCGGCTCTGTTCGTATTGAGCTGCCGGTTGAACAGGAATATTTGAACCGAATCCAATCCCATTACGGGAGCGAGCGCCGTTTGATTGAAGAACTTGTTAAGCCAACAATCGGGAAGGTTATACTTGCCTGCGGCCCCTTGATGACCTCGCTGGAATCCGTGGCAGAAAAGCGCACCGATTTAATTGCCTACGCTACCGACCAGTTAAACAATGGCGTATATGCCACACGAGTAAAAACAATTGAGGTTACCAACCAAATCACAAACGAACTTCAAAAAATTAACGTAGCGGAAATTATCCGTGATGAAAACTCTCCAATGGGATATAAGCGACAGGAGCAATCACCGTTTGCATACTATGGGCTTAAAGTTTCTCAGTTGGCTATCGCTGACTTAAACTACGAAAAAGCAACAAACGGACAAATCAGCAAACAGCGTGAGGCCGATATGGAGATTATCACTGCAAAGGCAGAAGCGCAAAAAGCCATACAAAACGCAATAAAAGCCGAGCAGGTTGGTAAAGAAGAAACCATGAAGGCTAAATGGGAGCAGGAAAAATTAAAGGTTATTGAGGTAACAAGGGCGCAACAGGCATTTGAAGTAGCGGAATTACAAGCCAAAGAGGCTAAGGAAATCGCAAAAAAAGTAGTAGCCGAAGGTGAAGCCGAAGCAGCACGTAACCGCGCCCTTGTTTCTGCTGGGTTGACCCCTTTGGAACGTGCCACAATTGAGAAAGATACAAAAATTGGGGTTGCGAAAGCTATTGCAGGAGTACAACTGCCTAAAATAGTTATGGCTGGTGGAACTTCAAATGGTTCGTCTGCCGCAATGGATGCTATGGGACTAAAGATGATTACCGACCTTGTCGATAAATTATCGAAATAAGCAACGCCCGAAGCTGTAAGAGGGCAAAAAAAACAAAATAAAATGAAAGTAAAAGAATTAATAGCTCTACTGAGTGAAAAAAACCAAGAGGCGGAGGTTTATGTTTTCGCTTCCGATATTACTGGGATTGATGAGCCGGTTGAGCTTGATGTAGAAAGTGTCTTTGACGGTTCAACTGGAAATGTTGGCCTCAAAGCATTTTAAAACCAACTCCGGCGTATATGCGATAAGCCTTAACCTTGATCTACGGATGCAAGTCACAGGCTTGCGGGTTCGCTCCCGCCGCCGGATCAAACTAAAAATAAATAAAATGAGAACAATATACTGAAATGAAAAACCAATCCACATCATCATTAAAGCGCAAGCTCGACCGTATCTTTTCCGAGTTTATTCGCCTAAGAGATGCGGATGATAACGGCTATTGTCGCTGCATTTCCTGCGGAAAAATTGTCTATTGGAAAGATTGTGATGCTGGCCATTACGTTAACCGTAAACACATGTCTTTACGGTACGATGAAAAGAACGTCAATGCCCAATGCAGAGCCTGTAACAGGTTCGACGAAGGAAACATGATAGGTTACAATCATGGTTTGGTCGAGAAATATGGTGATAGTGTTATTCCATATCTCGACGTTAAGAGGCATAATTCCTGTAAACTGGGAGCATTCGAGTATGAAACAATGATTAAGGTATATCAACAGAAAGTTATTCAATTAAATAAAGAAAAAGGATTATGATTAAACTTCTCTATGTAGACTTATTTTGTGGCGCCGGGGGAACCAGCACAGGAGTAGAAAAAGCCCGACACAAGAGGGAGCAATGTGCAAAGGTTATCGGCTGCGTAAATCACGACACCAACGCAATAGCCAGCCATGCAGCCAACCACCCGGATGCCCTCCATTTCACCGAGGACATCCGCACGCTGGAACTCTCCCCACTGGTTGAGCATGTTGCCCGAATGCGGAAGCAATACCCTGATGCGCTTATTGTTCTATGGGCAAGTTTGGAGTGTACGAACTTCTCAAAAGCTAAAGGCGGGCAGCCCCGCGATGCCGATAGCCGGACACTGGCGGAACATCTCTTCCGATACATTGAAGCCATAAAGCCCGATTATGTACAGATTGAAAATGTAGAGGAGTTTATGAGCTGGGGCGACCTTGACAAGAACGGCAAACCAATAAGTAAGGATGCCGGGCGGCTATATCAGAAATGGATTACAACCGTGCGGAACTACGGGTACAAATTTGAACATCGCATACTTAACTCCGCAGACTATGGAGCATACACCTCGCGGAAGAGGTTTTTTGGAACCTTTGCCCGCCCGGAATTACCCATTGCATGGCCAAAACCAACCCATGCAAAGAATCCACAAAAAAACCTTTTTGGCGCCTCGTTGCAAAAATGGAATGCCGTTAAAGACGTGTTGGATTTTACCGACGAGGGCGAAAGCATATTTGTACGTAAAAAACAATTAGCAGATAAAACCCTGTGGCGAATATATGCCGGACTTGTAAAATTTGTTGCCGGCGGCAAAGATAAATTCCTGATAAAATACAATTCTATGGCGCAAAATGGAAGGTATAACCCACCTGGCGTTGACACTCCATGTCCGGTGGTAAGCTGTCAAAACCGGTTAGGAGTTTGTAATGTTCATTTTTTAACTAAGTATTATACCGGTGACCCCAATAATATGGTTGCTGGTGTGGATGCACCAGCGCCCACCATTACAGCAAATCGCAAATGGAACTACCTAATGAACCCACAATTTGCGTCTGCTGGTGGCTCCGTTGATAACCCATGTTTCACACTTATTGCCCGTATGGACAAAATGCCGCCGTATTTGGTCGTTACAGAAACCGGTGAAGTGATTATTGAAGTGTATGATACCAACAGCGAACCTATGCGGAAAATCAAAGAATTTATGGCACTCTATGGCATAGTCGATATTAAGATGCGTATGCTCCGAATACCGGAGCTAAAGCAAATAATGGGTTTCCCAAAGGACTATGAACTCATAGGGTCACAAGCCGACCAAAAGAAATTCATCGGTAATGCAGTAGAGGTAAATATGGCGCGTGTGCTCTGTGAGGCCCTATGTGAAAAACTTATTGAATTAAATATAAATCCATTAAGAATTACTTCATAAACAGATAACGTTATGGCAAGAAAAATATTACGAGTATTCCCGCGTTGCACCAATGCTACTCCGGTTGACGACATGGTACGGATCGGTGAAGCCCCGTCCTTATTCGACATGTCTCTTGAAGTAGACGAAGTGCATATCTCCGTGGCTTTTACTTGGGATATACCATGGGCTGAATGGGTAGCTACGCAATGGAAACGGGTTGCGCCGGTGAAACTCGGTGGTCCCGCATTCAACGAGCCCGGTGGCGACTTCGTGCCCGGTATGTACATGAAACGCGGCTACGTCATCACCAGCCGCGGCTGTCCCAATAGGTGCTGGTTCTGTAAAGTCCCGGAACGGGAAGGCTTCCGGCTTCGAGAACTTCCAATCACTGACGGATGGATCGTTACAGACGATAACCTGCTCGCTTGTTCCCCTACCCACATTGACGGCGTGTTCGATATGCTAAAACGCCAGCCACATAGACCGCAATTTGTTGGAGGATTGGAAGCGGCACTGCTCACCCCTGGCATGGCATCTCGCCTGAAAGCCTTAATACCGGAATCATTATTTTTCGCTTATGATACACCAAATGACCTCGAGCCGCTACAGGTAGCCGGCCAGATGTTAATAGATGCCGGATTTACAAAGAAAGGCAGCACTCTCCATTGTTATGTTCTCTGTGGTTATAAGGGGGATACATTCGATAAAGCACAAAAGAGAATGGGCGAAGCATGGAATGCCGGATTTATGCCCTTTGCTATGCTATACAGGGACGAAAAAGGCAAAGTAACTACTTCGTGGAAGCAATTCCAAAGACAGTGGGCTAACCCTACAATCACATATTGCAACTGTAAAAAATATTTCGACAGATGAAAACATTTATAAAAAACTGATTGAGTATGAAGCGGTTTACTGATACAGATATTTGGGACAAGGAATGGTTTATGAAACTATCCTGCAAGCAGAAATGTTTAATCAGATTTATATTTGATAAATGTGATGCCGCCGGTGTATGGTCGGCTAACTGGACACTTGCTTCTGCATATATTGGTGAAAAAATCACAGAAAGAGATTTAATACCCTTTGGAAACCGTATAGAAAGGCTATCGGATGGAAAATATTTTGTGCCGGATTTTATCGAGTTCCAGTACGGAACACTATCGGAAAATTGCAAACCACACACTAAAATTATTAGCCTGTTAAAAAAATATGATTTATACGAAAGGGTATGCAAAGGGTATGCAAAGGGTATAGATACCCTTGAAGAAAAGGAAGAAGATAAATATAAGGAAGAAGAAAAGGATATAGAGGGGGTTGTAGGGGGAGAGGAAAAACCTAAAAAAACGAAATTCACACCTCCAACCATCGAGCAGGTGACATCTTATTGTTCGGAACGAAAAAACAGCGTAGACCCGCAAAAATTCATCGACTACTACACGTCAAGAGGCTGGGAATATAAAAGAGGCTCGCCTATGAAAGACTGGCAGGCTGCAATCAGAACATGGGAAAAAAATAATTTCAACAACAATGAACATTCAAGACTACATATCAGCAATCAGGATTACGGACAATCCACGATTTAACTTCGTGGTGCCGGGTACTGTCGTAACAGACTTAACAGCCTGTTATACCGCCGTGGTTGAATCACGAGGGCGTAAATTTATCGCAGATGTAAACACTCAAAAGGTGATCTCATCCGTGGCTAACTGGTTTTTAAGGGGGAAACATGGGCTTATACTTACTGGAAAGGTAGGAACAGGAAAATCTGTAATGATGAGAGCTATTGCAATGTTAATCAATTTCTACTCTTCACAGAGAACAACGATGAAGATTATCAGTGCTATAGACGTGTGCGAGCTTGCGCGCAATGAGCGAAAAACAGATGAAGATATAGATGTTTTCAATAAACTGAAAACCTATCACTATGTAGGACTGGATGACTTGGGAACAGAGCCGGTAAACGTTAAAGTTTGGGGCAGTGAAGTATCGCCAGTGATTGATACTCTGTATTCTCGGTATGATAACATGAAAGTCACGGTTATCACCACGAATGATAATATGGATATCATTCGTAAGAAGTACGAAGATAGAATATTCGATAGGCTTTGCGAGCAATACGATAGAGTTTCATTTGATTTTGAAAGTTTTAGGCAAAAATGAACCTTCAAACTAAAATAGACTATTCAATTGCCCTTATGCAAAAGGCAGAGCCACTGGCGTTGCAAATGCACCCCGACGGTTTTCATTTAGCTTTCTCCGGCGGTAAAGATAGCCAAGTGCTCTACCATATCGCCCTAATGGCAGGCGTAAAGTTTAAGGCGCACATGCAGATCACTACACTTGACCCGCCAGAGTTGATGAGGTTTGTTAGAGAGAAATATCCCGATGTGCAATTACATCATCCACCGCTCAATTTTTACAAATTACTTGATAAAAAAGGGTATTTGCCGCGTCGGCAAGTGCGGTGGTGCTGTGAAAAGTTAAAAGAACATGCAGGAGTTGGAACTATCACTTTGGTGGGCGTGCGCGCGGCTGAAAGTGTACGCCGTTCAAAGCGATCAGAGGTTGAGCGTGTACACCGCAATCCAATAAAGCGCAAAATAAATCCCGATCTCTTTGATATGTCCGAAGAGCGGCAACATAGGTGTGTCGGAGGAAAAGACAAAATCGTAATATCCCCAATATTCCAATGGACAGACGCAGAAGTATGGCAATTCATCCGTGAAAACGAACTACCATACTGTGAACTGTACGACAGGGGGTGGTCGAGAATAGGCTGCTTAATGTGTCCTATGGCGAAGAAGTCGGAACGCGCGCGCGAGAGAGTATTATATCCCGGAGTAGAGCGAACGATTGTTAAAAGTATTGATAAAATCCTCTCCCGTGGCGGCATGGCTCAAATCCAAAAATATAATCCTACAGCGCAAGAAGTTTTTGAGTGGTGGATGTCCGGCGAGAGCATTATGCCCTACTTTGAAAATCTAAGAAATCAACAAAAATTAAATATTTAAATAATGAAAAAATTCAACGGAAAAGCAATTTATAACCCTTCCGGCAAGGCCGGTGAATATTCTTATTGGGCATGCAACTTCTACGTTGGTTGCTCCAACGGCTGTGAATATTGCTATTGCAAAAAGGGATTGTTAAAAAAGACAATGGGCGGCGATAAGCCGAAATTGAAAGCGTGTTTCAAAAATGAAGAACATGCGATTGAGGTGTTTGAAAAAGAATTGAAGGCGAATTTGCCGGCGCTGCAAGAGCACGGTTTGTTTTTCAGTTTCACCACCGACCCATTTTTGCAAGAAACAATTGAGTTAACAACTCATGCAATAAGAATGTGTCTTTACTACAATGTGGGCGTTAAAGTTTTGACAAAGCGAGCCGATTTTTTTAAAATAATAGAACAAAAACTTGGAGGTGTAAATTGGGATTCGGATTTAATTGCCTTCGGCTTCACCTTGACAGGCCACGATGAACTCGAACCAGGCGCCTCGACCAACGCTGAACGTATCGAGGCAATGCGCAAGCTGCATGGGGCTGGGTTTAAAACGTGGGCGAGTATAGAACCTATTGTAGATATAGGGAACAGTTTTGAGATGATATTCGATACGGCGGGGTACTGCGATCTGTACAAGGTTGGATTAATGAGCGGTAAAAAGTATAAACGGAATGAGATATTGTGGCTAATAGAACGATGTCACGGATTTACAAAAATATACGAGGAGTATAATTTTCCTATAAAATTTTACTTCAAAGACAGCCTCCTCAAACAGGCAGGAATAAACCGCTCCGAACTACCTGCTAAATGCGTAGGAAGGGATTATAATATTTTTAAATAAAATCTTATGAACAAATACTTTAAACTTCCATTTAAGGCAGACGGTAGCTACATATTTGATGCCAGTAATTCCATGTGCTTTACTGACTTCAAGACCTATGGCAAGATGCTGCCCCGAATAGTCCAAAAACTCAATGGTAAAAACGTTAAATTCGATCATGCGTTCAGCTTATCGAAAGACGATAAAACCGTTATCCTATACAATGGCAATTACTGCATGGATGTTAGGAGCTGGGGAAGGTTGACAGGAATGTTAGGATTAAAACCAAAACAAGCCGCCGAAATACAGGATGAGTTTGTTAAACAGGTAATCAATAAATTAAATGAATAATTATGAAACGAGAATTAGAACTAAAAGACATTGCGGGGTATCTTCCATACAACTTAAATTTGTATGTCAGCCACGATTTATCGAAATCAGTTTTTATGAGCGGATTTAATCCATTTTTAAGGAGTATTAATTCTATGGATGTCCGCCGAAGAAAGTATGTCATAGAAGGTGCTATTGGTGTTAATATGGATGAATATAAAATTATCCTTCGCCCTTTTTCCGACCTCTACAAAACCATTCAGCACAAAGGAAAAGAAATAATTCCTATTGTGGAATTGGCGCGGATAAATTGCCCGCACTTAGATTGGAAATTTGATGAAAATAGAGACTGCGCTATTGAGTACGGGGAAAGTAGAATAACATTTGTATTTGACTTTGATGGTTACTTTACTATGGTGGCTGAATATGATAAAACAGCGCAAATGCCTAATCAATTCATGCCTGTTGTAAACCAATGCCAGCTATTTGATTTTCTCCACGAACTCAAAATCGACTACCGGGGATTAATCTATGCAGGCCTGGCGGTAGATGCGAACACTTTGGATGTAAACCCTTATAAATAATCATGATTATGGAAATAAAGACAAAATTCAGTATCGGTGACTTTGTGTACTTAACAACCTAAAATAGAAGATCTATGAAAAAAATCAAAGAAAAACCCTGTTGTGGGAGCTGCGCCTATTTCGTCGATGAGGTCGACAGCGGAGCTGGTTGGTGCGAGCGTTGCCGCGTAGTATCCCACTGTTCTACCGGCTCCACTTGTAGAGGTTATAAACGTAGAAAATAACACATTATGTCAAAAGGAATTTGCTTTAAAGAAGCCCTATTTCACGCTACAGTTGAAGGGAGGAAAACACAGACGAGAAGAATTTGTGCCAAACATCCGATTAACAAATTCAGTGTTCTTGCCGAAGTAGAATGCGGGGAGCCTCGCTGCCAAGTTGGTGAAAAGGTTTACCTGAAAGAACCGTACTGTTTTGAGCGGTCTTTTTTTGGTGAGTATTCTGTAGGAGTGCGGTACAAGTATGCAAATGATCCATTGCAGGGCGACAAGTGGAAAAACAAACTCTTTATGCCTGCTAAATTCGCCCGCTACTTCATTGAAATAACAGGAGTAAGGTGTGAGCGGTTGCAGGATATTAGCGATGAGGATTGTATGAAAGAGGGGATAATGCAGTCTGTGTACGAGTATAGTGACGGAAAAAGAACAGATTTATACGGCCTTAAAGATAGATTTGATATTGCAGAGCTAACTCCCCGCGAAGCCTACGCTGCATTAATCAACTCAATCAGCGGTAGGGGTACATGGGAATCTAATCCTTATGTTTTTGTTTACGATTATAAATTAGTAAAGCGATGATAAGCCCTTATATATACCCCGGTATTCCGCGCGTAAAGAAAAAGAGGCGTGAGCCAAGACGATACCCCGAACTTGATAAATTGTTCGAGATATGCTGCCGAGCCTATGGGATTCATCCTGATTATGCACGTAGAAGTAGGACGCGCGATGAGGTATGTTGCGCTAAACATGCGTACTGTTATTTCGCAAGAAAATATTACCCCGACATCCCGGTTGACGATGTAGCCCCCGTGGCCGGCTATAAAAATCATGCTTCGGTTTATCATGGCGAAGCTGTGGCGCAGGGATTTATAGAGGTCGGAGATATTTTATTTATAGCAGGATTCAGAAATGCAGAAAAATTTGTTAAAACTCTTGTTAATGAACGGCGGTTGAAATTGTAGGAATAGAGAGTTATAGTTAAGATATTTGCATTCATGAGCAAACGAATAAAAATAAAAGACTTCACTCCGGACGACCGTAATTTTAACCGGCATACCAAAGAGGGGATGGAGTTGCTTGGCGTATCCATCAAAGACGTGGGGGTCATTGAAGCGATTACCGTATCATCTGATGACGTGGTAATATCGGGTAATGCCCGGCGGGATAAAATGTGCGAAATATTGGGCGATGATGTCGAGCCTATCATTATTGAAACGGATGGGAAGCGCCCGGTGGTACTGAAGCGTACCGATATAGATTCAGGTACAAAGAAATTTCATGAAGCGGCAATCTTGGCCAACACCACAGCCGTAAAAAATATAGATCTCGACATTAGTCTGATGGAGAATATCGCAGTCGATGAGTTTGATATACCTATTCACGAGTTGGGGGTTGATGTGTATGTTGCTCCCGATCCTCACGCCGAGTTTGATAAAAATGGAGAGTTTAGGTACAAAAACGAGGACAAAGCCGGCTATAAGCAGCTTATTGTGAATTTTGCCACCAAGGAAGATTATGTTGAGTTCGCCCGTATAACCGGCCTTAATCTGACTGACAAAACCCGTTCTACGTTTTTCCCGCAGCAGGAGAAAGAGACTATACCCGATGTATATGAATAGCGAAATACCCATATTTATCCCCTCAAAAGGACGGCATGACAACGGATTGACCTGGCACGCTCTTGACAACATGGGCGTGCACAGGTATCGCGTTATTGTCGAGCCGCAGGAATACGCTCTCTACCGGAAGGTACTACCAAGGGAAAAGCTGCTCATTCTTGATATGGACTTCAAGCGCCAATATGAAACCTGCGACGGTATCCACTACGACGAAAACCCGCGTGTTGGCAGTGGCGCTGCCCGTAATTTCGGCTGGTATACGGCACAGCAGGAGGGGGCTCCCTGGCATTGGATTATTGACGACAACATTCGGCGCTTCTTCGTGTACAACGACAATACGAAGTACAATGCTAAATTTGATACATTCGCGTGCGTGGAGCGTTTTGTTGAAAACTATAAAAACGTTACGATGGCCGGAATGCAGTATGCTATGTTTGTACCGCGGAAGCAGAAGAACGCCCCGCTGATTATGAATACCCGTATATTTTCCTGCAACTTGATAAAGACTGACAGCCCATTTAAGTGGCGGGGGAGGTACAATGAGGATGTAATCCTATCCCTTGACATGCTCGAAGCAGGATATTGTACCATTTTATTCCAAACCTATCTGTGCGAGAAAATGCGGACGCAGAACATGAAAGGCGGGAATACGGACGAAATCTACCGCGGAGGGACGGAAGCGAAAAGCCGCCTCTTGAAATCTGTCTATCCCGACAAGGTGGAACTGGTCTACCGCTACGGCCGGCCACATCATCGAGTTGATTTTACACAATATCATAATATGTTGATTAAAAAATAATTATTAACTTTGGCGCAGAAATAAACAATATCTGTGCCATGAAACAAATTACTATGACTTACATTGAGGTCCTGGAAAAGATGATCGAACGCAAACGCGCGGAGTTTTCCAAAGTAGCAGATGAAGTGTCCATGGCTGCCACCAGTACGAGCAAAAAGAAGTTCGTTGAGCTGGAGTCTGAAATAAGGACATGTGAATATTGCCTCGACCTCGCAAAAGTGATGTTCGATGGCAAAAAAGAAGACGCTGGTAAAGACAGCACCGGAAAATAAAACCAAGAAAATTAACGTTAAAGCAGCTACGGGGAAGAAACACCCCGGCGGTCGTCCTACTGCGTATAAGTCTGAGTATGCCACTCAGGTGTTAAAGCTTTGTTTATTAGGAGCTAAAGATAAGGAAATAGCTGATTTTTTTGGCGTTTCAGAACAAACTGTTAACGGATGGAAAAAGCTATTCCCGGAGTTTCTTGAGTCCATAAAAAGGGGGAAGATGGAAGCTGATGCCAACGTGGCATCGTCCCTTTACAATCGGGCTATCGGTTTTACGAAAAAAGACTGCGAAAAAGTATTTCAGTTTCAGGGTAACATAGTTCGCGCCAAAGTTACCGAATATTTCCCTCCGTCGGAAACGGCAGGAATATTCTGGCTGAAAAACCGTCAGCCTGATAAATTCAGAGATAAACAAACAAATGTGCTTCAAAATCCCGATGGCTCACCGATTGTTCCCAGGGATGTGCAATACGATGTAAAACTCGATCTATAATGCCTAAAGTCGTTATCACATATCAACGCCCTGAGAAAATTCGCCAGTATAAAAAACAGTGCGAGTTTATTGATTGCAAGGAGCGTTTTACTATTGTCGAGGCTACGACGAAAGCAGGTAAAACGGTAGGTTGTATCGTATGGTTATTTGAGAAGTCTCTACAGGGGCGTGATGGAGACAACTATTGGTGGGTCGCGCCTACGTTCCCCGTGGCAAAGATAGCGTTTCGCCGCATGTGCCGGTATATTCAGCCGAAAGGTGTATTTATTAAGAATGAATCCGAACTATCTATCACACTCGTTACCGGCGTCCGCATATTTTTCAAATCTGCCGATAATCCGGACGGATTGTATGGAGAGGATGTTCGTGCTGCGGTATTTGATGAGGCTACCCGTGCAAAGCAGGATAGCTGGTTTGCACTGTTTACAACACTCACAGCTACTAATGGCGAGTGTAAGATTATCGGTAACGTGAAAGGTACCAATAATTGGGTTTACAAGCTGGCCAGGGAAGCGGAGACCGGGAATAAAAAGGATTGGGCGTATTTCAAAATTACGGCCGCCGATGCAGTGGCAGCGGGTATATTAAGCCAAGAGGTGGTAGATGAGGCTGAGCGGACACTCCCAAAAGGTGTATTCCTTGAGCTCTACTATGGAATACCCTTTGAAAGCGCTTCCGACAAATTCTGTTTCTCGTACTCCGAGACTAAGCACGCCCGAAAGTGCGAGCACGACAATGCTGAAATTACTTATTTGTGCTTTGACTTTAACGTTAATCCTATTTCGTGTGTGGTTATACAGTGGGACGGGCATCGTAAGATAACGGTGCCGGAGGTGATACAGCTTGAAAATAGCAATATTTATCGTTTGTCTGACGTTATCAAAGTGAAGTATCCCACAGCATTTTTCCGCGTAACTGGTGACGCATCAGGTAAAAACCGATCGACACTTAATCAGGATAATTTAAATAATTTTGATGTGATTAAGCAACGATTAGAGTTGAGCCGCACTCAAATGAATATTTTGCAGTCGAACATCCGACTTGAGGATAGCCAAACATTGGTGAATGCTATTCTCGAACATTATGACGTATCAATTGACCCAGACAAGGCTGGTAAGCTCATATTCGACATGAAATTTGCCGAGGTAGACGGAAATGGGAAGTTGAAAAAGTCTGACCGTTCAGATGAAACACAGCAACTTGAAGCACTTGATGGCTTCCGTTATTTCTGCCAAAAATATCTTCAAAAATTTTTAAAACAAGTGTCATGATTATTACTTCATTACAAATTTCGCTTTGCATTCTCGCTATATACGCCTGCACACGTGACGGAATGATACTCGGGAAATTACGCGCTTATATCCAAACGCTTATTGATAAAATATTTGGCGTTGAAGCCTCTGAATGGGTATGTAAACCGTTGTTTGAGTGTATTACGTGCATGGCCTCTGTCTGGGGGATTATAGGCTGTATAGTGTTCGGCGTTTCCCTGATTGATTGGCCGGTTACCATATTAATGGTTTGCGGTATTAATGTGATATTTAAAGGATTAAATAATGAAAAACAAAACCAATAAAATAGCGAGAATTATTGCCTGTCTGTTTATCCCTATACTGTGGCCGGTAAGGTGGTGCCTTAAATTGTATAGGGCGATCATTCGCAAGCGCAATGAAAGGGTATGGCCCAGGCGTGTCGAGAAGGCAAAGCGCAAGGCCTTTGAAAGACACCATAAAACTAAACGAAAACAATATGCTATAAGGCAGGGCTATCGTGTTTATATATATGATAGATTTGATATGAGAAGAGCAAATAAATTTGTCCGTAATGCCGGATTAAGTGGTATAGATTTCAGATTATTAACCTTATTTACATGTGAAAATGGAAGAATTATTGAAAAATAAAGGCTGGAAGTATATCGGTGGCTGCAGCTGTGGCGGCATTCCGAAAAGAAAGTTTTACAACCCCTTATATCCCTCATATAAGGTTGCGGTACTCTATACGCGCGGATCATTCATTATTATGAAAAATAACACGCGCTACGTCGAAGGCAAAGCAGAGGAATTGGAATTAACCCTTAAAAATCATGGACTTTATGAATAAAATTAAATCGTTTTTCTCTTACAAACAATTCAAAACCGCCTGGTGGAACGCGCAGATAAAAAAGCATTTCCCAGACCAAAAGCACGTTATTGAACACGCTTTCACGGTAGCCGGGTGTGATTACTATCACTTTAACGATGTGTTTTCCCTGCCGTACGAGCGTGGACTGATGGCGATAGCTATCTACGAGGAAACCCGCATGAAGTGTAGTAGGGAGTACCTATTGCAGCACGTGGAAAAGGTTTCGGAAATACTTCATGAAAAGAGTATAGATATATTTAAAATCAATCAATTGAATGAGCAAATGAAGCAAAGGCTTAGTATGTCATTCGATGTTGATTTGCTCTACAAATTAGCTTCTGTCGTGTTCTTTGATGCAAAGGAAAATCCTTGTATTTACGATGCTGACTACAATCTGAAAAAGATTGAGTTCTGGAAGCAGCATAAGGGAGTAACAGATTTTTTTTTGCAGAAGCCCGTCACAGAGTTGATTCCCTTTTTACAGAACTCCGATTTCGATTTGGAGAGTTATTCAAAACTAAATCAGGAGCTAAACAAGATACATTCGGAGCGTTTGCAGGTCTCGAACTCCAAAAATTAGTAGATAATTTTGAGAATTGGAAAGACACGATACAGCACTACAATGAAAGGGGATTAACCGAGTACACAACGATTTATGATTTCTTTTTCATGCTCGATAAAGCATCAAAAATAGCAGACAAAGAAAAGCAAGTAATGGCGCAACTAAAACATAAGCGCAAAAGATAGGCCAATGGCAATACTCACCACTCTAAACCATTTATACAGTTGATAAATGGAACCTATTTTGATAAAATACGAAGCCGATACCTCCGGGATAAAGGAAGTTTATGATAATCTTGACAGGCTTCAAAATAAAGAACAAGAGCTTTTAAAACGGATAAGCGACCTTGATAAAGAGTATAATAAATTTCTGCTTGATTATCAGAAAGGTGGTAAAATACAAAAGCAGGTAGATGAAGACATGGCAATGGCCATGAAAAAACATGCGGATTCCCAGAAGTTGATAAGTAAAGAACTTGAAAACACTCGTAAAGCCGTTGCCAATCTTCATGCGCGGGCTGATAAATTAGAGAATACCGTTGTTAAAGGAACGGCTTCGACAATGTTAACGAGGAGACTTCGCACTCTTAAAGAGGAGCTCAGGCAAATGGAAATGGCCGGAGATACCACAAGTCAAAAGTTTATTGATGTATCAGTTGAGGCCGCTCAACTTGAAGATCAGATAGGAGATACTAATGCGCAAATCCGCGCCCTCGCATCAGATACGAGAAATCTTGATGCGGTGCTTGGCGTTGGCCAGGGGCTTACCGGTATAATGACCGGCGCTACTTCTGCAATGGCGCTTCTCGGTGGCGAAAGTGAAGATTTGCAAAAAGCATTTTTTAAAGTGCAAGCTATGATGCAAGTACTAAATAGTACGCAAGCTATTGCAAATACGCTCAATAAAGATAGTGTTGCGAACGTGGTTATAAGAAACGCAATAAGCAAACTGTTCACTAAGTCACAGGTGCAGGAAACAGTCGCTGTTGCCGCCAATACGGTAGCCACCGGTGCAAATGCCACAGCAGCAGGAGCGGCTACGGTTGCTACGAATGCCTGGACAACGGCATTACTGGCAAACCCTGTAATGTGGATTATTGCCATTCTCGTAGGGGTTGCAGCCGGGATATATGCTATTACCAAAGCAATGGGTTCAGAGGAAGATAAATTAAAGAAAATAAATGAATTAGAAAAAATACGCATTGACAGGATGCAACAGGTGGTAGATAGGAACACTCAAATCGGAGAGCAGCGAAATGCTGAACTTGAAAGGGAACTGCGCCTGTTACAGTCTGTCGGAGCCTCTGAGAAAACGCTTGATGCAGTCCGTTTGCGTATCGCGGAAAATAGAAAGGCAACTGCCGATAAAAATGCAAAAGATGTTCAAAGAACTATTGACGATTTGAAGCAAAATCAAGACGAGGTCGAAAGACTTAAAAACTTAATTCATCAACTAAATGAAGCTGAACAAAACGGCACTAAGATACAAAGCAAAAAAACAGGGGAAATATATGACGAGAAAGATTTAGAGCGATTCAAAGAACAGCTTGAAAAATTAGAAGCGAAGGTAAAAATTGGCATAGATGCTTCCGAGGCGCAGAAAGAGGCGAATAATGTCCTTGATGAGACGCGCAATGGGATTTCAAAGAAAAATGCAGAGCAAGCCCGGCAGGATGCTATCACAGAGGCGCAAATCCGTGTAGTAGAAGCCACAAAAGGAAGCAAAGAGGAATCGGATGCGCGTATTGCCGTGCTCGAAGCAGAGCGGAAAAAAGCACTTGCTAATGTAGATTTATCAGCCGCAGAGCGCAAAAAAATCAATGTTGAAGCCGATGAAGCTATACGAGTTGAACGGGAAGATTTTAGTAAACAGCAATTGGCCGATGAACGTGCAGGAATTGAAGCGCAACTTGCCCTTGCAAAAGAGGGATCACTCGAAGAGTTTCAGTTGCGCCAAGCGCTCATGGCAAATCAACTGTCGGCTGATATGGAGAATGCGAAATTGACAGCCAACGAGCGTGAAAGGATTTATAATGACTACCTTAAAAATCTTGAGGAGTTGAACAAAGAATTTAATTTGCAGTCAACCGCCGACCAGGTCAATACACAGATTTCCATTCTTGAAGGCAAACTTGCTTCAGTAGCCAAAGGTGGCGAGGATGAACTCAATCTCCGTAAACAGATACTTGATAAACAGGCTGAACTTGAGCGGAAAAACATTGAACTAACCGTTAACGATGAGAAGTTGAAGGCTGCTAAAATTAAAGAGGTAGATGCCCAACTCCAAGCAGATAGAGCACAACTCGACCGGGATTATCGTGCAAAAGTGATTGAGCAGTCGAAGGCTATGGCTTTACAGGAGATCGAACTTGAAAAAGCTAAAAATGAAAGTATTATTGCTGGTGGTGGATTGTTTGAACGCATGCAGGCGAGGCTGAGGCTTAAAGAACTTGAAATATCTGCAATAGAAGAGGAGCGCAAGGCGATTGAAGATGAACACAAAGCAGGAATTACATCAGAGGAAGAATATCAAAAAGGCCTTCTCGAAATAAAGACACAATATGCACAGATGGAAGCGGGTATGTATCAGGAGTTTAATACAATGCGTCAAGATCTAATGCAGGCCTCTTATGACCTCGCGAAGTCGTTTATTGATTCGTTATACCAATCGCAAGTAGAAGCGTTGCAGCTACAGCTTGAAGAATTTGAGAAGTATTACACTACAGACGAAGAGGCCGCAAAGGAAAATAGTAATTTAAAACTTATTTCAGAGGAAGAGTACGCCAGAAGAAAGGAAGAGATTGAAAACCAAATAAAAGAAGCTGAAAAAAGAGGAAAACGTGCACAAATTCTTGGTTCAGCCGCTCAATCTACTGCCGAAGTTTTAGCCAAGGCCGCAGAGATTAAAGCAACCGCCGCATTATTGGCATCGAATCCGCTTACGGCACTATTTGCCCCCATAGCATTAGCACAACTTGGTATCACACTGGCTCAAATTCCTATAATTGCGGCACAAACTGCGCTTCAGCTTTCACAGTTAAATAAATACGCCAAAGGCCGTAAAGGCGGAAAGGGTGAAATGGCCTGGGTGGGTGAACGCGGCCCGGAACTCATGTGGATCCCTGCCGGCGCTTCCATTATTCCCAACCATAAAAGTTTGTCAATGTCGCCCGATGTGATGAGAGAGTTTAATATCCCAATGCCTCAACTTCCTGTGATGCCTAATTTCACTGTAAATACTACAGAGATGAAGCGCAATTCACAGGCGTTACAAGGGGTTAATATTGACTATGAGCGAATAGGGCAGGTGATAGCTGATAAGATGCCGAAAGTAGAGCAGTTGAATGTGAGTATGGACGAGGGGGGATTTACGAAGTACCTTCGCGGCCGCAATGGGGTAACAAGAATAGTAAACGTAAGATATAGAAGATAATTATGGACTTTAGATTTTTTCTTATTGACAAAAACGATGTGCAAACTGAGATTGAAGAGCCGGTAGGATTTGATAATTTCAAACCGGTTATCAACCGTACAGACAATCACGGAATGGGTATTGAGTTTGCTGAGCAGGAACTCGGCTTTTACAAGAATGCCTACAAGTTGGTGACCGATGAGTATGCCATCAATGGCATTGAGGGTTATTATGTGCTATTAATTGAGTATTTATGTGGCGGTGAATGGCAGGAGTTTTACAAAGGAAATCTCGACTATGGCCGCTATGAAGAGGTGAAAGGTGATTACTGTATAGTCAATATCGGGATAGCACAATTGGGTGTTGAAATGACGTTTAAGAACCGCCGGGAGGTAAAGATTGATTTGGATTCTCCTATGTCACTGGACGGCGTGGCGTTGCCTGAGTATAATAATCTTGGCCGCATGATTACGGTGCCGAGTAAGTCGATAAAACTAATAAATAAGGCCTCTGTAGATGGACTGGGAAATAAAATTGATATTGCGGGTAATAAAAAATACAAAATGCCATTTGGAAGCATGGCCTTAACTCAAATTAGTGACTTTAGTTCCGAAGAATTGTTTAAGATAATCGGAGAAAAATATGAGGATGCTATATTTGTAAACAATATGAAAAATATTGTAAATCCAATTTTTAAAATATCATCTAATTATTCTTTTATACTACATGGACCTAACGGGCAAGTTGATATTTTAGTCGAATATGATGTGTTTGATAAAAATAATAATTTTATAAAAAACATACACTCCACGTTGCACCGGATTAATATTGTAAATACTTATGGTGCTACAAATGAAGTTTCATTTGAGAAAGAAGTTGATATACCATTTGAATCTAAATTAGCTGTAACAATTACCGGTAAAGCAGCGGGGAGTGTGCATGAGTGCACCGTTATGGCGTATAGCGAAATAGTAATACAATTAGAAGGTAAAAGTAAGCCGACGTCAGTTAAAAATTACATGCTTCACGAATCATTAAGTCGAATAGTGGAGGCAGCAACAGATGGCCAATTAACTGTAAAAAGTGATTATTATGGGCGTACGGATAGTGATGTAAATCCTACGCAAATCGACGGGAATGGTTCATTAAGGTCTACTACAAATGGTTTATTATTAAGGAATACCATATTAACAGACAAAAATCGGCCAGTTATGTCTATATCGTGGAAAGACTTAATTGAAGGCCTGAATGCTATTGATGCGATTGGTTATGGGATTGAGGGTAATACACTGAGAATAGAGCTGTGGAAATATTTCTACAATGACGAGGTGATAATGCGTTGTGTTGATATTGATAAGGTTAAACGTTCGCTTGATTTATCGCGATGCTATCAATTACTGAATATAGGCTATGAAAAATGGGAAAGCGAAGAAAATAATGGCATTGACGGATTTCATGGCAAAAGACAGTATCGCACAAGGCTCAAAAATTCACAGGAAAAATTTGAAAAATTTAGCAAATTAGTTGCAGATGGATACGCTATTGAAGCCACAAGAAGAAGGGGAATGGACGAAAAAGCAACAAGCGACTGGCGTTACGACAAAGAAATATTTATTTTTGACCTTGTTAGGTCAGAAAGTAAAATAGCTGTCAATACAGGTAGTGGAGATAGCACTACTTTAATAGACCCGGATACAATATTTAATGTCGCGTTATCACCGGCCCGAATAGCTGCCCGGTGGATGAGTTGGATATTACAGGGTGTAAACAATGCTGAAAATAGCGAACTGGTGTTTGCCAGCGCAGAGGGATATACAGGTGCAAAAACAACATCAAACAAAGGCTATCCCGTACAGGGCGAGATATTAGAAAGTCAAAATTTTTCCGTTAATCAAGTTGAAGATGGACTACCTATACTTAAGCCCGAAACTGTAGAATTTGAGTATCCGTTCACTATAGCTGATTACCATGCCGTAAAGACTAATCCGCACGGATTGATTGAATTTGACGGCGAACATGGATGGATAAAGGAAATTGAGTATGATATTACAGTAGGAAAGGCCAAGTTTAAGTTGATACCGAGAGCGTAGAGTTAATCTTCTGGTATTGGGAATAAAGATGTCACCCAGTCTTTGCGGATAAATTTGAGCGTGCGTGACGGAATGTCAAGTTCATTAACTATCTCAAATTCACCATCGCCTGTAAATATTACAGGTCCTACGAGGTCATTAGATGTCAGCATAATATTCTCGTTTTTCTTATAGAATGAAAAATCGCCACGCGGTATATAATTTTTACCCCATATCCCATTTGGCGATTCAATATCCGTAAGAAAATCAGCACAAATATATAGTTTTCCTTTTTGAGAGAAATATAAATACCGAGTCATGTAGCTATAGGTTGTATCTGATATATATGTTTTATCATCTGCATCAGTCTGTGAAAACTGTACCCAATACCCTACAATATCACGTTTGTATTGTTCGATTACGATCTGATTATCTTCTTCTTTGCTACACCCGGCGAAAAGAATAATAACAGTTAGTGCGTAGAATAGGCGCTTCATAGGCTAAAAATCATCATTTATAGACATTCTTTTTTTTAGTGATGTAACGATACTATCAATTGTATTATTGAAAAATTTTGCACAATTTAAAGACCATTCTAAATGTTCTTTTTCTCCTTTATCAATTCTACTATATTGCAAGGGTAGAAATGTCGAAGGGGCATCACTCCATTTGCCTTTCCAGTGAGATTGAAATACTATGTCATTAATCGTATATCTATATCTACCTTCTTTGCATTCAATGGTTATAGTATATCTAAAGCGCGTTCCATTTAAATTTGATACGTCGTATGCTTCGCTAATTGCTTTAAGCGATATTTTACCGGCTTCTTTGTCCTCGAATTGTACAACGGCTTTATAATCTTTGTACGTGCTGGATATCCACGATTTAGCATTTACAAAGAGGTTGTCTTTAGTTAGTTGTTCTTCTACGACTTCAGACTTGCCAAATTCGTCTGTTTTTTCAATCTTGTAAAAATTTTGTGCATTTATTGAAAGGAATGTTACCAATAAAGCAATTAATAATACTACTTTTTTCATGATTAAATATTTGTTCCTCAACTACAAATGTACAACTATTTTCTAAAATGGAAAAATTTAAAATCGTGACAATTGATTTAAATAAATGAATATCAAAAGTGTACGGTTTAAAAGTCGCTATTTTGGGCTGTTTCGGAACGGGACAAAAAGTAAGCCTCACAAATAGGGCTTTTTCTTTTTGATGCCAAAAAAACAGCTATTCAACGTAATTGAGAAGTGTAAAATATAGCGGCTTTATACCTTTGCTTAATTGAAAATATAAGCTATGGACAACCCTCAATTTTCATTCGTAACATTTGACGGAAACGGTGATACGCTCCCGTTTTCAAATATAGGGGACATATCATTCCAAGTTTACAGTGAAAAGAAGATCACCAGCATTGCATTGACTGATATAGACGGGAACATGATTGAGACAAGTTCTAACTATATCACCTCATCAGGCAATATCCATTACATTATACCAATCTTTCAAAACTACCCGGACTGTTTCAGGATCGCTCTTGTAGGCGGTAATACCATATTGGGCACGAGTAACTTGTTTTCCAGGACAGACAGCAAGTACACTTCGCAACTGACATATATCTGTAACGAAGATAGCTATGGATTTACCTACTGCCCGCAATCAATGGTTAACCGTGTTCGGTTGCCGTTCTATTTACATACTCCCCAATTCCCGCAAAGTCAGGAGATATACGAAAAACGGAACGGCCGTAAAGTTACTATGTCGGCTACTACCGGCAAGGAATGGGAGCTGGAAACAGACTACCTTACAGAGGATATGCACGAGAAATTAATTATTGCGTTGTCGCATGATGAGGTGTATGTGGATGGCCAACTCCTCACGAAAACCGGTGATTATAGTATTGATTGGTCGAATTATATTGAAGACATGGACGGAAAGAGAACGGCCAAAGCCACATGTAAACTAAGCGCAAATATCGTATCCCGAAACAGTAATTGCGGCGCCTCGTGTGCTCCCGTAGAAGATTATTTCGATGTTCAGCCTCGTATTCTTACGTTCGAGGCGGCATAATACATTTTATAGACTTTAATTTTATAAATATGCTAACAGTCGAACAGCTTAAAAATATATTCCTTCAAAAACAAAAACATCCGAATTATACACAGACGGTTAAATTGGCTGAACAATTAATTATTCATGCCAATGGGTTATATCCATGTGAGCTGATTGATGAGCGCCGGCCGAGCGAAGATCCGCAGACAAAAGAATATCGGAAAAAGATTTACAAGCCGATCACCAAAGCCTCTGTAGGGAAAATTATCACGTCACTTGGAAAAATCCGGCGCTCCCCAGACTGGAATATTCAGTACAAACAGGAAAATGTCCCTACTTCTATAGCTGAAAACGAAACTCTTGAACGTTATTGTGAATATAATTATCCCGTGTATAAGAGTGTAACGAATTGGGTATTCTCTGAATTATTACGCAGGTATGTGTTAGATGCCAATGCTATTGTCGCTGTAATCCCGAAGTCTGTCCCGGTGGACTCTACAAGTTATATGCAGCCTGTGGCGATGATATTCGGCAGCGACATGGTTATAGACTACGAGCCGGGAGGGTACGCCGTATTGCAGAGTAGCGAAACGGTCCGGTATAATAGTCCGGCCGGTCGTAATACCTACATGGATGGACAGGTATTTTATGTTATTACCCCTGAATTTGTCGGAAGGTATGAGCAAAGCAGCCGGGCGAAAGATTTTACCCTTGTATGGTCGTACAACCATAATTTAGGTACGTTGCCGGCTTTTAAGGTTGCCGGGCTTTTTTTAGAAAGCAAGAATAATGACATTATTTTTGAGAGCCGTATTTCGGGGATCATTCCACACCTCGATGAAGCAGTTAGGGAATATTCAGACTTACAGGCCGAAATAGTCCAACATATACACAGTGAGAAATATGTTTATGTGAACAAAGACTGTCCCGATTGTAAAGGAGCGGGGGTAATACTATCAGGAAAGGATAAGAAAGAGTGTCAGACCTGTCACGGCATTGGATCTGTCCGTTCTGTAACGCCCTACGGGCTTCACGAAATTACGCCGAGTAGAACGGGCGAGGCAACAATACCAACTCCGCCCATTGGGTACATCCAAAAGCAAACCGAAATCCCCCGACTGCAAGACGAGCGCATAGATAAGCACATTTACAAAGCGCTTTCGGCTATTAATATGGAGTTTCTAATGGAAACGCCGCTCAACCAATCGGGGACAGCCAAAGAGGTGGATAAAGACGAACTAAACAACCTCGTATCTTCTATTGCGGAGGACTTGGTAGCTGTTATGGATAAGGTTTATTTCTATATCGGTGAGTACCGTTATTCTGTCGTTGTCCAGGATTCAGAGAAGCGGAAAAAGATGTTGCCTATCATTCCCGTTCCTGAACGTTTTGATTTGTTGAATACAACACACGTAATGACCGAACTTTCCTCAGCTAAAACAGCAGGGGTGAATCCTGTTTTACTCCGGGAAATGGAACTTGATTACTCAAAGAAGAAATTCAATGCCAATCCTGAAGTTTCAGATTTTCTGCAAGCAGTTTATACGCTTGACCCACTTCCAGGATTGACAGATGATGAGAAAATGAGCCGGCTGTCCAATAGTGGAATTACGGAACTGAATTATATCATTTCATCAAACATTATACCGTTTGTTCAAAGGGCTATATTTGAGGATGCTGATTTTTACAAAAAGAAACTCGATGAGCAGCAAAAAGTAATGTTAACGTATGCAGAGGTTGTGCAAAAGGAAAACAGCGCTGCGGAAAAATTGAAGCAAGAACTTAGTCCGATTGTTGACCCAAACAATCCCGATCCCGTAGATGAATAATATCAATAAGCTACTCAAGACTATTGATGAGGCTTCGGCAAAGTTTAATAGTAAACTTCCGGCGATAGAAAAAAAGATGCTTGGTGAGTTATCATTACTATTGAAAGGCCTTGAGGTTAGAAATGGAAAGATAGCATCGAATATAGCTAATCTCAAATTAGTTAATGGAATTAAAGGTAAACTCGAAAGGCTGATACTTAGCAAAGAGTATGTAAAAGATGTTGCGGATTTTGTCCGTTCATTTTCGACTATCGCGAATACACAGAATGACTATTTCAAGAATTACGCCGAAAACTGGAATCCGAAAGCCTATCAAAAGGCTATACAGAAATCAGCAATTGATAATACAATCAATTCATTAACAGGTGTAGGCGTTAATGCGAATGTATTGCAGCCTGTTATGAATTTACTTCGCACAGCGGTAACTTCCGGACAAAGCTATGCAAAGTTGGAAGAAACTATAAGAAAGACACTCACAGAAACAGAGGAAAGGTCAGGCTCATTAAGCCGGTATGCTAAAACTTATACAGTGGATAGTATTGCTCAGTTTTCAGGCGAATACATGGCCGCTATTACCAAAGATTTGGATTCGGAGTGGTTTGTATATCGGGGGTCAAATATTGAAACCACAAGGGAGTTTTGCCTGCATCTGACTAAAAAAGAGTATATCCATAAATCGGAAATTCCTGAAATTCTAAAAGGCATTATTGACGGCCACAAGTGTAAGATATATGAGGCCACAGGACTACCTTATGGACTGAAAGAGGGTACTAACTCCGACAATTTCATGAGCAATCGCGGCGGGTGGAACTGTCAGCACCAGTTGATCCCGGTACATGAAAGCTCAGTGCCGGAAAATATTCGTAATAAATTTAATAATCCTAAGTCAATTTATAAAAAGATTGTTGATATAGAGAATGAAATACGGTTGAATAAATCATTTGAAACCGCCGTTGTCTTTGATGAGGATGGTAATATGATTATAAATAAAGTAGGAGACGAAACGAGTGTGAGTGCCACTCCAGAAGAAATTAAGAAAATGAAGGACGGCATATTTACTCATAACCACCCTCGTGGCTATAGTTATCCTGAGGGATCAATACTAAGAATAGGCAATTCGTTTAGTAGGGAAGATATAATGTTTGCTATAAATGCCAATGTATCCGAAATTCGCGCTGTAACCGAATATTATACATTTACTTTAAAAAGACCGGAGAATGGATGGCCGGATTTAAGGACAGCCTCACTATACTACAGTCATTTCAATATGGAATTAAGAAAACAATTTGGAGCTGTAATAGATAAATCGACCAATCAACAACTCACCATAGACAGAGCGAATACAGTGCACTATCATATTGTCGCTAAGAATTTTTCCAAACATTTCGGGATTGAATATACCAAGCAAAAAACGAGATGATTACAAAGATTTCAAAGGATTATAATTTTTATTTATTGGTTCATAGACTGTTTTTCCGGTCTGCCCCTTTATTATATCGTAGTGCGGCCTTTTTCCTTCCAATAAATCATTCGGAACACCTTCAGGATAAGCTGGGCAAGTAAATTGCCCGTTATCTAAATGCACACAATTTCCACAATGAGAAGAGTACACATTGAGTACTTGGTGTCTATCGTTTAATATGTATTCCTTAGCCATGCCGCAAATATACGAATTTTAAATAACACAGCTAAAATTCTCGCTTCGCATTTTTTCCCCAACGATTTCGGCTATAATGGCCGATTCGCTTACGGTATACCCTCTCTCAATAGACTTAATGGCTGCACACTCTGTAATAAATTCGCGTTGACAGCCTGAAAAGTTACGGACTTGAATCCTGTTTTCTTTTCTATCACAATTCGCTTTTCTTCCCATAATTATTTTGGCATCAAAATCAGTGCAAAGTAAGCAAAAACGCTTCTTTTAAACAAGTGTTTTCACAAATTTTGCATGCGAATTATTAACAAAAAACTTAACAAAATGGAAAAGAAACCCAAGTTTATCAAACTCACCTCGCCGGACGGTAAGATGAATGTTGTTCCTTATTCTCACGATACCAAAGCGTATTACGAGAAAATGAACTCGCAAACTAAGGACACGTCGAAGCATTACAAAATTGAAGATGCCACCGATGAGGAAATTTCAAAATTTCACCCCTCTGTTGCTCACCAAGCTGCCGAGTTGGAAACTGCCAAAGAAACTGCCGCTAAGTTGACCGCTGCTGAAAAGGCGCTGGAAGATGAAACTTTGGCACACAAAGAAACTGCCGCTAAGTTGACCGCTGCTGAAAAGGCGCTGACTGCTGCCGAGAAAGAAGTAGCGGCTTTGACAAAGCAACTGGGAAAGGCTACTGCCGGTAAATAGTAGCATTATTTAAAACATTAATTTTATGAAAATAGGAGATTTACTCAATACATTGGCTGGCAAAATAGGTCAGCAAAACAATCAGGCACTTATAGACGTGTTATCTCGCGCAGACCTTCAATCCGTTGAAATTCCTGATGCACTTGCAAGTCAATTATCTGCCGACTTGATGTCGCTTGATGGAGCGAAAAACAATTCAGCCGTAAGAAACCACTTCTTTGCACAGGCGCTTAATGGCATTGACACAGAACTTGCCAATACGGTCACTTCTCTTGGAATCGAAGATGATATTTTCGGCACAGAGAAAAACACCAATGGCAAAATGCGTCTACTAGCTACAAAAATAAAAGACCTGCTCGAACAGAAAGAAGGTGCCACCGGCAAGGAGAAAACCGAATTGCAAAAGCAAATCAATGAACTGAATCAGAAATTGGCGCAGTCGATTGATGCGCATAAAGCAGAAATCGGAACTCTCACCAAGCAATACGAAAGCCAGATGCTTGATCATCGCGTGCTGTCATGTTTGCAGGGCCGTAACTATGCCAATAAAGACGTCCCCGCCGAAGTGAACGCCAAGTTTGCTAAAACCTTGCTTTCAGAAGCATTGGAAGCAAAAGGCGTAAAACTCGTAAACGAAAACGGCGCGTTGAAACTCAAACAGGCTGCTAACGTTGAGCTTGACTTTTACGATGAAAATCATAAAGCCGTTAGCTTTGAGGATTTTGCCGCAAAAGTATTAGCTGACAATAAATTGTTGGCCGTAACGGATCCTAATAGGGTCAATAACCCGCCCACGCCTCCGGTTATCACTCCCGACGGCGGGCAACAACAAAACACCGCCGGATTTAACGCGGCTATACAGGCTGCACTTGGCGATTTAAAAACAGAATAAAGATGAATTTAGTTGGATTTGTTAACGCGCTGTTATTAAACATCGCGACTATTGCGGGGATAAATGACCCGCAACTTAAAGTAACTGCGCCGGGCTTCTTGAACATGCTTTTGGAAAATGGAGCAAATACACAAGTGGTAAACGCAGAAGCATTGCGTAACGGCCAGGAAAGGGAAATCAAAGTACGCTATATGCAGCGCGGACTTGAATCCGAAGTTGAAGACCGCGATGATTGCGATACGCTCATTACTCCGGAATTGAAGGAAAGTACTATTACGCGCCCAAACTTCTCTAAAATCGGTATTTATATTACCGATGAAACTATGCGAAAACTACAAGCTGAAGCTGTGCAAAAAGTCCCTGTAGGAAGCCCTGCTACGCCTATGATGATGGCATTGTACCAAACTGTTTTAGTTAAACTCAACGGGCTGATTCAGAAAATGAATGCCAATCTGTTGACGGCTCAAAGCACCGCATGGGGAACTAACGTAGCCTATGGCAACGCTACCCCGAATACGCTTACTTTCGGCGGTCAGATGAACATGGACAATGGTATCGTTAAGCTGATTCTGGACGCGCAAGTGAATGAAATCGAGGGGGCTGTTACCATTGTTGGTAATGGCGTTGTGAATGCTTTCCAAGTGCTCAACAATATGAAAGCAGGTACCGATGCGCAAGGTTTTCCGAGAGCAAATTTCCAAGTATATAACGATATGCGCTCTGCTTCTATTTGGGGTGTGAATCATTTCGGCGTATTTGCTCGTGGTTTGTCTGCATTCGTAGATTTCAATAGAAACGTTGGATCATTTGCCGGCGAAAAAGGCGGAGCAATGTTCTTTACTCTGCCTATTCCTGTGCAGTTAGCTAATGGAACATTGAGCACGTTGGTACTGGATGCGCAGTTGAACTACGAAATCTGTCCGATTTATGACGATTCAGGTACCAAGGTAGCCGACCGCGGTTGGAAGTTGTTGCTGTCAAAGAACTACGGCTTATGGAACGCCCCGAATGATACGTTTGCTGCTACCGACCGGATGAACGGGTTTAACGGTTCGTTGCACTACATCGGCGAAGCTGCCCCTAATTGTGTGCAAGTTTGCTCTTAGTATATGGAATTGAAAGGTTATATAGGACTATCGGCGCGGGTATCTACCACGGAGAGTAATCTCTATGTAGATACCCTGCCCGGTATTTCTTTACATAATCTTGCGAAAATAGCAGACAAAACCGACCAGGTAGATGCAGAGGAAAATCCGAGCGCCACAGTTGTTTTTAATGAGTGTGAAGATAATGCGATACAGTCATTCATAAGTGCTTTTACGGCGGAAATAAACGAGTGTTATCACATATCCGACATTAACGTAATCAAGTGTGTAATTAATGCTAATAAAGCAAAATTAGCCACCGCATTACGTTACTACATAGCTCATGAATTAATGATTATGCGGACAATGACCGACCGGCTCAACCGGTATTCAACCATTGACCTAAAAAAGGGAAAAGAACTTCGTGATTTATTCATCGACCGGGCGCAGTACGAACTTAATATCGCTGTGAAAGGAATTAACCCGCAAGATAGCGATTGTTTTTCAGAACCTGTTGATCACCGAGAAATGATTAAAACCGTTTTACCCATTATCTGATGTTTACTGTTGCTTCAAATATGAACGTTGTAATTGCGGCTGAACTTGCAAAGATTAGCCGCTTTGATGCGTTGCAGATTTGCAAGCGACAGGCTACGGAAACAGTAGCAATGTTCAGAAAGCGTATTCATCAGGAGGGTATTGCTTCTGATGGCTCGCAGATTGGAACGTACAGCAAAGGATACATGAAAGTGCGTACCGGGAATTATGGGAATGCGGGGGTGTATAAGCGCGGAAAGAATGCCGGAAAGCCTAAAAATTCAGGCGTTTATACCCGCGGTGCTAAAATCGGACAACCACGCCCTATGTACAACCGAAGCAACGATACAAAGGTCATCCTGTCGCTTACCCGGCAAATGGAGCAGGACATGCTTGTTATGCCTGTTCAAAATGGGTACTGGGTTGGATATAATAATCTGCTTAATTTCGATAAATCACGATGGGCAGAAAAGAAGTATAACAAGCCTATTTTCTCGCTTACAAATGAGGAATACGACAAGATGATAAACCTTGCTAAGACTTTAACACAGGAGGTAATGAAATGATAGTGGAAGTTATTGCTAAAATAAACGAGGCTATCACTGCTAAAATAGCCGATTATCCTTGTCTTAATGGCTCAATCCTTCACGGGATTGCAGAGCCTATCCTAAGGCATGATGAAGGCAGCGAGGAGTATTTTCCTGTAATTGTTGATGCTACCGGCGAAGATACTTTAGTGTTTGCCGATGATGATTACCCTATGGGAATCTATCACCGGTTACTTTCTAAAAGCTATTCGATGCCTCCTGTTCGGAAACAATATGGGGACCAAACAACGGATGTAGCCGAGGTAGAAATGATGCTTATATGTTGGGCTATACGAAACAAAGTAAGTGCTTCTGTTGATGTTCTTGAAAGGTTAATCTACTCTGCGTTTAAGAGTGAAATTAAAGCCGTTTCGTCTAATTTCAAGCGAACGGAAGTTTTTAACGGGGAATTTACCGGCATCCCTTTCTTTTTGCCGGAAAACGTCATGCTTTTCAGTATGAAATACAGCTTCAAATACCCCGCCCAACAGCGGGAGTGTATTGAAATCTTAAATTTCTATAAATAATTTAAAACTATGGCAATAGTCTACAAAACTTGCGGTGGCGCTGAAATCCCCGCACATTTATGCGACCCATGTATTAACCCCGAAAAGGGTGGAGTACGCGGTGCTGCATATATCGCAGTTGCTTATCTTGAAGCTGCAAGAACGGCAGCGGGTCTTATTGATAAAGCAAAAGTTGAAACCCTTGAATGGTGGAATACCGGCATTGAAAGCGGTAGCATCATCGTGATTCCTACCACCAGAGGAACGTTTGACGGCGGTTCGCCGATCACTTCCCCCGGTTATGGTGACATCAAAGAAATTGTTACCGGTAAAGATTTTACTTTGGTTGTTAATGACCCCAACCACGCCGCTAACGAGCCATTTTATGCTGCATTGGCAGACGCCCCCGGCGCGTACAATATTGCTTGGATAACCAACGGCGAACTCCGTATATCGGATAAGCCTGTAAAGGTTGACCCGGTAGATAATACCGAGGAGGATGTTGATTCACAGGTTGTATGGGCGATTACGGTTACGTGGTCACAAGGCAGGAAAACGGTACAGGTGTTTGATAAAGCCCCTGTTTCCGAAGTGTTTGCTTGCTTTGAAGTTACAGAAGGGTAATATTTATGCCTACGAAAAAGATTTGGATAGTGTCTAAAAGTCCCTGGACTGCCGCGCCTCGCGATAGTTGGATTTCTCTATCCAAATCTTTCGGCGAGGCGAATTATCCCGCCGGCGAACTTATAGATATTATTTTACCTATTTACTTTGCTGGAACAAGTCGAACTTCATATATTGATGTTGTTAGTAATGGTGTTCCAGTAGCAGTGCAAATAATACAAAATCCGCCGGACTCCAGTGCACAATGGAATGGCTTCGTCAATATTTGGAGACAAGTAGAGCCGGACACCAGTGCACAATGGAATGGCTTCGTCAATATTTGGAGACAAACTTGCGTCAACGATTTTAATTTCGATTTTAACGTCGACTTTAATTGCGGTTCTCGTGATTTTGCAGTTACTGCCACATGGGCTGACTTTATCAATATAGCGCTACAAGTAGAGCCGGATGCCAATGCACAATGGAATGGCTTTATTAATATTTGGGCGCAAACGCGTTCACGAGATTTTAATGATGATTTTAATGACGATTTCTTATAAAATAATATAAAATATGGCAACGAAAGAACAATTAAAAGCAAATTCGGAAAGTACTTTCCGAACAAACGGACAAGGAATGATTTCAGCGGCGGACGTAAGAGCCTTCATCGCAAGTTTGATAGAATCGCTGGCTCATATAGAGGACATACCGGCACCACCGACTATACCGGACAGCTTACCGGCTAATGGAGGTAACGCAGACACTGTTGGTGGCTTGGGGCCGGGTGCGTTCTTGCAATTGGCAGCGGGTGGAACGGTAGAGGGCTTTGTTAATTTCGCCGGTGGTGCCGGTACAACCTCAGACATGCGACTGAAGAAAGATGTGGTCGATGTGGAGCCTGTGTTGAGCATCTTGTTAGAGGCACCGGTATTTCATTTTGTATACACAAAAACCGGACGTAAATCGCTCGGTTCATCAGCTCAGTGGTGGGAAGAGCGGTTTCCTGACATCGTCTATAAGTCGCCTGATGGATTTCTATTTATTGAGGAAAATAAAATAGGCATTTTAGCACTCAAGGCCCTGCAGGAGGAGACTGCCAAGCGTATTTCTTTGGAAAAAAAGGTGGATAAGTTGGTAAAACGAATCGAAACATTAGAACAATCATGAGTCGTAATTTTTTGACCATATCACAAGCCTGTACTAAACTGGGCGCCTATCTGAACCCCTCGGATAATTTTATCACTAAGGCGCAACTGGTGGCTACCGGCAAGGTTGATGCAACTCGCTTGGATGGATACGACGATAATCAGTTTGTGGTAGATGACGACATCATCCTTTCTGTAATTGATTATCCATTAACTATTGCTTTTTCTATAGGTTTTGATTGGGATTATTACGCCGTTTACGCCGAATGGATGTATGGATTGCTTCTTCCGTTTCCTGTGCGCATACGCTCTACAGAGCCTGTCCGTGTTTATCATGTGCCTTCCGGGGAATTATTTGATGAGATGTATATAGATGTTACTATTGAACCAAATTTTTATAGTAGTGAGTTCCAAGAGCAGCAATTACACTATCCCTTTGTGCATGAAGGGGAATATAGGCTCGAAATGCCGGGTCGATCTAAGTTCATTATTGAGCCGAATTCGCATAACGGCGGCCAATTTGGAATTGAAGACATTCTGATGTTCGATTTTTCTACCCAAGATATTATACACTTTTGGTAACGTTTTAATTAAATTTAAATAACATGGCGTACATTACAACAGATACAGACATTGCCACCACGCTTAGTATTAACAAAACGGTGCAAGGGCAACAGGTGCCCGGCTATCCGAAATCATACAGCATCCTTGCTGCTTTCGGCGGTCTTCCGGAAATAACAGAGAATGATTGGCGAAAAATGACATCCGCACCTCGGCTTCAACGTATAGAGGCCTTTAAGGCATACATCAATGAGGTGGAGCAGATAGACGTTGATGCAACACAGGCTAATGATGTCTTCCGCGCATCTGACGAAACGCCCGGAGAGGTAGTAGAATGGTAACATTATGAAAATAATACAAAATAAAATCATCCCGTTCAAGGGATATCTCGCCATCATGTTGTTTGGCTTTTTATTTACGCGGGACAAAAGCCGAATAAAAGAGCCCACAATAAGGCATGAAAGTATTCATGCCCGGCAAATGTGGGAGTTGCTGGTCATTGGCTTTTATTTGTGGTATTTTATTGAATGGATCATCCGTTTGTTCCGTTCGATGGACGCTTACCGAAATATCAGCTTTGAACGAGAGGCATACGCCAATGAGCGCAACCCGGAATACCTAAAAAGCAGAAAAATGTTTAGTTTTTTAAAATATCTATAAATCATTGGGCACAATGGACATATATACAATACTTATGAACATAGGCGGTAGCGGCGTGTTACTCACCTTCGTCACCGCGTTTGTCAACCGAAAGATTAACCGGGCAACATTCAACAATTCCAATGCCGACTACGCAGGAAAGATTATCGAACAAGCGGATGATCGCGTAAATCAATACAAAGATGATATGGAGCGTCTGCGGGCGGAACGCGGCCAGTGCCAGGAAGAGTGCAAAGGTCAAAGAAAAGCGAAACAGGAGTGGAGGGGGAAATACGAAGAATCTTTGTCGCGTATTCATACGCTTGAACTCAACGTCAAAGAACTTGAGGGAAAACTGGCCGAGGCCGACTGGCACCGGTGCGAGGTGAATGGATGTCACAATAGGATACCGCCAAGAACAAGAAGTAAAACGGAATAAAACATATAATTTTATCATTATGAAACCAATTATCATTCTTGACAATGGACATGGGGTTGAGACACCGGGCAAGCGTTCGCCCATGTACGGCGGAAAGCAATTAATGGAATATGAGTTTAACCGTGATGTGGTGCAACGGATAGCAACGCAACTGCTACCGCTGGGCATAGTGCATAAGATACTTGTACCTGAACTGTCCGACATTAGTTTGCAAGAGCGTTGCCGCAGAGCAAATGCTATTCACGATGGCCACCCGGGCGGTGCCATACTCATTTCTGTACACGCGAATGCCGGCGGCGGTACCGGCTGGGAGTGCTTTACCAGCGTTGGTCGAACCAAAGCGGATGCTTACGCGAATATCCTGTGCGAAGCAGCTAAAGCCGCTTTCCCTGAATTCAGAATGCGGTTTGATACAACCGACGGCGACCTCGACAAGGAAAGTCAATTCTACATCCTCGCGCACACAAAATGCCCGGCTGTTCTCACCGAAAACTTTTTCATGGACACCGAAAAAGATTTGGTGTTTATCATGAGTGAAAGTGGGCGTCAACGCGTAGCCGATATGCACGTTACGGCGATTAAAAAAATGCTTGTATGAGAGCCCTGACATTCGACATATTAGTTTGTTTGGTCCTACTTTTGACAGGTGCCGTGGGGTTCTTCTTGGGTCGAAGCGCCGTTAAAATTGAAGAAAAGACGGTTGTAGAGTATAAGGAGATGCCTACGGTCAGCGTGTCTGTTGTTCCTGAAGTATCGCAATGGTCTGTGCCGGAGTTACCAATATGGTTATGGCACACCGATACGCTCACAGGTGTGCAGATAGTGGACACGGCGGCTATATTGGCAGATTGGATTGTAAAGCGTGAATATAACGGGAATACCGGTAACGACAGCATAGGTTATGTCTCGTGGCACGCCGAGGTGCGGTATAATCAGATGCAGACAATGAACTTAGATTTCAAACCCCGACAGCGCAGTGTAACTACTACCAAAACAGTAGAACGCCTGTTCATCCCCTTTGTCATGGCCGGGTTCAACACCGCTGGCTATGGTTCCATAGGCGCCGGCGCGTTCGTCGGCAACTTCGGGTTAGCCGTGGAAGTAGGAACAAATTTTACCGGCACAAACTACGTGGGCGGAAAAATAGGGGTTAGGTTTTAGTAATTTAATACTAAACATTCTTGGCAATGAGTTTGATCTCACCGTTTAGTGCATCTTTAAGTATAGCTTTGATGAACTCCTGAGCATCAATGGAGAAAATTGTCGTTTGCTTTTCCTTTTCGTAAGCATATTTTACCTCTTTGATTTTTATTGCCCCCCAACCGGTGTCCACATAAGCATTTTTAAAACTGAAGGTGTGCGACTCAAAACTTTCCGGCAACTTGCTTTCCAATTCATCAAAAGTAGTGATTATCTCTCCTTTTTCATCGCGAATTTTGGCATTTGGGATTGTTTCTAATGGTATATGAGTGGCATTCGCCCATACGATACTCGGTTTTCTCGGTGGCCAGTGAAGGCCACTCAGACTATCAAGGTAATCCCTGTACGGTTGAAGGTTCAGATTTTTAGATTTTGCCCATTCGTCATCAACTAAAAATAGACGTTGGCGTTTGGCAATATTTGAGGTAAGCTCTATTTCTCCTATACTCGCTTCACCCCAATTCGGTGTCCTTAATTCTTTGAGATCAATTCCATAAAAGGCAGCATATTTTTTTGCACCTGCTTGATAGCCCACTTTTGTTACCATTATGCCGGAAACATTATTCAAATCATATAAAAGGCCGTAAAAATCCCTAACTTTACCTATTGGCACTGTACTATTATAGTTCTTGCACTCAATGGCGACCTTGTGCTTAACACCAGCTATTTCATATTCCCAATAAACATCAATTTGATGTTCCTGCCCCGATTTACCAATAAGTTTGACATTGTGCCTAACATCTGTCGTTTTGACAACATTAGCCTTGCCCAACTCCTGATAGACCTCTTGGGTGAACTTTTCGTATTCGATATTTGGATTCATATTCAATAGAATGTCTTACAAAGATAAAACAAAAATCTGTCCAACCCAGCTCAAAAGCTAAAATCCGCATTTCTCACGGTCTCGTTTACAACCAGTCCTAACGACCGCAAATAAATCATCGTAATGCTTATGTCGGTGTGCCGGCATTGGCGCATGACAATATACGGGTCTTTGGTGGCTTTGTATAGCTGCATGGCGCCGGTATGCTTCCACGAGTAGAATGTCGACTCTTTTCGCATGTCTATTTCTTTCATAGCCGCCCGGTGTGCATCGCTGAGGTAATCGGCCTTGACCAGGCGGGTAGGGCAGGTGTCGAAATCCTTGCCAAAGATGTAGTAGTCTTTTGGTGCCGTGTTAAGCCCCATCTCGTAAAGTATAGGCTCAAAGCTACGAGGTATGGTAACGCTTTCACTACGGCCATTCTTGGCTGTTTTCCCGGATATGCGTATGGTTTTGCTTTCAAAATCAATATCACCGACACGCAATAACATAAGTTCGGTGCGCCGTATCATGCAATAATACACAAATTGGCACGCGTAATATAGTCTCCGGTGATTGGTAAATAGGTGTTTCTTGGCAGCCTCACGTTCCGTGTCCATGAAAGCCACTTTTTCGCAGCTTTTTTCGGGTAATTTTTTAATTCCGTCACAAGGATTAACCTTGACACCCCCGCGGTCTTTTAACGCATTAAAAAGCGCCCGCAGGCAATTCAACTTAACATTGTGGGTTTTCCCGGAATTGCCCCACTCGGTAAGGCAGTAGTCGAGAAAGTTGCGAATATGCTGATTGGTGAAGTGATCAGGGTAGACAATGTCCAGGTGTTTCTTTTTTAGCCAGCCGGTAAATTGCTTGAGAATGTCGTTGTAGCTGATGTAGCTCTTTGGCGTGAAAGTCGCTCGCTTGATTTCGAGTACCTCACGGAGCGCCTGGACAAGCGGTTTAATTTCGAGTTGCTCGCCGGTCTGTACCTCGGCTTCAAAAGGATTCCAACCGGATTTAATGAGGTCGGAAAGTGCCGAAGAGAGTGCCCGCGCCGCAATCATGCGCTCCTGTTTTGTTTTGTGAGAATTGATTTTGTCCCGGTACTGGAACTGCTGAGTATGCCCTGTAGTCTTATCTGTGCAACGGAAAGCGACAAACCACTTTACTTTCATATTGCGGTTTTTCGGATAAATTTCAACGGTTGTAAATTCTAATTTTTTCATAGCTTTTGAGTTGATTGAACTTTTTGATTGAGCTATGACAAAACGTTGGGGAACGAATTGATTTACAACAGTAATTTGAAGAAAAAGTGCCCAGGACAAGAGTCGAACTTGCACACCGTAACCGGCGCTACCCCCTCAAAGTAGTGTGTCTACCAATTTCACCACCTGGGCTGTTAAATTTTGGTTTTGGAATGCAAAGATAAGCATTTTTTATAAAAGTACAAAAATATCTTAAAACAGTTGAAATGTACGAATTAAATGATTAAATTTGCACAAGTGATTAAATAGTAGTCCCAATGCTCACATATACAGAGGCAACAGCATTCTTGTTCAATAGTTTACCTATGTATCAACAGGTTGGAAAAATCGCGTACAAACCCAACCTGAATACGGCATTGGCTTTTGACGCCTATTTCGATACGCCTCACCGGCAGTTTAAAACCATTCATGTGGCCGGCACCAACGGGAAAGGCTCGGTATCGCACATGCTGGCTTCGGTATTGCAGAGCGCCGGCTATAAAGTGGGCCTTTTCACCTCGCCCCACCTGAAAGATTTCAGGGAGCGGATAAAAGTTAACGGAGAAATGATTCCGGAAAAGGAAGTGGTTGATTTTGTGGTGAAACATAAGGAGAAAATCGAAGAATTAAAGCCCTCTTTTTTTGAAATGACCTCGGCCATGGCGTTTGATTACTTTGCCCGCAAACAGGTGGCCATAGCGGTAATTGAAACAGGCATGGGCGGACGGCTTGATTCTACCAACGTGATAACGCCACTGGTCAGTGTGATTACCAATATCGGGCTCGACCATACGGAACACTTGGGTGATACCTTGCCGCTAATTGCCGCTGAAAAAGCCGGTATCATCAAACCGGGCGTGCCGGTGGTGATTGGCGACCGCAATGGCGAAACCGCACCGGTATTTGAACAGGCGGCAGCCGACCGGCGATCGCCGGTTTATTATGCCGGACAGCATTTTCGTATATTAGCATCGCAGTCGGACGAGCTGCAACATTTCACTGTGTCATTCTCAGGCGGTCTTTTTCCTTACACGGTAAGTACAGACCTTATGGGCGTTTACCAACAGGACAATTTGCCTACGGTGCTCGCCGCCCTGGAAGTATTACGCCGGTCGCCGGATAAAGGACGCCACGGCTGTTGGAAAATTCCGGATGAAGCAATACAACAGGGCTTATCTCATGTGATAGCCAAAACAGGCTTGCGCGGGCGTTGGGAAATTGTTTCTAAAAAGCCCTTGACTATTTGCGATACGGGACATAACGTGCATGGTTTTACCCAAAGTATGCGCCAACTGCAATCCATGCCTTGTCGCCGCCTGCATTTTGTGTTTGGCGTAGTGAACGACAAGGATGTGAACAGCCTCTTGCCTTTAATGCCTCCCGACGCCTATTATTATTTTACGAAGGCCGACCTGCCGCGCGCCATGGCCGCTCA
>QMCD01000174.1_pt1 | contig 46444 bp, 40 predicted proteins | sample 1821841 | NCBI WGS metagenome assembly QMCD01 (sample SAMN01991225, study PRJNA193472) | Termite gut metagenome, whole genome shotgun sequencing project. | isolation source: worker | host: Macrotermes natalensis
TCTGATATACTGGTTGCAAGATTCTCCTCTACTATAATTTTAATGGTGATCGCGTAAAAAACAGAAGATGTAATTTCTTCTAAAACCACGATGAATAAGGAGTTTGAAGCAAATTGCTTGCACCTAAAGAGACGAAGAACCAAAACCCTGGGAGGGAGAATTTGTCTCACAGGACGAAGAATTTCATCTCATGGGATGAATGAATTCGTCTCACGAGACGAAAAAATCCGTCCCATGAGATGAAAAAAGTCGTCTCACGGTATCTGTGAATGTATTTGCCGAAGGGAAAAAGAATTCGTGTTCGTCCGTTTAATCTTTCTCTTGAGACCGCAGATGCAGTTTTCTCACAAACTTCATGTCATTAACAGCCATAATCTTCACCAAATCCTCAAAGCTGGTTTGGTTTGGATTCCATCCCAGTAATGTTTTTGCTTTGGTCGGGTCGCCCAATAACTGTTCCACTTCAGCCGGACGGAAGTATTTAGGATCAATTTCTACAAGCACCCTACCTGTCTTTACGTCGATACCTTTTTCATTAAGACCTTCGCCTTCCCAGCGCAGGGTGATACCTACTTCTTTAAACGCAAGAATAGCAAATTCACGAACCGTATGCATCTCTCCCGTAGCAATCACGAAATCTTCGGGTACTTCATGCTGAAGCATAAGCCACATACATTCTACATAGTCTTTTGCATATCCCCAGTCACGGCGAGCGTCCAGATTACCCAGGTATAGTTTATCTTGAAAACCCTGTGCAATACGTGCGGCTGCCAGCGTAATCTTACGGGAGACAAATGTCTCACCGCGGCGTTCACTTTCATGATTAAAAAGAATACCGTTTACGGCAAACATGCCGTAGCTTTCACGATAATTCTTTGTAATCCAGAAACCATATTGTTTGGCTACGCCATAAGGACTGCGGGGATAGAAAGGGGTCGTTTCTTTTTGAGGTATTTCCTGTACCTTACCGTAAAGTTCCGAAGTGGATGCCTGGTAAATTCTCGTCTTTTGTTCCATGCCAAGAATGCGGACAGCCTCCAACATGCGTAGCGTACCGATGGCATCTGCTTCCGCAGTATATTCGGGTACATCAAAAGAAACCTTTACGTGACTCTGTGCGGCGAGGTTGTATATTTCGTCGGGCTGTACCTGTTGAATGATACGAATAAGCGAACTGCTGTCCGTCATATCGCCGTAATGCAGGTTGATAGTACGTTTTTGCTTCATGTCCCGTACCCATTCGTCGAAGTACAGGTGCTCAATGCGTCCTGTGTTAAAGGAAGAAGAACGGCGGATAATTCCATGTACTTCATATCCTTTTTGTAATAAGAATTCGGCTAAGAAGGAGCCATCCTGACCTGTGATTCCGGAGATTAAAGCTGTTTTCATATAGTAGGCTTTTTATTGATTTAACTAATATACCGTCTTGTCACTTATAAATTTTATTAATAACCAGTGCAATGGCTCCATCGCCCGTTACATTGCAGGCTGTACCGAAACTATCCATCGCAATGTAGAGCGCAATCATCAGCGCCTGTGCGGATTCGTCGAAGCCAAGCACCGATTGCAGAACGCCTAAGGAAGCCATGATAGCGCCACCGGGAACACCGGGAGCGGCTACCATTGTAATTCCCAATATAAAAATAAAACCGGCAAAGAGCGGAAAGCTATATGGCATTCCCTGCATAATCATTAATGCCAGCGCACATGCCACAATCTTCAGCGTACTGCCGGATAAGTGGATGGTGGCGCAAAGCGGAATAACGAATCCCGCAATATCGGGAGTTACTTCATTCTTTTTAGTTTGTTCCAATGTAACAGGAATGGTCGCTGCTGAAGACTGCGTACCTAATGCCGTAAAATATGCCGGCAGCATTCTGCCTAACAACTTGAAAGGATTCCTGCGCACGAATAACGCGGCTATACTATATTGAAATATTAGCAGGAAGATGTGTAGCAGGAAAATTATGCCGATAATCTTGATGAATACCATTAATATGGAGAAAACCTCTCCGGAATGGGTCATATTGAGGAATATGCCAAAGATATAAATCGGAAGTAACGGTATGATTACGGTACTGATCATGCGGACAATAATTTCCTGAAAGTCACGTGCAGCGCTTTTGAGTGTGTCATTTTTCAGGTATGCCAGCCCCAGACCTAAAGTAAATGCCAATACCAAAGCTGTCATGACATTCATTAGCGGTGGAATGGCAACTGAAAAGAAAGGCAGAATGCCTTGCGCTTCACTGACTTCTTCTAACGGAACACCCGGCTCAATAAGTGAGGGGAAGAGGGTTGCGCCGGTGAAGTAAGACAAGAACCCGGAAAACAAAGTAGCCCCGTAGGCTATTAATGTGGTTATTAGTAGTAATTTACCGGCTCCTTTCCCTATATCAGCAATGGCTACTGTTACCAGTCCTACGATTATAAGCGGTATGGAGAAGCTAAGAAACTCACTGAAAATACCATTGAATGTAACAAACAAGCGTACCGGCGAGTCGGGCAGGAAATTACCGAGAAGGATACCTAATGCTATTGCGATAATGATACGCGGCAATAATCCTATGTGAATCTTTTTCATTTTACGTATTTTAGTTTTCAGGTAAATAAACTTATAATAAACTTACTGAATGCAAAAGTACGACTTTTATTCCGAACTTATACGAACAAATAGGATTGGCATATTGTTTAATTTTCAATGAATTATCATAGAAATAAAAGTTATGATGAAAAAACAGCTAAAAACAGATATAGGTTTAATTGGACTTGCTGTGATGGGGGAGAACTTAGCCCTCAACATGGCTGATAAGGGATGGAATGTATCCGTGTACAATCGTACGGTTCCCGGAGTGGAAGAAGGTGTGGTAGAACGTTTTATCAGTGGTCGAGCCAAAGATAAGAGTATAGAAGGCTATACGGATATAGCTGAATTTACGGACTCTGTTTCCATGCCTCGCAAAATCATGATGATGGTACGCGCCGGCAGTGCGGTGGATGAACTTATGGAGCAACTATTTCCGCATCTTTCTCCGGGTGATATTTTGATTGACGGTGGTAACTCCAATTATGAAGATACGAACCGGCGTGTAGCGTTGGCAGAATCAAAAGGCTTCCGCTTTATCGGTGCGGGTGTTTCGGGGGGAGAAGAAGGAGCGCTGAACGGCGCTTCCATTATGCCGGGTGGTTCGGCGACTGCCTGGAATGAAGTAAAGCCTGTTCTGCAAAGCATTGCCGCCCGTGCTGCCGATGGTACTCCCTGTTGTGATTGGATTGGTCCGGCTGGTTCCGGACATTTTGTTAAGATGATACATAATGGCATTGAATACGGTGATATGCAATTGATTTCCGAAGCCTATTGGGTGATGAAGAACCTGTTGCAACTTGATAATGAAGAAATGGCTTCCGTTTTCACTCATTGGAATGAAGGGAAGTTACGCAGTTATCTGATAGAGATTACCGCCAACATATTGCGTCATAAAGATAAAACAGGTGATTACCTGATAGATAAAATTCTGGATACGGCAGGACAGAAAGGTACCGGTAAATGGTCAGTCATCAATGCTATGGAACTGGGTATGCCTTTGGGACTGATAGCGACGGCTGTGTTTGAGCGCAGTCTTTCTTCGCAGAAGAGTCTGCGTGAAACGGCTTCCAAACAATTTGTTTCCCAACGTTCTGAGGCGGTATATAATAAAACTGAACTGGTGGAGGATATTTATTCCGCATTGTACGCATCGAAGCTGGTATCTTATGCACAAGGTTTTGCGGTATTGCAAAAAGCATCCGAAACTTTCGGGTGGAATCTTGACTTGGCATCTATCGCCCGTATGTGGCGGGGTGGTTGTATTATCCGCAGTATTTTCCTGAATGATATTGCTGCTGCGTTCGAGGCATCCGGAAAAACGAATCACTTGCTGCTGGCACCTTATTTCAAGCAGGAAATACAGCAGATGCTTTCCGGTTGGAAACATCTTGTTGTCCATGCGATGAATGAAGAACTACCTGTGCCCGCTTTCTCTTCTGCTCTGAATTATTTCTATTCGCTGGTTTCTCAGGCATTACCTGCAAATATGATTCAGGCGCAACGCGATTATTTCGGTGCACATACTTTCGAACGTGTTGATGAGCTTCGCGGACAATTCTTTCACGAGAATTGGACAGGGCATGGAGGTGACACTAAGTCGGGCACATACAATGTATAAACATGAACCAATCAAATAATAAGTACTCATGTTTAATTATCTTGTAGTATCTGTCATGCTGAGCGCAGTTGAAGTTTGTATTTCAGAAGAAGAGATGCTTCGGCTACGCTCAGCATGACAGATACTATCAAAGTATAAACTAATTATGAACATTTGCTTAATGTGTTAATAATAAACCAATCAAATAATGCACAAAGATGAACCAAACAAAATCAAGGGTGTATGTGAATAGATTTGTAATGATCATATTCGGCGCTTCCGGTGATTTGACAAAACGCAAATTAATGCCGGCACTCTATTCTTTATATAGAGATAAACGTTTACCGGAAGGGTTTGCCGTCCTGGGTATAGGACGCACAGAATATTCGGACGAGACGTATCATGATTATATTCTGAATGAATTGGAGCATTTCGTCGCTCCCGACGGAGACGACGGAAAAGAAGGAGAAGGTATGAAGGGGTTTTGTACTCACTTGCATTACCTGAGCATGGATCCTGCCATAGCAGATGGATACGCAGTGTTGGATAAACGCTTGCAGGAAATCACCGGTGAAGATAATCCGGAAAACCTGCTCTTCTATCTGGCTACACCGCCTTCATTGTATGGTGTTATTCCCTTGCATCTGAAAACTGCGGGATTAAACCGTGAGGGTACACGTATCATTGTAGAGAAACCTTTTGGATATAATCTGCAATCTGCAGAAGAGTTGAACAAAGTGTATGCTTCGGTATTCGAAGAACATCAGATTTATCGTATCGACCACTTTCTGGGTAAAGAAACGGCGCAGAATATTCTTGCCTTCCGTTTCGCCAACGGTATTTTTGAACCTTTATGGAACCGTAATTATATTGATTATGTAGAAGTTACCGCTGTTGAAAACCTGGGTATCGAACAGCGTGGAGGTTTCTATAATGGTACGGGCGCTTTGCGTGACATGGTGCAGAACCATCTTATCCAATTGGTGGCGCTCACCGCTATGGAGCCGCCTGCCGTATTCACCGCCGATAGTTTTCGTAACGAAGTGGTAAAAGTCTACGAGTCGCTGAAACCTCTGACGGAAGAAGACTTGAATGAACATGTAGTTCGCGGGCAATATACGGCTTCAGGTTCCAAGAAGGGTTACCGTGAAGAACAGAATATTCCTGCCGGTTCGCGTACGGAGACTTACATCGCCATGAAAATCGGTATAGATAACTGGCGTTGGAGTGGCGTACCTTTCTATATCCGTACAGGGAAGCAGATGCCTACCAAAGTGACGGAAATTGTTGTGCATTTCCGTCAAATTCCTCATCAGATGTTCCATTATTCGGGTGAATACCGTCCGCGGGCTAACAGGCTTATCCTCCGCCTGCAACCTAATGAAGGTATTGTCCTGAACTTCGGGATGAAAGTACCCGGTCCGGGATTCGATGTGAAACAGGTGATGATGGACTTCAGCTACAATACGCTTGGTGGCTTGTCTGCAGGAGATGCTTATGCGCGGTTGATAGAAGACTGCATACAGGGTGACCCGACGCTGTTTACGCGTAGTGATGCCGTTGAGGCTTCCTGGCGGTTTTTTGATCCGGTACTGGATTACTGGAAAGAACACCCTGAAGCTCCATTGTGTGGCTATCCTGCGGGTACTTGGGGGCCGTTGGAAAGCGAGGCGATGATGCATGAACATGGTGCCGACTGGACTAACCCGTGTAAGAATCTGACGAATACGGATCAATATTGTGAGTTATGAAAACATATAAATATAGTACGGCGGCTGAAACAGCGCGCGCACTTATCAAACATATTATCCATTTAATGGAGAAAGAACCGCAGAAGATTTTCCATATTGCATTCAGTGGAGGCAGCACGCCTTCGCAGATGTTCGATTTATGGGCGGATGAGTTCGCAGATGTTACTCCCTGGATGCGAATGCGTATTTATTGGGTGGATGAGCGTTGTGTACCTTCGGAAGACTCGGAGAGTAACTACGGTAACATGTACAACCTGCTACTGGACAAAGTACCGATACCTGACGAGTACATATATCCTATCAAAGGCGACAATCCGCCTGCCGCAGAAGCGAAACGATATTCCATGCTGCTACAGCTTAATATCCCGCTCCATCGTGGTTTCCCGGTTATGGATATCATATTGCTTGGTGTGGGTGAAGATGGGCATACTTCTTCTATCTTCCCCGGACAAGAATATCTGCTATCCTCTTTTAATCCTTATGAAGTGAGTGTAAATCCTTATAACGGACAGAAGCGTATTGCTATGACCGGCTGTCTGCTGTTCAATGCCAAGAAACTGATTTTCTTTGTTACGGGAAAGAACAAAGCAGGTGTAGTACAGGACATTCTGTCTTCAGGCGATACAGGCCCGGCTGCCTACGTAGCACATCATGCATGGGATGTGGATGTCTTTATGGATGAACTTGCCTACATTCACTCCCTAAGGTAAATTGTACGCTTCCAAACCGGTAGGTCTGGTTATCTGAACGTAATTCATTCCCCATGCAAAGGCATTGGCGAAGAAATGGGCGTTTGCTGTAAGCGCATTATTGCCCGAAGCGCCGGTGGCGCCTATTTGCATGGTTCCATAAGGAACTGTATTGACTACCTTAACAGGCCAGTTATCAGTATCTGCGCCTTCATTGGATGCTCCTGCCATAGCTCCTCCGTCACCTATCCACACAAGTCCCAGGGTGTTATGGACAAATACTCTGGCTCCGTTCCCGTTAAGGTTGTTCACCAATACCGTGGCGTTTGCAATATTCGGAGTTCCGTTAACAGATACGGAAGCATTACCGTCTCCATCCTGTTGCATGTAATATCCCGCAAGGTTCAGGAAAGGGCCGCGAGTAATCGGGTGATTTGTATTTAGCCAAGGCAAGGTTGGTACGCCCGATTGCGATTCGTTTGTAGATACGGTGACAGTTGAAGCACCATTATAAAATAGGTTATCCACCATTTGTTTGCTTGCCATTTCCGTATCGGATTCGTCACATATATAAATCAAAACCCCTCCTTTGTTGATATAATTCTGAAAAACAGTTACGTGTGCAGAAGTAATATCTACTTCATATCCACCTATAATAATATCCGGATTGAAACTGTTTATTGCATTTTTGAGGTCTGTTGCTGATGGTCTCCAATCATATCCGTTGGATTCATTATAAATAGTAATTCCTGCAATCGAATAAACAGAGCTTGTGCTTTGCCCAAAATAATTGGGGTTATGGAGAATCTTGTTCATTACCATGTCTACCGTTCCCGGTGTCGGACGATTATTCCCTACATTGTACCAATAGCCTCCCAAGCCCATAATTCTGATAGTACGCGCAATTACTCGCACATTCTGCGAACATGTTGCCGCCATATTAAGGCTGTTGGTTGAGATGGTAAAGGTATCGGTTTGGGGTGCAACCGGTGTTCCGAATCCCATCAGAGTTACCGTCTGGGTAGTACTTGTGATTGTTCCGATTGAGATAAAACCATAGCCGTTTTGCGCGTTTGTTTGAATAACATAGGTGCTTCCGATTGAAGCAGCGGTTGCATTTATCACAACACTCATTGTATTACTGCTGTTCAAAGCTACGTGAGTCACATATTGCCCTGAAAGAGCAGTACCGGAACAATTGATGGTAAAATCTGCTTGTCCCTGGAATGTTTCAATATTCTGCTTGACGGTGATCGGGTAACGCAGGCGTCCGGCTGTGATCCATATAATGGCGGAACGATTGGCACCGGTTGTATTTTCGGTACAAGTGACAGCCGTGTTGACACGTACGCCTGATGCGCCCGAAGCGGTTTTTAATGCCGGCCAGTCAACCGTGGTTCCGGTAGAGGCGTCGACTATTTTTTCTACTGTCCAGCCTGAGGGGTAATCGGTATAGATGGTCAGTTGGTTGTAGGTAGCAGCGTCGGTAGCAGCATCCCGGTAGAGGTTGATCGTATCCCTGCTGACACTGAGAGTATTGGTTCCGTCGAACGTGATGTTTCCCATTCCGCTTTGATTCCATCGTAATATCTGGGCGGTGATGTTGGCTGCTTTCGCATTGAACGCATCCTGAACGGTCGGCTGTCCGCTTCCTGCAATATTTGTGATGCTCAGCGTGTACTGATAGTTTCTGAGAATATCCAGTTGTGTAGTACCGTCCGCAGCAATGAAATCAACCCGGTAATAGGTGGGTAGCGGGTCGTCGCCGTAAACTCCTCCAATCACTAAACAAGGCGCTTGTGATTTGTCCGGAACTGCGGCAGCTTCAAAGGTATAGATGGCTCCGGTAATGGCTACGTCCGTAATGCCCGGAGCGGAAAAGTCCTGGTAGGATATCGGCCCGAAGTACCGGGCGCTGTATGGTTGCAAAGCGGCAGGAATGCTGGGTTGAGTAACGTACAGATATGGAACTCCATTCCGGTTTTCCTGCATCAATGCGCTATTCGAAGGTACAATCTGTCCGCCCGTATTCGTATTATAAAGGTGTACGCTTTTAAGCTTAAATTTATCCGTCAGTCCGGTAATACTTGTATCGAGGTGTACATCTATCCGGGCTACCATTCGCAGCATATTGATTGAATTGGATAATTGGGTGGTCGACGAAGTGATTGTTTCCGCTGCACTTTCACCCCACATGGGCAGGGCGGTATAGTTTGATGCCGATGTGGCATTCCAACGGTCGTCGCTGTTGGGTAGGGTTAATACCAGTTGGGAAAGCAACGTCTGTTTATCTGTTCCTTGCCAGGTTGAGCTATTAAGCAAGGCGGATACTTGTTCGTGGGCGTTAGTTACCAGGACAAGGCGTTGCGGATAAGTTTTGGCTTGAAGTGTAACCGTAAACATCTGCGTGCTACTTCCCGGAGTGCTGCTTAACGCCGGAGAAGCTATGACGGAATAGTCGAAGGTTTCGTTAGTACCATCAATCTTGAATGCCAGTACATCTACCTCATTAATCGTGTTTTCCTGGATACCATTGATGGAACGCGTAGTGGTGTTATTTCCCGGAATAGCCATACGCAGCAGGACTTCTTTTTTATTCTCTTCAATGTTGAAATCCTCGTCTTGAACACATGATGAAGTTGAAAACAGCACGCCCGAAAGTAATATGATATATAGTAATGTCGAAGCACGGTCAAGTATTCCGGAATTAATAAGGGTTGTTAGTGAGTTGCAAATTTGTGCCATAACTAATAAAACTGAAAGATGGAATTATTCAATAAACAGTTAAAACTAAATTTTGTTTTAGATAATTCTATTTCTTTTCTTTAATGATTTGGTAACTTGATTTTGATAGTTGTTCTTATGTTGTCTAACATATCATGTTAGTATACAACTTATTTTATCATTTCTTATTTTTACATATTCATAATAAACACATGAGCATGTGTTGGTAACCTATATGATCTGATCGTAAATACCTTAATTAATTCAAGATAACTTTTAAAATAGACTATTATGAAAGATTTCAATCTAAAGGATTTACTCATTCACATTTTGCATGGGGGAATTATCTTGTTGGCAGTTCTTGTTGCTCGTTATGGTTTTGACATCGCAAAGATTTCTTGTGCTATAGGAAATGGTATTACGCCTACTTTGTTTATTGTTGCAAGTTATCTGATAGGACTATTTATCGATCCGCTCGCTGATTGCGTAGATACTTTCTTGATAGATAATGCATCGTGTTTTCATAAATGGATGCGCATTCCTTTTTTTCCGTCTTATGATTTTCTGAAAAAAGGTGAATGTTGGTGTTTGAAATTAGCTCATAACGTGAGAATTAGACATATTCTGAATGATGATGCCGTATGCAATGACAGTTATAGAGGCAATAAAGACAAAACCATACAAGGTGATAATAAGACAGAGGTGTGGAATAATAAAAAAGACATTAAGCTTTTATTCAATTACGCCAAAAGTCGTGCTTTTGCGTATGGATCAGAATATCAATTAGGCAGGATTAATAACTATTTTCAGTTATTTATTTTTTATCGTAATATGATGTTTACCAGTACTATTAGCCTGTGTACCTTGTTGCGTGTAGAAAGCCTCACATGTTGTTGCAGGTTATTGATAATAATATTAATTCCGATACTTATTTGTTTATTTTATATGGTAAGCTACAAATACCGTGCTTACTATTGCCGTATGATATTGGGAGCGGTGTATCGTTATTAAGAATGTCTGAAGAAGAGTAAATCATAACCTTGTGGAATTACTTAGTAGTAGTTAGGCAACTACTTAGTAGTAGTTGGTCAACTACCCAGTAGTAGTTAGTCAATTACTACGTAGTAGTTGATACACTACTACGTAGTAAATTTAAATAGTATTTGAATCAGTTTTAAAGAGACCTCACCAATAATTTCTACTTGATTGCCCTTTGTTTTGTAACACCCTGATAATCAGCAACAAAAAAGTGCTTCCTTGTCGTTCTCTAACGGGGAAGCACTTTCACACAAAAACTAAACTAGACTTAACTAAACTATTCTATTGGGGGAAGTTTCACAACTTCCATATCTGTTCGATGCAAAGGTAAAAAAGATTTTTTAATATGCAATAGGAAAGTTTGATTTATCTTCTAATTTATATGAATTTTCTCTTAATTCATGTAATTTTCTACCTGATTAACGTTGAGAACTAACTTTTTCTACCTAAAATGCCTGAAATGTATGCTTGTTGGCTACAAATTAAGTACATAGCAAATCATATTCTGTGCACGAATCACATAAGTTCTGTGCACAAACCACACAAGTCTGGTACACAACCACACAAGTTCGGTAGGAATAAACCACTAAAAATTGCTTCAAAAGAGTCTTCCGCAATTTTTTAGAGTTGTACGTATTTCGATATCTCACTGTCTGTCAGTAAGATACGGATTTTTACTTCGATATTTCCAACCAACCTTACCTTCGGTCGGAAATATCGCATTCTCAGCCGGTTAAAAATGCAAAGTGACAGCTATGATCTTGCCATATATTAGCCTACAGTATGAATGATACAGGCTAAGCTACAGGCAACCGAATCAAAATTTTTGTTCGCAGCGTATAAGGAATAAGGCAAATGATGTGAATCAGGAGTTAAGGAGTTGATTCGCATTATTCGTATCTGATAGCTTCTATCGGATCCAAGTCTGCCGCTTTCTTTGCCGGATACCAACCAAAGAATACACCGGTAACAGTACAGACCGCAAAGGAAAGGAATACGCTCCAGGCCTGAATATAGATGGGCCAGTGGGCTACGTTCTTCACAATAAATGAAGCTCCGCAACCGATTATTACTCCGATGATGCCTCCCGTGATACTGATAAGGATAGCTTCAATCAGGAACTGTGATAATATATCTATGCCACGTGCACCGACGGACATGCGCAGACCAATCTCACGGGTGCGTTCCGTTACACTGACGTACATGATGTTCATGATACCGATGCCACCGACTATGAGGGAGATACCGGCGATACATGCCAGTAATGTAGTCATCAGGTCGGTAGTAGTGTTGAGCATACTGCTGAGTTCCTGCTGGCTGCGAATAGTGAAATCGTCCTCGTCCGTCGCCTGGAGTTTGTGATTGCGGCGCAGGATGGTAGTGACTTCGTCCGTCGCATAGTCCGTCATATCTTCGCTTAAGGCAGAGGCGAAAATGTTTTGCAGGTAAGTAACGGCAAGCATACGTTTCATTACGGTGGTATAGGGAGCCAATACAATTTCATCCTGGTCGGCGCCCATAGAGTTGTATCCTTTAGGCTTCAGTACGCCTACAACACGCATGGGTACTTGATTGAAGCGAATGATACGTCCTATCGGGTCTTGTCCGTTCGGAAAGAGGTTATCCACAATTGTCTTACCTATTACGCAGGCTTTGGCGGCGCTCCGGATATCGGCTTCAGTAAACATTTCCCCGCTTTCTATGCTTAACTGGCGGATTTCAAGAAATTCAGTACCTACGCCGTTCACGGATGCCGGGTAGTTATTATCTCCTGCAATGAGTTGCCCGGCGGATGATACGCTGGGACTGACGGCTGCGAGGAAGTTTGTTTCGTTACGCAGTGATTCATAATCGGCCAATGTCAGTGTCTGCATGGACGAGGCATTCTGACGTACACCTCCACGCATATTACCACCCGGACGAATCATAATCATATTCGAACCCATCTCTGATATCTGTGCCTGAATGCTTTTTTTCGATCCTTGTCCGATGGCAAGCATAGTGATAACGGAGGCTACACCGATGATGATACCCAACATGGTGAGAAATGCACGCAACTTGTTGTTGGCAAGTGCTCGCAAGGCTATTTTGAAAAGGTTTGTTCCATTCATGGTTTTTAAGTAGTTAGTAGTTAGTAGTAAGTAGGTGGTAGTAAGTAGGTGGTAGTAAGTAGTTAGTAGTTAGTAGTAAGTAGGTGGTAGTTAGTAGTTAGTAGGTGGTAGTAGGTAGGTGGTAAATAAGTGGTGATTGACTACTGAGTATCTACTACTAACTACTTACTACTTGCTACTTACTACTTAACTAATCCCCGCTCTTCGGCAAGGCTGCCAGTGCGGCTGCTGCCGAGAGGACTTTCGGATTTACGGTATCTTCCATCACACGTCCATCGCGCAGGCGTATGTTCCGACTGCTGTATTGGGCTATTTCCGGGTTGTGGGTGACGAAGATGATGGTACGTCCTTCGGCATGCAGTTTCTGGAAAAGCACCAGGATGTCGAATGAAGTGCGCGTATCCAGGTTGCCGGTTGCCTCGTCGGCAAGGATTACTGCCGGATTATTAACCAAAGCGCGGGCTATAGCTACACGTTGCATCTGTCCGCCGGACATCTGGTTGGATTTGTGCTCCATACGATCACCTAATCCTACATCCTGCAAAGCTGTAATAGCACGGCGGCGGCGTTCGGTTGCCGAGACTGAGGCATTATACATCAAAGGCAGTTCAACATTCTCTATCGCGGTGGTTTTTGCCAGCAGGTTGTAACTCTGGAAAACAAAACCGATTTTACGATTGCGTAAGACGGCACGTTGAGACTTGCTCATAGTACGTACAGATATGCCGTCCAGCAGGTATTCGCCGCCGGTAGGAGTATCGAGGCATCCCAGCGTGTTCAACAGAGTTGATTTACCGGAGCCGGATGTACCCATGATGGTGACAAATTCCCCTTCACCTATAGAGAAAGAGATGCCACGCAGAGCATGTACCATCTCATCGCCTACTTGAAAGTCGCGCCGGATATCCTGCAATTCTATAACTGTTTTACTCATATTGTTTTGTTATTTAAGTTTCATAAGTTATTTATATTGTTGATTATCAAAAGTATTTCTATTAGCTTTGCTGACAGATTATTTGATTTCTTTCACTAAGGTACGTTTCCCTCCTCCTGGGAGGAGGAAAATAGAGATACTACTGATTAAGTAGTTGTTCATAATTGGTTCATACGATGAATGATAATATAGCGAACCGGAATCTCAATCCGGTTGCTGCGCAATGCAAGCAATTCTTTAGATGCGGATAACGCGGATGACACGGATTTTTAAATGCTGCGCTACGTTAGCCTACCCGGAAAATAAAAAGAGATCCGTGTCATCCGCGTTGTCTGCGTCTAAAAAATGATAGTATAAACTAATTATGAACACTTACTTAACAATATAATCAACAATATAAATAACTTGTGAAACGTCAGTAATTGATAACACCTTCTTACTGACTGTTCTTTTTGTTATTATTGTTGTTATTCCTCGGCCTTCCCGGCATAAAGGGACTTCTTTCATTTCCCCCTTGTTCTTCGCTCAAGGCAGGTTGCTGGTTGCCGGCATTAATTACGGCATCAGCTACAATCTGTGTGCCTTCGTTGATGCCGCCGGTGATTTCAGTCATTATACCGTTTGTAATACCAACACTCACCGGATGGGCTGTGAATGTATTTCCTTCTTTCGTCCATACCTTATGCTCGCCCTTGCTGTCATTGATTACAGCATCTTTGCCTACCAACGGAAGCACGGGCGAGAAACGTAAAGCCTTTGCAGGTACACTCAGCACGCCTTGCTTGTCCAGTGTGTAAATAGTGATGTTTGCCGTCAACCTTGGTTTCAGTTTCAGTTCCGGATTATGGGCGGATATTACAACCTCGTAAGTTACTACCGTGCCGGCGGTAGTGGTGCTGCTCGCGCTACTGATGGAACCCAGGCGTATTTGAGTCACTTTACCTTCAAATACATCGCCCGGATAAGCATCTACCGTGAAGCTTACGCGTTGCTCTTCTTTTACTTCACCTATGTCAGCCTCATCTACATCGGCTACTACCTGCATCTGAGTCAAGTCGGCGGCAATGGTGAAGAGAGTCGGGGTTTCGAAGCCTGATGCTACCGTTTGTCCCTCTTCTACATCACGGCTGATAACAACACCGTCAATGGGCGAAGTGATAGTGGCATAAGAAAGATTGCGCTCTGCTTTGGCAAGAGATGCTTTACTGCTATCGAAGGAACTTTCTGCTTTTTGATAGTTATAAAGACTCTGCTCATAATCGGTGTCGCTGATAAGTTGCTTTTCGTGCAAACCTTTGTTGCGCTCATAGTTCTTCTTCTGATATTCATATTCGGCTTTGGCGCCGTCGTAAGTGGCTTGCTGAGAGGCAAGTTCGCTTTGCAGAGTCACTTTGTCCATTTCGGCGATAAGCTGCCCCTTGGTAACCACAGAGTTATAGTCTACATATATCTTGTTGATGATACCGCTGACTTGCGTACCAACCTCTACCTCGGTTACCGGCTCAATGGTACCTGTGGCTGTTACGGAATTGGAGATATCGGTGTGGCCTACGGTTGTCATGTCAAATGTCACTTTCTGCTTTTGCGATTGTTTGCCTAATGCCCAAATAACTATGCCGGCCACTATGATGGTTCCGACAGTTATCATGATGATTCTCTTCTTATTCATAATTGTTATGTTTATTTTTCTATAATCGTATTCTCTCTCCTTGGTAGAAGTATAGTAACTGTACATTCAGTATCGCTGTGTATTTGGCCTGCAACGTTTCCTGTTGTGCGCTGAGCAGATTGTTCTTTTCGGTTAGCAGTTCTACGGTAGTCTTCATTCCCTGATTGAACTGTTCCTGAATGAGGTCGTAGCTTGCCTGTGTACTGCGCAGTTTCTCCGTTGCGGCGGCATATTGCTGCTGTGCGCTATTGGCATCCAACCATAGATTCTCGATGGTTTTGTACAGAGCCTTCTGCTGGTCTTGAAGTTCCAATTCGCTGATTAGCTTCTGCAAGCGGGCTTTCTCTACTGCGCTCCTGGTCTGCCGGTTGGAGAAAATAGGTATATTCACAGTCAGTCCCAGAGAGTTGTTCCAGTTGTTTTTTATCTGTTCGGAGAAAGAGAAGTTGTTGCTGTTGGTATTCGTCGTACCGATTCCTGCGCTGAGGTTCAGAGTAGGGATGTAACCTGCTTTGGCAATGTTGATATCAAGTTCGGAAGCCTGTACACTCAATTTGCCTGACTCAATTTCCGGTCGGGTAGTAAGAGCGGAACGATATACATCGGTTTTCGTAGGTAATGGTATCAGTACACTTTCGTCGCTTAGAGAAGGCAGATAGATATTTATCTCTCCTTCGCCATCCAGTTCGAGCAGTTGCTTCAGTTGCAGTTTATAATCCTGTAAAGTGGATTGCGCCAGTACCAACTGATATTTGTCTGCACTTACCTGCGCTTCCAATTGTGCGAGGTCACTTTTGGCTATGCTTCCCGCTTCCAGTAATTGCTTTCCCCTGTCACGTTGTGCCCGGCTGACTGTGAGCGTATTCTCATTCACCTTCACGGCTTCCGCGGCATAGAGTATCTGCACGTATATCTGTGCGATGCTTTCTTCGATACTGTTTTCGCTTTGCGTAATGGTGAGTTCGGCAATGCGATTATCCAGTCGTCGCTGTTTGATAGTATTCAGGCGTTTGTTGCCGTTGTAGAGTGTCCAGTTGGCGTCAATGCCATAACTGCCGTTATACGATGTCTTGCTTGTACTGCTGGTAATGTTGTCACCACTGATGATCGTTCCGTTTGTACTATTGGGACGATTCACTACACGTTGGCCTATGCTTGCCGAGAGGCTGGGGAATAGGGCGGCTTTGGCGGTTTTCACATCTACTTCGGCGCTTTCGGCATTGATGCGGTCACGTTTCAGGGTAATGTTGTGTTGCAGGGCATAGTCGAAACAAGTCTGTAAGTCCCATTGGGAAGGAAGAACCGGCTCGACGGATTCCTGTGCCCGCAACATTACGTTGCCGGTACATGAGCTTGCCATACATAGTGTTGTTACTATCAGTTTTTTTACATTTATCATATTTATGTTGTTATTATATATGTTTTATTGACTCTGCAAATATGCGGTGTAAGCCTACCTGCGGTAGGAATAATACAGATTAGTGTATGTAAAACAAATGGGTGATTGAAATGTTTTCAGTGCCGGATTTCTTTTTTTGTGCCGTTCACTAACATTTTCCTCTTTTGTTTGTTATTAATTACATAGATGTATTATCTTTATAGAGGTTCTAATTATATTGTTATGAAAAATACATTTCTGAATATTTGGCAGTTCTATGTCGATGGTTTCCGAAGTATGACACTGGGTCGTACTCTATGGATAATCATTCTGGTGAAACTATTCATTATGTTCCTGATATTACGTGTTTTCTTCTTTCCGAGATTCCTCAACACATCGGCTGTGGGCGAGGATAAGGCGGATTATGTGAGCCGGGAACTCATTCATCGTGCTGTCGGTGATGAACCTCCCGCCGGGAATTGATATGTATTTCTCATAGTGAAAATAGCTCATGCATAGTAAGAATGACTCAAAACTTATAAACTAATAATTTAATTCCTTATGACTGAACACATAGACATTTCGTTGATTGACTGGTCGAGGGCGCAATTTGCACTCACCGCTATCTATCACTGGATTTTTGTACCGCTCACTTTAGGGTTGGCAGTTATTATGGGTATCATGGAAACCATGTACTTTCGTACGGGAAGTGACTTCTGGAAACGTACTGCCAAGTTTTGGATGAAAATCTTCGGTATTAACTTTGCCGTGGGGGTTGCTACAGGATTGATTCTGGAGTTTGAATTCGGAACCAACTGGAGTAACTATTCCTGGTTTGTAGGCGATATCTTCGGAGCGCCGCTTGCTATCGAGGGTATTCTGGCATTCTTTATGGAAGCCACCTTTATTGCGGTCATGTTTTTCGGGTGGGATAAGGTGAGTAAAAGGTTTCACTTGATTGCTACCTGGCTGACCGGATTTGGCGCTACATTCTCTGCCTGGTGGATACTTGTTGCAAATGCCTGGATGCAGCATCCGGTAGGTATGGAATTCAATATTGATGCTGCCCGTAATGAGATGGTGGATTTTGCTGCGGTGGCGTTATCGCCCGTGGCGATAAATAAGTTCTTCCACACGGTACTGTCCGGTTGGGTGCTGGGTGCGGTGTTTGTGGTAGGAGTAAGTTGCTGGTTTCTGTTGAAGAACAGAGATAAGCGGTTTGCGCTGGCAAGTATCAAAATTGCTGCTTGGGTAGGTTTAGTTTCGGCAGCACTCTCTGCGTTGACGGGCGATGGCTCGGGCTATCAGGTTGCACAAACGCAACCAATGAAACTGGCTGCAATGGAAGGATATTATGAAGGACAGCAAGGCGCCGGGCTGGTTGCGGTCGGCATGTTGAACCCGGAAAAGAAGACATATAATGACGGGAAAGAACCTTTCCTGTTCCGGATAGAAATACCGGAAATGCTTTCTTTGCTGGCGGAGCGTGAAATGGGTGCGTTTGTTCCCGGCATTACGGATATTATAGAAGGTGGTTATCAGTTGGAAGACGGTACCACAGCCCTTTCTGCCAAAGAAAAGATAGAACGTGGAAAGGCTGCTGTTGAGGCATTTGGCGCATATCGTGCCGCAAAGGCTGCCGGTAATGATGCGGATGCGGAAATTGCAGCTTCCGTATTGAATGAAAATATGCCTTATTTCGGTTATGGGTACGTCAAAGATGTGAATGACTTGGTTCCTAATGTACCGCTGACATTCTACGCATTCCGGATAATGGTGATGTTGGGTGCATACTTCATCCTTTTCTTTATAGTAGTTCTTATCCTGGCTTACAAGAAAGATTTGTCGAAGATGAAGTGGCTGCATTGGGTGGCATTACTGACTATTCCGTTAGGATACCTTGCCGGACAAGCCGGTTGGGTGGTGGCGGAATGCGGACGTCAGCCGTGGGTAATACAGGATATGTTGCCTGTCAATGCGGCTATCTCCAAACTGGGTGTCGGTTCCGTGCAGACTACCTTCTTCATCTTCCTGATACTGTTCACTGTTATGTTAATAGCCGAAATTGGCATTATGCTAAGGGAAATTCGCAAAGGACCGGAAAAAGAGACAGCCGTGACCAGTGAACTACCATAATGCACCTATATTTAATTTTCAACTATCAACTTTCAATTTTCAATTCCATTATGACATATATATTTCTACAACAATATTGGTGGTTCGTAGTATCATTACTGGGAGCTCTCCTTGTGTTCCTGCTGTTTGTGCAGGGTGGTAATTCTCTTCTTTTCTGCCTGGGCAAGACGGAGGAACATCGTAAAATGATGGTTAATTCTACAGGGCGGAAGTGGGAGTTTACGTTTACTACATTGGTGACCTTTGGCGGTGCGTTTTTTGCGTCATTCCCTTTATTCTATAGTACCAGTTTTGGGGGTGCTTATTGGTTATGGATGATTATTTTGTTCAGCTTTGTGTTGCAAGCCGTCAGTTATGAATTTCAGAGTAAGGCGGGGAATTTGCTGGGCAAGAAGGCATACCGTGTGTTTCTCGTGATTAATGGTGTCGTAGGACCGGTTCTTCTGGGTGGTGCGGTGGCTACTTTCTTTACCGGGTCGGAATTTTATGTGAATAAAGGTAGTATGTCGGATACGGTGATGCCGGTTATCAGTCATTGGGCAAACGGATGGCACGGATTGGATGCATTGGCTAATTTATGGAATGTAGTGTTGGGATTGGCAGTTTTCTTCCTTGCGCGTATTTTGGGTGCTCTCTACTTTATTAATAATATTGAGGATGACGAATTGGCGGCACGTAGCCGTCGGTCATTGATGGGTAACTCTGTATTGTTCTTGCTGTTTTTCTTAGCTTTTGTTATCCGTACACTATTGGCTAACGGGTATGCTGTTAATCCGGAGACAGGAGAGATATTTATGGAACCTTATAAATATCTTACGAACTTCATAGAGATGCCGTTGGTTTTGATACTGTTCCTTGCGGGCGTAGTATTGGTTCTCTTTGGTATAGGTAAGAGCCTGCTAAAGCCGAAGTTCGACAAGGGTATCTGGTTTACGGGAACAGGAACGGTATTGGCGGTACTCGCTTTGTTGCTTATAGCAGGTTACAATAATACCGCCTATTATCCTTCTACGAATGATTTGCAGAGTTCACTGACGTTAGCCAACAGTTGTTCCAGCAAGTTCACTTTACGGGTGATGTTCTACGTTTCTTTCTTTGTTCCGTTTGTCCTTGCCTACATCTTCTATGCCTGGCGCAGTATTGATATACACAAGATTAATGGAGAAGAAATGAAAGGTGGAGGACATACTTATTAGGTACTTCAAAAAATGTTTTTCATCCGCAGATTGCGCAGATAACACAGATTAGATTTTAAATAAATCTGCGTAATCCGCGTAATCCGCGGATGAAAAATAGCGGGCTTAGTAGTTAAAAATGTGTTTTAACAGAAGAGACGATAAATCCATTATCAGGAACTACCGTCTCTTTGCTTTTGAATGAATCTTATTTATAAAGGCTTCTTAGAACAGCGTATCTTTCGTGTTAAACAGTTTGTTGTCTGTCAGTCTCACTACTTTGCCATATTTTTCTAATTTCTTAAGGTCGATGTTCTTCGAATTCCCCATAATACCGATGCAGTATGGCTTTCCTTTGATGTTTTCTTCGTAGAACTTTACGATGTCCTCAAAGGTCAAAGCATCAATCTTCGCCAGATTTTCTTCTGCCGGGTCACCTTGATAACCCATACGTTGGTATGCACGGAGGTATTGTGCTTTGTCGCGGAAATCAGGATGAGAACTTAATGCTTCCTGACGCATATAGCTCTTAATATTCTCTATGCGGTCTGCATTCTCCGGCATGTTGTTAATCAGTTCCATGAAGACATCTACAGCATCGTTAGCCTTATCATTTTGCGTACCGATAGACCCATATAAAAAAGTAGGATTACCGAGTACCGTAGGTTTAACAGCGACTGCGTAGGCAGTGTATGCCATGGAACGTTTTTCACGGATTTCGTCCATAACCAAACCATTGAAACTGCCTGAAAAGTATTGGTTGAAAGCATCACGTACAACGTCATCCTTTTTATCATATTTTTGCATAGGCATGTAAAAGTATATCTGAGCCTGTTCGGCGTCTGAATTAGGCAGGAAGTACACGGTGTTTTCGCTTACCTGCGCCAATGGCCTGTCTTGCGGTGAAGTAGTAGGACGCTCGTTGGCAACCAGCGGCAGATTTTTGCTAAGTATGTCATACGCATTGTCAAAAGGCAATGTTCCGCAATAGAAAATTTCCGCTTCATAATTAGATGCACGATTGATGTCTCCTGTCAATTCGGAAATTTGCAATTCAATGATTTGCTTGTCTGTCAATTCATTAATATAATTCGATTTATTCTGATAGCGTATATATTGGCTAACTGCATCGGCTAATGTAGTTACATTCTCTTTACGTTGTTGGCGTGTTCCCAAGAGGGAACCCTTGATACGGCTTAACTGCTTGTCATCCAGTTTGGGCATTAGAATCTGGCGGGCAAGGAGTTGGCAAGCCTGCGGCAAAGTTTCTTCATATCCTCTCATGGAGACATATAGATAATCCGCATCTGCGAAAACAGTGCAGGTTGCATTCAATTTACTGAGTTCTTCCTTCAACTGTTGCGGTTCGTAAGCTCCCATGATACCGGCATTGTTCATTAGATTGGCGGCAATGCCTAATTTGGGGAACTCCCGTGTTCCGACACCGTATCTCACGAGTATATTGAATACATTGTTTTCCGTATTGGGTGTGTAATACATCTTGGAACGGTCGTTGAGTTGCTTTGTTTTTACGTCGCTAAAATCCATGAACTTTTCATCTACCTGTCCGATAGGCATATTCTTAAACTGGGTAGCATAAAGAGATTGTTTACCAACGGGAGGCTCAATCGTTTTGTATTCAGGTTTCTTTAATTTTTCACCTTTACCAGCTTTGCCTTTTTCGATATATAGTGCCAGATAATCGTTAGTAAGATATTGTTTTGCCACGCGTTTGATGTCTTCATTGTTGATGGCCATAATTTCATCTTTGTAGTTGAGTATCTTACCAAGATCTTCTTCATTTATGAATGCATTCAACAGCATGTTACCTTTGGTTAGGTTGTCTTCCATCATCAGGTCGAAATCACGGCACATATTAGTCTTGATAGCGTCAATGATCCAATCCTCATATTCACCGTTCGCAATTTTTTCGATGGCTTTCAGCGTTTTCCTTTCAGTGGTTCTATTCGATTCATAACGGCGCTGGTTTTCATCATACAATGGAATGACCTGAACTATGTTACGTCCTTGTTCACGGAAAGTGAAGCCGCCGGCATAACTACTGGACAATTCACCGTCAATGACTAATTTGTTCAGTGTACCGGTGTTGCTACTGTTATATAACAATGACATGGCTATGTCCAATGGCTTTTCATCGGGATGTCCTGCCGGTACTCCTTTGTATATCATATATACACTGGGGTAATACCCTATCTTGGCGGTATATTGCGTACGACCTTTTATTTCTAGTTCAGGATATTGCTTACGTTCAGGCACATCCTTCTTCTGCAAACGTCCGAAGGTTGCATTGATGCGTCCGCTGATTTGTTGCGCATTTACATTACCTACGAGGATTAATACCATGTTTTCGGGAACATACCATTGTTCGTAGAATTCTATCAGCTTGCTTATCCGCGGATTTTTCAGATGTTCGGGTAATCCCAGTACAGGACGGGAGTAAGGATGTCCTTCGAATGCCTTGCCAAGCAGGAATCGTTCTTCAGTTCTACTTTGATTATCTTGCGAACGATTATATTCTTCGTACACCGTTTCCAATTCGGGCTGGAAAGTACGGAATACAGGATTGATAAAACGCTGTGAACTGATTTCCAACCATTTGTTTATTTGATATGTAGGGAAAGAGTTATAGTAGACGGTATAGTCGTAAATTGTACCGGCATTCAATCCTTTACCTCCCATACTTTCCATTAAGTTGGAGTATTCGGTAGTTGCACCGAATTGGGCGGCCTCAATGGTGAGTTCATTGATTTCTTTTCCAATAGCCTCTTTTTTTACGGGATCGGCTTCTTCGGCCATTTCATCGTATTTTGCGATGATTTTGTTGTAGATAGGTTCTTCCGCAGCCCAGTCAAGCGCACCTATTTTATCTGTACCTTTGAACATAAGGTGTTCCAAGTAGTGAGCCAAACCGGTGTATTGCTCCGGTTCGTTGATAGAACCTGCGCGAACACCTACGGCGCCATATACATCTGATTTCGTATTATCTTCCCATATATATACGGAAAGACCATTCTTCAGTTTGAAAGCTTTCAGTCCTTGACCAAATGACGGTATGGAAATGGCTACGACAACTGAAAAGATAAAAAAATGAATAATTCGTTTCATAAAATAGAGTTGTTTTAAATAAAGTGTTTTTTAATATATGGGCAAAACTATAAAAAAAACACAGAATCATTACGAAGATTCCGGAAAAAGCTATCTTTTTAATCCAAAAACACCCGAATACTCTCATATTAGGGGGTGAAAACTGACAATTGACAGTTTTTGCCCTAAATAAAAACGAAGCTCGCCCTATTGAGGATTGGGAAGTTCCTTATACTTGCATCAGGAAATTAAAAAAAATAATTAATCATTTTAAAAATACGCAATATGAATGCTTACAGTTTTAAGAAAGATTTAGTTGGTATGCAAGAAGAACTGCTTCGCTTTACATCTAAGTTGATTGGCAATAAGCAGGAAGCAAATGATTTGCTGCAGGAAACCACATTCAAGGCATTGGATAATGAAGAAAAATACACGCCTGATGCGAGTCTCAAAGGGTGGTTTTACGCCATTATGAGTAACCTGTTTATTAATAGTTATCGCAAAATTGCCGGTGACTCAACTGTTGTAGCCCCCAAGGGTGACCTCTATCATCTGGATGTTGTTGTGTAAAAGCATATCAACCCGCTCTCCGGGATTTTTCCCAGGTACCGTCATTCTTCTTTCTTCGTTTACAAAAATAGAAGAATCCTTTTATCACACAGATATTCATAAAGAAGAAATAAAAAGGAATGAATAGTATCTTGCTCTTGATGCGTTCCATGTAGCAGAACCAACCCAAAAGTCCCATTACATACAATAGGAATAGCAGGGTGTAGATAATGAGATAGGGTACCGCATTTGCGGCAGTAAGAGAAAGCGCTATACTAAGCGGAAATAATAAAAAGAATAGCACAGGAGTGATGGTCCATCTCAACACACGGTGTGATACGTATTGAAAATTAAGCCATCCGTAACGAAAGGGATTCAGCAGAGAACGCAATCTCCAGATAGACTGCAAACCGCCGGCGGCAATGCGCACTTTACGCTTTGCTTCTTCTTTTAAGTTTGCCGAACCGAACTCGACAGCATACGCTTCTGCACAGTATGCGATGGTGTATCCCAGCATGGCTATGCGCATGGACTGTATAAAATCGTCGAGCAAAGTATCTGTTCTCATTTCTTCGAACAGTCTCAGGCGTACGGCGAATAATTCTCCGGCGGCGCCAACGGTTGAACGTAGCCGCGCGTCAAGGGCTTTCAATGTTGATTCGTATTTCCAGTAAAGACTCTCTCCATCGGCTGTCGCATTGTTTCTTCCGAATCTATAGAGACGTTTTTCGCCTGCTACGCAACCCACTTTGGCATCAGCGAAAGCATATATAATTTTGCGTACAGATTCTTTGCTCAGATGGGCGTTGGCATCGGTAAACACTATGTAGGGCGTTTTCACGAATTTCATGCCCCGGTTGATTGCCGCGGTTTTTCCCTGACGCTCGGGTTGGTAGAGTACAGTGGCTTGCGGCCAATCCGACAGGAACCTGTTGGTATTGTCGTTGCTTCCGTCTGTAACCCAAAGTATATGTAATTTCTCTATCGGATAATCCAGTGCAAGGCAATTCTCCATCTTACCGTCTACAGAATCTTCTTCATTGTAAGCGGTAATAAACAGAGTCACTTCAGGTAATGTCTTATCGGTTGGTATAGGATAGTTAACAGGTTTTTCGAAGCGCTCCTTTATTTTAACGAGGATATATAATACGATTCCATATCCGATATAAGTATAAAATACAATAAACACGCTTGCCCAAAATACTATTTCAAGAGTTGTCATTAAACTAAATTATTTGTTTTAATTAAGAAAAAATAAAATATCGTCCAAATATATGAATATTATTTTCTCAATACAAAAAAAGGAGAAACTAATTTTTCGTATAGCGTGATGTCGTGCAAATGTTTTTTGGCTACTTGAATATTATCCGTAAGGCTTTTCGGTTGAAACCATATAAGGGTGGAAATGAGTTGTAAAATGTATTTGTTTTATGCCTGTTAACTATCCGGTGCATCCCAAAACCATATCAGAGCCATGTCTGCTCCGCATCACCTCCGCTTCTATAGCGAAGGACTTGGAAAGGAGCAGGTAAGGAGCAGGTAAGGAGCAGGTATGGGGCGGATGATAGCCGAATCCGCCGGCGGAATTAGCTCATTTTGCACCGTCGGGAGGCTTGTTAACATATACTTTTTTACCTGCATAAATCATGTATTGTTATAATTTATCATTGTATTATTCGCCAACGGGAGGAATTACGGATAAATTTCCGTAATTCCTTTCTTTTTTGTCTTTAATTCACGTTCTTTTTTGCTAATTTTGCGGCAAATTAAGAGCCTGTTTAAATTTTGCTCAGCGTTGTTTTGAGAGTTATTTTTGAGAATGTTTTCCTGTTTTTGTGAGGAGCATAGCGAGCTATGTGACAAGTGAAAAGAGGAAAACAGACCGGAAATAAACTCCAAACAAGCTGAATAAAAAACTTTTTGAGGAAAATTTAAAGAGAATCTAATAAAACCATTATTTTATATAAGCGCATGGCAAATGTAATAAAGTTACGTAAGGGCCTTGACATCAACCTGAAGGGCAAAGCTGTTCAGGAGTTAAAGTCTGTAGAAGAGTCGGGATTCTATGCATTGGTTCCCGATGATTTTACAGGCATCACTCCGAAAGTGGTGGTCAAAGAACAGGAATATGTGATGGCCGGAGGACCCTTGTTCATCGACAAGAATCATCCTGAATTGAAATTTGTGTCGCCCGTCAGTGGCGTAGTGACAAGCGTGGAGCGTGGTGCCCGTCGCAAGGTGCTGAACATTGTCGTAGAAGCGGCAAAGGAGCAAGATTATGAAGAGTTCGGCAAGAAAGACGTGAAAACGATGGACGGCGAGGCAGTGAAAACTGCACTGCTGGAAGCCGGAATGTTCGCGTTCATCCGTCAACGTCCTTACGACGTGATTGCCGACCCGACAGTGGCTCCGAAAGCAATCTTCGTTTCCGCTTTCGACAGCAACCCGCTGGCTCCTGATTTCGAGTTTGCCCTGAAAGGAGAAGAAGTGAACTTCCAGACAGGATTGGATGCTCTTGCCAGGATGGCAAACACTTATCTGAGTATAAGCGTGAAACAAAAGGCGGCGGCATTGACACAGGCTAAGAATGTGACGGTTACCGCATTTGACGGACCTAATCCGGCGGGTAATGTAGGCGTACAGATTAACTGTATTTCTCCCATTGCGAAAGGAGAAACTGCGTGGACTATCGGCGCGGAAGCTGTAATCTTCATCGGACGCCTGTTTAATACCGGTCGCGTAGACATGACACGCACCGTAGCCCTCACAGGTTCCGAAGTGTTGAAACCCGCTTACTGCAAACTGAAAGTCGGCGCATTGCTGACAAACGTATTCAGCGGAAACGTAACTACCGGTAAGGAATTGCGCTACATCAGCGGCAATGTGCTTACAGGCAAGAAGGTGAGTCCGAATGGTTTTCTTGGAGCTTTCGACAGCCAGTTGACGGTTATCCCCGAAGGCAATGAAATCCACGAAATGTTAGGTTGGATTATGCCGCGTTTCAACCAGTTTAGTGTAAACCGCTCCTATCTCAGTTGGCTGATGGGTAAGAAAGAGTACGTGATCGATGCCCGCGTCAAAGGCGGCGAACGACACATGATTATGTCCAATGAATACGACAAAGTATTCCCGATGGATATTTTCCCCGAATATCTGCTGAAAGCAATCATCGCGGGCGATATCGACAAAATGGAAGCTTTGGGCATTTACGAAGTGGCTCCCGAGGATTTTGCCTTGTGCGAATTTGTATGTTCCTCAAAAGTTGAGGTTCAGCGCATTGTTCGCGCGGGGCTTGACATGCTTCGTGCTGAAATGGCATAATCACACTATTTAGTAATTTGTAATTTATAATTATATTAATGAAAGCGTTAAGAAATTATCTCGACAAGATAAAGCCGAACTTTGAGGAGGGCGGCAAATTCCACGCATTCCAGTCAGTGTTCGACGGATTCGAAACATTCCTGTTCGTTCCCAACACGACTTCGAAATCGGGAACGCATATTCACGACGCTATCGACAGCAAGCGCATTATGTCGATGGTGGTCATTGCGTTGGTGCCGGCGTTGCTGTTCGGTATGTATAACGTAGGTTACCAGCATTTCCTTGCTACCGGCGCTACCGGTAGCTTTATCGAACTGTTTGCCTACGGTTTTCTGGCTGTATTGCCTAAAATAGTTGTATCTTATGTAGTAGGTTTGGGTATTGAGTTCGTTGTGGCTCAATGGAAGAAAGAAGAAATCCAGGAAGGTTTCCTCGTTTCCGGTATCCTGATTCCTATGATTGTGCCGGTGGACTGTCCGTTGTGGATTCTGGCGGTAGCAACAGCTTTCTCCGTGATTTTTGCTAAGGAAGTGTTCGGCGGTACGGGTATGAACGTGTTCAACGTTGCCCTGATTACGCGTGCATTCCTTTTCTTTGCATATCCTACGAAGATGTCCGGCGATGCCGTTTGGGTATCGGGCGATTCCATCTTCGGCATGGGGCAGGCTGTTGACGGACTGACTGTAGCTACTCCACTGGGACAGGCTGCAACTTCCGGTGCCGTTCCACCTTTCTCTTGGGATATGGTGACGGGTTTGATACCGGGTTCCATCGGTGAAACGAGCGTAATCGCCATTGCCCTCGGCGCTATCCTGTTGCTGGCAACGGGTATCGCAAGCTGGAAGACGATGTTCTCCGTATTCGTAGGTGGTGCATTTATGGCTTGGGTGTTCAACACTGTTGGCCCTGACACCTCAATGGCTCAGATGCCTTGGTACGAACACCTTGTGCTGGGCGGTTTCTGTTTTGGAGCTGTGTTTATGGCTACCGATCCCGTGACTTCGGCACGCACCGAGACGGGTAAGTATATCTTCGGCTTCCTGATTGGTGTCATGGCAATCGTGATTCGTGTACTGAATCCCGGTTATCCCGAAGGTATGATGCTTGCCATCCTGCTGATGAATATCTTCGCTCCGCTGATTGACTACTGTGTAGTGCAGGGTAATATCAGCCGCCGCGAGAAACGTGCAATCAAGTCTAACAAATAAAAATACCCGAAGAAAATGAATACCAATAGTAATAGTTATACTATGATTTATGCTTCGGTAATGGTTGTTATCGTTGCATTCATGCTGGCATTCGTTAGTTCCTCGCTGAGAAGCATTCAGGATAAGAACGTGGAACTGGATACGAAGAAGCAAATCCTTGCTGCATTGAACATCAAGAATGTGGCGGATGCCGAGGCTGAATATAATAAATATGTAAAGGGAGACATGCTGATGAACGCAGACGGTACGTTGACCGAAAACACGGGCGCATTTGCCACCGGCTACGAGAAAGAAGCTAAAGAATACGGGCGTTTGCACATATTCGTTGCCGAAGTGAACGGAGAAACGAAATATGTATTCCCGGTTTACGGTGCCGGCCTTTGGGGCGCTATCTGGGGGTATGTTGCACTGAACAGTGACAAGGATACTGTTTATGGTGTCTACTTCTCTCATGCCAGTGAGACTCCGGGTCTGGGTGCCGAAATAGCAGGTCAGCAATTCCAGGGCGAATTCCTTGGCAAGAAGACATTGGAGAATGGTGAAGTTGCCTTGGGTGTGGTGAAGAACGGTAAGGTAGAGAAGCCTGATTTTCAGGTGGACGGTATCTCCGGCGGTACAATTACTTCTGTAGGAGTAGATGCCATGCTGAAAGCCTGTCTGAGTAGTTACAAGAGTTTTTTAACCAATAATGCTGAGGAATAAGGATATGGGACAGTTATTTTCAAAGAAAAACAGAGAAGTATTCTCAACTCCGCTGGGCATGAACAACCCCGTTACCGTACAGGTACTGGGTATTTGCTCCGCACTGGCTGTAACTGCCAAACTGGAACCTGCCATCGTAATGGGTCTATCGGTAACAGTGATTACGGCTTTCGCCAATGTGGTAATCTCATTACTGCGCAAAACTATTCCCAACCGTATTCGTATCATCGTTCAGTTGGTGGTGGTAGCCGCTTTGGTTACAGTGGTGAGCGAAATCCTGAAAGCGTTTGCTTACGATGTAAGCGTGCAGCTTTCCGTCTACGTAGGTTTGATTATTACAAACTGTATCCTGATGGGACGCCTGGAAGCATTTGCCATGCAGAGCGGACCGTGGGAGTCTTTCCTCGATGGTGTAGGCAACGGTTTGGGATATGCCAAGATTTTGATTATCGTAGCTTTCTTCCGCGAGTTGCTGGGTTCCGGTACGTTGCTCGGTTTCAACATCCTGAATCACGAATGGCTGACGGACCTGGGTTATGTGAACAACGGCTTGATGCTGATGCCGCCGATGGCTTTGATTATCTGCGCTTGCATCATTTGGTATCAACGTGCACGTCATAAAGAGTTGCAGGAAAAGTAAGTTCAATTATGAATTATAAATTCTGAATTTTGAATGAAGAGTGAAAATGTAGTTTATGATAAAGCATTAGCTTTTTCCATAAGAGTGGTAAAGTTGTATAAATATCTGTCCGAAGAAAAGTCCGAGTATGTTATGAGTAAGCAGCTCTTGCGTAGTGGGACTTCTATAGGAGCAAATATCAGCGAATCCATATCAGCGGAATCAACTTCTGATTTTATTCATAAAATGGCAATTTCGCAGAAAGAGGCTGAAGAGACGTTGTATTGGTTAATATTGTTGTTTAAGACAGATTATCTATCTGAAATGCAATACAATTCAATGTACGAAGATTGTAGGGAAATAAAAAAGCTGCTGGCTTCTATTGCCCTCACTATCAAGAAGCATCCGAAAATTCATAATTCATAATTTATAATTCAAAATTCAAATAATTATGGAACATTTTATTAGTTTATTCGTCCGCTCCATCTTTGTGGACAACATGATATTCGCATTCTTCCTGGGTATGTGCTCTTACCTGGCTGTATCCAAGAATGTGAAGACTGCCGTTGGACTGGGAATTGCCGTGACTTTCGTATTGCTGGTTACGCTTCCGGTCAACTATTTATTGCAGACAAAGGTGCTGGCTGCCAACGCTATCATTGAAGGCGTGGATCTCAGTTTCCTTAGTTTTATTCTTTTCATTGCCGTAATTGCCGGTATCGTGCAGTTGGTGGAGATGGTGGTAGAGCGTTTCAGCCCATCGCTATATGCTTCACTGGGTATCTTCCTGCCGCTGATTGCCGTGAACTGTGCCATCATGGGTGCTTCGCTGTTCATGCAGCAACGCATCAATGTAGGCGAAAGCGACCCGAAATACATCGGTGACGTATGGGATTCCATCTCTTACGCGTTGGGTTCCGGTATTGGTTGGTTGTTGGCTATCGTAGGTCTGGCAGCTATCCGCGAGAAGATGGCTTACTCTGACGTTCCCGCTCCGCTGAAAGGCTTGGGCATCACGTTCATTACAGTAGGTCTGATGGCAATGGCATTCATGTGTTTCTCTGGTTTGAACATCTAAAAAGAAAGGAATAAAACAATGGATATGAATTTAATATTAGCAAGTATTGGAGTATTCCTGGTGGTTATTCTGCTGCTTGTCGTTATCCTGTTGGTTGCCAAGAACTTCCTGGTGCCCTCGGGTAATGTAAAACTGACTATTAATGGTGACAATGTACTGGACGTAGCTTCCGGTTCTACGTTGCTGAATACGTTGTCCGTGAATGGCGTATTCCTTTCTTCCGCTTGTGGTGGTAAAGGCTCTTGCGGACAATGCAAGTGCCAGGTGATGGATGGTGGCGGCGAAATTCTGCCGTCAGAGGTTCCTCACTTCAGCCGCAAACAAGTGCAGGATCATTGGCGCTTGGGTTGCCAGGTGAAGGTGAAGGGCGACATGGCTATCAAGATAGACGAGTCGGTGCTCGGTGTAAGAGAGTGGGAGTGCGAGGTCATCTCCAACAAGAACGTGGCTACGTTCATCAAAGAGTTTATCGTTGCGCTGCCTGCGGGCGAACACATGGACTTTATTCCGGGTTCTTATGCACAGATCAAGATTCCTAAGTTCAATATGGACTATAACAAGGACATTGATAAGAGTCTGATTGGCGACGAGTACTTGCCGGCATGGGAGAATTTCGGCTTGTTCACCTTGAAGTGCAGCAATAATGAAGAAACGATTCGTGCTTACTCTATGGCCAATTATCCGGCAGAGGGCGACCGCATTATGCTGACGGTACGTATCGCTACTCCTCCGTTCAAGCCAAAAGAACAAGGTCCGGGCTTTATGGATGTGATGCCGGGTATCGCTTCTTCTTATATCTTTACGCTGAAACCGGGTGATAAGGTAATGATGAGTGGCCCTTATGGAGACTTCCACCCGATATTCGACTCGAAGAGGGAAATGATGTGGGTTGGCGGTGGTGCAGGTATGGCTCCGTTGCGTGCACAAATCATGCACTTGACGAAGACGTTGCATACTACAGACCGCAAGATGTCTTATTTCTACGGTGCACGTGCATTGAACGAGGTGTTCTATCTGGAAGACTTCCTGCAAATAGAGAAGGACTTCCCAAATTTCACCTTCCACCTTGCACTGGATCGCCCGGATCCTGTAGCAGATGCAGCCGGCGTGAAGTACACGGCAGGTTTCGTTCATCAGGTAATTTACAACACGTATCTGAAAGACCACGAGGCTCCCGAAGATATAGAATACTACATGTGTGGACCTGGCCCAATGTCGAAAGCTGTTGAGAATATGCTTGATGATCTCGGTGTTCCGGCTCAGAATCTGATGTTCGATAACTTTGGCGGGTAACGGCTGAATAGTTAGTATTGGAGATAAAGAGATTCCGGCAATGACAGTAGTATTGCCGGAATTTTTTTATTTCTGTAGTCTGTTGGTAACTTTCTTCAGGCTTCTTTTGCTCTTTTGGGAGGAATAGTCTACATTTGCAAGTAGTCTTGGTTTATGAATGGAATATAGAATGATATGGAAGAAGTGAAAAGAATACCTTACGGTGTATCCGACTTCATAGCTGTAGTGGAGCAAAATCAGTATTATGTTGATAAAACCATGTATCTTCCCTTGTTGGAGGAGCAGCCGAGTAATTTGTTTCTTATCCGTCCGCGTCGCTTTGGCAAGAGCCTTTTTCTGAATATGCTCCGGGCTTATTATGATAGTTCGCAGAAGGAAAAATTCCAAAAGCGTTTCGGTAATCTCTGGATTGGAAAGAATCCTACTCCGTTGCAAGGCAAGTATCAGGTACTTTTTCTCGACTTTTCCAAGGCAGGTGCCGGAATGGAAAACCTGGAAGCAAACTTCAATCTATACTGTTGCCGCCAGCTGGATGGATTTATGGCGACCTATGAAGATGCTTATCCCAAACGTATTGTTGAAGACTTCTATGCTTCCGCTTCTGCTGCCGATAAGTTGAATATGATTGAGATAGAAGCCGGTCGGGAGGGCTATCCGCTTTATCTGATAATTGATGAGTACGATAACTTCACTAATGTGGTACTCAATGAGCGGGGAAATGATGTGTATCATGCCATCACCCATACCAGTGGTTTTTACCGTGAAATCTTCAAGAAGTTCAAAGGTATGTTTGAACGTATTTTTATGATGGGAATCAGTCCTGTTACTTTGGACGACCTGACCAGCGGTTTCAATATTGGTTGGAATATCAGTACCAATTACCGGTTCAATATGATGTTGGGGTTTAGTGAAAATGATGTTCGCGAGATGCTTCAATATTATAAGGATGCCGGACAACTGAAAGGGGATATTGATACAATGATTATGGATATGAAGCCATGGTATGATAATTATTGTTTTGCCGAAGAAAGTCTGGAGCGTGACCCGAAGATGTTTAATTGTGATATGGTATTTTACTATTTGCGGAACTATATTAACTTAGGGAAACCACCCAAGGAAATGATTGCCCCCAATACTCGTACAGATTACAACAAGATGAAGAAACTTATCCGGTTGGACCATCTGGACGGTGACCGTAAAAGCGTACTTCGGAAAATTGCCGAAGAGGGGTATGTTGTCACTAATTTGGTTACAAGCTTTTCTGCTGACAGGATTACAGAACCGGAAATGTTTCCCAGCCTGTTGTTTTACTATGGTATGCTGACTATTACCGCCACTCGGGGAGAACGCTTGGTATTGAGTATTCCCAATAATAACGTGCGCAAGCAATACTTTGAGTATCTTTTGGAAGACTATCAGTTGGAAAATAAAGAATATATCAATTTGAATAATCTGAGAGATTTATTCTACGACATGTCTTATGAGGGAAAATGGCGCGAAGCTCTCGAATTCATTGCTCATGCCTACAAAGACAACTCTTCTGTGCGCAGTATGATTGAAGGTGAGCGTAACATTCAAGGGTTCTTCACTGCTTATCTGAGTGTGAATGCATATTATCTCATTGCCCCTGAAGTGGAACTGAATCATGGTTTCTGTGACATGTTTCTGATGCCCGATTTACAGCGTTATAACAATGTAGCGCATAGTTACATTTTGGAATTGAAGTATCTGCCTATCAAAGAAAATGATGAGAAGGCCGGAAATCAGTGGCAGGAAGCTGTAGAGCAAATACACCGTTATGCTGAGGCATCCCGGGTACGGCAACTCGTACAAGGTACACAGCTTCACTGTATTGTAATGCAGTTCTGTGGTTGGGAATTGAAACGAATGGAGGAAGTGTAATGGAACTTCAAGATATACTCAACAACCTGCAAATAGCACAACTTACCCCGATGCAAGAGGCAACCCGGGAAGCTTATCGTGAGAACAAGGATTTGGTATTGCTTTCGCCTACGGGTTCGGGTAAGACGTTGGCTTTTCTGCTTCCCTTGGTACAGGCGTTGAAGGCGGATGTGCAAGGTGTGCAGGCAGTTGTTCTGGTACCTTCTCGCGAGTTGGCATTGCAGATCGAAACTGTCTTCAAATCTATGGGAACTCCATTCAAGGCAATGAGTTGCTACGGCGGTCGCCCTGCTATGGAGGAGCACCGGACGATGAAAGGTATCAATCCATCAGTCATCATCGGTACGCCGGGACGAATGAACGACCATTTGCGAAAAGAGAACATCAATGCGAACACCGTAACCACATTGGTGATAGATGAGTTTGACAAATGCCTCGAGTTCGGGTTTCATGATGAAATGGCGGAAGTGATTGGTCAGTTGCCTTCCTTGAAGAAGCGCGTGCTGCTTTCTGCTACCGATGCCGAAGAGATTCCCCAATTTACCGGATTAAGAGATGCTGATAACTCTCAGGTTTCTGCTCTCAACCCTCAGGTTTCTGTTCTTAATCCTCAACTTTCAACTCTCAACCCTCAACTTATTAAGCTCGATTTCCTTGACCCGGAAGCTCTTGCTCCACGCCTGAGACTTCATCAGGTCGTTTCTCCTGAGAAAGATAAGCTGGAAACCTTGTACAACCTGCTTTGCATGCTCGGGCATCATTCCACCCTCGTGTTCTGCAACTATCGCGAAAGCGTAGAACGCGTAACCGGATATCTGCAAGCAAAGAAGTTCCCCTGCGACATGTTTCACGGCGGTATGGAACAGCCCGACCGCGAACGCGCACTCTATAAATTCCGCAACGGCAGTTGTGCTGTACTGATTTCTACTGACCTTGCTGCCCGCGGTTTGGATATTCCTGGCATTGAAAACGTGGTGCACTACCATCTTCCGGTGAACGAAGAAGCCTACACGCACCGCAACGGACGTACAGCACGTTGGGAAGCAGATGGAAATTCCTATCTCATTCTGCACGCCGAAGAGCGCATTCCCGAATATATCCCCGGAGACATAGAAACTTTTGAGTTTCCTGAGGTGCTTCCGAAACCTGCCAAACCCCGTTGGGCTACCTTATATATAGGTAAAGGAAAAAAGGACAAGCTGAACAAAATAGATATCGTCGGTTTCCTATATAAGAAAGGTGGAATGACACGTGAAGATGTAGGGCAAGTGGATGTGAAGGAGCACTATGCCTTTGTAGCCGTTCGCCGCAGCAAGATGAAACAGTTGCTTACGTTGATACGTGGTGAGAAGATTAAGGGTATGAAGACGATATTTGAGGAAGCAAAATAGACTCTTCTTTGCTTTTAGATTCCCCGCAGAATAGTGCCATTGATAGGTGTGAATAACAAAATGGTGAATATATCATGTATAAACCATAAAAAAGTAAGCAAAATATGGTATCATAGTCGAATTTAACAGTGAAAGATTTGATATAGAGAAAGATTTCTGTAATTTCGCATGTCGAAAGACAATAATAAACGAATTGTATAACCAAAACAAACTTGAAATGAAAAAGCATAATTTCAATGCAGGACCTTCTATTCTTCCACGTGAGGTGATTGAGGATACAGCTAAAGCTATTCTTGATTATAATGGCTCAGGCCTTTCTCTGATGGAAATCAGCCACCGTGCTAAGGACTTCCAACCCGTAATGGACGAAGCCGTGGCGTTATTCAAAGAATTGCTCAATATACCCGAAGGTTATTCGGTAGTCTTCTTGGGTGGTGGCGCCAGTCTGGAGTTCTGCATGATACCCTTCAACTTCCTCGAAAAGAAAGCTGCTTACTTGAACACAGGTGTATGGGCAAAGAAAGCCATGAAAGAAGCTAAAGCTTTCGGTGAAGTAATTGAAGTAGCTTCTTCCGCCGAGTCTACTTATTCTTATATCCCTAAGGATTATACAGTGCCTGCGGATGCTGATTATTTCCATATCACGACAAACAACACAATTTACGGAACTGAACTCAAGGAAGATTTGGATGCGAATGTTCCGGTGATTGCCGATATGTCTTCTGATATTTTCTCCCGTCCTGTTGACGTGTCCAAATACATCTGTATCTATGGTGGTGCACAGAAGAACTTGGCTCCTGCAGGTGTTACATTCATTATAGTGAAGAATGATGCGTTGGGCAAAGTATCCCGTTATATCCCTACGATGCTGAACTATCAGACGCACATTGATAACGGTTCTATGTTCAATACTCCTCCGGTTGTGCCTATTTATGCTGCATTGCAGACTTTGCGCTGGATCAAGGCACAGGGTGGCGTGAAAGAAATGGAACGCCGCGCTATTGAAAAAGCAGATATGCTGTATGGTGAGATCGACCGAAACAAATTGTTCGTAGGTACTGCTGCCAAGGAAGACCGTTCACGCATGAATATCTGTTTCGTGATGGCCCCCGAATACAAAGACCTGGAAGCTGACTTCATGAAGTTCGCTACGGAAAGAGGTATGGTAGGTCTTAAGGGACACCGTTCGGTTGGTGGTTTCCGCGCATCTTGCTACAATGCACTGCCGAAAGAAAGCGTACAGGCTTTGATTGACTGTATGCAGGAATTTGAGAAACTTCATTAATAAATATTCATTCACCACAGATTACGAAGATTTGCACAGATTGTTTTATATTAAGATCTGTGATAGTCAGTGTAATCTGTGGTGAGTCTTTTTAATATCATAGAATTTATGAAAGTATTGGTTGCAACAGACAAACCGTTTGCTAAAGTTGCTGTAGACGGTATTCGCAAAGAAATTGAAGCAGCAGGTTATGAACTTGCCTTGTTGGAGAAATACACAGAGAAAACCCAGTTGCTGGATGCTGTGAAAGATGCCGACGCCATCATTATCCGTAGCGACATCATAGATACCGAAGTATTGGATGCTGCTAAAGAACTGAAAATTGTGGTACGTGCAGGTGCAGGTTACGATAATGTGGATCTGGAAGCTGCCACCGCACACAATGTGTGTGTGATGAATACTCCGGGACAGAACTCAAATGCTGTAGCCGAACTTGCTTTCGGTATGATGGTAATGGCTGCCCGCAATATGTATAACGGTACTTCCGGTACGGAACTGAAAGACAAGAAGTTGGGTATCCATGCTTATGGTAACGTAGGCCGTAATGTTGCCCGTATCGCTAAAGGTTTCGGCATGGAAATCTTTGCTTTCGATGCTTTCTGCCCGAAAGAAGTGATTGAGAAAGACGGCGTAAAGGCTGTTGACTCTGTAGATGAGCTGTACGCTACTTGCGATGTAGTTTCATTGCACATTCCGGCTACTGCCGAAACAAAGAACTCCATCAACTATGCTTTGGTGAATAAGATGCCGAAGGGTGGCGTATTGGTGAATACAGCCCGTAAGGAGGTTATCAACGAAACTGAATTGATTCAGTTGATGGAAGAACGTGCTGACCTGAAGTACATGACCGACATCATGCCTGCTGCCAATGAAACATTTGCCGCCAAGTTCGTAGGACGTTATTTCTCTACACCTAAGAAGATGGGCGCACAGACTGCCGAGGCTAATATCAATGCCGGCATTGCTGCAGCTCAGCAGATTGTAGGTTTCCTGAAAGACGGCTGTGAGAAGTTCCGTGTCAACAAGAAATAATCTTAATCAAATCGTAAATATGGCAACTGTTAAACCCTTTAAAGGGATTCGCCCTCCACAAGATTTGGTGGAGCAAGTAGCTTCCCGTCCGTATGATGTACTGAACTCGGAAGAAGCGCGTGCCGAGGCGAAGGGAAACGAGAAATCCCTGTATCACATCATCAAGCCCGAAATAGACTTTCCCGTAGGTACCGATGAACACGATGAATGTGTCTATCAGAAAGCTGCCGAGAACTTCCGGATGTTTCAGGATAAAGGCTGGCTGGTGCAGGATGATAAAGAAAACTATTACGTATATGCGCAGACCATGAACGGGAAGACGCAGTACGGTCTGGTAGTTGGCGCTTATGTTCCCGATTATATGAATGGCGTCATCAAAAAGCATGAACTGACCCGCCGCGATAAGGAAGAAGACCGTATGAAGCATGTCCGCGTGAACAATGCCAATATCGAACCGGTATTCTTTGCTTATCCTGATAATGCTGCGCTGGATGCTGTAGTTGCCCGCTATACGGCACAGAAACCCGTTTATGATTTTATCGCTCCGGGCGATGGCTTCGGACATACTTTCTGGATCATTGATAAGCAGGAAGATATAGACGCCATTACGAAAGAGTTTGCCGGAATGCCTGCCCTTTACATAGCCGACGGACACCATCGCAGTGCTGCTGCGGCGCTTGTGGGTGCCGAGAAAGCCAAACAGAATCCGGCTCATACGGGAAATGAAGAATATAATTACTTCATGGCCGTTTGCTTCCCCGCCAACCAATTGACGATTATTGATTATAACCGCGTTGTTAAAGACCTGAATGGTTTGACACCGGAACAGTTCCTGGCTGCCGTCGGTAAGAACTTCACGGTTGAAGAAAAAGGTGCGGATATTTACAAACCTGCCGCTTTGCATAACTTCTCCTTGTATCTGGACGGCAAATGGTATAGCCTGATTGCCAAGCCGGGTACCTATAATGACAATGACCCGATTGGCGTACTGGATGTTACCATTTCTTCAAACCTTATCCTGGATGAAATACTCGGTATCAAAGACCTGCGTTCTGATAAGCGCATTGATTTCGTTGGCGGTATCCGTGGTTTGGGTGAGTTGAAGAAACGTGTGGATAGTGGTGAGATGAAAGTTGCTTTGGCACTTTATCCGGTCAGCATGAAGCAGTTGATGGACATTGCAGATACAGGCAATATCATGCCGCCTAAGACTACATGGTTCGAACCGAAATTACGTTCGGGGCTGGTTATCCATAAGTTGGATTGAAATAGAATCACCTGAAACTTGTAGTTTTTTACCTTCTGTTTATCAGTTGATTAACTACTTAGTAGTAGTTGGCCAATTACTTAGTAGTAGTTGGTCAATTACTTAGTAGTAGTTGAGTGGTTACTACGTAGTAGTTAACCAACTACTACCAGGTAGTTTATGCACTGCTAAGCAAGTTCAATTTTATTATCTTCTCGGCTTATATACACCTTCTCGTTTCTTTTAAGAATGATGCTTGAAATACCGTCTTCTCATCCAGCGGTCGAACAGGACGAATAGCGGAGTTACTGTAAATATAAGTATGCAGAATGCGGGAATTTGAATATTGTCAGTCTTCGAGGGAGTCGCAGGCGTGAATGCCTCCCTGATAGTGTCACCGAAATAAATAGTTAATCCGGCAATGCAGCAACCTATCAGGAATACCGAAGCTGTTATCGTGGCAAATAATGCTCTTCGTTCCGATACCTTTTCGCGTAAACGTATGGCTTCTTCAACCTTCCTCATGGTGCGGTAGGTGAAGTTAGAAGGTAAACGAAATTCGTTTTCCCTTTTTACGGCTCTTTTGAGTCCATTATCTTTTTGTTCTTCGTTCATACTTCCTCTTGTTTAATGAGTACATATATCTTTTTGCGTATGCGATGCAATTTTACTTTTGCATTGCTTTCAGTCAGCCCCAGTATCAGGGCGGTTTCATTTAATGCCTTTTCTTCATAGTAGAATAGAGTAATCAAGGCTCGTTCATCTGAGTTGAGCTTTTCTATGGCTCTGTTTAGTTTGATAATCATCTCCTCGCTTTCGTCGTTCAGTGTTTCATCCACTTGTTGTTCTGAGATATTGGCGAGTTGCATATCATTCAAGGCAAAGGTTTCAAACTTCCTTTTACGAGCTGCCGAAATAGCCGTATTATAAGCAATGGAATACATCCATGTAGAGAATGAGCTTTCGCCTTTGAAAGAAGAAAGGTTTTGGTACGCTTTCAGAAAAGCATCCTGCGTCAGCTCTTCAGCATCTTCCTGATTGCAGATGATGCGGGCAATCAAGGAAAATACCTGTTGATCATACTGGTTCAGGAGGTTTTCGTACAGAGCAGTTTCCCCTTTCAGGATTCGACGGATAATATGTATTTCCTTATTCTCCATTTTGTCTTTTAGACGCAACTCTGTTTGTAAGGTTACAGATGGAAAGAAATATTTTTCGCAGAATGTGTAACCTCGCAAAGGAGTCTGCGTCTAAAGTGTACAAAGGAACAAAAATACTAATTTAAAACGAAACGAATATGATGGATTTTATTATGATACCCATAGTTATGGCTATCATTACTTTAGGGGTTTACAAACTGTTTGAATTGTTTGTATGTAAGAAGGAGCGGTTGATGCTTATTGAAAGGATGGGAGATAAGTATATGTCTGATGCGGCTTGTATGCCGAAACTTATGGGCACTTTCTCTTTTTCGACATTGAAGATAGGATGTCTTCTGATAGGTATGGGATTGGGATTGTTGGTTGGATTTATAATTTGTACTTCGTCAATCCCTGGATATTTGGACAAGGAAGTGAACAACTGGCGTTTTTATCGCGATATAGTAGCTTTGATTTATGGAGCTTGTGTGCTTGTGTTTGGAGGTATCGGGCTTATAGTGGCTTTCATCACGGAACTAAGGTTCGGTAAGAAGCAATAAATGAATTTTGAATTATGAATTTTGAATGGCTGCGCAATCATGCTGCATAGCCATTCAAAATTCATAATTAATTTAGCGCTATGCGCTAAATCGGTTATCTGAAATCCTTCAATTCCTGTTGCAACTTCTGGCGTGTGAAGAAGATACGACTCTTGATGGTTCCAAGCGGTAACCCTAACCTCTCGGCGATTTCCCTGTATTTGAAACCGGAAACATGCATGGAGAAAGGCACTTTGTATTCGCGCGGAAGTGAGTTGACTATGCGGCGCATCTCTTTCAGGTCGTAAGCGCTTTCCGTATTTTCAAATCCGGACTCTTGCGGCAAGTTGAGATGATAGAGATTATCCGTTTGGTCAACGAAAGTCTGGTCGCGTACCATCTTACGGTAATTATTAATAAATATATTACGCATGATGGTGTACATCCATCCCTTGAAGTTAGTTTCGGGAATGTATTTATCTTCGTTGTCTAACGCTTTCAAAGAAGTTTCCTGAAGCAGGTCATTAGCTTCTTCACGGTCGGAGGTTAACTTATATGCAAAACGTAACAAATCGTCCTGTACTCCGAGCAAGTCTTTCTGGAATGTAATACTGTTCATAATATATTGCTTTATTGATTATTCGTTCCGATTATTTTGATGATGCAATGTTACGAATGTTATTACACTCCGACGGTTGTATTTCAGTTATAGTTTGGGGTAAAAACTATCATTTGACAGGTTACAGGTGTATTTTGATAGTTATCAGGTGCTTTTTATTAGCTTTTAGTTTCTGTTTCTTTTATATTCCTTATGATTGTTTGTCGGATATTGGTATATGCTACTTCCGGTAGCATGGCTTGCCGCAATGAAATGGATGGAGGATTGATGGAATATACTTCCTGAAATCCGGCACGGAGCAATTCATCGGCGTCTTCTACGCTTCCTGCCAACAGAATGACCGGAATATTCTGTTTCTTAGCTTCTTTCAGTATGCCGGAAGGTACTTTACCCATTAAAGTCTGCTTGTCTGCCTTTCCTTCTCCGGTGATAATCAAGTCTGCACCTTTTATATTCTTGCCGAATTCCAGCATGTCCAGCATGAGTTGTATGCCCGGTTGCAGCGTTGCATCCAGAAATGCATATAAACTTCCGCCCATTCCACCTGCTGCGCCTGCTCCGGGATAGTTGGAAATATCTTTTCCGGTGGCACGAAGGATAACCTTGGCAATACTTCGCATTCCTTCATCCAGGGCTTCTACCATTTCATGGTCTGCTCCTTTCTGAGGCGCAAAGATGTGAGCGGCGCCATTGGTTCCATAGAATGGATTTTGTACATCGCAGGCAACGGTGAGGCGGGCATCTTTCAAGGCGGGATGTACGAGTTCCGTACTTACGGAAGCTACTTTCATTAATATTTGCCCGCTGCCGGTTCCCGGTTCCTTTTCGTTCTTGTCCATGAATTTGTATCCTAATGCCTGCAACATTCCCAGTCCGGCATCGTTGGTTGCACTGCCGCCAATGCCGACGATGACGTTGCGGCAACCGCGTTCCAGTGCATTGCGAATCAGTTCTCCTGTTCCATAGGAGGTGGTTAGCATCGGATTCCTTTTTCCCGGCGAGACCAGAGTCAAGCCGCTGATGCGCGCCATTTCTATGAATGCGGTTTTGCCGTCTCCCGAGATGCCGTAACAAGTATCACACCGTTGCATGAGCGGGTCGTGGGCAGACAAGCGAACGTATTGCCCGTTTGTGGCAGCAATCAGAACCTCCAGCATTCCTTCGCCGCCGTCGGAGATGGGCAGGCAAAGCGTTTCGCATTCCGGAAATATCAAACGAATACCCTCGGCAGCCGCTTTCTCAGCATCTGTCGAGGGTAAACATCCTTTGAAGGAGTCAATAGCAATGACTACTTTCTTCATATATTATAGAGTATCTGGATGAACGCGTATCCATCAGTACTTCTTATCGCTTCACTTCTTGGTATTGTTGGCAATAGCGGCCAGAGCGCGGTACAACTCAGCAACCAGACGTGCAAGTACAACAACCAGGAAACCGTAAATAGGCAAAAGGAAGAATGTTCCGATAGGTATCGGCAAAATGCTACCCACACCTTTGGCGCCAAAAATAAAGATTATCAGTGCACAAAGTGTACCGATGACGCCAATATATAGTCCGAACCATTCGCCCACCGTTTGTGTCAAGTGCGACACTACCGGAATGGCAACGAATTCATTATCTTCTTCGATTGATTCTTTCAGCTTATCTTTTCTGTTCATCCAAAACAGGTAGCTGGCCCATGCTCCTGCACAGAGGATGATAAATATCAGGATGAAAGCAAAAATTATCTTTCCTTCGGCATACTTGAAGAAATCTGCATTAATTGCTTGCACCAATACAAAGATAGGGAACAGCAGATTTAAAACTGCGAAGATGACATAAAGCCAGCGAAACGGTTCACGGAAAAAATGTCCGTTGTCAATGTAACCCAATAAGGGGTTGAGAAAAGTAAACAGCTTGTTTTTCATGGCAATGAATATTTGCATAAAGGATCTGAATTATTTAGAGATTGCAGGCATGAGATCCTGATACATACCCGTAATTTAGTCTTATACCTGTTGAATATTCTACTTTTGCCAAATATACTAAATATATTGTAAAAAGAATCATTTGTTGCCAAATAAAACAAAAAAAATAAATAATCCCTATCTTTGCCCCATGAGTGAAGATACCTACAAAACCATAAGCGCTCCTGCCGAGGGGATTATTACCGAGAAACGAAGCAAATTCATAGCTATCGCTTTGCCTGTGCGTACTGTAGACGAAGTGAAATCGTACCTGGAGGTTTATCAGAAGAAGTATTATGATGCCCGCCACGTCTGCTATGCATATATGTTGGGGGCGGAGCGCAAGGATTTCCGTGCCAACGATAACGGAGAGCCTTCCGGTACGGCCGGGAAACCTATTCTGGGGCAGATTAATTCTAATGAGCTGACGGATATTCTGATAATTGTAGTCCGTTACTTCGGGGGTATCAAGTTGGGGACAAGCGGACTGATTGTTGCCTACAAGGCTGCCGCCGCCGAGGCGATTGCCGTTGCCAACGTTATAGAGAAGACGGTGGATGAAACTGTAGCCTTCCTGTTTGAATATCCTTTTATGAATGATGTGATGCGTATTGTAAAAGAGGAGGAGCCGGAAATCCCGGAACAGTCGTATGATATGGATTGCCGTATGGTGCTTCGTATCCGTAAGTCGATGATGCCCAAGCTGCGGGCGCGTCTGGAGAAAGTAGAGACATTACGTTTTGAGGAAACGTAATGTCCCGGCTTTCCGGAATGGATTGCTACTCGTATTTCAAAGACATATCATTATAGTATATTTTCGTGTGTGTACTGTCGCAGAACGGCTGTTTGTATGAGCGTCCGCACCGGCACAAAGCGATTTCGTCTTTTTTAATTTTCACTTTCCCTTCTCTGTCTATCAGTTTAAATTCACCTTCTACAATAAAAGGGCCATTCGGCGTAGCAGTGATAGCTACCATGTCTTTTCTGTTTTCTGTATTTTCCATGTTGAGAGTTAAATGTTTATAGTTTCGGATAGAACGTTTATGCGGTGGAAATAGTTTGTTTTTTCACTTTCTTTATATGTGGATTTCTTTATCTTTGCACGCTTGTTGATTTATGCAAGTTAAATTATCCTGAGCAAAAGAGAATTTTATATGCTTTAGCCTGCATTATTCATGCTTCAGGAATTAGAGTAGTTAACATAGTTATTAGCCAACAAATTGGCTTTAACTCCTTAACTCCTAACGAAGTGATAACTCCTTTAACTACAGTATGAATAATGCAGGTTAGAAAAAAACAGTTATTATGGCATTTGAAGCAACAAAACGTGAGTTGGGTGAATTGTATAGTTTCTTTCGTCTGCTGTCGGACGCGAAGGTTTCGTTGGGTACTCCGCAGGGTCGCGGGGATGAAGCGAAGTGGTGGCCTGTTGCACTGATACAGAGAGAAGAACATGACGGTACGCGCCGTTATTATGTAGAAGAGAAAGAAATCCGCATTGTTAGTGGCGAAGTTGGCAAAGACGGTTTGTTTGTCGTGGCCGAACGGGGAGAAATGCGAATTCCCCGCGAAGACTTTGGCGGAGCGGCAGAGGTTATGCTGGAGTTGCTGAAGACAAACGGCGGTGGAGATACTATCGAACTTCCCGAAGGCTTGGAGGCTTTTCTGGATGCCATCAACATCTACGATTTGGAGGCGAAGACGGAAGACCGTACAGACTTCTCCGTTGCTTTCCATCATGTGGAAGCGCCGCTGACGGGGTTTAATGTCCGTTGCCGCCTCAGTGCGATGAATCCGCTGCTGGATGGCGGACGTACGGCAAACCTGAAACTGGAACAGACAGGAGTGAAGTTTGCCACGCCTACGGTGAATAAGGTGAATGCTTTGCCGGAATCTCCTATGGAAGTCACCGAGCGAATGTTGATGATTGAACGTCTGGGCGGAGTATTGAAATATGCCGATGTAGCAGATAAGGTGTTCCGCTGCAACCTGCTGATGATTGATTTACACTTTCCGCGTATGCTGGCGGAGATGGTGCGCATGATGCACCTCGACGGTATCGCCCGCGTCAGTGAACTGACTGAACGCATCAAAGAAATGAATCCCCTGAAGATAAAGGATGAACTGATAAGTAAACATGGTTTCTATGAGTTCAAAATGAAGCAGTTTCTGCTGGCGCTTGCCCTGGGCATGCGTCCGGCAAAGATTTATAACGGCACAGACTCTGCCGTAGAGGGTATCTTGCTGGTGAATGCGGAAGGGGAAGTGCTTTGTTATCATAAATGGGAGCGGCAGGCGTTTGCCGATTTCCTTTATCAGAACACCCGCTTTGAGAAAGGTCCGGTAGATAAGGATAAGTACGGTTTCCTGGAAAAGGAGAACGGTGTGTATTACTTCAGGCTGAATGTAAAGATTGGGTTGACAAAGAAACTGTTTTGATTTTGTTTTTTATAGATTTCTATCAGCATTATTTTGTTTTCGAGGATGTTTTCTCGTTTTTAGTCGTCACACAGCCCGCTATGCAAGGGATTAAAGAACCAGCCACACCGCCATGATGTGGCACACCGACCCTGCCAGCACAAAGAAATGAAATACGGAATGCATGTAACGTTTCCGGAACGAGTAGAACACTGCTCCGGTGATGTAGCATACGCCTTCGCCAATCATCCAGTAGCAACTTCCTTCGGCAACGGCATACAGCGGCTTGAAGGCTACCAGCACGGACAACCCTATGACAATGAAGCAGATAGCCTCCACATGACTGTGTTCCTCCATCTTGCGGAAACTCACCACAGTGCCGATGACGGCGCACAGCCAGACGAAGCCGAACAATCCCCATCCCCAGGCGCCTTCACTTCGCAGTGCAATGAGCGTGATGGGCGAATAACTGCCCGCAATATGCCAGTAGATAGCTGCATGATCCCAGTTGCGTAACCGTTTCTTCCAGGGATTATGGTATTTCAGCGCATGGTAAAGTGTGGAGGCGACGTAAGAACTGAGCATTCCGAAGAGGTAGAGCCAGATGCCGAACGTTGCCCAGAAGCTTCCGCTCTGATAGCTTTTCACGAGGAATATCACTCCGACAACAATGCCCATCAGGATACCTGCGGCATGTGAAAGGGTATTTATTTTTTCTTCTCCTTTGGTGTAGAAGAGGCTGTGACGCTTTTTGTTTCGGGTTGTAGTCATTGGGTGTGGCGGTTGGGGGCGAATATTTAATAGAACTTACCTACAAGAACTCTAATCTATAAGTAAATGTTCATAATTAGTTTATACTATAAGATAATTAAACATGGGTACTTAGTACTTAGTACTTAGTACTTATTTAGTTTTAGTTCCTCTTTTTGAAAAGCCCAACGGGAAGCCAAACTGAATTTCTTCCCGAACTCAACAATGCAGCAATTGATATATCTGATTTTCTGTAGATTCATAAGCCGGATATTTAGAATTACTTTACAAAGGTAAAGGTTTTCGGGCAGAATGCAAACTTTGGGCTGATGAAAATATTCCGGCTTTATTATCCTCATCCTACTTGGTACTGCGAATGATTTATGCTACCTTTGCGGATGTATATAGAATCATTGGTAAGCATTCGGCTTAGTGCGTCTTTTCAGTCTTCTTCCTTCTTGTTACCTTTGCCCTATCTTTAAATTTAGCTATAATGTGTTCCGTATTAGTTTT
>QMCD01000175.1_pt1 | contig 46325 bp, 79 predicted proteins | sample 1821841 | NCBI WGS metagenome assembly QMCD01 (sample SAMN01991225, study PRJNA193472) | Termite gut metagenome, whole genome shotgun sequencing project. | isolation source: worker | host: Macrotermes natalensis
AAGAAAATATAGAATATAAACTTGACAAATTACATAAAGTTAAGTATTATGATAAGGATAAAAAAAATAATAATGATAAGAAAATAAAAGACTTTGAGAAAACTTTAATGTTGTTGGAAAAAACTATAAAGGTGGCATAATGGACGACAAAGAAATAATAAAAGACTTGATAGACAAACTATTCAATATTATTCGTCTTTTTCTCATTTCTCTATCCGCTTTAGTAGTAATTAGCATAGCAATAATGTCAATTATGCAACAACAATTCAATAACTCCTTAACAAAAATATTAACAGAGAATACTTTTGAAAATACTACATATGAAATAACACAAACAAATGATAGCAGTAATGATATTTTTGATGTAAACAAATTTGATATAAATAGAGATACTCAATAATGGCAAAAGCGACTCAAAAAGGTAAAGTAGTAATAAGAACTGTAAAACCAAAAGATAAACAATCAAATCTAATAATTTCTAATACAAGTGGTGAAGTCAACTCCACAAATATAAATCGCTCCAAAGGTCAAACTACTAAAAAGAAAATTTTAATAAAGAAACGAACAACTAAAAAAAATACTTGACTTAATTTAAAACATATGATATAAAGTAATACAACTTTATAGTTATCAGCTCCTAACCTATTGTAGTAGGTATCTTTACTTGCTATGATAGGTTTTTTAAGAGCCTATAAACAAATCTTCTTTTCATACTCCAACTGCTCCCTTATAATAGGGAGCTTTTTTATTATTTTTTTTTAAAAAATAATAAAATATTTTAAAATTTTTTTTTAAGTTTTTTAATAAAAATGCCGTAAATTGTAATATAACAATAGTTACGACAAAAAAATATTTTTATTTTTAAAAAAAATATTAAAAAAAAAGCTTGACAAATATTTTTATTTGTAGTATATTGTATTTATAAGTGATTAAGACTTATAATAAATTTAAAGAGGAGCAGGATTATGAAAGAAGCAATTTTAAACAATGGAGTTTTAACATTAAGTTTTAGTGGAAGTGATTTTTATAAAACTTTGGATTTTGTAAGAGGATTAAGTGGTGCAATGTTTAATAGCGATGATAAGACTTGGACTATTGATGATAGTGTTAAAAATCTAACATTATTAGAATGTAATGGGTTTTCTGTCGAGATTTTAGATAAAAACACTAAAAGAGTTGTTGGATACTATACAACTAAAAAAGGCTGGATAAGTATAAAAAGAAATGATTTTGTTGATACTATACAAGAATTATATACAATAGCAAAAGAATATGCAAAAGAATTCTTGTTACAAGAAACTGACGAAAATATAGCAATACTAAATAGCTTTGGAATATTTCAAGCTTAAGAGAAAAAGGAGTTAAAAAATGACAAGAGAAGTAGATATAGATAAAGTAGAGATTTTTTCTACTCCAGAAGAAGTCGATTTCCTTGATGGGGAACGTTCTGTTGAGTATGAGATAGAATATATTGCAGATATAATGAAAAAGAAAACGGGAGTTTCTTTATTCTACTATATAGAAAAAGAGTTGTCAAAGATGTTGCCAAATAATAGAATATATCTTTGTAAATATAGAAAGAGACTATATTATGCAAGAGAACGTTTTGACGAATATAAAGATACGCTTATTATAAAATTAGATTTATCTAAATATAATAAAAAAGAATGTGAGGAGAGGAGTTAATTATGATAGAAATTCAATTAGAATTATCCCCAACTTTTGGGCTATATTCTACTTTTATTAAAAAGACAAAAATTAGTAAAGATCAACTTTGTAATGATGTATTAAATGTTTTTAGAAACAAGTTTACTACTAACATTGAAAATTATAGGTTATCTGATAATAACCCTTTGGACATAGCTTATTTTCTTATTTTTGTTACAAATGAAGTCTATGAGTCTATTAGCAAAAGGCTAATCGCTAGTGGGAGAGAGTTTGTTAAAAATTATTTAATCCCTAACAAGAAGACGAATAACTTATTACCTTTATCCTTTGTATTTTTAGGAGTAGAATATGTTTTATAAAAACTATTTTTTCGATAATATGATAGAGAAAAAATATTCAGTATAGTAGTAGGAGTAAAAATGAAAGTTAAATATAAAGAGATTTCTATATCTGTATATGATGATATAAATGATAATAATCGTATTTTTGGATTATTACGTATTGTTGTTGGTGAAAATATTTATTATGAGATCGTCTTTGGACAATTATCATCACACTCCTCTACTACTACAAAATTTTTAGGGGATATATATGGTATACGAAGAGGAGATTATTGTAAGGAAAATTTATACGATGATTTTAAAATAAAAATACACAAACCACTTGTTTTTTGTTTTGATATAAAAAACATTGAAACTAATGAAATAGTAATAAAAAAAATGAGAGAGAGATGAAAAGATTAAATAATTATACCATAGCTTATTTTAAGGATTATTGTGGTGACTTATTTTTATCTTTTACGCTAAAAGATAATACTAAAAAATATTATCTTCAATATGTAGGTTTGGTTGATGTAAATGTTAATTTTAGAAAAAGTGAGGATTAAAAAAATATGAAAAAAATAATTATTTCTTGTTTATATGTTATTTTGTCTATATCTATGTTTGGACAAGACAAAATAAATAGAGTTATAGACGGGGATACAATAGAGATTATAAGAGATAATAAAAAGATAAAAGCTAGGTTATACGGAATAGACGCTCCAGAGTTAAAACAACTATACGGAAAAGAAAGTAAATATTTTTTAAGCGAACTTATAGGAAAATCCGACAAGTTGGATATACAAGAAATATCTACCGATCGGTATAGTAGATTAATAGTAGTTATATTTGTTGATGATATAAATATAAATATAACTATGTTAGAAAATGGTTATGCTTGGGCTTATAGAGATTATCTTAAAAAAAATGATAGAGAAGTTTATATAGGAGCAGAAACTAAAGCAAAATATCTAAAACGAGGACTATGGCAACAAGATAATCCCGTTGCACCATATAATTATAGGAAAAAGAATAAGAAGTGAAACCAACAATAATAAAGCAGATCTTATTGCTATGCCTATAAAAATTAACAATTGGAAAGGATATTATTATTAAAGATTTAATCAATCTTTAGATGGTAAAAATAGATAAGAGGTAAATATGAAAATAGATCTAAAAGATATATTTTATTTTTATTAAAGGAAATAAATAAATGATAATTGGTTTGCACGATGGGGATATAGACCATTTTAGGTTTGGTAAAAACTATCCTAATTTAGCTCTTATGAAGATTTCAGCTTTTTATAAACAAGATAAAAATAATATTGTTGAGTGGTTTAATCCACTGATTAGAGATACTTATGATTTGGTATTTTCATCAAAAATATTTAGTTGGACTAGAACTGATGAATATCTACCAAAAAATATTATTAAGGGTGGCACTGGATATGGTTTGTATACAGAGTTACATGAAGAGATTGATAGTATGTATCCCGACTACTCTATCTATCCTAATTGTAATTATGCAATAGGATTTTTAACGAGAGGCTGTATAAGAAGTTGTGATTTTTGTATTGTCCCAAAGAAAGAGGGGAATATTAGACCATATAAAAAATGGCAAGATGTTGTTAGAAAAGATACAAAAAAGATAGTGCTAATGGACAACAATATATTGGCTTGTGATTATGGTATTGGACAACTAGAGGAGTTATCAAAAACAAATTATAGAGTAGACTTAAATCAAGGAATGGACGCCCGCTTGCTTGATGACAATATATGCAAGATAATAAAAGGTATCAAGTGGATAAAATATATCAGGTTTGCTTGTGATAGCATAGGTGTTTTGCCCTATGTTGAAAAACTTATAGAGCTATTTGACAAATATAAAATACCAAAAAGTAGGGTCTTCTTTTATGTGATTATACGAAATCCTAATGAGGCAGAGTATATAATACAAGCTTTAAATAAAATGAGTAAAAACTTTAATATCTATGCTCAAGCAGAAATAGATAAAAACGGAAAAGTAGATAAGATTAACAAAGAGTATAGTAGATATGTTTTTGGTAGATGTTATCACAATCACACTTGGGAAACATATAAAGAGAAATATAATATTTAAAGGAGTTAAACAATGAGATAGGTAATTTTTTTGATGGGGATATGTAGGGATGAAAACTATACATTGTTTTTTAGATATGTTGAATGGGTATATAGATATTGGCAATAGTTTACTAACTGATGAAGTTCCAGACCAAAAAGAATTATTTTCTTTTACAGAAGATAATGATAAACAAGATAATTTTAAAAATGTTTTGAGTTGGATTGATGACGCTATTACATTGTATAGAGATAATATAAATAATATAGAATACTGCGAATATTATGGTAAATGTGATGGTTTTGATTGTTGCACTTTAAAATATGATATAGGTATAAAAGGGGGAAAAAATGAAACCGACAACGATAAATATGATAGGGAAGAAAGTAGGACGACTGACAATAAAAGCAGTTGCAGGCAAAGATAAATGGTATGATACATTATATTTTTGTGATTGCGATTGTGGAACAAAAAAACATATAGTAAAGAGTGGTCATCTTAAAAGAGGAGATATTATATCTTGTGGTTGTGCTAAAAAAACTCACGGAGACTCACATTCAAAATTATATAATATATTTGTGAATATATTGTATTCTTGCAAGAGAAATGGCTATCTACTAGAGTGGTTGACCTATAAAGATTTTAAATCTTGGGCTATGAGTATAGACTACAAGGACGGAAAAAGATTAAAATTTATAAATGATAAATATGTATATACCTCAAAAAATTGTTATTTTGAAGATGATAAATATATAGTTACGATAAATGGTATCACTAAAAGTATAATGGAATGGTCAAAAATATATAAAAATAATTATTATACCATAAAGCAAAGAATAAAAAGAGGTTGGAATAAAGAAAAAGCAATAATAACTATCCCAAACAAAAAAAATAAAAATATTAAAAAAAAAGCTTGACAAATATTTTTGTTTGTAGTATGTTATACAAGTTGACATTGACTTGTAATAATCTAAAGAGGAGCTAGTTGAACTTGTTATCAAGTTTAATGATGAGTTATGTAAACTACAAGAAGGGATAAAATCTTTGTATGATGTATCAAAAAATAATGAGCAACGAATTCATATACTTGAGATAGATAAAATGAAGAGAGATAATAAAGATTAGTAAATCCCAATCTTATAGATAGGAGTATAATATGCAAACAATAGTAAAACCTAAAGATAATATTAAAATTACTAATCCTAAAGTAAAAGTATATGAGTTTATTACTTATTTAGAAAATATAAGTAATGAAAAACACTTCTTTAATGAAGATTTATCTATCAATGATAAACAAGTAGATGAATATGTTAATTTTAGAATAGAGGATTTTACAGATAATAATTGTAATGAAGAGTGCAGATATAGAAATAGATGTAAAGTGTGGTATGATTATTACGAATGCACAACTTGGCAAGATGATTGTTTAGATAATGTTCCTGATTTAAATGAAGAGTTTAAAAAAATGCTTAACCTTTTTTTAGAGAGAATATCTTATATAGACTTATCTAACTTTGATAAGGCTTCGGAAGAGGCTATTACTATAAATAAAATAATAGCAGAGGCAAACGAATATAATGATATTCTTGATTTTGAGAATAGAAATGAATATATGTAGAGGTTAAAATGTCGTGTAATGTAAGATCGTGTGTAGAGATTTTTAATGATGATACGGGGAAGTGGAACATAGAACGTAGTAGTAAATCATATAATTATGATATTGATGTCTATGACCACGCACTAGCAGATTTTATTGAAGAAGGAGAATTAAATTATGGAATATTTTTTTAAAGAAATAGATACTAAACGTTTTTTAAATACCTATATGCTAGGTGTTATCTTTAAAGGAGATAATTTAAATGATGTTATTGATTTATTAGTATATATCACTGCAGTGAAATATAAAAGTGATGGATTTAGTTATAGTTATATAGAATACGAAAAAGATAAAGACGAAAATTTTAAAGAATATAAACATGCTACATATGAAAAATATGATCCTTTTATAAAAGACGAATGTTTATATATTAAAGAAGAGAAAGGGAGTTATACTAAAATAAATAAAAATACTGTATTATATGCAGATAAAACACATTCGGATATAGACGGTAGGTTTTTGGAATGTAATCTTGGAATTTATAATGGTAGTGAGTTTTATGACAAAAATCAAATGATAGAATATATTTCAGACAGATTGCTAAATACAACACCTAATAAGATATTCCTATTTAAGAGAAATAGATCCGAAGATCAAAATTATTCATCTTATCATACTTATAATGAAATTGTTATTATTGCAGAAAATGAAAAAAATGCAGTTAAAATACTTATTGAACTTTTGAAACAAGATATAAATTATGAGAGGGATAATAATTATGAGTTTAAAGACTACGATACAATAACATATGATTATATTGTTAAAACATTTAGCATAAAAGAGATAGATCAAGTAAAAGAAGGCGTTGTCTTTGCTAATTTTTATGATTATTGATTATATAAGCATAATAAAATAATATTTAAAGGAGTGAGTTATGAGCATTAAGAGTTTAACTAAAATGGAAACAGAAATCATTTTTTGGTGATGAAAAAACATTTTTAAAAATAATTTATGGTTTGGTAAGAGAAATTGATGAAGATAATAAGGTTTCTCGCTTTATTAAAGCTAGAGGAAAAGTTCGTTACAAAATGACTGACACTGATTTTAAAGGAGCTTTAAATGAAAATAGAAAAAATAAGTAAAAGGTTTAATAAAATAGAATATATATTTAATAATATGATTAATGATCATTTTTGTAAAGAAGTTAAAAACTTTGATAATGGTGCAAATATAGTAATACTAGATTATCATCTATTAGAATATGTATTTTTTTCTAAAGATTTTAAGAAGATGTTAAAAATAAAGAATAGGACTAGGAGTGATTTTTTTACTGAAATAATACGAATTAGCTCTTATGTTTTTCTTATGAAGTATTGTAAAGAAGATCGTCGCTGTAATGTTTTTATTGACCATAAAGGCAATTATATAATACCACAAAGATTTATTTCTGTTGAACGGATTAATAATAGATTATATATGGTTGAAAAGAAAACTATAACAAATGAATATGTTCTTGGAATAATAGATATTATATCTAAAAAGATAGTAGTAAGTATAAAATATGATAAAATAATAGAAATAGGAGATAATTCTTTTGAATGTTATTCATTAAAAAAACAAAAATTAGATATTATAAAAATAAAATATGATGATTAGTTTCTATTTTTAAATTAAGTATTGACTTATTTTTTATAATATATTATTGTTATATAGTTACTCGCCCTAACTATAAGAGACTTTAATTATCGGGATTGGTTGGGCGAGAACCAAAAAACAAACATAGTTTGTCCCGATAGTTAAAGTCTTTTTTTATAAAAGGAGTTTACAATGGATTTAAGCCCCCTATCAAATAATATAGGGTTATTTTTACCGAAAAATGTAATGGAAGATATGTATATATCATCTGATGATAAAATAATATTTTCTGTTATTTTGTCTATGAGTTTTGAAAATGGAGTTATTCAAGATAAGATAGAGACTACTTATAAAATTATCGCTGACAAACTTAATTTTACAACAAATAAGGTTGTTGGCTGTATAAACAATCTATCTAATAATAAATATATAGAAAAGGATAGTTATTTTAATAGAGACGGAACAAAAACTCTTGTCCTGTCTATTATTGATTATGCTTATTATAATTTTGATCGTTATCGGGATAGACTACATTCTAAAAAAAATACTATGTTCACTAATGAAGATTTTAACATTCCAATTAATGCCATAACATTAAGTTATTTTAATGAGTTTGTTCTAAAAGAAGCATTAGAGTTTTTTTTGAGTGAAAAATTTAACATACATTTTTCTAATAAAGAAACTATACACGAATATTTTATAAATGGTATTATAGATCAAGATATTAATTTTTCATACCAAAAATTATTAGAGTATGTAACAAAAAAATATCATAAAAATTATATAAACAAGGATATAAATAATGATTAAAGAAAAAGACAAAATATCTTATGATAAAATGTATGATTATATTTTATCCAGCAATTTATCGTCTGATGAAAAAATTTTATTATCTAAAATAATATCTCTCTCTAAAATAAGAGGGTATTGTAATGCAAACAATTATTATTTTGAACATTGTTTGAATTGGTCAAATTCAAAGCTCCATAGAAATTTTAGAAAATTAAAAGAAAAAAAACTTATAATTGTAAAAGAACGAAATGGATTTAGAGTAGCGATGAAACCGAATAAAAATAAGTTAATTGAATTGTATAATTCATACATAAAGAAAATAGAGGAAGAAAATATGTTAAATCAGTATCTTTTTGATGATGATGATGACGATGATAAAAAAATTTATAAAAATGAGAGTGTGCAAAATTGCAATAATAGTGTTGCAGAAATTGATCAAGATGTTGCAAAAATGGAGAAAAGTGTTGCAAAAATAACACACATAACAGATAATAAAACAAATAATAAAACAAATAATATAACATATATATTGCAGAGCAATAAAAAAAGTATTACGCGTAAAAAAAATAAAATAGATTTAGCTTATGAATATATAGATAATATCGGCAATATTTCTGAAAACTTTAAAGAACATTTAAAAAAATATTGTTATAATAGAAAAACTAAAAGAAATTATCCGATAGAAAAAGATGATATAGATTTTATAATAGAAAGAGTGCAGACGTTCCCTATTGATAAACAAATAGACGTTTTAAGAGACGCCACAAGTGGCGTATGGGGTATTATAAGACCATATTCTAAAAAAGAGTATAATAAAAATACAACAAGAGGCGAAGTGTGGAATAATGACGACTACTTGAATAGCTATGAAAGGCAAAAAGAGAATGACGACTTTTTGGAAGCTTATTTTAAAGAATGTCCAGAAAATAGAGGTGATTGGAAGAGGGTAACATAATGACAGATAGAGAAATATATATAAATAATTTTTTGGCTAAACATATATCTAAAGAGGACACACAAGAGACAAAAGAATACTATACAAAATATGCAGAAGAGGAGTATAATAAAATATATAACTCTCAAAAAGAAATTATGCTTAAACGAGGTGTCCCCCCCAAATATATAAATTGTTCTTTTGATAACTTTGATAAGAATAGAGTAAACATCGATCGTGCAATAAGATTTAATCAAGCTCCAAAAGATAATATGCTTATAATTCTAGGCGAAAATGGGTTAGGCAAAACACATCTTGCAACGGCTATTGCAATAAACCATAAGGGACTATATTATACAATGTATTCTCTCATAACAGAGCTACAAGAAGATTTTAACAAAAAAAGAAAATCAATACTTGATCGATTAAGTGAATGTAATATGTTGGTTATTGATGAATTTGGTAAAACATCTTGCACAGACGCAGAACTAGATTTTTTTAGAGAAATTGTAGATAGTAGATATAGAAATGAGCTACCACTTGTTATATGTTCCAATTTTAATAAACAAACTTTTGATGGCATTGTTGGTAAATCTGTGATAGATAGGTTAAGAGAAAAAGGTATTGGGTGTTTTTTGTTTGGAAAATCCTATCGAAATGGGGGGAATTATAGCTAGACAATATAATTTTTTTTAAAAAATAAAAAATTTTTTTTAATTATTTTATTATATTGTTATAACTTACTATATAAAGCAACTTACAACAAAAAAATATTTTTATTTTTTTTTAATATTTTAAAAAAAACACTTGACAAATGTTTTTATTTATGGTATATTATGTTTGTAGTTAAATAAAACTACAAAATAAATTTAAAGAGGAGTATTAAAATGATGAACAAAAATTTAGTTGAGAAAAAGGTTTTGGCAGGGATTGAAAATGGAACTGTGGTATGCACAAGAAACGAAGATAATATGGCAAATGGACGAGACTATGAAGGTGTTATTTTCCATAATGGTAAAAAAAGAAGCATTAAACTTATTACTGCATATACAAGAACATTAGAAATATATGTAGATGGCGAAAGACTTTATTTTAGCCAATCTTGTGGTGAAGGGAGAAAGGTTTATTAATTTTAGAGATATAGTTTAGGGTAGTATAATGTTTGGCTCCTCATTAGAGGAGCAATTATAAAAATATAGTTGAAAAGGAGTTGAGTTATGAGTATTTTAGCAAGTTTAAAAGATGAGGCAAGTTATTTAGATTGTTATAGTTGTGATAAAATTTTATCAAAAGAAGAATTTTTAGAGGAAATGGGGTATAGCAATGGTTATGGAGAAGTCAAGATTGATGATGAAAACGAATGTTATGTGGGTGTTACATCAGAACAAGAATATTTTGCACCAAAATATGGTTGGGTGGAAGTAGAATTTATAGGATATGAAGGTAATTATAGATTTGGGTATTATAAAAAAATGCACGAAATGAAAAGAAGATAAAATTAATATTTTCTTGAGAAATATGTTGACAACTTTATTTAAATATATTATAGTTATTATAATATAAATGCAAGATAGTTATTTAAAATGAAAGTCGTTACTTGTTAAGTAATGTCCATAATATACTTTCATTGTTTTTTTGCCTCCGCTACGGTAAATTAAGAGTCATTTATAGACAGAGTTTGTATAGTAGCGGATACAAACACTCTCATTTTTGAGAGCTGTCTATAAATGATTTTTTTTATAATAGGAGTTGGTTATGAACAAAAAAAAAGAATTAAATTTTTGTGGGATCTATGATTTTATAGGTAGATCTTATTTTAGAACAGGGGGAATATATGAGATATTCTCTGTTAAAGATTTAATACAAGTTAGAAAAGATGACAAAGAGGGATTTATAGATCACAAAGGGAATTTAGTAATCCCTTTAATTTATGATGATGTTAGCGATTTTGCAAAATGTGGACTTGCAAGAGTGAGACAAAATGGTAAGTATGGATTTATAAATAGAGTTGGAGTTGTAATTATTCCAATTATTTATGATGACGCAGAAGATTTTTTTAATGAAGACTTAACGACTTGTAAGCTAAAAGACAAATGTTATTTGATAAATAAGAAAGGTAAAATAATAATTTAAGGAGAATAAGATGACATATAATAATAAAAAGAGTTATTCTTTTAAAATAGAAACTCCCACAAAATTAAAACAGAAATTAAAGATGTTATTGTGGGGTAATAGTCATACGGGTAAAACATATACATCGCTAAAAATAGCGAGTGGTTTCAAAGATACAAAGATACTTGTAATTGATACAGAGAATAGAGCGACAGATGAATATGCAAATTTAGTTAAATTTGATAGGATTTCTTTACAAGAAAAATCTGTTGAGGAGTATTATCATGCTTGTTGTTGGGCAAAGAGAAATGGATATAATTTTTTGATAATAGATAGCCTTTCTCATATGTGGTATTATGCTAGTGATCAAGTAGAGAAAGGCAAGTCAAATACGATGATTAGTTGGGGAGAGGCAAAGCGTAGTATCTCTAAATGCTTGGAAGCTATATTTGAACTTGACTTAAATATCATAATGACTTGTAGAGCAAAGAGCGGTACCTCAACAGAAAGTTACATTGATACAAACGGATATACAAAAACTAGAATAAAAAAAGTTGGTCTTACTCCAGATTTTGCAAAAGATATGGATTATATTTTTAGATTTGAAGCTTATATGGACGAAAATCATTCACTTGTTTTTAAAAAAGATAGAAATAGTAGCTTGATGTCAAAAACATTTGATAAACCCGATCAAGAACTTGGAGAGATATTGTTTGGACTTTTGGAAGATGGAATTGAACACGTTAGTGAGAAGACACAAGAAGATAATAAAAAACAAGAATGGGCATTATCTCAAATAGTAAAAATAGACGATCTATATAAAAAAGATAAACTCTCTCAAAGAAGTTATGATTTTTTCAAAAAACAATATAATGATAAGAACTACGACCTTCTTGCTGATACAAAAATAAATCAAGCGATAGATAATTACTACAAGCAAAAAGAAGCTGACAAAAAAGCTGAAGCAGTATTTAATGCCCCTATTATAGATAATAAAGAACCAGATATGAGTAATTTTGGGGAAGATATACAAGAAGATAGAGAAATCCAATTTGAATTAGAACAATAAAAGTGTTGACTTATTATAATTTTGTGTTATAATAAGTCTACTCTTTAGATTTTGCAATAGCTTCTTGCTCCCACCCTAAATGGCATTTAGCTATTGCTTTTTATGAAAAAGAGTAATTTAAGGAGTTATGAATATGAATATGAATATGAATATGAGGTTATCTTATATAGTAGAGCCACACCCCAGTATAAATGATATATTAGAAGTAACAGAGGAAAAAGTTAATAAAGAATTAGAAATAGTTAGAGCTATTCTTAAAAAAAAGAAGGCAGTTTTATTAGAAGATAAATATGATTTTAATATAATATTGGTTGTAAGTAGAACTCCTTTAGCTAGTGTAAAAACTATATTACAACAAACACTTTCATTTTCTATTCGTTCTAAAAATCCTCATGCAATAGGAAATAGTTGTAATATTAAAGAATGTTTTTTTGAAAACCAAAATTTTAAGTTTCTAAAAATTAAATATGATACAATTGTAACAAGCTTTGTAATGAATGATAAACAAGAATAAGGAGTTTTTGTATGGATAGTAATACTGAAGCTTTAACTCTTATAACAAAAGATATTTATAATTTAGAAAATGAAATCTCTAATCTTTATATTATGCTTAATTCAAAGAATATAGAAAAAGATAAAATAGAACGAGAAATAGCAGATATAAATAAATATGAATTAGAATATAAAAAGTTTATAGTAAGATATAATAATAATATATATAGTAAGATAAAAGATTTAATTGATGAGTATAAGAAATTTAGAGATTTAGAAATTATATCTAAATCTATTTGTAATTTATGCAATAATGGATCTTGTATAGAATGTGATAATAATCAAGAATTTCTGCTTTCTTATAAAATTCTTGATGAACTTAATTTCTGTTATCGTTATATTTGTGAAAATAAAAATATAGAATATGAATATAAAGATATAGATTTTTTTAAGGAGCTAAAAGATGACAAGACAATTTAATGATGATACACATAGATACTATGCTGGTGATGTCGAATATCTAAACTTTTCCTATTTTTGGGAACTTTATACAGAGATATATCTTCCTCGATTACCACAAATAGAAGAGGGATCTAGATATGGCAAAGAAATGCACAAAATTTTAGAAGATAATATTTTTGTTAAAAGCAAAAACTATACTCACCCATCTATATATTTTGTAGAAGATTATCTAAATAATTGGGCGACAAAGAATATTTGTGATGAGAATTTGTGTAATCATAGTTGCAGAAAAGGAAGTTGTAGTAATGATATTGAAAAAGAAATGAAACTATGGAATGATGATTTACTTATTGCAGGGACGATAGATTTAATCTTTGGACAGAGAGAAAAAATAATATTGCTTGCTGATTATAAAACAAGTAAAGAAATAGATAGAGAGCGTTGCACTTTTCAGTTAGCTTTTTATGACTTATTACTTTGTAATAGCTATATGGAAAGTAATGTAAAACAAGAATATAGTCAAAATAGAGAATATATTATTTTTCATCTTCCAATAGATGATAATGAATATATTGCATATAAAGATCTTTATTCTGTTATAAATATTTCTAAAGAAGATATAGAAAAAGCAAAAAATATTATACTAGAGTATTTACAAGATAGAAAAACAAGAAGAGAAAAAACTCTTGAAAAGCTAGATCTTGATGATTTCTATAATCTTGAAGAGTTACAATTAGTTGAAAGTCAAATATCTAAACTTGAGACAAGAAGTAAAATACTAAAAGACTTACTTTTTGAGAGTATGAAAAGTAAGGATATACATACAATAGATTATAAAGAAATGAAAGTAACAAGTATAAAATCTAAAGATAGTGTGAGAGTAACTATAAAGAGGAGCTAAAATATGAATAGTGAAATAAATTTAGATAGTTTTTTAGTAAAAGCAAAAAGTTATAATAGTGATCATTGGTTTTTTGGTTTTTTTGAAAAAGATATTATAGCTCTTGAGAGCATATATCGTATTTCCAAAGTTGATTATAGAAATTTTACAAGACTAAAGTATCAAGAAAGAATAGAGTTATCTACTCTTTGTAGATGTAGTGGCAAGAAGGATCTTAAAAATAATTTAGTTTATGAAAATGATATAGTGAGATATAAGATAAATAATGAGTTAGGCTATATTGAGGGAGTTGTTGTCTTTGATGATAGTTTTATGCGTTGGTATATGAAAAACGATACTCACGGACAAATAGACATATTTTTTGAATATGATAGTAGTAAAGTTTTGGTTATAGGTAATATTTTTAATGACGAGGTATCTAAAAGTGAGTTTTGATAATTTATTGGTAAAAGCACAAGAAGATAATAAAAATAGGTTTGTAATAGGTATTATAGAAACTGATAAATATCATAATTATTCTAAAGATAGTGATACTCAAGAGCTAAAAAAGAAAGTAAATACTCTTTATATTAATGAATTTAGTGTTAAAGAACAATTATTCACAAATAATTTATTTAGTATAAAAGAGCATACTATCTGTAAATGCAGTGGTAAAAAAGATAAGAATGGGACTTTAATTTTTGAGAATGACATAATAGAGTTTTATCTCCCCATAAAAAGTTTAGATGGTGGTTTTCTCTATAAAAATAGCCCTTTTAAATTTAATGGAGTAGTCCTTTATGATATAGGTAAATGTGCTTTTTTTGTGAAAGTTGGTGAAGATACTATTTTATTTTCATCGAATTGGATAAATTCAACACCTAATATAAAAGTAATAGGTAATATTTTTGACGAGGATTAAATTATGAAAATATATACAAGCTATTTTAGTAATCCAGAGTTAAAAAAATTTGATGGACTAAAAATTAGTATTGCCAGATATGATAATAGATTTAAGACAATAATTGATGATAAAATTATTGATATAGCTCCATCAAGAGACCTTCTAAAATTGTATAAAGACAAAAAAATTGATTTTGACGAATATGCTTATCTTTATCTAGGGGAAGTTTGTAATTATGGAGAGGCTAATAGATTTAATGAAATTTATAATATATTACATAAATATAATAAAGATATTGTTTTGCTTTGCTATGAAAAAGATGATAAGGAATGTCATAGGTCTATTTTCCGTGAGTGGTATAATAGTTTTAGTAAAAATAAGATAGAGGAGTTATAAAAAGTTATAAATAAAATATAACTTGAATAATATATAGTTTTATATTACTATAAGGAGCTATATATGGTTGATATATTAGATAGAGATTTAACAGACGAAGAATTTCGCCAATTTTTATTAGTTGATGATGATGACTTTGATATTAAAGACATTTCTAAACTAGATGATAATACATATATAGATGATGAAGAATTACAAGAGTTATTAAAAATAGAAAGTAAAGAGGAGGTGTAATATGGCTGTTTTGAGTTCGGTTTTATGTGCTGTTTTAGGAATAATATTCGGATTTGCTGGTTGTGTAGTTTTATTTAGAATAAGAAATAAAAACAAAAAAGGTTAGTATGAAATATAAAATAAAAAATGGAACAGACAAAATAATAGAAAAAGTCTATACCTTATCAAATAGAGAAAAAATAAAAAATAAACTTGATATAGCATATCAAAATGATGATAATGTTAAAAATCTTATAATGCAAAAACTTGACTATGGAACTTATGGTTGTTTTGCAACTGCCTTTAGAAATGTTGTAAATTACATTTTGACTACAAATAGTATGATAAAACAACCTATACCAAAAGATTTTTTAAATATGGTATATTGGGATAAGATACTTGATAATTATGAATGTTGGAGTAATGACGGACTTATAGCTCCTAATGTTATATCTGGAGTTAACAGAGAATTTATAACACGTTTACAACACATAAGCGGAGTAAAACTTATATATAAAAGAATAGAGAGGAGCCAAATAGAATACAATACAATAAAAGAAATTGTAGATCATATAAAAGACGACTACCCTATTATAATTGAGGTTGATAATTTATATCAAAAAGGAAGACATTTTATAAATGTAGATAGAGTTGATTTCAATAATAGCTATTCTAAAGTATTATTAGCAATGAGTGAGACATATAAAAATTATAATGGCTATGATACTTATGATAGAATAAGTAAGGATAATAGATATTTTTGTGATGTAACTTATCCATACTCTTTTAGACTGATTAAATTAGAAAATGTATAAGGTATACAAATGGAAAATCTAAAAGAAAAGTATTGTAAAAATAAAAAATGTGAATATTACAATAATTGTTGGCTTGATAATAGTGATAAGATTAAAAATAAGATAAAAGAAAATACGGGAAAACATATTTGTGAGCATTTAAAAGAACTAAAGATTGAGCTAGGGATTAAAGGTGTAATAAGCTGTGGAGTAGATTTTAAATTTTAAAATAATACTTGCAAATATTTAATTTATAGACTATAATATTTAGTTATAGGCTATACTTGATAGTTATGATAGAAAAAGAGATAGAAAAAAGACAAACATTAACAGAAAAACAGAACTTCCTTTGTGCTGTATGTGGTAAACCTCTAGGTTTTTATAGTCAATTAGCACATATATTGGGGAATACAAAGTTAAATAGAAAAATAAGTATAAGGCTTGTAGGAAAGGACTATATTGATAGTATTTATAATGCAAAAATGGTATGCTCTCTTGAGTGTAATAAAAAAGTAGACATCGGTAAGCTAAATGAGATTAAAATAAAAGAACATTTAGAATGTATAGAAAAATTAGAAAGGTTATAAATAATGGAAGATAAACCAAAGACAACAATAACACAAGCCAAATCAATAAGTAAAGTTAGTATTATTTTGGCTTGCCTTATCCAAATTGGCTTGATAATATATGTTCTATTAGCATTTAAGAGAGTTCCAACAATGGAAGAGATGACAAGTATAGGAATGGGCGGAGCATATATTCTTTTATATACTAGTCCTATACAAGCTAGTATTATTTTAGATAAGATATTAAGTATAGTTGCGACATTGAAAGGTAAATAAATGGAAAATTGCAAGAATTGTGAGAATTGTAAGGCAATGCTTATTCATTGCCCTAAATATATGTTAGAAAGTCAATCAAAAGCTTGTCAAGAACAGAGGAAAAAAATAATAGAAGAAAAAGAGTGTTTTATAAAAAATGATTATGTATATTGATATTATGAGAATAAAATGAAAGAGTGGTTTAAAAATAATTGGTTAAAAATATTAGTATTTTTGGTAATTATTGCTATATTGTTAATTGTATTTAATAAGTTTTGGAAAGAAATATTTGTAATAAGTGGTGGTGTAGCAGTTGCACTTGGAACATTAAATAGCAATATAGACAAAAAAGAAGATGATAGAAAAGAAAATAAAGAAAAACAACAAGAATTAGAAAAAGAACTTGATAATAAAAAAGAGGAGCTAAAAGAAAATGAAACTGAAGCTACTAATAGTAGTAATGATGTTATCAGTGATTGGCTTAATAAACGCTGATGAGTATGCGACACTATTAGAAAAAGGACAAGTTGCAACTTTTGACGGGTGGTTAATAAAGCCAGAGCGAGTAAAAGAACTATATGCACTACAATTAAACTATAATACTAATTTAGATATAATAAATATATATGAGAGGAAAATACAAGTATATGAAAAAGATATAAAAGACGCTGATAATATAGTGCAATTAGAGAGACAAAAAGTAGATTTACTTACTAAACAGAATGAGAAGCTTAAATTACAAACAACTATAATAGGTTTTGCTGTGGGTGGTGTATCTATTGTATTAGTAGGTTGTGTTGTAGGTATAGTTGTTTATGCAGTTGTGAATAATATATAAAGCCGTTACGAGAATTCTCGTAACGGAAAAACATCACAAAGTAGAGGATTTGTATGAGTTTCTTGTTATATAGAATATATAGCGACAATGAATTAGTATACATAGGGAGAACAGGGTTTAACCTTACTCAAAGAATAAGAGATCATCTTACTTGTTTTTTTATATAGTAACACTTGGTTTAAAGCTATAAATCTATATAGCAAATTAAAAATAGAGTATGCAGAATGCAAAAGTCAAAGTGATATGTTTGTTTATGAAATTTATTTAATAAATAAACATAAACCAATTGCTAATAGTGATGACAAAGCTTATGATGACTTGAGTTTTGAAATTGAAACTAATTTAAATTGGATAAATTGGATTGATACTAAAAAAGAGAAACTTATAGAAAAGTGGAGAGACGAATATAATAGAGAAAAATATATTATAAAATATAATAAGATAAGAGATAATATGTATCGGTTTGATAAAGAAATGAAGTCTACTTGCAGAAGTAGAGAGACAGAGTCTATAAATGGATAAAAAAAAGATTACAACAAGAGATAAAGAGAGCTTGTCTCTTTTCATTGCAATAATAAAAAGTGAGATAAAAAGAGAATTTAAAGAAAAAAATAATATATATGTAAGTCAACATTATAAATTTTATGACAAAAGACGTTGGAAGTTTGACATAGCTATTTTGCCTTTTAAGATAGGTATCGAAGTGGAAGGTGGTAGTTTTTGTCTTGGAAGGCACAATAGACCAATTGGTTTTAGGAATGATATAGAGAAATATAATAAAGCAGTTATACTTGGCTGGAAATTATTACGATATACTTATGATCAAACTAATTTATTAGTTAATGATTTAAGACAATTATTTAAGGAGCTAAAAAATGACAATAGATTATATCTTTGCGAAGATAAAAGACGAAATAAAAGAGGCTAATAAAAAGAATGGTGATTGGTATGACCATAGTATCTTTGAATGTTTGAGCAAAATCACAGAAGAGTATTTAGAAGTTATAAAAGAATTTAATGATATACACGAAAATAAAGAGAATGCCTCAATTGATAATGCAAAAAAAGAACTAATACAACTTGCTTGTGTAACAATAAAGCTATTAAATAAGTTATTATGATAGAATTAGTTATTTTATTATCAAAAATATTTTTTATTTTTCTAATATTTAATATATTTTTTAGAAAAAATACTTGACAATGTTTTTTTGTTATGTTATATTATTTTAAGTAATTTAGATTTGTTGAAGCTATCACCTTCTAAACGATTTTAGCTATATGTTATTTGTGATTAAATAGTGATAGTATTTACTCACAGGGGGGACATATAGCTTTTTTTATGGAATTTTACTATGAAAGAGACGTGTTTGCCAATACAAAAAGGATATATCACAGACGACAAAGGGAATAAAATAAAAGTAATTACTATACCAAATTATGATAGATATTATGAACTTAATGAGATTATAAATCAGTGTTTTGCAAGAAAGAATGAGCTTAATGGATATGTCAATATTAAGTTTTCATTACCCCATAAACCACGAAGCACAGGTAAAAAAAGTCAAAATCATCTTATTAATGGTATTATACAAGAGATAGCAGAGATAACTGGAGATGACTTTGATTATGTAAAAACGTATTGTAAGAAAAAAGCGATAGCTAAAGGTTATCCATATCGAACTAGTAAATTAACTGGTAAGGCTATCCCTTGTAGTGAAAGAGGACTAGATACTATTCAAGCTGGCTATCTTATAGATGCTATTCTTGAGATAGTCGCTTTTTTAGGTTTTACATCAAAATATGATAAGGAGTTAAAAGAGAGTAAAAATGGATTTAAATAGCATAAATATTATTGGTCGTCTTACAAAAGATATAGAGTTAAAATATATGCCAGATGGCAAGGCTACTTGTAGGCTATGGATAGCAAATAATGGATATAAAGAAAACGATGTATCTTTTATAGAGGTTGCAGTCTTTGGTAAACAAGCAGAAAATTGTAACAAATACATAAGTAAGGGTAGCCTTATAGGTATAAATGGTTATCTAAAACAAGATCGTTGGCAAGACAAGAATACTCAACAAAATAATCAAAAGATATATATTATTGCAAATAGCATTCAATTTTTGAGTATTAAAAATAATCAACAAGAAAAGCAAACTAGCGATAGTATTATAGATGATGATAGGGAGATACCATTTTAGGATATAAATAATGTTAAGATAGGAGTAAAAATTTTAGTTTAATTTTAGGAGCAAAAACTATATGGGAGTGTATAAAGATTTAAGAAAAAAATTAATCTATGAAGGACTTATATTCAATGACTTAAAAGTTATATCCTTTTGGGGAGTTGATAGACATAGAAACAAGATGTATAAGTGTCAATGTCTTAAATGTGGCAGATTTACCTATGTAAGATCTAAAGCGATAATATCAAAAAACATACATAGTTGTGGACATTGTGCTAATTCAAAAAAAAGACGAAAGGGACAGACAAGAAAACCTATAAAGAGAATAGAAAGTGGATATAAGTTTAATGAGTTTAAGGTTATAAAATATATTGGTAGAGACTCAAAAGACAAAGAAGATCTGTATTTAGTTGTTTGTAGCTGTGGAAATATGTTAAATATGAGAGCTAGAGCTATAATAAATAAAAAAATAAATAATGTTTGACATCTTAATTTATTATGTTATATTATTATAGGAGTTTTGTTTTGAGTAAAGAGAGGACTAGGATTCGTGATATATGGCGAACATTAAAAAGACGATGTAATAATCCAAAAGATAAGGACTATAAAAGATATGGTGGTAGAGGTGTTACAATTTGTGATCAGTGGGCTAATGATTTTGAAATTTTCTATAATTGGTGTATTGATAATAAACTCACTAAAGGACTACAAATAGATAGAATAGATAATAACAAAGGATATTGCAAAGATAATTGTAGGGTAGTAACTCCAAAAGAAAACTCAAGAAACAAAAGCAACAATCTCTTTATTACCTACAAAGGAATAACAAAAAGATTGATTGAGTGGTCGGAAGATTTAGATAAAAAGTATGATACTCTATATCATCAAATTTATGTTTATAATTGGAGTTTAGAGAAGGTTTTAGATGTTAGTAGATTATGTTATACTTAATAATATATATAATATCCTTTTAGATTACGAACTTGGTATAATAACTAAAGAAAATAAAATTAAAAGTTTAGAAGAGGTATTAAATCAATGATAATTATTATAACTTTAACAATATTTAATATTATTATTCTTATTGTTGAAGATGTGTGTAGTAATAATTTATCAATAGACAAGACTATAAAAAATACCAAAGAGGTTATGGAGTTATTAAGGAGAAGATCTTGATACAAGTAGTAGACATAGAAATTGATAAAATAATACCATATAAGAATAATATAAAAATTCATACCGATACTCAAATAGAACTAGTATCAAAGTCTATACAACAATACGGAATGCTACAACCTATTATAGTGGACAAAAATAATATAATAGTAGCAGGTCATTGTCGATATGAAGCTTATAAGTTACTTAATATGCAAACTATACCTTGCATATGTGCGAGTGAGCTAACAGAGAAACAAATTAAGCAATATCGCCTATTAGACAACAGGCTTAATGAAAGTAGCTATAATTTTGAGGCATTGACTAGAGAACTTGATAATTTAGATTTCTCTTTTGATTTAAAACAATATAGTTTTAATATAGATGACATAACACAAAATACACTAAAAGAAATAGATACAAAAAGTTTCACAAATACTAAAGATAAGAAAACTTGTCCTCATTGTGGAGGTTTATTATAAATTATATATGGGATAAATCTATAATAAATAATATTAAAAAAAAGAATAAGAAAGTTTTTTCTTGTTTTAGTTGTGGGGGAGGAAGTAGTTTTGGTTATAAATTAGCAGGATTTGATGTAATAGGAAATCTTGAAATAGATAAGAAAATAAATGAAACTTATCTTAAAAATCATAATCCTAAATATAATTTTAATATAGATATAAGAGAGATAATAAATAAAGATTTTTTTGATTGGACAGATGAAGAGCTTAAAAGTTTTGATTTAATTATGTCGAATATACCATTTTCACTCAAAGGTGAAATTTTTAGTAGGTTACTATATATAGATAAGCCGTTTGTTATATTATGCATTGGAATGTGTTTGGGATATACCAACATTATCAATATCTTTAAAGACAAAAGGTTGCAACTCATAATTCCAAATAGACATATATCTTATAATGGTAAGCAATCATCTTTTTCAAGCTTTTATTTTTGTTATAAGTTTTTATACGAAAAAGACATTGAATTTGTAGATTTAAAAAATAATGGAGTTAAAAAGAAGACTAATAAATTACGGAAAATATATAATGATATAAGCAATTAAAAACTTATATACCGAATGGTATACGAAAAGAATGCGAAAAGAATGCGAGGTTATATTTTGGGAAGAGATAATCCAAAGTCAAGACAAAACTTAAAACCAATAAAAAAAGGTGAAGTCCGTAACCCACACGGCAAAAGATCTCCACGCAATAGATCAACTATCATAAAAAAAGCCTTTAATATGATGTTAACTAAAGACAATAAGTTAAGAGAAAATTTAGCCAAACTTGTTGGAGATGAACAATTAAAAGATATTATAACACTTGAAGAGGCTATGAGTTTAAGAATGATAACAGAGGTATTATTAAAAGCTAATCCACAAGCTTATAAAATATTGCTTGATAGTGTCTATGGATTACAAAAACAAGAAGTGGAGCAGAATGTTACACAAACTAACTTTGTAGTAGAAAAAGGTGATGAGGAGTTAATTTGAAAAACACAAAAAGAGACGCAAGATATTTTAGAGAAGAATTAACAAAGAGATTGAGTGAAATTGAGGAATTAAAAAAAAGTGTAAGTTTTAATTATTTCGGGGAAGAGACAATAAGTAAAGAAGACTATTCTATTTGTTTAGAATACTTTAATAGCTTACCTTTAGACGAAAAGATAGAGATTGTAGAAAAGTTGAGAACCAAAGGATTTTCTGTTATTGCCGTGCCAATAAGTAATAACGGAGATTTAGAAAAAATAAAATTTCCTCCACTTTTTATTTTGAGTAGCTCTTTGCTAAAAAACAAAAGACTCAAAGTTGTTTATGATAATGATAATAATATTATAGATTGTAACCTTATGTATGAAGTGTGGGTTGAAATTAAAGAGGATATAGAATCTGATGATATTATAGAATGTGTTAGAGAGACAACTGATAATGACAAAAGTAATGAGGGAAGCTTATGATAGAAATAGAGAATGCCAAATTTATAAAGTGTGTTGGTCGTGTTAATGATATAGAAAATACATTAAGAGAATGGTTTCAAGATGATGATATTTGTTGTGAAGGAATAATAGATGGTGAGTCTAATAAATTACTTATATGTAATAAAGGTAATAATAAGGATTGTATTGAAATTAAAGGAACACCTTACTTAATGAAATTAGATAATAAGCTTTTTGTTGTTGAACAAAAAAGTGAAGATGATGATAATATCAATTTATTTATCTCTAAAGAAGATATTTATGCACAATTAGTTCGTTTCAAAGAAAATAAATGAGTTATGCCCCAATAGACAGAACAACTAAACAACAAGAACTCTTTAATCTTGCAAAACTCCATAGATATATAATGAGCGTGGGGGGGTCAAGAAGTGGTAAGACTTTTGAGAACATAGACATTGTTTTTCATAGGGCTTTTATGATCCCTAACTCTCAACATCTTATAATAAGAAAACATAGGACTACCGCAGAAGAGAGTATCTGTAATCAAACAATTAAAGATTATCTACTTGCAACAAACTTAACAGATATTGTAAAGTATAAAGTTTCTGAATTACGATATATACTTCCAAACAAATCTGAAATATTAGTTAGTGGTATTGATGACGAACAAAGAATAACAAAGATAATGGGAACGCAGTGGGCAACTATATATCTAAATGAGGCTAGCGAGATTACTTTTGATATATTTGATAAACTAAAGTCAAGAATGAATATATCAAAAGATAAAAAAGGTATTATACAAACATCAAAAGGCATAAAAGAAATAAAACCAAATCCTAAAATGCTTGTTGATCTTAATCCGACATCTATAAGACACTGGACATATAAAGTATTTATAGAGGGCATAAATCCTATTACTAATTTACCAATAAGGAATTTTGAAAACTATGCTTATATAAAGATAAATCCTACGGATAATTTAGAAAATCTTGAAGAGGGATATATTGACACACTAGAGGATATGACCATAAACAACAAGAGGACTTTTCTCTATGGTGAATATTCTACCAATAGTCAAGGACTTTGGAATAGGGGTATGTTTAGGTATAATCCTATAATTCCAAAACTAAAGTATGTATGTATAGGTGTAGATCCTGCAAGTGGACTATATGAAAATGAAGAGAATAACCTAAAAGGTGATGAAATAGGCATAATAGCAGTTGGGATTGATAATGATGATATGCAATATGTATTAGACGACTACACAATGAAAGGTAGAGATAGTGAGTGGGGGCAAGCAGTAGTAAACCTATATCATAAATGGAATGCTAACAAAATAGTATATGAAAGTAACTTTGGGGGATCAATGCCCGAAACTATAATAAAATATATTGATAAAAATGTAGTTGTAGAACATATAAGATCGGACAAGAACAAACTCGTAAGAGCAGACCCTACCGCAAGAAGATATACGCAAGGCAGAGTAATACATAGAGAAGTATTTGAGTTACTTGAAGATGAGTGTTGTAACTATACCGGTGATAGAAATGAAAAATCACCTAATAGAATGGACGCCTTAAGTATTGCAAGCGATGATTGTCAAAAGAATGCAAAAATACCATTTCTATCAATATGGTAAAAACTCCACGCGCGTGAGGTTATTATGTCAATAGATATGAAAGTATTAGAAGAGATTATAGGAAAAAATAAACTAGATGAAGTTATAATTGCCTTTGGCGGAGCCTCTCTTTATATACCTAAAAAAAGAGCGACTAAATATGAGGATATAAAAAAAGACTTTGATAACAATATCTCTCTCTCTTTTATAGCAAAAAAATATAACCTAAAATATAAATATATTAAAAACCTACATAGCAATTATAAAAAAGGTCATTTTTTTGACTAGACTTATGACCTTAACATATATTATATATAATATATGGGCAAATCTAGTTCTACATATACTTTTATAAAAGCTTCAACCAAAAAAATAGAGAACTCTACTCAAGAGCTAAATAGCTATAAATCTGGTATGGCTTCTCGTTATGGTGAGTCAACTCTATCATCTTATAACACAATTGGTATAACTAATAATTATAATCTTATATCATTAAATTATCAACTACTCTCATATTTCTACACAAGTGATGGACTTTTTCAAAATGCGATTAGAGTTCCTATTCAAGATGGAATGTCAAAAGGCTTTAATATAGAGGGACTTGATGATGATGAAGTCAAAGAACTAATGGCTTGGTTTAATGATCACAATCTAAATGAGAAAATAAAAGATACACTATGCTGGGCAAGACTATTCGGGGGTGGTGGTTTATTGATAAATACAAATCAAGATCCTACAACGCCTTTAAATTTAAATGCGATAGATACTTATAGTAAAATAGAATTTTATGATGTTGATAGATGGGAGTTGACAAAGTCTTTTGACGGGATCTCAAATATAATTCGTATAGTAAATGGACAAGAAGAGCCTAACTTTTTCTATTACTATGGTAATGAAATACATAAATCAAGAGTAGTAACGGCAACGGGGAAAAGGGCTCCACATTATATAAGACAACAACTACAAGGTTGGGGAATGAGTGAGGGAGAGAGAATTATTCGCTCCGTTAATATGTATAAAAAAACACAAGAAGTCTTATTTGAGTTAATGGACGAAGCTAAGATTGATATTTATTCTATACCCGATTTTGTAGAGCTAATACATTCTGGTCAGTCTGAAAAAATTTTTTCTATGATTGAAACAATGAATATGTCTAAAAACTATCTTAATGCAGTTGTAAAAGATATAAGAGCAGAATACGAACAGAAATCAATAAATTTTGGTGGTATGGGAGAAATAAAAAAAATAAATATGATTGAGTTCGCAGGTGAGATTGGTCTTCCGCTTCTAAAAATATATGGCTCTTCCGCTTCTACTGGATTTAATACTGGTGAGATAGAATTAGAAAATTATAATACAATGGTTGAAAGTGAGATAAGACCACAATTGAAAAACCTTTTATTAAAGATATTAGAAATAGGTCAAAAAATAGTGTTTGGTTTTGTAAGACCTATTGATATTACTTTTGATAGCTTGCGACTTATAAACGATCTTGAAATTTCTAATATGTTGTTGAATAAGCTACATATTGGTAGAGAGCTATATGACACTGGAGCATTCACGACACAGGAATTTGTAGACCACGCAAAAAAAGAAGGCATTATAACTACTAATGTAAGTGATAAAAGTGCAATGAGTATGTATGATAGTATTTAAAAATATATATTCAAAGGAGTTTGAGGATTATATATTAGCCCAATTTTTAGAATTGACTTTAAAACCTTTTAAAGATGTTTTAGGACAAAAGCTAATACAGAATAAGCATTCTTATTTGTTAGAAAGAATAAGAAGTGGGCAGATAACTTATAGCAATGGTGAGTTTAAGGGGAATTTTGGAAAGGAAGCTTTTAAAGAATTAAGTGAGTTTGCAGAGTATAAGAAGGGGAGTAAAAAGTTTGTTGGAACTCCTCCGCCGAATATATTGTTAGATATAACTCAAATAGAGTTAGATAATGAGAGACGACATCAAGATTTATTAAGAAAAGTAGATCAAATTATTGCAGAATTAGATAATATTAAAATTGACGAAGATAAGCTTTTTTCGTTCTTTGACCCAAATAGATTTAAAAAAATATTAGACAAAGAAATATTAAGTCTTGGAATAAGACCAATATTAAATGAATGGGAAATAAAAAACATAAGAGAGCAGTATATTGAGAATGCAAGATTAAGTATTAAGAACTTTAACCAAAAAGAGACTATAAGGTTAAGAGAGTTTGTGCAAAAGTCTGCACTTGGATTGCAAAAGAATAATCTTGTTAATATCGTTGAGGCCGCTTTTGATGTAAGTAATAAGAGAGCTAGACAACTTGCAAAAGACGAAATGAATATGTTTTTAAGCAAGTATAGTGAAATTAGATATTTAGAGGCAGGAATAGATAGTTATACTTGGTGGACTATGGGCGATAGTAGAGTTAGACCAGATCATCAAGCTTTAAACGGAAGAGTATTTAGGTTTGATAGCCCACCAGTATCTAATTTAAAAACTGGTGCTAGAAATAATCCTGGTATGGATTATGGTTGTAGATGTATAGCAAGACCGAAAGTATGAGGTAACTTATGTATGAAGATTTGAAATCAAATGCCGTGAAGAGAAAGGTAAATTTTATTGAATTAGGTGTTGTCGGCAATGACGATGGCACACTAACTTATATAGGTAAAGATGTATTAGATAAGATGTTACCTTCTTTAATAGGCATACCACTTGTAGATAGACATCAATCATATAGTTATAATGATCTAAAAAATAATAAAACTGATGTTAACGTAGGTGGATATGTATATGATTATGGTTTTAATGAAAACGACAATATGTATTATGTAGAGATACTTGTCAATGATAATGATTTTATAAAAGCTTTAGATAATGGCGAAAAAGTATCTTGTGGTTATAGTGGTGATATTATAGAAGTAAATGAAACTCATAATAATGTTGCTTATCAAAATAAAGTTGTTGATGGCTTTTTCACTGAAATAGCACTTGTAGATAAGCCACGATATACAAATGCTAAAAAGATTGAGAATTGTATTAAAGAGTTAAATAACTCTAAAAATAAAGAACTTAAAGGAGGTTCGAAAATGGGTTTTAAAATTTTTTCTTTTCCAAATAGTAAAAATAATAAAAAGAAAAAAATTAACAATGAAACTATTGTTGAGGAGATGCCGGATCAAGAAACATTTAATGAAGATGATCTAACAGATCAATATGTTGAAATTACTGATGATGTAACGGGAGAAAGAGAGGTTGTTCCGTTAAAAGATGTAATAGATACTTATAAAGCAGAACAAGTAGAAATTGCAGAGAGAGAGAAGCTTTCTAAAGAAAACGAAATGAGACAAAACGCTTTAAATAAAGATGATACTATTATTACTTTAGACAATGGCGAAAAAGTTTCAATCGTAGATCTTAAAAAGTCTTATTTGTCTAAAAAGAATAAGTCAGTTGAAAATGAGTGTAAAAATGGAACTGAAGAGGTTGTGGTAGTAGAGGATAAAAAAGAGAACGGAGATGGAACATATGATAATCCTGCTACTGCAACTGATGTTAGAAAAATGGAAAATGAAGTAGCTAATAATCATTTTGTTAAGATCCAAAATGCGAGTATAAGCAATAGCTCTCAAAATAGAGAAATGACAACTGAACAGAGACGTAATTATGGTAGAAAATTGTTTAATAAATAAAGGAGGTGTAAAATGAGTGATAATTTAAAACTAAATAGTTTTAACCAGCAAGCCGTTGTTGGAATGATTGCCCCTATTGGTCCAGCAGAAGTTAATACAATAGATTGTGTAGTAAGCCCAAATGCTACTACTAATATTGTTGTTGGCGATCCCGTAAAACTTGTTGATCTAGGAGATGGGAAAAATAAAGGTAAGCCAATGATAGATAAGATTACTGATGTTACAGCTTATAATGGTGTTGTAATATATAATATTATGAAAAACACATATGCTAAAAACGAACAAATAAGTATAGCTTTGCAGGGAACGTTTTTAACATTAAGGGCAAGTGAGGTCATAACAGCAGGAAGTAGTGTTGTTTTTGATTTAACTAAAAGTGGTTATGTAAAAAATGCAACAGATGATAATATCAATGGAATAGCTTGGGATAGAGCTAGTAAAGTAGATGATATTATTACAATTCAATTAGTATAAGGAGGTATAAAAATGCTTATTACTGATATTGGTATACAACAAGTTATTACAACATTAACGAATTATTCAGCTACCGTTATTGAAGAGAAGTTCTATGAAATAGAAAATTTGGGAGATATTGTTCCTATAATGCCATCAACAGCGACAGCTTGGCTTGATGATGTTGCTATGACTACTGTCCACTATCTATCAAAAGATAGGAGGAAAAAGAAAACTAATGGAGCAAGAAATAAGGTTAATAAATCTGATATTGCTTATGGTCAAAAAATGTTTCCACGTAAGATATTTGAAGATAGCGTAATGTGGACGGATACACAATTAAGGCAAGCAGCAGCTAGCTTACAGAAAATAAATTTAATGAAAGACGAACTCCAATCTTTAAAAATAGGTTTTGATCTAGAGTTCCAGTCTGATGTATTTGTTGGTGATGATGATATAAATCTTTATGGACTATTAAATAATCCAGAGGTCGCAGTTAATAGTGATTTTTTCACAAAGCCAATAGGAGATTTTACTCCAGATGAGTTTAATAATTTTATTAAGACTCTATTATCTCTATATAGCCAAAATTGTAATGCAACAACATTACCAGATACTCTTGTCTTGCCTTTAAGCCATTTACTAGGTATGGTTTCTTTTGTAAGTCCAGAGTTTCCTATCAACTCAAGAATTGATGCAATAGAAAATGCTTTTTCTAAAGCAGTAGGCAGACCATTTAAAGTATATGGTGTGGCTTATTGTGATAAGAATTATGGATATGTAGCAGAAGATAGATATATGCTTTATAGAAACGATCCGAAGACATTAGAGGTTGAGGTTCCAGTTCCTTTTGAGTTAATTAATCCAAACACTGGGTATAATTATTATTATGAGATGATAGGAAGGGCACAGTATAGCGGTTGTAATATAAAAAGACCTTTAGAGGTTATGGCTTTTTCTGTTCCAACAACCCCCTCGGTATAAGAGGCTACTTACGAGCGATAGTGAGTATATTGTAGATAAAAATGAAGTTAATATTTATGCTAATGGAGAGTAATTGTGAGTGATGAATATAAAATAGCAATCGATGGGCCAGAATTAGACCAAAGATTAACTTATATAGCTAAACCACTTAACGAGATGAATATTAGTGCTACACAAGTAACGGGGGTATTATCTAACACCAATATCCCCGACTTGGATACATCTAAAATAACAACAGGTTTATTTCCTATCGCTCGGGGTGGTCTCGGGGTTAGTTCGTTACCAATAGATAGTTTTGTTATTGGTAATGGGACTAATGCTATAAAAACAATGACAAGTAATGATGTAAAATCGTTGCTTGGAATACAATCTATATTAGATCAACTAACTAATATAGATAATAATTTAGATATTCTAAATAGTAATAATGAAACGAATAAAGAAGCAATTGCTAATATACAAAATAGTATAACTTCTATCTTAAGTCAGCTGGTAGAGGTAGAGCATAGTTTAGACACCTTACAAACTTTAATAAGTAATATGTCAAAAGCACAAAGCGATATAGTCGCACTACAACAAGCAGTTACAAGCTTATCGTCAAGTGTAGGGACTAATGCAAATAACATAAATACATTACAAACCCAAACTAAAGAATTAGATAGTGAAATAAAAGGATATTTTACAGAGGATCAAATCTCATTGATCGTCTCACAATTAACAACAGCACTAGGGTCAAGTGGATTATCTCAAAGCGATATAGATAATATTTTAGACGCAGTTAATCAATCAATAGCTAATAGCGGGAATATTACGAGAGATGATATTACACATATTATTATTAGTTCTATTAATGGTCTACTTGATGATGATAGCTTGAATGTTTTAGTAAACGATAGTTTGAATAATATTGCTTATGAAGGCTATTTAGATTGGACAACATTTAAGAACCATACATCAACAGATTTAGATAGATGGCAATCAGTATTAAACTTAAGTTCTGAAGTTGATGATATAAAAGCAGGAATAGAAAATAAGACTTTGGATAGAGCTAATTCTGTTAATATAGAGAGCGATACACAAGCAAGCGGTTATGTCGTTGATAATGCTTTAGGGGGCGTAATAGAGTTTACAGTAGTTAATGCCTTATTGCTTAATTTAGGTAGTGTAAGTATAAACGGAACTCAAGAATGGAGTAGTGCAGGATTAGATATTGGCATAAAAACAATAAGTGGAAGTTTAAACGTAACAAATAATGATGTAATAACAACAACGGGTATATCTACAATAAATTTTATACCATATATAAATAGTTAGGAGAGAATTTATGGGCAGAAAGCCAGGTAGCTTAAATAAGGCAACTGAAAACGAAGTAACAAGAATAGAAGATATAGAAAAAAAAGACAATGAGATAGAGAAAAAAGAAATTAAGAAACTTGCAATTGTAGGAAGTGGTGCTAGTGTGAGAACTAATGGTAAGTCTTATAATGCAATAAGAACTTTTACTGGTGATCTTTTGGTAGTAAGCCGTGCAATACCCTTTGTAGATAAGGTAAAAACAGAATTGAAGGTTAATGCAGTTAATTTCTGTGATGTAATAAAACAAAAGACTGAAGAGATTATAAACAAGAATGAGTATAAAGAGATTTATTTTTATGGCTTTGATTTTAGTTTAGAAAGTGAAAAACAAATGAAAAATGTTTTAAATGAGTGTGTAGAGAAATTAAAAAAAGCAGGATTTATTGTAGAGAAGATATAATGACGCTAGACGAATTTAAAAGTTTTTTTGAAAAAGATTTCGGATATTATTCAAACTCTATAAACATAAAAAAAGACGATGTGATAACTTTTAGCGGTATGGATAGTATTACATTTCAAGCAGTTGATAGTGAAGATAAAATATCTATTGATAGTGGATATATAGCAATTGATAATGGGATAATAGATTTTGTAAGTAATACATCTTTGTTGATTACTAGTGAAATAAAGATAAATGATATTGTTGTATGGAATGATTACTATAACTCTATAATGATTTCGGATAGCGATATTGAAAAAGCAATAAGAGAAGCTAATGCAGTATTTGTTGATTTTTTTGGACAAAATGAAGATGACAAGAATTTAGCATTTATGTATTTAGTAGCATTCTTTTTATGGAATGATATTCAAGCTAGTAATAACGGGGGACAAGTTAGTTTATTAAGTGGTAGTCGTAGTGTGGGGAGTGTATCAATTAGCAATAGTATTCCAGCATATATGTTGAGTAATCCACGTTATGCTTTCTATAATACAAACTATTATGGACAAAAATATCTAATGCTTTGTCAAAAATATGTTCTTGGAACTTATTTTGGAGTAGTAAGAGGGGCAACGCTTCCGTGAATAAAAACGAAGTTAAAGGCGATTTTACAGAATTAAATAAACTGATAAGTAGTATCCCGAATGCAGAAGATTATATAGTGCAAGTTGGAGTTTTAGAAGCGAAAGCTTACCCAGATAGTGATTTAAATACAGCAGAGGTTGGAGCTAAACACGAATTCGGAAGTCCAAAAGAGAATATACCACAAAGAAGCTTCTTAAGAGAACCTTTGGAAGATAAACAAGAACAGATTGTAAATGTAGCAGGTAAATATACTTTAGAATTTATAAGACAGAATAAAACAAAAGAACTTTTAGAGAAAATAGGCATTGAAGCAGTAGGTATTGTAAACGAAGCCTTTTTAACAGGTGGGTTTGGTAAGTGGAAACCGCTAACAGAGAAAACAATTAAAGAGAAAAAAGCAAGAGGGAGTAGAGTTTGGGAAAAACCTCTTATAAGAGATGAGTTTTTACTACAATCAATTATGGCTAGGGTTATAAAGAAATGAGTATACCATATGTAGCGAATGCTTTGAATGGTTGGACGCATAACGTAAGATGTCAAAAAGTTACTAAAGAAAACAACTATGGTAAAATAACAATAGTAAAAAGTAGTCCTTTTATTTTAGATATGTGTATACAACCTATACCACAAGAAAAGATAAATAGACAAGTATACGGCAATAGAAGTTGGAAATATAAAAGTTTATGGGTAAAAGGTAAGCCCGATCTTAAAACTGATGATGTTATATTTGTAAATGATAGAAATTATAGAATTGAGACAATCATAGACTGGAGTGAGGGGGGATATATGAATTATGATGTAGAAGAGGATTATATTCTTGAATAATACTGATATGTTGCAATCTTTATGTCAAATCATAGATAGCGAATTAGAGATAGGTAGTCAAAGATATTTCATAGAAAATCAAGACTTTGATTTGCCAAAAGATGATAAGCTTTTTGTAACAATTAGAGAGGCTAGTAGTAGAATAATAGGTAATAATGTAGAGTATAATTATGATATAGAAACCGAAATTAAGTCAGTCTTTATGCAGTCTACAATTGAGATTAATTTGTTTAGTATTACGAATGAAGCTAATGATAGGTATCAGTTGGTTTTAATGTCCCTCAATTCAGCATTTACTAAAAATGAAATGGTAAAATTAGGCTTAAGAATTGATTTTGACAATCAAGTTAATGATCTTGGGTTTATTGATGGTGTTGGGAATATGAAAAGAAAAAATATAAGATTATTTGTTTATTGGACACAAACTAAAGAGACTCCAATAGATTTTTATGATCAATATAAAATAATTTATAAAAAGGAGAGTTAAAAAAATGGGTATAGGGATAGGCAATATAGTTGAGGTAGCAGTAATGCAGTCTCAAGCTACACTTGAAAAAGTAAATACAAGTGATATAGCTATTTTCTCAAAAGATACTCCCGTAGTTGATAATTACGGAGTAAGTAGAAACTATATCAATTCAAGTAGTGTAGCAATTGATTTTGGTAGCAATAGCTTGACTTATAAAATGGCAAGTATGATTTTTGGTCAAAGTCCCAACATAAGAGCGAATACAGGAACTCTAAAAGTGATACCTTTAATACAAACTATTACACAAATAGAGGGGACACAAGCTAGTATTGAAGGCAATACAATTGACGCTACTACTTTGACGCAAACTGACTATGGGATAAATGTTAATGTAAATGGAACGGCAAACGAAATAATAATAGGAACGATTGACCATACAAGTATAGATACAATTACAACAAGCTTGAATACAACAAATGTAACAAACGCAGGAATAGGATTTAATGTCTCTGGAAATGATGTTACAAGTTGTATAATAATGTTATCTACAATTCAAACAGGTAGTAATCAAACTATACAAGTATTGGCTACTACAAGCGGAACAGATTTATTAAGTGCTTTGAGTATAACTGGTGAGGCAATGGGAACTGATACTCAAATTACAACACAATACGAGGACTACAAAGACGCTATATTACGAACTATGAATGATATAGCTTACTTTGGAATATTGATACAAGATAAATTACTTGATATAAAACAAGACGATTTATCAGCTAGTATTCAAACTATGGATAAGCTACTATTTATTTGTAGCAATGTAGAGAGTGATGTAACTGGGATATTTAAAACTATTGCAGAAAAGAAATATACACATACCCGTTGTTTATACTACTCAAATTTAGACGGCGAAGGTAATCCGTTGATATTTGAGTTTGCAAGTGCATATGCAGGTAGGTCTCTTTGTGTTAATTTTAGTGCAAGTAATACAGCTTTGACAATGAATTTAAAGGACTTAACAGGAATAACAGGGGATATATCTTTACAACAAACTCTATTTGATTTGTGTAAAACAAATGGTGTTGATTGCTATCCAGTAATAGAGAATGTGTTGCCAAAAGTAATAAGTAATGGTGCTAATATGTTCTTTGACGCTATATATAATGATCTTGCTTTTGAGTTAGATATAAAAGTCAGCTTATTTAATACGCTTTCCTCTACATCAACAAAGATCCCACAAACTGATGACGGAGTTTTAGTATTAGTCGCAATAGCACAACGAAGATGTCAAGCTTTTGTTGATAATTCAGCTATCGCTCCAAACGAATGGAATAATGTTGACTTTTTTGGAGACAAAGAAACTTTCTTAAGAAATATTAGAGAAAATGGCTTTTATGTAATGGCGGATCCAATTGCTAATCAAACACAAGAAGATCGGCAAGCAAGAAAATGTCCAAATCTCTATGTTGCTTATAAGAGAGCAGGGGCAATTCATACATTACTATTACAAATATATGCTAGGGACTAGGAGGAATAAATGGCAATAAATACTTATATAGGAACAGATACAATTATATTTAATGATAGAATACTAACGAATTTTGCAGATGGTGATGTTGCTACCGTAACTAGACCAAATGATAATTTTGGTCTACTATATGGATATGGCGGTAATACAGCAGTAATTCCAAATGATGAGGGGAAAAGAGTTGATGTTACTCTTCGTATACTTTGGATGAGTGATGATTATAAATTTTTACTAGGGATATTCAAAGAACAAGAACTTGATCTTGCAACAGCCTCTACCATAACCGCAAATTTCTTTGGCAAGTCTAAAAATTTAGATACGGGTCTAACTGAAACTGAAAATGATATCTTAACTGGTGGGATTATACAAAGACCACCCGATAAAACATACGGACGAAATGGAAATATTGAGGTTGCAGTTGCAACATTCACAATAAATTTTATGAGAGGGAATAAGGTAACTTAATGGAGACTATGGTAAAAAAGGTTAAGCTAAAAGACTTACCTATAAAAGACAAAGAAGGTAATATACAAAGCTATACCGAAAGAGAATTAACAATAAATGTTGTTAATGGAGATCTAGGTTGGGAGCTTTTAGGGTGTGTTAGTAATATACTAAAAGAGAATAATATAGAACTTGGTAGTGCGAATATATCTAATCTAAATGAAATAGCGTCTTTATTTATCAATACTATACTAGGGAGTATAAGTAATAAAGAGTTAAATAATATCATATTAGAATGTTGTAAATATTGCTATTTTGAGAATGGGCAAAAGATAGATAAGGATTTCTTTAATGATCCTTTAAATTGGCATTTTAGAATACCTATATATAAAGAGGTCTTGCTAACAAATTTAAGACCTTTTTTCAACGGGGGTCTCTTTACAGAGTTATCGACTATACTGAAAACTTTAAATACAGATACCCCCGTGTAAAAATAGACTTGAGCGAGAAAAACCAAATATATTTTACTTTGTGTAAAAAAGGCTTTGGAAGTTATAACGAAATAAGACAACTTCCGACAAGTATTATACTTGCAATGTATGAAAGTATAAAATTTGATAGTGAATACGAAATGGCTTTTAGAGAACTAAATAAGGAAGATAATTGAAAATAGGTGAGTTATTTATCACTCTCGGAATGAGTGGTAGTAAAGAAGTAAAGAAATCTCTTACTGAAGTTTTATCAGGAATAAATCTTGTTAAAATGGGTGGGGATTTATTGATTAAAACTTTCAATAATCTTATAAAAGATAATGTAGATCTTGCGAATAGTTTCACTAGATTTAGTAAAGAAACGGGAGTATCAGCCGAAGAGTTACAAAAGTGGCAGGGCGTTGCTAAAGGTGTAGGTATTGCTAGTGATACAATCTCAAATGCGATACAATCTATTGCGGATAACCAAAGTAAATTAAAAATGGGTATGGGTAGCTATGGTGGATATGCTCTTTTGGGGGTAGATCCAACAAAAGATAATCCTATTGATATTTTAGAAAAGATCCGACAGAAAAGCAAAGACTTTGATATTGGTATGCAACAACAAATACTTGCACAAATGGGTCTATCTCAAGATTTAGTCCACGTGTTGAATTTGAGTAATGAAGAATTCAATAAAATGAAGGGTGGAACATCATTTTTGAGTAATAACGATATAAAATCTTTGAATGATGGGAAAAAAGCAATAGAGAGTATAAAACAAGAACTATCAGTATTCACAAGTAAAGTTGCAAGCAGTGTAATGCCTGTGTTTAAAGATGTTCTTAAGTGGGTTAATGACTTACTTAAGAGAGCTGTTACACCTTTGAGAAACATATTAACAAGTGTAGTAAGCCGTTTTAAGAATATTATAACAATGGTTAAAGACTTTAACCGAAATAGTGGTGATAGTATAAAAGCATTGTTAAAAATAGTAGGAGTATTAAAAGGATTACAACTATTAAGTAAGGCTAACCCTTTAGTATGGTTATTCTTATTGCTTGACGATCTAAATGCTTATGCAAAAAAAGATCAAGGGTGGAGATCTATACTTGGAGATTTAGAGGATCGGTTTCCAGCTTTAAAAGGTATTTTTGCACCTTTAAAAAATGGTTTTCAAGAAATATTAAAGTTAATGGACGCTCTTGCAAAGGGTGAAAACTGGCGAAAAATAACTGATCAATGGGGTCTATTTGCGGTAGCGGCTAGATCTGTAGGAACCGCTCTTGAAATGGTTGTTGAAGCTTTAAGGTTCTTAACAGGTGAAATAACTTTTGGGGATGCCGCTAAAAATATATTAAAGAAGTTTACTGATATGTTTGGGAAGTTTTATATAGATCTATGGAATCAGATTACAGGGTCAAATATAAAATTACCCGAAGATAATGGGATTGAAGATCAAGCTAAACAATTAAAAGAGTTTTTTAAAGAGTTTAAAGATGATAAAAAGTTACTAAAAATATTCGGGCTTGAAAAATTTATAGATGTAGCTAGATCCGATGACGCAAAAGTTTCTGATACAGAAATGACCTCTATCATTAACCTTATGATAGCAACCGCAAAGGCAAAGGCTTTTGCAAGTGGAGAGGGAACAGAAGATTATAATAGATATATGAATATGGCAAAAAACTATCAAGATAAGGCAATGAATAATGATATAACTATAAATGTTAATGTCAAAGAAATGACACAGGGAACGGCAAACGATATTGTTACTATGATACAAGATGAAATATATAAAAATTTAAATAAAGGTGATACATAACTAAAGTTTTTGATGATAAATGCCTATAATATAATTATGCTACATAGTAGTAATAATTATAGGAGTTGAATATATGAAAAGAAATTTTGTAATTTTAATGATTTTTGTCTGTGGTATAAGCTTCTCTCAAGATATAACCACTGATTTTGATGACGGCTATCCAGAAGATATGGAATGGACATTAAAGAGAGATAAAAACGGCTATTTTAGTAACGATAAAATTGCTTTTTTTTATAGACTTTTTGTAAAACAAAAACTTTCTAATAATGATTGGTCTGTTGAATTTTGTTTTTACCAGAATAGATTTCTTGTTGGTTTTGGTGGAGATAATAAAACAATAATGTTTTATTTTGATGAAGATCAGTTTAATGAGTTTTTAGAAAAATTAGAGTTGATCTATTCTGATGTAAAAAGTAGTTATCTCTATAAAACGATGAGAGTTAAAGCTAGTGTAAAAATTGGTGATAGTTTTGAGATTCAATGGGTAAATATAACATTCTTTGATAATGTAGAGATAATATTACCGCAAGCTGATATTGACAATACAAGTTTTATATTCTATTTTAAACAAACGGATATAAAAAAGATAATAGAAAAGTGTAATAAGTTTAAATCAGTTATAAACAATTATAAACAATAATTTAGTTTAAAAAAGCTACTATGTAGCATATGTTTAACTCTATGACTTGGGAGGGTTGTATTGATAAATGGGAACTTTGGAGCAGTTAAAGACGCTATAACTCCGAATAATTCGATTTTAAATACTAAAATAGCTTTACTTATCGCAGAAGCAGGTCAACTCAATGGAATAAATGGATTTGAGTTTGATGTCGCTACTGATACATCATCTAATAGTTCTGCTACCATTACACAACAACCAGTTGAAAGTGGCTCTTATATAGGGCAACATATAAGACATCAACCAAAGACATTATCGCTAAAGGGCTTTATTGGGACAAAAGTATTTAAAGCTCCCTCACCTATTGAAGAGGCAATATTATTTAATGCAAATAAGCTTGACCAATTGGCTAATGAGTTTGTAGATAAATATACTCCTCAACAAGTGCAAGATATAAAGCGGTATATAAACCCATATAACACAGCAGCTAAAGTTGAGGCAGAAGTTGAAAAAGTAAAAAATCTTGCACAATTGATTGAAACCTTTATGGGATCACACCCATTTAAAAAAGCTTATGAAAAATTAGAAACTTTTAAAATACAAAATACGCCTTGTTCTGTAAAAACAGGTTGGTTTTATTATACAAATATGTATATAACAAATGTGAGTGTTACTCAAAATCAAAATGAAATTATAGACATTTCAGTTGACTTGGAAGAGGTAATCATAGTAGACACAGAAAGTTATATGTTTTATAATGGTATAATAAATCAGGGAGACATTCAAAATGCAGAAAGTATCAATTTGGGGGAAGTTAAAACAGAGCCTAAAGCTAGTATAATTTGGCAAGGTGTTAATCTTGGAGTTGAAACAACTCTTCCATTTTAGGAGTATTATGACAAGAATAGATAGAATTATGCCAATACCGATACAAGAGTTCTTTGTAGTTTATGGCAATGATAGAATATTTTTCAAAATGCGATATTATACGTTGACTAAAGGTTGGACAATTGATATAAAATATAGAGATATAGAGATAGTAGGGCTTGCAGTTATTGGTATGATAAATATATTGTATCAATTTAAGAATATACTCCCCTTTGGTCTTATGGTTTGTAGCAGAAATAATATTGATCCTATTTTCTTAAATAGCTTTGACAATGATTGTTTTATAAATATTCTTGATAAAACTGATATGGATAATTTAGAGATAATACGAACACAATATAAAGACGGATCACCACAATTTCAAGAACAGGTAGAGAAGTATTTTAACACAGCGAGTAATTTTGAATGAGTTTTATAATAGATTATAAATTGAGAGCTATATTTCAAGATAGAGTTTTTACTACCCTATCGCTTGAAGACCCTATGTATAAAGGTGTTTTAAAACCGAAGCTATCAATAGAGTTTTCTGTATTAAAGGGGGATAATGGTGAAAATAGTTTAGATCTAACAATATATAATCTGTCGGAAGAGAATAGGTCAATCTTTAGAAAAGATACTACTAATTATACAACAAGATTTGATTTGGAATTAGAATGTGGATATAGAGATCAACAAAATTATTCACTTGTTTTTAAAGGACAAATACAAAGTGCTATGAGTGTGAGAAATGGCGTTGATTGGGTAACCACTTGTAGTGGTAAGAGTATGGGACAAGAACTACAATATACAAGTATAAGTAGTAGTGTTAAAAGTGGAATGACATCAAAAGAGGTTTTAAAAAGCGTTATAGGAGCTAATTTTGTAGATTTATCCTTTGGAGCTATTGGAAAGGTTGGCGATTTTAAATTTAATAAATCGCAAGTCCTTTTTGGGAATATTGCTAATAATATAGACCAAATATCGCAAGGACAAGCTTTTATAGATAATGGTGTTATAAATATTTTAGATAGAGATGAATATTTAGATAACAATAATGTTGTTTTAACTGATACTTTATTAACAAAAAGTTTATCTTTGGAAGAGAATTTATTGAGAGCAGAATGCCTTTTTCTACCAAATGCTAGGGTAGGAGCATTATGTGTTGTGAATAGTAGAGTATACCACGATCTAAATGGTAACTATAAGATTACACATCTTGGACATAATGTAAGTATAACAAGTAGCGGTGGTAGTGGGATAACATCTTTAACTTTGATGAAACTAGGACTAAACGCAAAGGCGGTTGTATGATAATAAGAGGGACAGATCAAAAATGGAATATACTTTTTGGCAATGGTAAAAACTCTTATTTTAGAGATGATAAATATATAATTCAAAATATGCTAACTAGACTAAAAGCTTGGAAGTATGATTGTTTTTTTGATATGAATAATGGTGTAGATTGGCAAAACCTTTTAGGAAAAACTCAAAAAAGCTTTATAGATAGCGATATACAAAGGACAATATTACAATCTGACGGAATAATTAGATTGATTAAATTTGAGAGCTATATAAATACAAGTAGAGAATATATAGCTAATATAGAGATATTGACAATAAATAATACAACCTATAATATAGATATGAATAATAATGAGGTGATAAATGAGTGATTTTTTTAATGAAAATGGATTAACTCTTGCTACACTAACAGAAATAAGAAATAAACTCATAACAGAAATGCGAAATATATATGGTCAAGATATAAGTTTAGATAGCAATACTCCAGATGGGCAATTTGTTAATATAGACGCACAAGCAGGTATAAACTTAAGAGAGATACTAAAAGAATTAGATGAAAGTTTTAACTTATGGAGTGCTAAAGGTAGAATATTAGACCAAAGAGTAGCTTTAATAAATGTTAAAAGAAAAAGCGGAACTTTTACAACTACACAATGCCATATAACAACTAATAATACTAACTTTGTTGTAAATCTACAAGGTCTTGATGACCAAAGTAGCGAATTAGAACCGACTAATAATCCATTTACAATAAGCGATGAAGCAGGTAATTTATTTTACTTACAAAACTCTATAACTATAAATTCAGCAGAAACCACTGAAGCGATTTTCAGATCAAGTGCAATAGGACAAGTTATAGTAGCCCAAAATAGTTTGGTAAGAATTATAACTACTATAAAAGGAGTTGTTGCAGTGAATAATCCTCTACCCGCAGATCTTGGTAGAAATGGTCAAAGCGATATTGAGTTGAGAAATCACGCTTGGTTTAGTATAGGAAATGGGTCTTTAGGTTGGGTAGATAGTATTGTAACAAACGTATTACAAATAGAGAGTGTTGAAGATTGTAGAGTATATGAGAATGTAGATACAAGTCCACAAGATGAAAACGGCATACCTATAAATTGTATATGGGTTATTGTAGATGGGGATCAAAGTGATACAGAAAAACAAGCCATAGGTCAAGTCATAAAAGTTAAGAGAGCAGGTGGTGGTATGAAAGGTGATGTAGTTGTTAATGTCCCACGTTTGAATAATCAAATCTTTGTAGCCAAATTTGATTATTGCCAACAAATCCCAATTTACTTAAAAATGAGCTTGACAATAAGAAATAGTAGTGATAATCTACAAGATATAAGTGATTTTATAAAAAGACTACTTGTAGCGGAAGTTGTATATAGAATAGGCGATAGTAGTAATATAAGTGATTTTATTGCACCAATTGTTGCATATAATAAAGACATAGACACTACTGATGTGAAGATAAGTATAGATAATACAAACTGGTTAGAAACAATACAAGTCCCTTCGATAGACTCTAAATTTGTATTAAGCATTGATAATATAGAATTAACATAGGATTAAAATGACAGATCAAGAATGGCTAAAGTTTTATATTGATTTAATCATCTTACAATATCAAACGGATAAAAATAGAGAATTATTCAAAGCTATTCTATCCCCTCTTATACTTTATGATGTTATTGATGATGTTAAAAACGGATATAATCTTGATACCGCAGTGGGTAAGCAGTTAGATATACTAGGGGAGTATATAGGAGCAAGAAGAGAAGCATTTAAACAAGTCATATATGATAATAAATTTTGTTTAATAGATAATTCTCAAGATCTATCTACTATTGATGATAGTTATATTGGTATGATAGACTATAATGACAATATAGAAAATTATAAAAATATGAATATGCTTGAATATGCAGACTATTTTAAGAATGTTAGAGAGCTTAATGATGATGATTATAGAATTTTACTAAAAATAAAGAACTTTAAGAATTGGTCTACTTCATCAACAGAAGACCTTGATAATCTTATGCAAATGCTTTTTGGTGATGAATGGCAACTAACTGATAACTACGAAAGTATGAATATGATACTATTTGTAACAGCTAGATTTAGTAGAGTAGCAGAAATAATAAGAGAGCTTAAACTCTTACCTTCCGGAACAGGGCAAAGTATAATTATAAGCGAAACTCCACTAGTGTTTTCATTTTTCAGTTGTGTAGATTATAATGATGACCTTAATAATTTAGATAACCACGCAGTTGGGTTTGTGGACTATAATGATGATTTAGAGACAAAAGAGGGGGTAATGTTAGAATATGGAAGAAATATTTAGATTTCTTGTTAATGTATGGGGGGCAAATGGGACAATAGATGGATTTGCTCCTATTGGCTCTTTAAAAAATGGTAATGCTTCAGCTAGGAGTAAAGATTTAAATGTAATTGCAAGTTTAGATAACTTTTTGCAGGGCTTGAGTGATATACTTGTTACTAATTCTGCAAATAATACAAAACTACCGGCATTACAAGACTTAAATAGCTTATTTTTCTATTATGCAAGTGCAGTTAAATATCTATACCAAAAAGGTATACCAGAATGGATAGCAACAGAAAACTATTTTGCTGATAAATCTTATGTAGCTTATCAAGGTAAGATTTATAAAGCCTTGTTAGATAATATCAATAAAGATCCAACAATAGAGATTGCAAGTTGGCAAGATATAATGTCTGAAACTTATTCTAAAACAGAGATTGATAATCTACTAATAAATTATTATACTAAATCTCAAGTTGATAGTAGATTTAATAATTATTCTACAACATCTCAAAATGATATAAAATATAGTCCATACAGTGCAACTATCAATCGTAGTGAAATGACAGCACCACAACGAAGTAGCACGGGACAACAATATATTCCAACTTTGATAGAATTAGTTTTTGAAAATATAAATTATTTACAAGATGCTTCTTTGAAAAATTCAAAGAAGTTGACCCCGCAAGACCTTCCATCTACTAACTTAAATTCAACCCTTTATCGATACGATGTCGGTCGACCAGAAACAAACGGATTTAATATATATGGATTTTTTCAGCTATTAGTTCTGAATGGACCTATACAAGGCTTAAATAATGGTATATTGATTAATATTAATGGAGCAATGCAAGGACAAAGTTATCCTATTATAATGCAACTATTAGCGGGAGATATTACTATTGACTCAACCTCATGTGGTTTTTGGGTTAGAACCGTAAATAGGGGTGGGTATGGTGCTTGGTCAAAAATAAATCCATAGGAGTAAAAAAATGAGTGAATATAAATCTTATTACAATAAAGATACAATGCTATATGCAGGGGCATTAAGAGTTGGTTTATTAGAGCAACATCAACAAAATGTAGAAAACGAAGGTAACGTATTTGTTGATCAAATGCCCCCTTTTAGTGAAGATAGTATAGGCAAGAACTACAAATGGGATATTAAAAAAAAGCAATGGATAGAGGTAGATGATCTACAATATATTAAAAATCAAAAGATAAAAGAAATAGCAGAACTAAAAGACAAGCTATCTAAAGATGACTATAAGATCATAAAAAGCTATGAATATAGTCTAGCAGGTCAAGAGATACCTTATGATTTAGAGACTCTTATATATGAAAGAGATGTAATAAGAGATAAAATAAATGAATTAGAAAAAGAGATAGAATGATAGGGAATGAATATTTAACAAAAGATCAAGAAACTAATAATATTAATAATTTTGTAGCTACAATAAAGCAACAAATATTTAACCACTTAAAGAATTTCTTGCCGTGTAAGATCGTGAGTGTAGATAAAGAACATCAAACTTGCGATATAGAAATACAAATTAAATTTAAGTCTTTTGGAACAGAAAAAATAATAGAATATCCACAAATAACCGAAGTGCCTTTCTTTATACTACAAGGGGGAGGGGCTTTTATAGAACTCCCGATTAAAGAAGGTGACTTTGCATTTTTTGGAACTTTTAGCGTTGATATTAGCAAGTGGTGGGTTGAAGAGATATTCGAGGAGCCTCCTACTATAAGAAGACACGATCTATCGGACGGCTTTGTTATAATAGGACTGAATACTAAAAACGGAGCATTGCCTATTACAAATGATAGAGTTGCAATAGTAAGTAATGGGTATAATATAGAAATAGATAGTAAAAAAGATGGACAAGACGGAGATATAACCTTTGATAGTGGACAGGGAACTACAAGTTTCACTACAAAAGGCTATACAATAGATAGTGCAACAGAAAAAATAGAAATAAGTGGTATGGGTATAGATATTGATAGTGGAGCTAGTCCATTAAATTTAAGTGGTGCAACAATCAATGTTGGGGGTGATAGTGCTAATTTCACACTTATTTTAAGTGATATATTTATTCCTTTGTTAAATACTATTTTAGTTTTAATTTCAACACATACACATACTACAACAAGCCCCGGTGCAGATACAGGCACAAGTGCAACTTTAAGCTCCATAGGGACTATGATAACTCAAAATGCAGTATCAACAAGTAGTGTAAAAACAAAACAATAAAGTTTTTTGCCAAAAATTCCGATAATTATAATAAATTAATTTAAGGAGTTTATTATGTCAAAAAACAAAGAATTTTATAAATATTTTAATAAGAATAATATTTTTCTAGGAAAAGAAATTCCGAATGAAATTGATAGATTAGGTAAGTCTATATTGGAGTTTAGCAATAACTTTGATAGAAATGATAGTGAAGAGATATATATACTTATACAAAAATGTATAAAGTTTATAAAGCTTGTTATATATAGTGAATATTTTAAATATAATGAAAAGTTAATATTGGAGTTGATAGGTAGAATAATAAGTTTTTGTAATAAATATAGTTTTTATTTAGAATAAATTGCAATATAAATGGGGGTAATTTTGGATATAGTGAATATATTTATTGTTTTATGGAATGCGACAGAGGATTTTTTTCCATACCTTTTAATTATAGGTAGTATGGGATTTTTATTTTATCATCTTGTTATAAATCAAAAAGATCGATTTACTGAAATAAAGCTTGAAAAAGATTTTATACAGATTGATAAAAATATAAATGATAAGTTCAATGATGACTTGTTTAATGAAAAACTATATCCTTACCTCTGTCCTCACTTTTTGAGAAGTTATGTCCTTTGGGATATTGTAGAAATATTTAGAGAGCATATAAGCAGATATGACAAAGATAATAGTGTATATGATCTAGCAATGATAAGACGTCTAAAAGAGAATGTAGCAATATCTCTCTTAAGTCATAAAGGGCTTGAAGGTGTTTTTAGTTGCAGTATTGTAAACAATTCACTTCCAATTATGGCAGATGATGTAATAAAGAATGCTAATGATGTAATAGATAGACTATATAAGAATTATGAGGAATGTAAAAAAGAAAATATAGAATATAAACTTGACAAATTACATAAAGTTAAGTATTATGATAAGGATAAAAAAAATAATAATGATAAGAAAATAAAAGACTTTGAG
>QMCD01000716.1_pt1 | contig 46250 bp, 52 predicted proteins | sample 1821841 | NCBI WGS metagenome assembly QMCD01 (sample SAMN01991225, study PRJNA193472) | Termite gut metagenome, whole genome shotgun sequencing project. | isolation source: worker | host: Macrotermes natalensis
ATCACCGTTTTCAAGCCCTTTTGAACCGTTAAAAAGATTGTGCTCAATGTAATGGCTTATCCCGCGCACCCTGTCAGACTCGTTCATTGAGCCGGAATTGACATAGGTCTTTACGACGGTCGGGCCTTCTTTTGGCACAACAACCACGCGCTGACCGTTCGGCAGCGTGTAAAAATTTGCTTGCAGACCATAGGGCATATTTACCGCACTAACTTTCATATAATTATAAAAACATAAAAACAAAAATTATTGCTAGTCAACCCAGTTCGCCGGATTTTTTTGCGGTCGCTGCAATAACATCGTAAAAAAGCTTGTTGCTGCGGCCGTTCATCACCTGGATGCCCTCAAACGTACACCCGCCTTTGGTTGCAACGTTGTCAATGAGGGTTTGGACGGGCAGCTCGCCGAGTGTAACCATTTTAGCCGCGCCGCGCGCGGTCTGTGCCGCAAGCAGCAGCGATTTTTCGTAATCCAGCCCCAATTTTTCACCGGCACGCGCAATATCTTCAATAACTTTGTAGAAAAACGCCGGTCCCGAGCCGGATATCGCCGTCAAAACATCCATCTGCGCCTCGTCAATTTCAATAACCCGGCCGATGCTTGAAAGCAGGTTTGTCACAAAATCCGCATCGTCGCCCGTTGCGCCAACGCCTCGGGTAAACCCGCTCATCCCCTCCATCACCAGCGCCGGGGTGTTTGGCATCACACGGATTGAGCGCGCGGGTAAATTTTCGGTTTTTATTCCCGCAGCAATTGACACAACAAGTTTATCACCTGTTATTACGTCGCGGATTTCGTCCAGAACCTGCATAACGTAATGGGGTTTTACCGCCAAAAAAATCACATCGCTTTGCGCCGCAAGTTCACGGTTATCACACCCGACATCAATCCCGAGCCTTTCACCGGCAAGGCTTGCAGCCGCGGCGGTTGCCTCGGAACCTTTAATATCGTCCACATACGCAAACCCAGATGTAATAATTCCCTTGATAATCGCCCCGGCCATCTTGCCGCATCCGATAAAACCGATTTTTATGTTCATGTTTGACACCTCATATTTTCATTATATAATAAAAAGAAAAAAGGGAATATAGCAATGAGACGTACACTAGAAGGAACAAAGATTAAAAGACAGCGCGTAAGCGGATTTCGTGCAAGAATGTCAACCCCGGGCGGTCAGGAAGTAATCAACAGACGCCGCTCAAAAGGACGTCATAAAGTGGCAATCACAGCAAAAAAACGTGCTTAGGGGTAAATGATTAGGGGACTTGCCCGATGCTTAAAAAACAATACCGGCTTAGAAAGAAGTCCGCATTCAACGCGACTTACAGGGTAAACCGCTCCTGCCACGTGCAAGGAGTTACGCTATTTATGGGACTGCCGAAAAAAGAAGATTATCCGACACGGGTGGGCTTTGTCGTAAGCAAAAAAACGCACAAGCGCGCAGTGCGGCGCAACCGCGTCAAACGGCTTATGCGCGAGGCGTACAGGCTGCTTTTGAAGTCCAATTTGGCACCGCAAAAATATATCTCGCTGATTTTTGTCGGCGGCAGCCAATCACTTGACAAAAACTTTGAGCAAATGCAAAATATTGTTAAGGAGTTATTAGAAAAGTGCTAGAAGGAATTTACGCGGAAGGTGTATTCACGCAAGAGCGTGTGCGGCCGTATTTGCCGCAGCCAATGGCAACGTCGGGGCTGGAATTAGGCTCGCAGGCGATATTTCGCTACTCGCAAAAAAGCTCGGCGTATCCGACAATCATTCTGCCCGAACCCATCTATGACAACGCGCTCGGGGTTATCCGGCCGGGATATTATGAACTGGCGCTTTCGGATATGCGTGATTTTTTAATTCTAATTGAACGCAAGATTCCGCGTGCGGTTATTCCTGTTTTTAAGCTTGAAGAGGACGCAACAGCGCCGCCGCCAAATATTGAGGAAAAGCCAACCTTGAAAAACAAACTGTGGGCGCATATTGTCGGCACCGAACCGCCGCTGCGCACAACTGATGAGGATTACGACAAGTTTCGCAAAGAGGGGCTGCGCGAAAAGCGTATCCGCGAGGTTGTCAACAAAAAGCGCGCAAAGGTTGGGATGAAGCCGGACGAGCCGGAGGTTTTTATGGAGGCGACGCTGGAATACGTTGAAAAAGGCGGGTATTACCTGATAAAATACGAGCGCGGCAGCATCCGCGCCTGGGGCGCGTTCAAGGGGTAGGGGCGCAGAAGTTATTCAAACGGGCTGAAAAACTCTTTTACTGAAATACCAAAACCGCTGCAAATAGCGGCTATTGTTGATATTTTTATATCGCGGTCGGCTTTTTCAGCGTAAGTAATACAACTTTTGGAAAGATCGGAATACCACGCCAATTTTTCTGCGGTCAATTTCTTTTCCTGACGCAATTGTTTTATTCTTTGTGCGACTTTCTCGTTAATATTCATATATTAATACCTCTTTATTAATACCTTGACATTAGCACTAAAATGTTTTATGATAATTAACGATACGGGTATTAACTTTGTTAACTAGGAGGAAAAAATGACAGAAGAAGAAAAAATGATATTAAGAGCGCTGGGGGAAGGGTTTACGTACAAAGAGATTGCAAAAAAATTCGCGATACCGCAGTACAAGCAGGCAAGAAAAGATATTATAAAAAAACTCTCCGCGCGCAACCTTCCGCACGCCGTCTACATTGCGATGCGTCACGGCATCATACAGTATTAGAATCCACTTTTCTATCTACAGTTTGCCCCTTTTTATTGCTCACTCCCTTACCGGATCCAGCCGGCCGGTTTCAGGGTCCATAATAAACCCGTATGCGTTCACGTTTGCCGGAATCAACGGGTGGTTCTTTATCGCGCTTACGGTCTCTCGCACGGATTCTTCAACACAATTGAACCCCTTCAACCAGTTTTCCAAATCAACGCCGCAGCTTTTGACAAAATCAATCCGTTCCTGCGTGATGCCGCGTTCAAGGATTTTTGGCATAAGTTTTGACGCGTCCATCCCCTGCACGCTGCAGCCGTAGTGCGAAATTACAAGGATATCTTCAACATTAAGCGAGTATATCGCAATCAAAAGCGAGCGCATGACAGACCCGAACGGGTGCGAGATGATTCCGCCGGCGTTTTTAATGATTTTTATATCACCGTTCTTGAAGTTCAACGCCGCAGGCAAAAGCTCAACGAGCCGAGTGTCCATGCACGTCAGCACCGCGATTTTTTTCTCCGGAAGTTTTGAGTTTGGATACAAGTCGTGGTGACCTTGCTCAACAAACCACCTATTAAACTCCAACATTTCTGTAATATGTGACATCTGTGTTAGTGTAGCACAGCGAACCTGAAAAGTCAAAATCCTGATTGACTGATGTTGCGAAGTATGTTACAATTTGCAGAGCAGGCGGGGTCTGTTTTTTGGACAAAGGGAGTATTTGATGACGGGCAAATCGGATAATAAACTAAAAGGGCGTGTCTATACACCAGAGTTTATTGTTAACGATATTCTTGATTTGTGCGAGTATAACACGCAAATCATATTGAAAAAACATGTTATTGATAACAGTTGCGGTGATGGTGCATTTCTTGCAGAAGTAGTAAGGCGTTACTGCCATGCCGCAATTAATATGCCCACAAAAAAACTTGCCGCAGATTTGTCAAAATATATCCACGGGATTGAAATAGATGAGGCCGAATGCAAAAAATGTGTGAATAATCTTTCTCAAATTGCGGCTGGATTTGGAATATCTGATGTCAAATGGGATATACGATGTGAGGATACTCTTACAATAGAAGATTTTAACGGGAAAATGGATTATGTTGTGGGCAACCCACCCTATGTCCGAGTGCATAATTTGTTCGGCAGTTATGAATCAGTTAAGAAATATTCTTTTGCACAAAATGGTATGACGGATTTGTTTATAGTTTTTTATGAAATAGGCCTGAAAATGCTTAACGAAAAAGGTATGCTCGGGTATATTTCCCCGTCATCACTTTTTAACAGTGTTGCAGCATCATCCATGCGGCGATGTCTGGCGGCCGGTCGTAGTATTAAAACGGTGGTTGATTTGAAACATTTCCAGCCGTTTGATGCGGTCACATATACCGTAATAATGATTCTCACAAAACAAAGTCAGGATTCTGTTGGTTATTTTGAATATGATAGCAAACCTAAGATGATTTCTAGCTTGGCCTATGAAGATTTTTGTATTAATGGTAATTTTGTTTTTGGGACGCAACCACAGCTTAAAGAGTTTAAAAAAATAATGTCCGCGGACGATGAAGTATGCAGAGTTAAAAATGGATTGGCTACGCTCTGTGATAAATTTTTTATTGATTGTTCCTTTGATGACCATACAATCCCGATAGTAAAGGCGTCAACCGGTAAAAAATATAATTGCCTGTTCCCTTATGATGAACAAGGAAAACTTTTGCCCTATGAAACATTGGAAAAAAATATTCAAATTAAGCAGTATTATGAAAAATTTGTTGATACCTTGAAAAACCGCAGCTTGGAAAATACTGATAACTGGCATGGCTTTGGCCGCTCGCAGGGGATTACGGATGTTTTTAAACAGAAATATGCTATAAATTCGCTCATTCGTGATGTCGACGATATAAAATTATCAATTTGTCCCGCCGGGACAGCAACATATAGCGGATTATATATATTGACTGATTTGAGTTTAGAGCAAATACAATCTGTTTTAATGTGTCAAGAATTTATTAATTATGTTGCAATGCTTGGTAAATACAAAAATGGCGGGTATTACACATATTCGTCAAAAGACTTGCAACAATATTTGAACTATAAACTAGGAAGAGGTTTTGCCTATGAACAACTCGCAATTTTTAAAAACGCTTAAACAATCATTTTTAACATATTGTCAAACAGGTGCAAGAAGTCCTGAAAAATTAAAATGTTTGCATGGTGCCATTGCACAAGATCTTTTGACTCGCTTGGGTGCTGGTTATTCGGTTGCAGCACTTGGCTATGGTAATGGAAAAGAAAAAGAAATCGCTGGCAGATATATGGACAAAAAGGTTGATATAATGGTGTCCAAAAAAGATCAAGCAGTGGCAGCTGTTGGGGTTAAGTTTGTGATGAGTAATTATGGACAAAATTCTAATAATTATTTTGAAAACATGCTTGGCGAGACGGCAAATATTCGTTGTAATCGTATTCCGTATTTCCAAATTTTCATTATACCCGATAATTTGCCTTATTTTAAAAAAAATGGTGAAATTAAGCATTGGGAACAGATTAATCAACGTAATTTGAATAAATATGTGAAATTGTCTCAAGATGATATTGAGGCTTATTTTCATACGCCTAATAAAACATTGATTTTCATTGTGAATTTGCCCGAGTGCGCATACCAAGATGAGCCTTTTAGAATGACATTAACCCAACAAAAATTTAAGTTTGGTCAAGGCGTTGTTTATAACGATTATGAAGAGTTTGCACAAAAGATAACGTATTCTATATTAAGCATATAAGTACGACAGGATAAAAAATGCGCCACCCGCGATTCGAACGCGGGACCTATCCCTTAAAAGGGGAGTGCTCTACCAACTGAGCTAGTGGCGCGCATCTATGCAGTCCAGTGCTGCACATACCCTAACTCTAACAAGAAAAAACTCCGCTGTCAAATGTTTTTTTTCGCGCACTCAAACATAGACTCCACCAGCGCCGCATTATCGCCCATATTCATCCCGTTTGACTCAAAAACCTGCCGCATGCGCTTTTCCCAAATCGCAAACATATCTTTTTTCGTGAGCCCCAAAACATCCGCTATCGCCGCCAACTCCTTAAAATCAATCGGCACAGGTGATACCCCGCGCAGCATATCAACCAGTTTCAGCCGGTTTTTTCTCGGGAACGATTTTAAAAACTCAACCGCGCTGATTTTTTTCTTGTGCATGGCGTCTTTCAAAAAAACCACGCCTTCATCAATAACCACAGGCTCTTGCGGAATCTTATACTCCTCAAATTCCTCGGGCTTGATATCCATAACCGCCGCGATTCGCTCCAGGGTCGTTGCGCGTGTTGAAAACGCAATCGCCGAGTCCGTCAAATTGTACACATACGACAGCGTCACACCGACCATCTCGGCAAAATCCTTCTTGTGAACACCTGCGGACTCTAAAAATTTTAATACTTTTTGTGAACTCTTCATGTCAAATTCCTCTTGTTTATATATTTAGCCGCAGTCAAAACTTTTTCTTAACCACAAACCGGATAATACAGGTCGGTATATTTTATTTATGATAGAATTAGAATATGAAATTAGTTGTCGGACTTGGCAATATCGGGGATAAATATCTTTTTACGCGCCATAATGCAGGGTTTATGGTGCTTGATAAAATCTGCGGTGAATTTAAAACCGACAAACAATTGAAAAGTCTGGTGGCAAAACAAACCGGCGTGATTTATGCAAAACCGACAACATTTATGAACCTGTCAGGCGAGGCTGTCCGCGCGCTGACGGATTATTACGGGATTGATTTGGACGATATTCTTATTATATATGATGATTTGAATCTGGATTTGGGCACAATCCGGTTCCGGCCGGACGGCTCTGATGGCGGCCACAACGGCATCAAATCAATTATAAAACACCTCGGCAGCAAAGATTTTGCGCGCCTGAAAATCGGCGTCGGCCCGCAGCCGCCGATACCTTCGGAAAGTTTTGTCCTGCAAAATTTTCCCAAAGAACAACACAATGCCCTGAAAGAGGTATTGCAAAAATCTGTTGAGGCGGTAGAATTTTATTTGGGGAACGACATGGTTTCTGCACAAAACAAGTATAATTAAAGTAAAGGGGTAAGAAGGCAAGATGTCACTACAACTGGCACAGCAATTTGAGGATAACGAGCAGTACGCCGAGGCCTACGCGGAGTACAAAAAGGTTTTTGCCAAAAACCCGCGCGATTTGGGTGTTATGGAGCGGCTCGGGCATCTTGCCGTTATGCTTGGCGAAAAAGACGATGCGCAAANNNNTCCCAAATCCTTGAATTTGACGCCACAAACACTATGGCCTACGAGCAATTGATGGATATTTATGCGGACACCGACCGCTACAAGTATTACGTGTGCCGCGCAAATCTTCAATCTGTTGAGCAGCGCTACGAAAGCGCGATTAACGATTACAAAAAGGCCATCTGCCACGCCCAAACCGATGAGCAAATCCTGTCCGCGCGCTTTGTTCTGGCGACCTTGTACGAGCAGACAAAAAATAATTCAAAAGCGATCGACGAATACCTGCGTGTTTTAGACTGCGACGGTGTGAATGAGGAGGTCTACTTAAAATTGGCCAACCTTTATATTAAAGAAGACGCGCCGGCCGCAGCAATAGATATATTAGAGCGAAAATCAGACAGCCCGAAAATCCGTCAGGAGCTTGCCAAACTTTACCTGCACACAGGTCAATCGCAAAAGGCGGCCGAGTTTACGGATGATGAATATATAAAAGCTGCCGCGATGATTGATTTGGGCGAATACGAAAAAGCGTGGGAACTTGTCCAAAAAGGGAATTTTACGGACTTGAAGGCGCGTTATTACTACGAAACAGGCGATAGTGAAAAAGCGCTTGCCGCGGTTGACGAGTTTGAAGAGAAAGAAAAAAAATCAGCTGTTGTGCACCAGATGCGCGCACTGGTCTACGAGAATTTGGAAGACGATTTTAACGCGCACCTGAATTGGGGCAAATATCATCTTGTGCGCGGTAGCAAGGATATCGCGGTCAACGAGTTTCTTGCGGCCTACAAAATCAACCCGAATGACGCGGATTTGACTTCAAGGCTTGCCGCTTTGTACGATGAGGCGGGCGATAAAGACTACGCGATGGAGTTTTATGAAAAACTCGCCCGGCTGGAACCAACCAACAAACTCGCCGCGCAAAAGATTTCTGAATTCGGCCGCGAGGAGGGCTTTTTGGACAAACTTATTACCTTTTTTGGTAATAAAACTTAATATACCCCACCAAAACTAGCAAATAATTTTTTCAGGTAATTTTAAGCCAACATGGAAGTCAATAAAATCTCAAATTTAATACAGTTTTCAAACAATCCGTCGACCAATCTTTTGGCGCAGCCGCAGCAGCCTGCCTTGAATGTGCAGCAGCCTGACACTTTTGAAAAGAAGTCCGGCATAAAAGAGTTCGCGTCTAAATACGCTACCCCGATTGCAATTGGTGTGTTTGCGGTTTCATTACCGCTCAGCGCTGTGATGATTGGCCGGGCAAATAAAAAGATGTTGACCGAGCTTTCAAATCAGATGGCAGATTTTAAAAACAGTATTGCAAAGCAGGCGGAAGATATTAAAAACTCTGTCGCAGCTCCGGTTCAAGAAACGGTTTCAAAACATGATGGTTTGAAAGGTTTTGCCGGTGGTGTGTCGGCGGCTGCTCTGGTTGGTATGATTGTAGATAAAATCAAAATGCCCGCTCCGACTCCTCCTCCTTTGGTCACGCGTGATGGTGATACAACAAGTCTTAAAGTGCTTAATACGGAAGATGTTGGCAGAAAGCACAAACCAAACTCAATTGATGCTAAAAACCCTCTTGTAACCTACGAAAAAGGGGACAAGTGGGCTGTGGTTTCAAAAAACAGTGACAGAAAAGGGATAGAAGCTTCCATTATGGAAACAAAGTCTTCAAACTTGCTGGCCGTGGCTAATGACGGTAAGAATGTCATGATGACTTATAACGGTAAGGTAACCGACAAAAACGGAGAGCTGCTTATTAAAGCAGGCGGCGCGAAGTCTGCCGAGTTCAAGCCAATAAAGTTTGGTAAGATTGATGAAATTGACTTGGGTGACAATCAGGTTTCGGCAGGTGAAGGTGCAGAGCTTGTAATCGGTATGGAAAAAGGCAGATTTGTTAACGAAATTGTTGCAAGTATTGAAGAATTTCAGCGAAAAGTTCAAGCCGGAGAAATCCCGCTTCCTCAATTTGTTGCGGAACCCGGTGCGGAAAAACTGAAAATCGGAATACTTTCCGGTGGGTTTGGTTCACGTGCAGAATATACAAACGCTGCATCCAGCGGTATTTTTGACGGCGAAGAGGGCGGAGCTCAAACAACAAAGGGCGCGTTCAGAACTCCGACAGGTTTGACACTTACCGAAACTACACTTATCAGCTTGCACAGAGCAGGGTTGGTAGATTGTTCAAAAGAGGTGTTCGGTATCGGTAAGAACGTAAAATTCTATCTGAACAAGTCAGGAAACTTGGGCAACGGTGGTTTCACGGTCAATATGTATGACAAAGTTTCGAACGGCGAAACAAAAGCTATGTTTATCTTCCCTAACGATAGCATGTCACGGATGCCGGAAGCTATTGCTGAGGCAGCCGAGAAGATTGAAGATGGTTCGGCAGCTGTTGCTATGATTTCAAAATGTGTTCCGGCAGAAAAAGCCAAAGGTAACCTTGGTATTATGCAAATTAATCCGGAAACAAAAGAGATACTGGCATTTGCGGAAAAACCGAAAGTGATTGACCCGGCATATCTATGCAAGGACGATAAAGAAGCTTGTTTGACTAATACGTTCCAGTTTGCCGTGAGCAAAGAAGCGTTTGCGGCGTTGGATATCATTGAAGAGGATGAAGGATTTCGGAATGCTCTCAAAGGTAAAGACGCAAGAGATTGGTCAAATCACTTAATCCCGATAATCATGGTGCTGACAAAATTTGATGACCCGCAAGAAATGCGCGATAAGCTTACTGAACTAACCGGCAAAGAAAACAAACCTGAAAATCGTTTCTTGGACGGTGTAGCGGAGGACACTTTGTTGAGAGCAAAAGCGGTTCTTGGCAACCAAAAAGTCTATGCTGTACCGACAAGAGAGCCTTGGGTAGACGCAGGACAGCTTGACGCAATGTATGATGTTATGCTTTCTGTGGCGCAAGGGCAAAAAGGCTGGCTTCCGTTTGAGCAGAAAAGCGTAATCAACTCTATGAACCCTCAAACAGGTTTGATAGCGTCAACACCGGAACAGCTTGCGGAGCTTGAATCTAAATACAACGTTAAAGGCCGTGTTTTCGCAACGTATTATGAGGACACGCCGGTATCGGATGAAGTATTCGAAAGAAACAGACAGCACACTTTCATTAATGAACCTGTCGAGTGATCTCTTTTGTTGTATAATGAATGAGTGATGGATAAGAAGAATATACTTTTTGTGTTTGGAACGCGGCCTGAGGTGATAAAGCTTGCGCCGGTGATTATTCAGATGCGCGGCAAATACAACTGCATAATCTGTAACACCGAACAGCAAAAAGAACTGTCTAATCAGACGCTCCAGTACTTCAATTTAAAAGCTGATATCAACCTTGATGTCATGCGCGAAAATCAGTCGCTGAGTGAGGTTCAGGCGCGGATTTTGACCGCGCTGGATAAGGTTTTTAAATCACAAAAAATTGATGCGACAATTGTTCAAGGCGATACGATGAGCGTGCTGTGCGGCGCATTGACCAGTTTTTATAACAAGGTGCCTGTTTTCCACGTGGAGGCCGGCCTGCGCTCATACGATATTTTTGAACCGTTTCCGGAAGAAGTTATGCGGCAGATGACATCGCGTGTTGCGCAGCTCCATTTTGCGCCGACGCAAAAAAATAAGACCGCGCTTTTGCGTGAAAATATTGATGAGGACAAAATCCACGTTGTGGGGAACACGGTTATTGACGCGCTGTTTTGCCTTGAAGACACCGGTGCAAGCGCAGATGACAAGACCGTTCTGGTCACCGCACACAGGCGCGAAAACCACGGTGAACGGCTAAAAAATATTATCAATGCGGTTGAGTATCTGTGTGAGAGCTACCGCGACCACACGTTTGTTATCCCCGTGCACCCGAATCCGAACGTCAAGGGTGAAATTTATGCGCGGCTTGAAAAACATCCTAACGTAAAACTCTTGCCGCCGCTGGATTATCCGCAGCTTGTGCATTTGATGCGGCATGCAAAGCTTATCCTGACAGATTCCGGAGGGATTCAAGAAGAGGCGCCGTCGTTTGGCTGTCCGACACTTGTTATGCGCTACGAAACAGAACGCACAGAAGGCGTTGAGGCGGGGGTTTCCGTGCTTGTCGGTGCGGATATTTCGGCGATTGGGGTGATCCGCATCCCAATCGTTTGAGGCAACACGGTTAAAAGCCCAAAACCCTTACGGTGACGGCAAAAGCGCAAAACGCATCGAGCGGATTATCGCGGACTTCTTTCAAAATCACGGATAGTTTCGCCCTGCTTAAAATTTGGCTGGCGTTTTGTCAACTCCAAGTGAATGCTCGGCTGGAATTTGCGGAACATATCCATCTGGCGCTGTTTGATATCTTGCATGTAATAAGGTTCTATTTTGTTTATCATACTCAACAGTATAGTATCTTTTTTAAAGGCCGGCAACATCAACCAAATAGACTATCTTTGTAATCCAAATTGTAAACTAATGTAACAAAGCACCCCATGCTTGAAATCTGCTTATAAAAAATTTTTTTGTATAAGAGTAGAGAGCATGAGGATAACAAATGACTGGCATATTCGGCAAGGCATCATTGAGAGCTGACAAAACAAACGGCGCACCGCGCACGGGCGATGGCAACCGTCCGGTGGAAACATCAGGGTCGCTTGCGATGTGGCAGCAGAGTTTGCTTATGGCAAGCGCGTATGATTCATTCTCAACAGCCAATCCTTTTGCGGTTGACTATGCGGCCTATGGCATGGATATGGGCGCAGCGGCAGATTTTACGAGCGGATTTTTGGCCTCGTTCTCTAACGCGGTCTCGGTGCTCGGTGACGGAATAAGTGTGGGCTTTTCGGGCGGCGGCGGTTTTTCAAGCGGCGGCGGTTTCTCCGGCGGCGGTGGCGGCGGTTTCTCCGGCGGCGGTGGCGGCGGTTTTTCCTCCACTTGCTAGAAAGTTTTCCATTTTATAAATATTGGGCTGGTTTGCCGGAGTTGCCGCCAAAAGTTTGGCTTGCTTTACCGCAACACTGTTGTCGGTGATGCGGTCTTTTATCCTCACAGCGATAGCTATCGCGGCAGCCGATGCGAGTGCAGTCAGCACATATGTCGTAAATCCGATAGCGTTAGTTTTTGCGACTTTTTTAGCCAGTTCCGGGCTTAAGACTTTTTTGGCAAAACCTTGACCTTTGATTGATGCAAGACCCTCTTCAATAATCACCGGTACCGATGTGGCAAAGGTGAGTTTACCCGCGTTTTCTTTTATAAATGTTGTTATTTTATCGGCGGTGCCTTGTGGTTTTTGCCCGTCAGGTTTTTTGGTTTTCAAAATCGCAATCAAAGCTATCGGAAGGGTAAGCAGTTTTAAACTTCTGCTATGGAACAAAACTTTTCCGAGCTTGCCCAGATTTGCGTTTGCGGCGTGTCCCATCTCGTGGAAAGCTGCAGGCAAAATGTTTTCCGGCAAAAGTATCTTTTTTATTTTTGGCATGTAGGCCGCATTGTTTCCGCTTGAAAATGTACCGCTCAGAATTCTTGACATATATTTTTTATACCCCTGCGGAAGCTTTTTTAAAACAGGTATCTTATTAAATGACTGCATAAGGGCATCGTCACATATCTTGAAACTTTCCAGTGAAGAAGGTTTAAATTTAAGGAGCTCAACACCTTTTTGGGCAAGCCCCGTAGTGTTGAGTGTATCGTCAATCGCGTTTGCAACTGTATTAAATTCGTCAAAGGTCAAACTGGCGCCAACTTTTTTCATTTGCTGCATAAGTCGGAAACTGATGTTTCCGGCCAATTTGTTTGACATCTTGCATACGACACCGCCGCACACCGCTCCGCCAACTATTGAACCTGCTGATGGTTTTACCTGCTGTTGTTTTTCTACCTTCATATTGTTAGTAAACCGTATAAACAAAAGAAATTGCCCGTTTTATGTGAACAAATTTACAATTGTTACAATCATTTAATCACGCCGGCGGATTTTAATATTTTCTTGGCAAGTTCAAACTCGCCCGGGTGATATATTTCGTGTACTTTTAAGAATTCTGTCACGGCCTCTTTTTGGGCGTTTCTGTCATCGCCGGTGTTGTCCAGATACCCGTAGGCTCTTGCGCCCTCAATTATCTCCAAATAAAGGCCAGCCGCAGCGTCAAGCTCCCAATCGTATGGCACATAAGGGCGCGTCACCCGGTCAACGTGGTAGTCGTTTTTCAGGTATTGATTTAACCGTGTCGGCGCTGCAAACGAGGTGCCGATAAGCACGTATTTATCAGGGCTCTGTTTGCCTTTGGCAAATTGGTACACCGCCTGCTCGTCGAGCGCAAACTCGTCTTTAATCCGCGGACCTTGCCAGCCGTCTGTGTCTTTGGCATCAAACGAGATAACGCCGTCTGTGACACCTTTGTAGCCCCCGTTTTCATCATAAACAGGTTCAAATTCGTAGGTACCCCGCGCATAGTTTGTGACGAACGGGTTTTCGGACGAGTATTTTGTCAAGCGCCCGCTTTTGTCTGTTGCACCGACTATTTTTATCCCGTCGGCAAAGTGCCAGTGGTTAAAACTGTCCGGCCCCTGGTTTCCGGAGGCTTTGAAAACGGGCACTTCAAGTTTTTGCGCCAGCTCAATTTCTTCCATAAAATCTTTTTCCTGATCGTGTGCACTTTTTTTGAAAATATTAAACATAAGGTCTTTGTACGTTTGGATATTCTTTGGAGTGAGCTTTTTGTGAAGTTTTGACGATAACTCTTTGTAATCAAAATATTCGCCCCACGAATTGACGGATATGTTGACGGCGTCAACCGGCTGTCCGTGCTCTTTCATCCGGATGAGTTCTTCCAGCGCCCCTCTTATTTTATCGGACGAAATTATCATCCATCCGCCCGAGCAGCAGTCCACAGCATCAAAAGGTATCACCTCAACTTTGTCCTCAATCCCTGCGGTGGCGTATTTTTTCACAAGGTCGCCGTGACGAACCCCATTGTACGTACCGATTGAAGTGTCCTCGCGTGAAAAGTCGTCAATAATCGCGACGACCTTTTTGTCGCCGGCGGTGAACGTCATCCCAGCTATCGGATTAATTTTCATACTTTTGTAAACCCTGTCAATATAAAAATTTGTCAGTTCGTGATAAAATTTTGGCATGAAAAAAGTTTTGTGTCTACTGATTGTGTTTTTGATTGGCGTGCAAGTTTGGGCAGCAAAGGATTTTGTGCCCGCGGAGCTTGACGTTGTCTACCCGCGCAAAACAATCGTGACAATCAAATCGCCGTCAACATTTTTTGTCGGTTCAACCGACCCGGATTTGCCGCTTACAATCAACGGAAAGCCCGTAACGGTGCGCCCATCCGGTGCGTTCGCCCGGCAGGTGCCGTTGAACAACGGCAAAAACGTCTTTACGCTCGTGTCCGGTACCCAAAAAGCTGTTTACATAATAGACCGGCCGATTCCTGTGTCCGCCTCGCGCGCCAAACCGGTTTTTAGCGGGTACGAGCAGCCTTTGGCGGTTTTGACAACAAAAGATAACACCGCGCTGCGCAGCACCCCGGTCAACGCCGGCATAAACCGTATTGCGCACTACCAAAAGCATACCCCGCTGCTTGTTGACGGCCATCAGGGCGATTTTTTCCGGGTTAGACTCGCTCCTGACCAAACCGCCTGGGTGTTCAAAGGCGACGTTGGGGTAAATGAAGGGGAGGTTGGCCCGGCTGCGCTAAAAAAGCAAGAACAAGCCGACAACCGCGAGTTTTATATTTTTAATTTTGAATTTGACAGAAAGCTGCCCTACGTAATTCAGGAAAACCCCTTTCAGGTAACGTTTTACGGGGTGTCAGGGCTGGATACCTACACGTTTACGCCAAAAATCCCGACCCAAAAGCTCACCGGTTACAGCGGGAACTTTCACGGGAACAAATTTGTGCTAAAAATACGAAAAGAGGTAAATGGGGCAAAGGTGCTAAACGGGACAAAGTGCCTGAAAGGGATGAAAATCGCGATTGACGCGGGTCACGGCGGTAGCGAATCGGGGGCAATCGGGTGTTTTCGCGATTTGGAAAAAAATATTAACCTCTATATAGCAAAATATTTGGAGGCCGAACTGCTTGCGCGCGGCGCAGATGTTGTTATGACGCGCCACGGTGACAGTTACATGGGGTTGTGTGAGCGTGTTGACGCGGCAAACGAAAAAGACGCCGTTGTTTTGGTCAGTATCCATGCCAATTCGCTCCCCGACAATTCCGACCCGAATACCCACCGCGGCACAAGCGTTTATTACTACTATGATCAGGCAAAACCGCTTGCACAAAGCATTTTGACCGCGATGACCACGCAGCTTGGACTGCCGGACGACGGCGTGCGTCAGGCAAGCTTTGCGCTGACCCGCAACACGCAGGCGGTCACCGTGCTTGTTGAAACCGCGTATATGATTAACCCCTACGATATAGAGCTTCTGCGCAACAAGCGTTTCCAGCTGTCAGCTGCAAAGGCAATCGCTGACGGGATAACGAATTATTTGAACAAGTAGTTGAGCAAGGTTCTCACACCAACACCCGTTGAGCCGCAGATGAACTCTTCCTGCGGTTTTTCCAGAAACGCGGTGCCCGCGATGTCAATATGCGCCCACGCAGTGTCCTTCACAAACTCGTTCAGGAACACACCGGCAGTTGACGCGCCGCCCCAACGCGAACCCGTGTTTTTCATATCGGCAACCGTACTTTTCAGGCTCTCTTTGAACTCTTTGTACATCGGCAGCGGCCAAAAGCGCTCGCCGTTTTCCTTTGCCGTGTCAACAAGCTTGGCGATAAACTCTTCGTTGTTGCCCATAATCCCGGACGCCAAAGTGCCAAGCGCCACCTTGCACGCGCCGGTAAGCGTTGCAACGTCAACAATCTCGTCCACACCGAGTTCTTCGGCATAGCAAAGCGCATCCGCCAGCGTCAGACGGCCTTCCGCATCAGTGTTGTCAACCTCAATTGTTTTGCCGTTTTTCGCGGTCAAAATATCGCCCGGTTTGTAGGATTTGCCGCCCGGCATATTTTCGCACGCGGCGATTATCCCGTGAACTTCAACGTCCGGTGAAAGTTTTTCCAGCGCGCTCATAACCCCCAAAACGCACGCGGCGCCGGCCATAGTAAGCATTGACGATGCCGGTTTGATATCCAGCCCGCCGCTGTCAAAACAAATCCCTTTGCCGACCAGCGCAATTTTTTTCTTCGGGTTGGCAGGTGAATATTTCATATGGATAAATTTCGGCGGCTGAACGCTGCCTTGCCCGACAGCCAAAAACGCGCCCATTTTCATCCCTTCAATTTCAGGTTTTTCAAAAACACGTGTTTCAATGCCGGTTATCCCTTGCGCAATCTGAGCAAGCCTTGTCGGCGTCGCATATTGCGCCGGTTCGTTGGCGATATCGCGCGTCAATTGCATCGCATCCGCAAAGATTTGCGCCCGTCCCGCGTCGCCGCCTGCGAACGCGATTTTTTCCAGCTTGTCCGATTTTTCGCTCTTGTATTTGTCAAACGTGTAGTTTGCAATCATAGCGCCCAAAACAACCTGTTCGTCCGCCTCAAACTCAAACACCGCCGATTTAATTTTCAGGCATTGGAGCTTTTTGACCGCTTTTGTGACGGCTTTGCGCAGGTTTTTGTCCTCCGGTTTGCCAAGCCCCAAAAGCAGTTTATCCGGTGCCGCAACGTAAGTCTCACCGCATTTTCCGCTGAAATCAGGTGTAGCTGTGAACGAATCGCCTTCGCTGACGCCTGTTACAACCATATCGTAACCGCTAAAATCGTTTGTTATTTGAATTTCCATAACCTCTCCTTATCAATGTAAATATTATAACACAAAATATGTACAAAAGGTTATACCCATGATAAAATATTGACAGAAGTAGTAGGTAAATTTTTTGAAAACATATATGATGACAACGGAATAATACCCGGAACCCGCACTGGCGGGGCATTATGTATGCTATAAAAATAGAAAAGGGCAAACATGGCTATCGGATTGATTGCGGCAATTATCTTGACGGTAATTTTGGCTGCGCTGCTGGTTATCCAGCATAAAGAAAAAAACCTGATGTTTGCCGCGCTTGAAAACGAAAAACTTGCGCTGCAAGAGAAAGAAAAACTGCTCGTGCAAGAGGCGCGGATAAAGGTTATGGACGAGCTTAAAGAGGACCGCGAAAAACTCCACGAAGAAGAACGCGAGCGCTCCAACGAGTTTATTCGCCGCGAGCAAAAGCTTGAAAAACGCGAGGATATGCTTGAAGACAAAATTCAGGAATATACCGAAAAAGAAATAGAGACCCGCAAAAAAATGGATGAACTCCTTGAAAAAGAAGACCGGCTCGCCGAGATTGTCCAAACGCAAACCTCCGAATTGGAGCGGATTTCCGGCATGGGTGCGGACGAGGCCAAAAATATGCTGCTGGATCAGCTTAAAAACGATTTGGCGCAGGAGCAAATGCACCTTATTCGCGAAAACGAGGCAAAAATTAAAGAAAATGCGCTGGAAAAATCAAAAGAAATTCTCTCGTCCACAATGCAGCGCTGCATGATAGAGCAGGTTGTTGAAACAACCGTGTCGGTCGTGGCTTTGCCAAGCGACGATATGAAAGGCCGCATCATCGGCCGCGAAGGCAGAAACATCCGCACGCTTGAAACGCTTACAGGGGTTGATTTGATTATTGACGACACCCCCGAGGCCGTTGTCCTGTCAAGTTTTGACCCGGTTCGCCGCGAAATCGCAAAGCTTGCGCTTGAAAAACTCGTGTCAGACGGACGGATTCACCCGCAGCGGATAGAAGAGGTGGTTGAAAAAGCCAAAGAAGAAATTGAGAAAAAAATGCTCACCGAAGGTGAGAACGCCGCGCTTGAAATGGGGATTGTCGGGCTGAACAAAGAGCTTGTCCGGACGCTCGGCCGGCTTTATTACAGAACAAGTTACGGTCAAAACGTGCTCCAGCACTCGCTTGAAGTCAGTGCGTTGTCAGGTATGCTGGCCGCGGAACTCGGCGCAAATGTCACAGTCGCAAAGCGCGCAGGGCTTTTGCACGATATAGGAAAGGCCGTTGACCAGACGCAAGAAGGTACCCACATCCAGCTCGGTGTTGAAATCGCGAACCGCTACGGCGAAAAACCCGAGGTAATCCACGCGATTGAGGCGCACCACGATGATGTTGTTGCAAATTCAATTGAGGCGGTGCTGATTAAGGTTGCTGATGCAATATCTGCCGGCCGACCCGGTGCACGCCGCGACACGGTTGAGATTTATATCAAACGGCTTGGTAAAATTGAAGAAATTGTCAAAAGTTACGAAGGGATAAAACAATCCTTTGCGGTTCAAGCCGGCCGCGAGGTTCGGGTTATCGTTGAGGCGGAAAAGTTTGACGATGCAACCTCCTCAAAACTTGCGCGCGATATCGCAAAACGTATTGAAGAAGAAATGGACTACCCGGGGCAAATACGTGTCACGGTCGTTCGGGAATTCAGGACAACAGAAATTGCCAAATAAAACAATCAAAATTTTATTTTTCGGTGATATGGTCGGCAAGCCCGGCAGGCTCGCCGTGCAAAAATTTGAGAAAAATGCGGATTTTGTAATCGCCAACGTTGAAAACGCGTCGCACGGGTTCGGCTTGACGGAAAACAACTACAACGAGCTGTCCGGCTGCGGGATAGATTGCATGACCGCCGGCAACCATATTTGGGACAGGAAAGATATTTTTGCTTTTATTGACAACGCGGACAAACTCGTGCGGCCGATGAACTACCCGCAGCCGGTGCAAGGCGTCGGATACCGGATATTTGAGACGGCCGGTACAAAAATCGCCGTTGTGAACCTGCTCGGCCAAATTTTTATGAACACGATTAACTCGCCGTTCGCGTTTACAGGTGAGATTAAAGAAATAAAAGAACTTGCGCCGGTTGTAATCGTGGATTTTCACGCGGAAGCGACCGCGGAAAAAATTTGTTTTGCAAAGGTTTGCGCCGGATTGGGTGTGAGCGCGTTTTTTGGCACGCACACGCACGTGCAGACAGCCGATGAAAGAATTATTGACGGTATGATGGGAGAAAATGTGCTTGCCTGCTCGCGTGACTCTCGTCAGCCGACACCGCAAGCACCTGCTCACGCGATGGCCTACATCACCGACGCCGGAATGTGCGGCGCCGACGGGGTTATCGGGATGGATTTTGAATCGTCCCTAAAACGTTTTACAACAGGTGTGCCGGAGCGCTACGAGATTTCAGCCAGCCCGCAGGTTATTGTTAACGCTGTTGAGGTTGAAATTGAAGCCGCAACAGGTCGCGCCGTCAGCATAAAAAGAATTTTTGAGGTAACAGATAATAAGGAAGAAGACGATGAAAGTTGATTTACATTTGCATACGTGCTACTCGGACGGCGTTTATGCACCTGAAAAAATTGTTGATTTGGCGGTTGACGCGGGGCTGGAAGTTATCGCAATCACTGACCACGACAACATTATGGCCTATGACGTCGCAACAAAATACATCAAAGAAAACGACAAAAAATTGCAGGTAATCCGTGGGGTTGAGATTAACACGCTCCATCAGGGTTACGAGGTCCATATTTTGGGCTACTTTATGGATGTTGACAACAGCGATTTCAAAGATTTGATGAAAACCCAGCAGGCCGCGCGGGTCAAGCAGACAAAAGAGATTATAAGCCTGCTTGCCAAAAAAGAGGGCATAAAAATCCCGTTTGAAGACATCACAAAACAGGTTGCAGAAGGCGGAAGCATCGGCCGGCCGCACATCGCCAAGGCAATAACCGCTGCCGGCGGCACAGAGAACGTGATTGAGGCATATGCAAAATATATCCACGACAACTCGCCCGTGTATGTGCCGCGTAAAACAGTTTCGCCGTTTGATGCGGTTGAAATCATCTACGACGCCGGCGGTATCCCTGTTATCGCGCACCCGCACGATATTGATGTGGCCGAAACGCTTATCAAAGAGCTGATGACATGCGGGCTTCGCGGGGTGGAGGCTTATCACAGAAAGCACTCACCGGCCTGCGTTGAATACTTTTCAACCATAGCGGAAAACCTCGGGCTGATTGTAACCGGCGGCTCGGATTTCCACGCGCCAAACCTTATCAACGGCCAGATAATTATGGGTAAAAACTTTGTGCCGGAATGGGTTTATGATAAACTGATTAAGGAGAAGCGCAACATTGATTTGGCCTAAATGGAGACTTGAACATACGGTTTTTGTATTCATCGTCACAGGTGTTCTGCTGTCGCTCGCGCCGGTGTCGATCCAAAACACACGCCAGGCACACTTTATCTCAAAATGGAACACGGTTTATAACAAGACCGATTATATGTTTCAGGTAATCAACGCGCAAATAGTTGATGATGTTGTTTTGCAGAACTTTAAGAGCGCATCGTCCGCGCAGCGCGAGCAAATGCTGATTAAGACAATCAAACCGTACCTGCGCATTAACACCGAAAAAAATGTGCCGCGCCGCTACAAACCCAGATATATCAACAAGACGCGTGTTTACGAAGGGCAGCATTATTATTTTAAAGATATGTTTTTTACCGACACGAATATGATTGTCGGGATAAAGGATTTGCTGCACCACAGCGGAAAAGAGCCGAGTTTTATTATTATGTTTGACATAAACGGTCTTATCCCGCCAAACCGCTGGGGTAAAGATATTTTCGGGATAAACGTTTACGAAAACGGCCGGATAGAACCGTTCGGGCAGGGACTTGAGATGTCCGAACTCAAATCAGACTGCGCGCAAACCGGCATAAGCTGCTCATATTTTTATAAAATAGGCGGCGGGTTTATTGAGGATTAAGCGCCCGCGGCAGCATAGTTAAGCGCGGTTGGCCAGCCAGCTGACACCGAGCCCTATCAAACCGCCGAGCAAAAACGGAGCGGCCACATTTGCGGCGAACCTGTTATAACCGTAATTGAAACAACCGTAGTTCATCGCATAGTGGTAACCGAGGTTGCCGTTGTAACGCTGCGGTGACCCGTAAAAATTGTAGATATTGATATTGTTTGATGAGCGTGAAGTCGGCAGCGCCCATGTACCGCGCGTTCTTGCGTAGTTGTAACCAACCGGCCCGCCGTAATCCCATGCTCTGATGACCATAACGATTTCTCCTAATTAATCCCTTATATATATTAAGTATATATTTTGACAAAAATTGCCTTTTATATTAAGATTTGTATCATGCTTATTATTTTTTCAGGGAAACAATATTCGGGTAAGGATACGGCGGCAAGGATTATGTTGAAGGCGATGCCTGATTTCAGGCGGCTGGCGATCGGCGATATAATCAAACTTGAATACGGGCGCAAAAAAGGGCTGACGTATGAGGAGATTGAGTGTAACAAATCGTTTTACCGGCCGGATTTAATTGAGCTGGGCAATTGGGGCCGCGCGCAAGACCCTGATTACTGGCTGAAAAAAATTATTGAGCAAGAAGGTAATATTATTGTGACGGATGTTCGTGTGCCGCACGAGTATGAGATTTTTAAAGCCGCGGGCGCCGTGACAATACGTGTTGAGGCGTCAAGACAAGTGCGCAGCAGCCGCGGTGAGCTTGTCGGTGAAGACGATGTGACAGAAGTCGGATTAGATGATGTCACGGATTGGGATTTTGTGATTGATAACGACGGTGATTATGCCGGGCTGCAAGCGCAGGTAGATAACATCATCAAGAAACTCGGGTGACAAGATGAAACACCACGCGATAATACTTGCATCAGGTACGGGCGCGCGTTTCAAAGACGACAAGCCCAAACAATTTGCCTTGATTAACGGCAAAACAGTTATTGAACACACGATTGAGGTTTTTGAAAACCACCCGCAGATTTTTGATATTACGGTGGTGATTGTGCCGCAATACCGTGCTGTGCTGGAAAAAATTCTGGCGGCAAGTAATTATAAAAAAGTCAAACGAGTATTAGACGGCGGTGCGACCAGAAAAGAAAGCTCGTTTATTGGTGTGAGCTCCGTTGAAGACGGTTGTGTTCTCATCCACGATTGCGCGCGGCCTTGTCTTTCGCCAAGGATTATTGACGATTGCGTGGAGGCGTTAAAAACTCACGATGCGGTCAATGTTGCCGTGCAGTCCACCGATACGATAATTGAGGTTGACAAAAACAATTTTGCCGTTGGTGTACCGCCGCGCAAAACCCTGCGCCGCGTTCAAACCCCGCAGTGTTTTAAGACCTCATTAATACAAAAAGCCCACGCCAAACAAACCGGTGATTTTACCGATGATTGTTCGCTTGTTATGAAATACGCGCCGGTTTTTGTTGTGGAAGGTGACGAAAATAATATAAAAATTACCTACCCGCAAGACCTCTACCTTGCGGGCAGAATACTTTCTTAAACCATTCCTTCTTTGACGGCTTTTACCGCCGCTTGAACGCGGTCGTTTACGCACATCTTTTGCAAAATTGAGCACACGTGAGCCTTTGCGGTGTGGACACTCACGATTAATTCTTTTGCGATTTCCGTGTTGCTTTTGCCTGAGACAAGGTGTTTTAAAACTTCAAACTCACGCTCGGTCAGCGGAACGCGGCCCTCGCTTTGGGATTTGCCCGGCAGAAATCCAATATTGTCAGCCTTTGGCAATGACGCCAGCGCAAGCGGTGCCACAACCGGATCAATCCAGCAGACACCTTCCACGACATCACGCACAACGTCGGCCAGTTTTTGCGGGTCGATATCTTTCAGGCAATATGCGCTCGCACCTGATGATAGCGCCGCAACAACTTCTTCACCTCTGTCGTGAGAAGTCAGCGCTATAACTTTTACGTCGGGCATAATTTCTTTTAACCGGACGGTTGCCTCAATCCCGTTCATTCCGGGCAGCCCCAAATCCATCAGGATAACATCGGGTTTGGTGCGCTCAATCAACCGCAGACCCTCTGTTGCGTCCTCGGCTTCGGCCACAACATCAATATCTTCGTTCGCGTTCAGCGCGCAGCGCAGCCCGACACGCGTCAATTTAAAATCTTCCACAATCGCTATTTTTATACTTTTTGTCATTTTTGTTATCTCCACTAATGTAATACCTACTCTATTAATTAAAGTACAGCTTTTGTTTTTGGTCTACTAGCCGGTTGGCTAGTATGTTTGTGATATGATTAAATTATGTTCAAAAAGGAAGAAGAAATTTCAATAAATGAAATCTATTCGGCGGTGAAAAAGTTCTATGCGGTTGAGATTCCGTTTGAGCGCCAGAGATATCTGGAAGATACGGTCACCGAATACGGATACTTGAACATCCCGTATACTCAGGCGTTGAAAGAACTCTCCCCCGCGGAGATTTTTCACGGGCTGGAAGTCAAGTGGGAAAATGAGGGTGTGTTTAAAAACGGCGTGTTTAGATACGACAAGATAAGCCCGCTTGCGCGCCACAAAATAAAAGATACCGGCTGGTTTAAAAAAGAGGGCCACAACATAAAACTCATCAACCTTGCAGGGCTCGGTGACGGCAACGAAACAACCGATACGGGAAAATTTATTGACTGGCTGCGGCAGCTTTTGATTTTGCCAACGGGTAAACCCGCCGGCGGCAGACCGGGCGAGGGTCAACACAACAATATATTTGATACCGTTCCAAAAACGCGATTTTGGGTGCGCGTACCTGCCGAAAAGCTCTGAGGTCAGCAAAAAATTGCTCGACAAAAATCTTGAAGATGCAACCGGTTTGGATGCAAAAGAGCAGGTAAAAATGTTCATCACGCTGGCGCAGCTTGCAGGGCATCCGGTGATTTATGATGTGCTGCCGCAGACAGGCAGGTTCTCAAAATCGGTGCTGGCAAACCCTTCTATTGCGCGCTGGTACGATATCCCCGAGCTGAACCGTATCTACCGCAACGAGCTTGAAACCGCCGCGGAAAAACTCTACCTTGAATACGACTGCGAGGATGTTGATTTGGTCAAAGACATTTATGCGCAGGGCAGCGAGGGTGATTTGAGTACGCATTTTCAAGAGATTTTTGACCGGCTTGAATCGGCTATGTGTGATGTCCGGAATAAATATTCAAACCGGATGCTTGAAAAAGCCTCGCAGGAAAAACTTGCCAAGCGCGTGCGTGAGACGGTGCGGCGGCTTAACGAGTCAACGCCTAAAACCGAGGACGATATAATAAACCAGGTTGATATTATTCAAGAACTTATCAAGGAGGGTCTGTGGTCTGCGCCTGGCGGTGCGTGGTGCTCGGCGGGTGTGCCGGTTTACGACAAGATGAGCCAGTGCGGAAGCTATCCGATGTTCAAACACTACGACCACAATGGCGAAGACGTCACGCATTTCGCAAACCTTGATTGCCAAACGCCGTATTATATGGCGTTTTTGGAGAACGGCGGCATAAACAAACCGGTTGTCAATTATTTTGTGGAATATCTTAAAGAGCTGCAAAAAGAGTATAATTTTGACGGTTACCGCGTTGACCATATTGACCATGTTGTTGATGCCGTATCGGAAAAAGACGGCAAACCGATAAGTTACCGCGCGCCGCGCGCTGTGATTGCGCAGCTGAACAAGGCGCTGCATTCGCAAACACCCTATTTTGCGCTGCTGGCCGAGTATATGCTTTGGGATGATTTGCTGAAAGAATACCACCAGGATATGGATTTTGATGCACTTTGGGGTAACGATATTGTTTCGCAGTTTGAAAAAACTCCCGAAAAAATTATTGAAGACAACCAGCATCTGGCGGCTTACAACAGCGATAAAAAAAGTCCGCTTACTATCTTGAAAACTTATAACAACCAAGATGGCGAGTTTAGAAGCATCGACCAATATCCCGGACAATTGAGCGAACAAGGCGCGTTGTACAAATGGTTCAAATACAAAACCCTGCCGGGCGGCAAATTTGCGCAGCGGCCGGTGATGTATATTGACGGCGACGAAAGTTTCACCCAGCGCGGGATTGAACACGTCATTGGCGAAGAGGTTTCTATGAAGCGCGAGGACAACCGTGAATTCTATGCCAAATTTGATGCGCTTGACAGGTTTGTAAAATCGCAGGATGTGATTACAGGCGGCGAGGCACAAATTATTGTGTGTGAGGAGGACGGGTTCTGTGCGTGGCTTGTTTCAAAAGAACCGGCCAAGCAGGCGTTCCTGATGGTTTCTAATTACAAATATCCGACCGAAAAATTAAAGGTTGATGATGAGTGGGAAATAATCACGGGCGAGCCTGTGTACGAAAAAAGCATCCATCTGCCGGGCGACTATGAGGTGAAAAGCGAGTATGTGTTTGACGGCAAGGATTACACGCCGGAAGACGCCGTGCTGCCTGACAAATTTGAACAGCTTGATGCAGGTGATTTTAGGATATACGAACTTCGCAGGATTTTATGAGAATAAAGATCGCAATAATTTGTTTGGTTTTACTAATTTGTCCGTGCGTTTTTGGTGCGGCAGCGGGAAGTGAAACGTCATCTGCCGATACAGCGGAGCAGGTGTTGCCTTTGACTGACGCGCAATTGGCCGCGCAGCAGACAATCCAAAAAGAAATCAACGCTGCCGGGGTAAAGATTTTGAACGCCAACAAAATTGATAAGCGTGTGATATTTGTTTACAACGAATCCGAGAAAAAATCGCTCTTGAGCGCAAAAAATAACCTGACCAAAAGACAGGTTGTTTTGTACGGGTGTGATTACAAATTTATAGAAAACGCGGATGAGATGGCGGCATTTGTTGCGCGCGAAATCGCTGTTGCCGTAAGGTCGTACGATGGGTTGGTTAACGGTGCTTTGTCAAGCGTGCAGATGACAGCGGCGCCAAAAAAATACGAGCTGGTCGCAGACAAAATCGCCGTGGATTATATGGTCAAGGCAGGATATCACCCGGCAGGGCTTATCACGTTCATAAACAAATCCTGCCCGCAGCGACGGTTTGAGCGCTTTGCGCGCAGCAATCTGGCGTCCACACGGCTTGCCGCAGTGTATGAATATATTTGTGCAAAATACCCGTACTACCTTGAAAACAACCCATATTCAAAAACGGATGCCTGGCAGAATTTTTTGTTGAACTCAGGTGGTGAACGCGAGCAGCTGGAAAAAAAACCGGCGGATAAACCTTCCGCGCACCTGAAATATAATTATGAAAGTTATGTCAAGGTTCCGATTGAGCTGTCTGTCACCGAAAATATCAACTCAGAACAGGAAATTATTGAAGGGCAGCAGGTTGTGTTCAAGGTCTGCCGGGATGTGCGATACAGAAACAAAACGGTTGTGAGCGCCGGCGAGCTTGTACCTGCGCGGGTGGAAACAATTATCACGAGCGGAATGAACGGGATTCCGGCGAGCTTTATTTTGGGCGATTTTAAGTTTGCCAATGTGCCGGCAGGTAAGATTTCAGACACCTACGAGGTAAGAGGGCATGACCGGAGTCTGTGGGTTTTTCCGCTAAAATGGGCGCTGACACCGATTCCGCCGACAGGTTCTGCGACGAATTTTATAAAAGGCGGGCATGCAAAGCTCAAAACGGCCGATACCATCAGGATTTATTATCATCCGGGTTGGATATAAAGGGAATGCTCCGGGCCGGACTTGAACCGGCACAAGGGGTTAACCTTATTGGATTTTAAGTCCAACGTGTCTACCATTCCACCACCGGAGCAGGTTATTCAATTCTCAAACTTGGCTTGCATGTCATAAGCAAAGCTTAGTCCGCTTCGCTCGGCGCGCACTTGATGCGCAATCTTTATTTTAGTTTAAATATCAAGTCCTGTCAATATTTGCAGAGATGCGGCATTTTTTAGCAGCGGGTAATCGTTGAGATTATGGTTTTTTAAGAAGTCAAGCGCCGCCGTGCGTGCAAGTTCAAGCGTCGGCGCATCGCGCACAATATCTGAGATAATCAAATCCGGAAGCCCGCTCTGGCGCGTACCTAAAAACTCGCCCGGTCCGCGCAGCTGTAAATCCTTTTGTGCGATGACAAACCCGTCGTTTGTCTGAGTCATAATGTTAAGCCGCTCGCGGGTTTCAATGTTGCGCGTGTTTGAGTGCAGCACGCAATAGGACTGCAAATCGCTCCTGCCGACCCTGCCGCGCAGCTGGTGAAGCTGCGAAAGCCCGAAACGTTCCGCATTTTCAATCAACATAACCGTGGCGTTCGGCACATCAACCCCGACCTCAACAACCGTTGTTGAAACGAGAATATCGTACCTGCCCGCCTTAAAATCCGCCATAACGGTGTCTTTCTCGTCGTTTTTTAGTTTGCCGTGCAGCAGCCCGATTTTTCGGTGCGGAAAAACTTCCTCGCGGAGCCGTTCAGCCTCAATTGTCGCGGCTTTTGCGCTCAAAGTTTCGCTCTCGTCAATCAGGGGGTAAACAATATAAGCCTGCCGACCGGATTCAATTTCTCGCTCAATAAGTTCGTAGACGACTTTGTGCGAGCTCGTCAGTGACGTTTTAATCGGGAGCCGGCCTTTTGGCAGCTCGTCAATAATTGTCAAATCAAGGTCGCCGTGAACAGTCAGCGCAAGCGTGCGCGGTATGGGTGTTGCGGTCATCGTGAGCATCTGCGGGTTTTGGGATTTCTTTTTTAAAATATTGCGCTGCTTGACACCGAACCGGTGCTGCTCATCAACAACAATTGCGCCGAGGTTGGCAAACTCAAGCCCGTCTTGAATCAGCGCGTGCGTGCCGACAGCTATGTGCGTCTGGCCGTTGCGCAAATTCGTTTCAAAATGGTCACGCACTTTTTTACCGTGGCTGCCGAGAAAAAGCCCGACATTCAACCCGAGCGGCGTCAGCCACCCAACCAAATTGTTGTAATGCTGCTGCGCAAGGATTTCGGTCGGCGCCATCAACGCGCTTTGATACCCGTTATCAACGCCCGCAAGCAGCATAATCGTCGCCACAACGGTTTTGCCGCTGCCGACATCACCTTGCAAAAGCCGCCCCATCGGGGTTTCAGAATTCAAGTCGTTCAGGATTTCGCTAATCGCGTGTTGTTGCGCGCCGGTCAATTCAAACGGCAGGTTGTCAATAAATTTTTTAACCAGCCCTCCGGCCTTGATTTTGAGCGCGGCTGCGGTTTTTGCATCCTGCCGCAGGCGCAAAAGTTTCATCTGCACGATAAAAAGTTCCTCAAAAATAAGAGAAAACCGTGCTCGCCCAAGCAGCTCCACAGATGACGGAAAATGTATCTGCTCAACGGCCGCCGCTTTGTCCAGCAGCCCGTGTTCTTTGCGCAGATATTCGGGCATAACGTTTGCAATATCTTTTTTGTAAAGTTCAAGCGCATTAAAAATCGCGCTGCGCAGGGTTTTGACGCTCAAATTCTCGCAAACCGAATACAACGGTACAATCCGGCCGGCGTGCAGCGTCTCGGCGTTGAAAATTGAATACGACGGTTTGTCAAACGTGAGTTTTTTGGTGAAATTATTCATCTTAACCGTGCCGGAAACCATTATAGCAGCGTTTTTCGGGAACTGCGCCTTAACGCGTTCAAGCAAATATTTGTTCCCCTTGCCGTGGAAAAAACTCAACTCCAAACTGCCGCTATCGTCTGCCACAACAACTTTTACAACGGCAAGCCCTTTTTTTGAGTTGAACGTGGAAACACTTTTTATGTGGCCGAAAACGGTTGTGGTTTTGCCTTCAACCAGTTTTTTAATCCGGGTGCGCGACGAGTAATCAATATGTTTTCGCGGGAAATATGTCAGCAAATCGTGGCAGGTAAAAATCCCGAGCTTGTTGAATTTGTACGCGGCTTTCGGGCCGACACCTTTTATATATGCAATGTCTGACATAATACCGCGCGCGGCCTCAGGTGGTGCGGCGTCGGCCTTCAAGGTTTTGACAAGACGCTCAATTGTGCGCCGCCGGTCGTTTAGCCCGTCAAACGGGTATTGCTCAAACGCTTCAATAAGCATTTTCCAGCGCGGGTTTTTATCGGGTTTGTATTTTTTTTTGGCCTCGTCTTTCATGAACGCGGAAAATGTTTGCGTTTTGCCGCGGATGTCAATGTAGCGGTGCTTGACCTCAACCTCAATCGCTTTTTTTAACTGCTCGTCCATGACTTAATTATACCATTGAGCAAGCGCAGCCGCAATGAGATTGGCGGTAAAGTCCCAGTTCGCGCGCAATCCGGTTTGTGTTAAGAAACCCGTTATTTTTTTTAAAATCCATCGGTAAAAACCCTTCCATCTGAGCGCCGATTCGCGCAACCTGCTCAAAACTTTTGTGCGGGCTTATTGTGATTGTGGTGGTGAAATTTTTGATGCCGAGCTCGCGCGCCTTTTGCGCTGCCTTGCCAAGCCGCAGCTTAAAACACTTATCGCAGCGCCTGCCGCGCTCGGGCTCGTTTTCCAGCCCGGCGGTCCAATCGCCCCAATCGTCGTGGTCTTCAACCACATCCGGGAACAGTTTTCGCATCGCATCCAGCCGCTGCGCGTAATCGCCTTTGATGTTCGGGTTGTAAAAATACACGGTCAAATCCCAATCGTGCTGCAAAAACTCAATCGGCCATGCCGCGCAAATCCCGCAGCACGCGTGCAAAAGCAGCCGCGGCTTGGTTTGCGCATCGTCATTTTTTTCCATTTTTAAAGACCCATTTTTTGAACTCGGGATACGGTTTTATACCCATAATATAGTCGCTGCCAACCATCGTAACAGGCGTCCCGACAAGTCCCTTCCCAAACGCTTCGTCAAGTTCTTGCTGCAATCTGTTTTCTGTCTGGCGGCTGTTTGCGTCGGTTTTTAATTTTTCAACATCAAACCCGGCAATCTCTGCTAGGTTAAGGATTTGCTCTTGCGTTTCCGGCCTGTATTGGAACAAAATATCGTTCATCCCCCAAAGGTTACTTTGATTTTCGGCCGCAATCGCGTAACGTGCGGCAAGGCAAGAGCCGGTGTGGAACGGCTTTTGCAGGTACTCGTTGCAATCCATATCAAGCGGCATATTGTGGTGCACAACCTGAATCTCTCTAAAATCGTGCGCCAGTTTGTGTATCATAATATTGTGCGCGTAGCACATCGGGCATTTGTAGTCGGAATAAACATGCACGACAAGTGTCGGGTTTTCGCTGCCGAGCAGGTTTCCGGAAACCTTGTATTTGTTCAATTTAGCCTTTGCAAATTCTTTAATCATCCGCGCGTGGTTCACCTGCGGCGCCAAAACCATGCTCAATGTGGTGTAAGTCAGCACTGCCGCTGCGCAAACAACCGCCGCGGCAAACGCGATTTTGTATTGCTTTACCGCATCAATAAAATCAAAAATACTGTTTCTAAACGCCTTCACAAACCCGTCGCCAATCGCGAACAAACCGCCTTTTCCCGTGTCAACCGCGAGCAGCGCAACGGCAAGGTTCAACAGATAAGTCACAAGACACAGCGCGCAAAGTTTTTTCAACTCAAAAACGCTTATAAATAAAAGCCCGATTGAAAGCACAAACGATGTGATTCCAAGCGCCGCGATGTAATCAAGAGGGTTCTTGAAAACCTTGAACACACCGAATTTCAACCTATCCACAAACAACATAAACAGCATAACCGAGTACAAAAACAAACCCCACAGCGCAAGCGGTACCCCCAAAAACTGTGAATGCGTGGTTTTTGCAACACCGTCGCAATCAATAACGTTGTTCACCGAGCAGAAACTGGCCAGCGCATACGGGTTAAAATTTGCGTCATAATAAATCCACGCAAGCTTTAACGTTGTCACCAACCCCAAAAAAGTTATGAATAAGATTGCAATCCGCCGTTTGTCCATGTTAAAATTATATTATGGGGAGAATTTTTTTACAAGGTGTCGGGGTAGACGATTTAAATTTTGAGCAGGCGCTTGATTTTGCCAAGTGCGGGCAGGTTGTGACGGTTAATCCCGAGATGATCAGCTATGCCGGCACAAACCCGGAGTTTGCAAAAATCTTGCGTGAGGCACAGCTTGTAATCCCGGACGGTATCGGGGTTGAACTGGGGTTGAAGATTTTGGGGCACAATGTTAAGCGGATTGCGGGGATTGAGTTTGCGCGCGAGCTGCTGGACCGATGCAAAACTGCTGCGCTTGTCGGCGGCGCACCGGGGGTTGTGGACAAAATACCCGGCAGCAATATCATCTGCCGCCACGACGGGTACTTCACCGACGCCGCAGAGATTATAGAAGAATTAAAACAAAAACAGCCAGAACTTTTGCTTGTTGCGCTCGGTTCGCCAAAGCAGGAAGAATTTATTTACAGCCTGAAACAAATTTTGCCGAACACGCTTATGGTTGGTGTCGGCGGCAGTTTTGATGTTTGGGCGGGCAACGTCAAGCGCGCACCCGTGTTTATGCAAAAGCTGTGTCTTGAATGGCTGTGGCGTACCGCAAGAGAACCAAAACGGCTCAAACGGATTTTTCCCGCGCTGCCGCTGTTTTTGTTAAAAGTTATAGTAGAGAGAGGATAATTATGGAAAACTTGAAAAAATTGGCAAAACAAACACGCCGTAATATTATAAAAATGGTTTACGGCGCGCAATCGGGGCATATCGGCGGCGCGATGTCAGCTGCTGATATTTTGACCGTTTTGTACCACAAGGTGATGACAAAAGACGACCGGTTCGTGCTTTCAAAAGGACACGCCAGCGCGGCGTTGTACTCGGTGCTCTCGCAGCGCGGATATTTTCCGGAATCCGAGTTGATGACGTTTCGCAAACTCGGCTCAAGACTGCAAGGCCACCCGGCGCTTATTTGTCCGGGAGTTCACGTTGCAACCGGCTCGCTCGGGCAAGGCTTGTCTATCGCCTGCGGTATCGCGATGGCACTGAAACTTGATAAAAAACAATCAAAAGTTTTTGTGCTTTTGGGCGACGGCGAGCTGCAGGAAGGCAGTGTTTGGGAAGGCTTTATGCACGGCAGCCACAGGGGGCTGGACAACATAATTGCAATCGTTGACCGCAACAATCTGCAAATTGACGGCTGTACGGAAAACGTTAAAGCAATCGGCGCGCTCACTGACAAAATTAAGGCGTTCGGCTGGGATGTGCAGGAAATTGACGGGCATGACCTGGATTCAATCTATAGCGCGCTTGAAACCGCTAAAAAATCCAAAGGTCCCGCAGCGATTATCGCGAACACAATCAAAGGCAAAGGTGTGAGCTTTATGGAAAACAACGCCGGATGGCACGGTACGGCGCCAAAAACCGAGGAGTGCGAATGCGCGTTAAAAGAGCTGGATTAGGGTTTACGCTTGTTGAAGTCGTCGTCGCGCTCGTTGTCGCTTCGCTTATCGCAGGCGCAACGGTCGCCATTACCAAAAACAAGATGGAAAACGCGGTTGCATATTACTATTACGCCGTATATACCACGCTGCAAGCGGCAGTAGATGAGCTTATGCGTGACAACACAAAGCTTTCGGACGATATTTGTCCGCAGCTTGCCGACAAATTGAACACTATTAAAACCGGCTGTGGCAGTACCCACGCGGGTTCTGTTTTTACGGAAGATAACGCGCAGATAATTTTGCGCTCCGGCGCGAGGTTGTATATGGAGCATATTAGCCCGGTTGTGGAATCGGAATACACACCATATTGGAGTATGTTGGTTGATATCAACGGTGACAGGGGCAAAGGCGAACTGGGTAAGGATGTGTTCCCATTCGATGTGTTAGTGACAGGTACGGTTGTTCCACAAAAAGTTTTAGGTCAAACTGCCGGCGGTACCAACCCGAAACATCTGGCCGTGGATGTTAAATACGACGTATTTGAAAACGGTGTGCGTACAGGCACAGCTTGGCTTTTAAGAAACGTCAGTTTTCAAGAAGCAGTCTGCAAAAGCGGAAATTACACTGGCCAGTATTGCGACACCATTACAAAAGACGCCATCTGCACACACGAAGCCGACTGCCGCATCGTACCTGTCAAACCGTCACCAATAGGGCACTAAAAGCAAGCGCTGCCGGCCCCGCAGTCTACATATCACGGAGGAAAAATGATATTTGACGATATTTCAAACTTAAAAAAATACAACGTAGTATCCGACGAGGTTCTGGAATTTTTGTACGGGACAAACGTTGAAACGCAGCAGGGCAAATACGAGTTTGCGGGCGGGGTGAGCGCCGCCGTGAGCGTTTATTACACAAAAGAAAGCGGTGATCTTGAAGCCCACCGCGAATACATTGACCTGCACCTGATGCTCAAAGACTGCGAGCGGATTGACTTTTGCGATATAGACGACCTTGAGGTCAAGGTGCCTTATGATGAGGCGCGTGATATGGAGTTTTTCCACGACCCGGAAACCTGCCTGAATAATATCCATCTTGAAGTGGATAAGTTCGTCGTGTTTTATCCGTACGAGGCGCACAAACCGCAGCTGAACTACGCCGGATGCGGGTCAAAAGAGGTTCGCAAAGTCGTTGTAAAAATTCCGGTGTAACAAATTCTTAATACTACCCTTGTAATATCGGCATTATTGGTGTACAATACACTCACTAGGAAAAAAGGAAAGGTCAAACATTAAAAATTTCCTGAAGTTCAGGGGGTTTGACAAAAATCCGTTTAAAAGTCCGCGCAGCAATGAGCGGGCTTTTGTTATTTGCAGGGGGCGTCAGCACCCCATTTGCCCCTATAGAATATCAAGCGGGTCAACATCAATTGTGAGTTTTATGTCGCGAGGCATGCTCACTTTTGACAAAAAACTCGTGATGAAATTGTGACCTTTTTCGTCCATCTTGTTTTTTAGCAGAATCTGGAACCGGTATTGCGAATTTATCCGTTCAATCACGCACGCGCTCGGGCCAAGAATTTCCAGCCGCTCTGATATCCCGTATTTTTCAACCATCGTGCCAAGGCGCAGCGCGATTTCCTGTGCGGATTTTTCGGCGCGGAAGTTGTTTTCGCAGCTGACAATAACGCGCACAATTTTGCTGAACGGCGGGTAGTCAAACTCCTCGCGTGCGGCGATTTCCGTGTTATAAAAATCGGTGTAATTTTGCGCTTTTGCGCTTGCCAGCGCGTAAAAATCGGGGTTGTAGGTTTGGAATATAACGCTGCCGTCAAACTTGCCGCGGCCTGACCGGCCCGCAACCTGCGTCAGCAGCTGAAACCCGCGCTCGGATGAGCGAAAATCCGGCAGGTTAAAACTGTCATCTGCCGATATTACGCCGACAAGCGTGACATTGGGGTTGTCCAGCCCTTTTGCAATCATCTGGGTGCCGACCAAAATATCAATCTCTCCCGCGGCAAACTGTTCCAAAAGCCGCACGTGCTCGCCTTTGCGTGTCAAAATATCGCTGTCAATGCGTGCAACCGTGTGCTGCGGGTAAAGCTCTTTTACCAGCTGTTCAATTTTTTGTGTGCCGGAACCGCTGATTTTAAGCGCGTCTGAGCCGCACTCCGGGCAGGTTTCAGGGAAGGATTCAATGTAGCTGCAATAGTGGCATTTCAAATGTTGGTCGCTATTGTGCCAGATTAACGGGATGGCGCAGTTCGGGCAGCCGCAGACATTTCCGCACGCCTGACATTGCGTGAATGTCGCAAACCCGCGCCGGTTGATAAGCAAAATCACCTGCTGTTTTTGTGTGAGCGTTTCGTTGATGGCTGTTTGCAGCGGTTTTGAAATAATATTTTTGTAAGCCCCGCGCCCGTGCTCTTGCATATTTATCACCGAAACCCGCGGTAAACTCGCGTTGTTGTAGCGATTTTTCAGCTCAAACAGATTACCTTCGTTTTCGGCGCGGTAATACACCGAAATATCAGGTGTTGCAGAACCCAAAATCAGCGGGCAGTTGTGGAATTCGGCGAGTTTTTGCGCAACAATTTTCGCGTCGTAGCGCGGCGCGGGGTGGGTTTGTTTGTAGGCACTCTCGTGTTCTTCATCAATTATAATCAGCCCGATATTATCAAGCGGCGCAAACACGGCCGAGCGCGCGCCGGCAAGGATTTTAATCTCGTGTTTTCGCAGCTTTTGCCAAACATCGTAGCGCTCGCCGTCCGATATACTGCTGTGCCAGATTGCAACATCGCTCGTCCCGAACTTTTTTGCCAACCTTTGAGTAAGCTGCGAGGCCAGTGCGATTTCCGGCGCGAGGAACAGGACGGTTTTGCCCGCCTTAATTGTGTCGTTAATTAGTTTAAAATAAACCTCGGTCTTGCCGGAGGCGGTTATTCCGTGCAAAAGCATAGTGCCGGTTTTGCCGCAGATTGCTTCGTAGGCCTTTTGCTGTTCGGGTGAAAGTTCGGCCAGCGGCTCGGTTTGGGTGATATTAAGCACATCAAGCGGGTTGCGGTAAATATCTTCGCTCGTGAGTTTGACGCACCCGAGCGATTCAAGTTTTTTAATCGTTGCGCGCGTGGTTTTGGCTGCTTTTTCAAATTCCGTTAACTGCGTTTTGCCTGTTTTTTCAAGGGCTTCCAGCACTTCGCGCTGGCGTTTGGTTGCACCGTCAAAAGTTACAAACTCAATTACCTGTTCGGTTTTGGCGGCTTTTTCAATTAATTTCAACGGTATTGCCGCGTTCAAAACGGTCACCAAATCGCAGCAGTAGTAATTTGCGACCCACTCAAGCAGCTTCAAATATTCCAGCGAAAAAAGCGGCGTTTCGTCCAAAATCCGGTTGATTTTTTTCACCTTAAAATCGCCCGGCAGATAGTCTGAGAACCCGACGCAAAACGCGTTCACCAACCCTTGATGTCCGAACGGCACCAAAATCGGCTGGCCAATCTGCAGCTTGCCTTGCATCTCGTCCGGCACAAGATAGCTGAACGTTTTGACGCCCAGACCTTTGATGTTTACAAGCGCGAGCGCGTACTTCACTCTTCCATGAACTCTTTTTTTGCTTCCGCGATAGCTTCTTCCAGAATATCAAGCTGCTCGGGTGCGAATGTTACGCCTTTTTTTGTCGGAAGCCACGTTGCACCGTCGTCTGTTGTGTAGAATATACGCAGGTTAAAATAGCTTTTGCCCTTGTATTCACTGATTGCGATTTGCAGCTGTTCCGTGTCGGTTCTTTGGATTGCCGCGAGTAATTTTCCCTCTGCCATGATTTTTCCTCCTTATTTATGTTATCATTGTATCATAAAAAAGGAGATAGGACATGATTAAAGTTGCAGTGTGCGGCGCGTTAGGAAAAATGGGCAAAGAGGTTGTTGAGGCGGTTTTGGCGGACAACCAGACAGAGTTGGCGGCAAAAATTGACTTGAACGGCGGCGATTTTACATCCATTGAAGCGGCTGCGGCGGCGAAAAAAATTGACGTTTTGGTTGATTTTACACAGCCTTCATCAATCCTTGAAAACGCAAAATACTGTTTGAATAACGGGATAAAAATTGTCATCGGCACAACGGGACTTTCTGATGCGCAGGTGCAAGAGTTGGAAAAACTTTCCGCCGACAAGAATGTGGGCTGTTTTATCGCGCCGAATTTCACGACAGGTGCGGTTTTAATGATGATGTTTGCAAAGCAGGCGGCAAAATATTTTGATAACGCGGAGATTATTGAGCTTCACCACAACCAGAAAAAAGATGCACCGTCAGGTACCGCGATTAAGACTGCGCAGATGATGGCGGAGGCAAATAAAAATCTGGCGGCCGGAAACTGCGAAGAAGTTGAAACAATCGCCGGCGCACGCGGCGGCAAAAGCTATTCGGATATCAGAATCCATTCTGTGCGCATGCCGGGCTACATCGCATCCCAAGAGCTGCTGTTTGGCGCATCGGGCCAAATCATGTCAATCCGGCACGATTCAATGGACAGAAAATGCTATATGCCCGGCGTCTTGATGGCGGTAAAACACGTGTTTGAAAAAAACGATTTTGTTTACGGTTTGGAAAAAATTATGACGTAACAAAAATTCATAAATCATAAAGTTTTGGCCCAAAATGCCGTATTACATCTTAGTATGGTAGAAAGTATTCCAAACAAACCTTTGATAACAGGACATCTGCAGACTGTTTTCAGTGCGGCCGGAACTACTATCGGCAATATTGAGTTGTTTGATAAACAACCGGAAGCGGATAAGGGTCTTGCGGTTGAGCGCACGGCACCCGAGCCAAAGCCGGCAAATTCGCAGGTTAAAAACGATTATTACACCGGCGCGCAGTATAATATAAAAACCACAGGCGATATTATAAAAGGGACAAATCTCGATACAGGCCGCGAATTCGAGCTTGATTTGAAATGTTTAGTTCCTCATATAATAAAGCCCCCGTTTGCTAATAAAAGAGACGAACTGGCAGCTATTGTAAAAGAACTTCCCGGCGAAGTGCTGCAAGATTTATCCGTTGAGGCAACTTATATATCGCACATTAATCTGGCCAATGAAGGAAGAAGTATAGCGGGCGTTTACGACCCGTTTCCGGACGCGTTTAGCACCAATTCAACCTCCGAAACTCTTGTTCATGAACTTGGACACGCGCTCGAACAAAGTCGATGATGGCAAAAGAAGGTTCGTCAGCTCTAATAATCAAGAATTTTTGGAAACATTCAGAAAAGAACTTGAACTTGCCAAACCCGCTATAAAAAAAGATATTAAAAATGGTGGTCGTTTAGATATATATTGTTTAAAAACCGAGAATGAAATGTTTGCGGACTGTTATACGCTCTTAATGCTCGGTAAATGCCCATCAAAAGATACTATTTTGGAATATTTTCCCGAAACGCTGGAGCAGGCCAAAAAACAAATCGAATACGTGAGAAGTGCAGACGACAATTTACGACATCAGGTTGCACCGCCCAAAGTTATGCCTGCCGGGGATATGTATAAAATCCAGGGGATAGATGAAATAATGGATGAAATAGCAATCAAACCCGAAATTAAATTCAATAAAACTATTGAGTCCGAATTTATGTAGCTAACTCAACCGCAGAACCTCGTAAATATCCATTTTATCGGCTTTACCGCGGATTGTGACCTCGCTTATTTTGATGACATCTGCGATATCTGTGACGTATGAATAAGTTGAGCTGCTTATCAAAAACCGCGTCTTGTAAACCTTGTTGTAGCTTTCCAGCCGGCTTGCAAGGTTGACGGTGTCGCCTATAACCGTGTATTCCAGCCGGTTTTCAGAGCCAACATTGCCGACAAAAACCTCGCCGGTGCTGATGCCGACACCGATTTCAATTTTCGGTTTACCCTCATTCAGCCATTTTTGCTGGAGCCTGTCCACGCATTCAAGCATCTCTTTTGCGCATTTTACGGCGTTTACAGGATGGTTGATGTCCTGCACGGGTTCGCCAAATATCGCCATAATCGCGTCCCCGATAAATTTGTTGATGACCCCGTTGTATTTTGTAATGATTGGCTCCATCTCGGAAAAATATTCGTTCAAAATCGTTGAAACTTCTATCGCGCTCAGCTGCTCACTCATTGACGTAAACCCCCTGATATCAGAGAAAAGTACCGTTACGTGCGCACGTTTGCCGCCCAGTTTTATGTCGTCAATATTGCGCACAACGTTTTGCATAATATCGTGCGAAAGATATTTGCCCATCGCGCTTTTGATTTTCTCTTTGTTTTTGCCTTCGGTGATGAACCGGTAGGAATACGCAAAAATCATCGTGAGCATCATCATCAAAAGCGGCGTCAAAACCGGTACCGAAAAATTGTTTTGAAAACACAGCGCCGCAACAAGATAATAAAATACCCCGTACGCAATCAAAACCGAAAACGAGTGCAGAAAAGTTCTTGTGCTGATAATTTTAAACGTTGAAACCGCAAGAAAAATGAACAGCAAAATATCAAACCACAGCGGCGTTTGGTCCATAAAGTCGTCGTTCATCAGGTTATCCAAAAAAGTCGCCTGAATATCAACCCCCGGGTGAGCGTCTTGTATCGGGGTCGCCATGGAGTCCTCCGTGCCGGCCGCGTGTATCCCTATCACAACAGCTTTACCGGCAAATTCGGACAGCGCAATCGCGGGCTGCCGGCCGGATTTTATCGCGTTAAACGAATCAATAATATCTATTGCGGAATATTTTTTGTGTGCGTAAAACGGCTCATCGTCACGAAGTTTGTAGTAGCCGATGAAGTTTTGGATACCTTTGGATGTGTTCAGCGTCGGGATTGCCAGCCCTGTTGCGGGGACGACGGTTCTGTTGTCATAAACTTCCACCTCGTTTGTGTTGTGCATCAGCAAATACATCCGCATCGCAAACGACGGGTAGGCGTGGCTGCCCACAAACACAATCTGGTCGGCAAGCCAAAGGTGATTGTTTTTTGTGATGGCAACATTTACGGAACCGGTGTTTTTTATTGCGTTCAGATATCCGTTCGGAAAAGTCAGCACCGAGCTGTATTCGGCAGGGAAACTTTTTTTGCGTTTGTCGGTTATATTAATCGCAAATCTGCGCGCAAAATTTTCTTCATAAACGCCCGTGCTGTCGTAGCCCGGCGAAAACGCGGCGACAAGGTTCGGCATAGAATTTATCGTATTAAAAAATCTCGTATCGGACGCGGGGTTGTCTGTGTCAAGATTTCGCACCAGCGCGTCAAACCCTACCACGCGCGCGCCGGCCATGTTCAGGTATTCAAAAATCTGCCCGTACATCTGACGCTTCCACGGGAATTTGACCCGCCCGACGGATTTGTCGTCCACAACGATTACAACAACCTCGCTTGAGGCAGGTTTTACCGCCGTAAATTTTCGCAGCATCCAGTCGTAAGCGTTTTGCTCAAAGACATTCAAAGACAGCGTCACAACAAACCACGACAACAATGTGAACGCCAAAACAGAATACAAGAAAAATATTTTTGACTTAAAAAACCGCTTTATGTTCATGGTACAATAGTACCATGAGTGAGCGCAAAAAAAAATATATTTTTTTTTACGCGAGCGAAGGTACTAAAATCCGAAGGATTATAATAGCATGAAAGAAAATTTAACCAAACTGCTGTCAGAGCAAAAAATATTTCCGGTTTTGCGCAGCAGTGACGCGAAAAAAACCATTGATACCGCAAAAGCAATTGTTGATGGCGGTTTGGGTATTATAGAAGTAAATATTGAGGACGTGCGGATTTTTAAGGCGATTGAAGAAATCAGCAAGTTTGCGACCGTGTGCGCGGGCAATATTATCACATCAATTCAGGCGCAGGCTGCGGTTGACTCGGGTGCGCAGATTATCTCATCACCTATTTTTCAGATGAATATGGTCAAGCTCTCAAAAGATTTTAAAATCCCGCTGATTTCGGGCGCGTCAACTGCGAACGAGGCATACAGCGCGTGGAAAGCACGTGTCCAGTTGACAAAAATTTATCCCGTCACGGCGATGGGCGGTACGATGTACCTGAAAGACCTTTTGCGCCCGATGCCGTTTTTGAATGTGCTGCCGTTCGGCAACGTCAAACTCGCTCAGGTTCAAGAATACCTTGATGCAGGCGCGGTTGCGGTCGGTGTGGGACGCGACTTGTACGAAAACCGCTCTTATGCCCAAATCACAGATGTTATACGCCAAACAATCAAAGGACTTCAATGAAAGTCGCGATTTCGGGTTATTACGGCTGCGGTAATTTCGGGGACGAGGCTATTTTGTCCGTGCTGCTTGACAAATTGCCTGATGCGGTTGTTATTAAGCCGAAAACCTTTGATTTCAAAGCGATTGCAAACTGCGATGTGCTAATAAGCGGCGGTGGCAGCCTTTTGCAGGATGTGACAAGTTTCAAAAGTCTGCTTTATTACAGTTTTATAATTTTTATCGCGCTTTTGCTGCACAAAAAAGTCGTAATTTTTGCACAGGGTATAGGGCCGTTGAACTCGCCTTTGTCGCGATTTATTGTGCGGAATTTGTTAAAACACTGCGACCTGGTCACCGTTCGCGATGAAAAAAGCCGGCAGCTGCTGGCGGATTGGAAAATTGACAGCCGGCTGGTTTGCGATCCGGTTTATTCGTTTAATATTGAGCCGCAGGAAAAAAACGGCACGGTCGGGGTTCAATTAAGAAGCTTTGACGGAGTGGATGACAAGTTTTTGCACCGGCTGGCGGGCGCGATTTTGAGGAATTTTCCCGATGAAAGGATTGAAATTTTCTCGCTGCAAGACAGCCGTGATCTGGAGGTGTGCCGGAAGCTTGCGCTGCTGCTGCCAAGTTCGCATGTCGTTGCCGCCATGGATATAAAAGAAACCATCCGACGGATTTCGCAGCTTGAATATATGGTTGCGATGAGGTTCCATGCTGTGCTTGCCGCGATAAAATCAGGTGTAAAAACGCTCGCGATAGATTACGATATAAAGGTGCGAAATATTGCGCAAGCCTATGACCTGCCGGTTATTTCGCTTGACGGTAAGGGGTTTGACGGGCAGTTTGCAAAGTTAAAAACACAGCCGCCCAAACAGGTATGTGAAGTTTTTGACTGGGACGTATTTAAAGGTATAATAGAAACATGATTGTAGTTGGTTCTGACCATGCCGGATTCCGGTACAAGGAAATGATTAAAAAACATTTAGGCGATGTGATTGACGCGGGTACTTTTAGCGAGGAGAGCTGCGATTATCCGGCTGTCGCGCGCGAGGTTGCGCAAAAAATCGTCTCCGGTAAGGCGCAGCGCGGGATTTTGGTTTGCGGGACAGGTCAGGGCATGGCGATGGCTGCGAACAAAGTTAAGGGTATAAGAGCTGCAGTGTGCGGTGATACATTCTCCGCAAAAGCAAGCCGCGCACACAACAATGCCAATATTCTTTGTCTTGGCGCGCGGGTCGTCGGTGAAGGGCTGGCGCTGGAGATAGTTGACGCGTGGCTCAAAGCCGAATTTGAAGCCGGCAGGCACACGCGCAGAGTGGAGATGATAGATGACTAAGGAATTTGCGAGCGTCATCGCGCGCACGCTTGACGACAAACAGGCAAAAGACATAATGATACTTAACATAAGCTCTGTTTCATCGCTGGCGGATTATTTTGTGATAGCATCGGCCGAGTCTGCCGTGCAGGTGAAAGCCCTGATGAACAACACCCGCGAGCGCATCAAAGAACTGTACAACCGGCTGCCCGTGCGGATGGAAAATGATTTGAAAAACCGGTGGAACCTGTTGGATTACGGTGAAATTGTGGTGCATATAATGCACAAAGAAGACCGCGAGGCATACGCGCTTGAAAAATTCTGGAACAATGCGTTTTCTATCCCCGAGTCCGAATGGAAAAAACTCTCACAAGAATTTGCGCAATATACGTAGATTTCTATCGCTTAAACGCCTGTACCCAGCGGGCTTCAGCGGGCAGGTAATCATCAATGGTTCTGATTTTTAATTTGTCGTCAACCATTGTTACAACCAGAGCATCCGGGTCATCTGAAACCGAAAGCAGGCGCCCGAGCGTTTGCAGGCTCACAATGCTCTCGTCCAAAATTCCGCCTTTTGTGTTCACGGAGCTTTCGCCGTAATACGCAATGGCACCAATTTTTGCATTGGGCTTTTCCTCAATAACTTTTGAAATAGCCAGTTCTGCCGGCTCCATAAACCATCTTGTGGACCAGTTGAGCCTTCTTCCGGTTGTGACATCACCGTCGTTGTCCAGCACGGCAGCGCTTGACTGCATAAATTTTGGCGCGAAGGTTCTGTTATTTTCGTAATCATCTTTTGCCGCCTTGAATAATATTTTCAGGTCGGCGGCGGACATATTTCTTTCCTGCATCGTTTTTAGCGCTTTGTCTGACGCTTGCACCCGCCAGTTATAAAGTGATGTCAGGTTGGCGCGCTCATTGCGCAGCGGCAGATAATCTTTCAGGGTTTTTACAACCAGTTTCAGATTACCGTTTTCCTCTTTTGACAGGCTGGCAATTTTTGTATTATCGCTGAAAAGTCTTGTTGTATTAAACCAGCTCAAACACTCGGCGCAAGGAATCGTATTTTTGTCGGTACCGGGCTCTTTAAAACTGCTCATCGTAATGTAATCCACTTTGAATTCGGATATTTGTGATTTTGGTGCGGACAGATTTATTGCGTTGAGGAATTTATTATACGCATTCAAAATAGCCGAGCGCTCCCCGCAAACCGATGAAACCTCATCTCTTGTGTTGTTAAAATTTGTACCTAAATCCCATTGACCGGTTGAAAGCCTGATACTTGAGGCGTAACCGGAGCCGCTTATGTTGCCGTTCAAAACATTTTTCTTCGCATGTTCGTGGGCTTCAAGGATTTTTTCAACCAGCATCCGCTTTTCGGTTTCGTCTATATTCCCGGCGTTTGGTGTTGCGTCAACCTTGATTTTATTTATATTTATGTTGTATTTGCCGGCCAATCCGGCATTGCGGGTAAAACTCACCGTATCTTTGGACGGCATTGTTTGCGGCCTGTAATTTGCCGCTTTTGGGGTGTAATAAATCCTACTTACTTCGTTAATTCTCATAATTTTATCAAAACATGTGAAAAAATTTTTTGATGGTTTATTAATTTTTGTTTACACTTGACCAAAAGCGAATAAACATATATAATAGACGTGGAGAGTGCAAATGAGCGATAAACTGATTGACCAAACCATATTAAAGATGGCGCAAAACCCGCAGGATGCCGACAATTACCACAAGCTTGCGGAGTTATATGTTACAAAAGAGGATTATGACAAGACGATTTCTGTTTTGGAGAGTCTTATTACTGTCCATCCGGAAGATGTCAAAGGGCTTATCGGGCTTGGTACAATGTGGTTTTACCAGAAGGATTACCGCCGCTCGCTTTCATATTACAACAAAGCGCTTGAAATCAACCCGAAAAACTACCTGATTTATTACAATATCGGTAATGTTTTTGCGGAATGGAAGAATTTTGACAAGGCGTTGTTTTATTACAACCGCGCGGTTGATTTGAACTCGACCAACCCTGAAATCTATAACGCCATCGCACTTTTGTATCAAGATAAAGAAGAATATATTGAGTCGCGCGCCTACTATGAAAAGGCGCTCTCGCTTGACCCGGAAAACATCACGGCGCTTGTTGATATGGGCAACGTTTGTTTCAAGATTTTTGATTACGATACGGCACTTGACCTGTACAAACGGGTTTTTGTGTTGAACCCTGATAACAAAATCGTTGCGATTGCGATAGGGAACACGCTTACGCTGATGAAAAAACGCGAGCCGGCATATAATTATTTTGAAAAAGCGCTGACTATGGAAGGCGACAATTACAAGGCGTATATTTGCTACGCGATTGCGTTGTCCGAGTTTGGCGAGTACGATATGGCGGTCGGGATGTACGAAAAAGCAAAAAATGTTGCGCCTGACCAGATAAACGCGCAGGTGCTCTTGGCAAACCTTTACACAAACTTTAACCATATCGGCGAGGCGGTTCAGCTGTATAAAGAAACTCTGCGGATTGATCCGAACAACGCGGAAACCTACATGCTGCTGGGTAACGCGCATTATTTGAACAAAGAGATTGAAGATGCGATTGCCGCATACCGCGCATCAATCACGCTTGAACCGGAAAACGATGAGTATAAACTGGTTTATTTGCAGATATTAGATGAGTATATAGAAATGAAGCACGGGAGCAAATAATTTGGCTGCCGCGTGTGTTTTGAGGGATTAAATGGCTAAACAAATTTATATGATAGAGCGAATAGTATCGGCGTTGAGCTACCTGACGATGGGGCTTGTCGGCTTTGTGTGGCTGCTTTTGGGATTGTTTACCGGCGCGAGCTTGACAAAATTCACGCAATACCACATCTTCCAATCAATATTTATTTCGGTTTCGTTTGTGCTTTTGTCAATGTTGTTCGGGTTTGTGGTGGATTTTTTAACCATAATCCCGGTTATAAACAAAATCGTTGCGGCGATAATGTTCTTGCTGAATATGCCGGTATTTCTTAATTTCTCGCTAATCCAATTGTGTGTTTATTTGTTGATGTTTTATCTTGCGCTGACGTCGTTCTCCGGTAAGTACAGTTATGTACCGTGGGTTTCGGACATTATTGAACAGAATATTTCAAGATAGTATCAACCAGCTGTTTTTCTATTTGGACGCCGAAAATTTTGTTGATTTCTTTGATGAAAAAGCACGGGCTTGTGACGTTGATTTCAATAATTTTCCCGTCAATCACATCGAGCCCTGCAACCGGCAGCCCCATTTCGTCAAGCTTTTTTGCAACATGTGCGAAGTCGGATTTTTCCTGCGGGCTTAAATCTGCGCGCACAATATTTTTTTCGCAATGGTTGTTGAACTTAAAATCGTTGTTGTCAGGCAGTTTTTGCACCGCATAATCCAAAACATCTCCGGCTAAAAGCAGCACGCGTTTGTCGCCGTCTTGCGGGATAAATTTTTGGACCGTCACGAGGGTGCTCTGGTTATTTGTGACAGAATTAATTATCGCGCGGGTATTTTTATCGCCCTTTTTCAGATACATAACACCCTTGCCAAAACACGCGTTCAAGGGTTTTAAAACGATTTCATCATGCTCGTCCAGAAATTCTACGATATCGTTTTGCGATGCGGTGGTTATGTTTGGGGGCATCAGGTGGGCAAAATGCAGCGCGTGAAGTTTCTCGTTAAAATCGCGGATGGCGCGCGGGTTGTTGATTACAGGCACATTGGCAAAATCAAAAACATAAGTCGCGTTGATATAATCTACATCAACCGGCGGGTCGGGCCGGAACATCACGAGCGAAAAATCGTTGAGGGGTAAATTAATGAGGGGCGCGCTCTTGTCGTACACGATGTTTTCGTCTTTGAGATAAGCGCGCCGGCAGGCTGCAACCGCCTGAGTGCCGCGCAATCCGAGGTTGTCAATTGTCGCGATGCAGACTTCTTGTCCGCGCTCCAGCAATTCTTTTATCAGCCAAAAATTTGTCACAAGGTCGTTGAATTCAAAATATTTCAGCTCAATTCTGTCAATAATAAATAAAATCATACACACATGGTTTCACAAACTGTGTTAAAATACAATCATGCAATACGATAATTTGATGCGAAAATGTATTGAGCTTGCGCGCAAAGGCGAGGGTCAAACGAGCCCTAACCCGCTTGTGGGGTGCATTGTGCTGGATGCCGGGGGCACAGAGATTGCGAGCGGCTATCACGAAAAATACGGCGAAAATCACGCCGAACGCAACGCACTGCTTTCTTGCACAGGTGACCCACACACGCTTGTCGTCAACCTTGAACCTTGTTCGCATCAGGGCAAAACTCCGCCGTGTACAGATTTGATTATTGAAAAAGGTGTAAAACGCGTGGTGTTCGGCTCGCCCGATGCGAAAGTCGGCGGCGCGCAGAAACTGCGTGATGCGGGGATTGAAGTTATCGGGCCGGTTTTGGAAAACGAGTGCCGCAGGCTCAACGAAGTGTTTTTTAAGAACGGACTTTTTGTTGCGATAAAAACCGCTGCGACGCTTGACGGAAAAATCGCAACATCAAACGGTTCTTCCAAATGGATAACAGGTGAAGCTGCGC
>QMCD01000176.1_pt1 | contig 46173 bp, 42 predicted proteins | sample 1821841 | NCBI WGS metagenome assembly QMCD01 (sample SAMN01991225, study PRJNA193472) | Termite gut metagenome, whole genome shotgun sequencing project. | isolation source: worker | host: Macrotermes natalensis
ACAAGTAAAAGGCCCGGTACTATACAAAGGAACCGGGCTTTGTCTTATAATGTCTTTTCTGACGGAAGCAAGAAAGATGCACTAAGCCGAATGCTTACACCGCATATATCCCGTTCGTACACCACATATATGCCGTTCGCGAACCGCATATATGCGGTGTAAATACGGGATATATGCGGTACAGCTACTATGAGACTCTTTTGAAAGCGGTGGCAGATGTGTGGCAGATAAAGTATCTGCAACGCATCTGCAACGGGTATCTGCAACGCTTCAATTTGTTCATTATCAGATAGATACGAGCAAAAAGGTGGCAGATGGCAGATAAAAATCGATTTTCAACTTTATGGAGGTGTTGGCTGAACTCAATTTTTAAATAAAGAATCAAGTAGCAATCATTCATTATTTCTGTGCGTTGATATGCTTCTGTAGATCCGTCGAATTGATTACCTTCGGCTTTGTCCGGTAGTGATTGGTCAATTACTTAGTAGTAGTTGGTCAATTACTTAGTAGTAGTTAGTCAATTACTTAGTAGTAGTTGGTCAATTACTTAGTAGTAGTTCATACACTACTACTAAGTAAATTCAAATAGTATTTAGCCTGAATTATTCATAGTGTAAGTGCTTTGTAATAATTATTCTATACTATGAATGAGAATTTAGCGAAGAATGGGTACGCGGACGACACGGATTAAACGGACGAACGCGGATTTTTTCTTAAATAATAATTTAGCGGTACGCGGATTAACAAGAGTATCTCTGTCAGCGAAGCTAATAGAGATACTGCTTGATTATCAACAATATAAATCACATACGAAACTTGAGTTAATATCTATTTGTTTTTGTATTTCCTGTAACTCCTAAAGTTAGAACGAATACCCGAATCCAATATTCACATAGATAGGATACATGGCAAATGTCACTGTGTCGAAATCTTTTTTGAAGATATCATTCAGTCCCCAAGTCAAGTCGGCATAGACGTGTAAGTGTTTGAAGGCGCGCCATTCTCCGCCAAACTGTAAGCCCCACTGAAACTTGCGGAGGTTGTCGGAGAAATCATACGTAGCAATACTATTACCGGTAAAGTCTACGCGCGAACCTGTCTGGTCGGGGGTGCGGAGATGTCCTTCATAGACATGGCCGGAGAAATCTCCTTCAAGCAAATAAGAGAAATAAGGGCCTGCTACCAGTTTCCAGCGTTTGCTGATTTTGTAGTTGGCAAGTACGGGCATGGTGAGGTAGGAGTTCTTCACTTTGGTCTTTACGCCTCCGGTCCAGAGACCTTTCAATTCTCCGCCGTTGGTATTGATAATCTTCATGCCGTAGTTCTTAACGGTAGCTTCTGTTGTCATATTCTTGCTTTCCAGGCGTAAGCCTAAAGTCAATCCCCAGATTTTCTGTTCGTCCAGCCATTTGGTGGCATTGCCTTCAATTGAGATTGCCATACTGGGAATGTAGCTGTCTATCTTGCGTATTTCCTCGGGCAGGGGCAGGGGGGCAGTGCCGCCAATGCTGAAACCGGCTTTCAGTGAATACTCCCAACCGCGGAGGTAAGACCGGGTGAGACTTTGGTTTCTGTATTCCTGCGCTTTTACCGGCGTAACGCTTGCTACGGCTAACAGTAACGTAATAAGTATGATAGTATATTTCTTCATGACCATTTCCTTTTATTAATCCTCTTCGCAAATCAGTTCTACTTCATCTATATATAAAGTACTTCCTACTGCGCCTTTGAACCGGCCGCCGTCTATACTCGAAGAGAATACGATGCCGAGTTTATACTTTCCGTTCCGGAGTTTCTGTTCATCGAGCGTTTTTCCGTTCTGCGATTCAAACGATAGTCTGAATTCAGTCCAGGTGTCGGTTTCCACTGCGTCTTCCTCGTTGATTTGTGCCAGATATACTAATTTATCGGAAGTCTTTGCATTGGTTCCGTCCAGCATAAACGAATTTTCGGCAGCTTCGTACATGATGGCATAGATATCAAACCGGTCTTTAGGACCGCTTTGGGTAATTCCGTTCTCTGTATAAACAGCCCCGGCTTTATACTTAAAATATCCTCTCAGGCTTACGGGACGTTTATAGAACTGGAAACCAAAAGTAGTGGCCTGGAGTGCACCGCTTGCTCCCGACAGGGCTTTCGTAACATCGAAGTTGCCGATGAATAAGTTTCCGGCAGCAATGTACATCTTTACCATTGCTCCGAAATTGCCGGTATTCTTGGTTTCCAGTTTGACACATTTGCCTTCATGTCCTCCGTCTACCTGCACGGTAGGATAGTCTGTGGCTCCATTTGCCATAAAGGTCAGTTTATATCCGGGGTTTCCGCTGGACCATTGCAGATATTGCCAGTTGATGTTTGAGGGATTTAGTTCTTCGTATATAATGTGGAAAGGTTCTTCGGTAGTCACCAGATTCTCGAAGTGATAAGAAGTCGGCAAGCCGGGAGCTTTGAGGTTCACTTTGTAGACAGGTGCGAATTTACCGTCTTCCGAAGTAACCGTGAATGCGCGTGAGTGGTCTCCGTCACTGAAATTATAGACACTTCCGGCATCTCCTGCTTTAGTTTCGTTTGCTCTAATGGCAGCTCCTTCGGGTAAACTGAATATCAATTCTATTTTTGCGAGGTCTGCACCGTTGTTTACATATACATCAACTACTTTGTCATTGGTATTAATGTTAACCAATTGCACATCGGTACCTGTACAGCCATCAATAGCCGCTTCCGAATTGAGTGCTTCATCTTGTATGCAGGCAGATATAGCAAAAGCCAAAAAGAAGCAAGAGATCAGCGCTTTAATCTTCATTTAATTCAGTTTTTGATTATCAATATAGAGTCAATATTTTCTCTCAATGGTTATTGTTTATACAAACAGGTTTTTAAAGACTCAAGCGCAAAGTTAAGTTTCTTTTTTAGAAATAGAATACTTTGCATATACATTAATAACATATTTTTTTAAATTTGTACCCATCAAGAAGCTGTTTTGAATTTATTCAGTTTTCTTTTAGTAATGATTGAAAAAATAAGTTGGGACAGTTTTGATGAAAGAAAGGGATCGCATCTCATCAGTGCCGTCATAATGTGTACCAAGTTATTTTTTAATCATTACTTAAGAGTTATTTTTGAGGATGTTTTTCTGTTTTTAAGAGGAGCATAGCGGGCTATGTGACGACTATACTTTAATGAAATAATAAAAAGAGGTTTTGAGTGAAACTAATAAAAAGAGGAAAACAGACCGGGAATAAGCTCAAAACAAACTAACCTGCATTATTCATACTTAGGAGTTTATAAGCAGGAGTAACTCGCTTCTCCTCCTCCCGGGAGGAGGAGTACCCGCAGGGGGAGGTGGTAGGTGAAATAATACCTATTAATCATAATTCTAAGGAATTCTTTCTGTCTACCACCTCCCCCCTTGCGGGGTACTCCTCCTCCCAGGAGGAGGAGAAGCAAGTTACTCCTACTTATAAACTCCTGAAGCATGAATTATTCAGGCTGAATAAAAACCTTTTGAGCAAAATTTAAACAGGCTCTAAAATTAGTGGAACAATGATAAATGAATCGGAAAGAAAGCAAATCATAGACTTGGTACACCGGGAAGTAGTGCCTGCCATTGGGTGTACAGAGCCTATAGCAGTGGCATTGTGCGTGGCAAAAGCCACAGAAACACTGGGAATGAAACCGGAAAAGATTAATGTGCTGCTGAGTGCCAATATCCTAAAAAATGCAATGGGAGTAGGTATTCCCGGGACGGGTATGATAGGCTTGCCCATTGCGGTTGCGCTGGGTGCGTTGGCAGGTAAGTCGGAATATCAACTGGAAGTGTTGAAAAACAGCACCCCCGATGCAGTAGAGGAAGGCAAACGTTTCATTGAAGAGAAACGCATCCGCATTTCCCTCAAGGAAGATACGGCGGAAAAGTTGTACATTGAAGTCTGTTGTGAAGCCGGCGGCAACCGTGCAACGGCAGTGATTGCCGGCGGACACACCACCTTTATATATCTGGCACATAACGGGGACATCCTGTTGCAAGAACACTGTGTGACCGGAGATGATGAAGAAACCGGTTCTCTGGAATTAAGTCTGCGCAAGGTGTATGATTTTGCTTTGAATGCTCCGCTGGATGAAATCAGCTTTATCCTCGAAACTGCCCGTTTAAATAAGGCGGCTGCCGAACGGTCGTTCGAAGGTGATTATGGTCATGGCCTGGGTAAGATACTGCGTGGCGCTTATGAACATAAGATGATGGGGGACAGTCTTTTCTCGCATATCCTTTCTTATACGTCGGGCGCTTGTGATGCCCGTATGGCAGGAGCCATGATTCCGGTAATGAGTAATTCCGGCAGTGGCAATCAAGGCATATCCGCTACCTTGCCTATATTGGTTTACGCCGAAGAAAACGGCAAATCGGAAGAAGAACTGATTCGCGCTTTGATGATGAGCCATCTGACGGTTATCTATATCAAGCAAAGTCTGGGGCGTCTTTCTGCTTTATGCGGTTGTGTGGTTGCCGCTACAGGTTCCAGTTGCGGCATCACCTGGCTGATGGGAGGAGCTTACGAACAGGTAGCCTTTGCCGTTCAGAACATGATAGCTAACCTTACCGGAATGATTTGCGATGGCGCCAAACCCAGTTGTGCCCTGAAAGTGACTACCGGCGTGTCCACCGCAGTTCTTTCCGCCATCATGGCTATGGAAAACCGCTGTGTAACTTCCGTAGAAGGAATTATCGACAAAGACGTAGACCAAAGTATCCGTAACCTGACTAAGATAGGTTCGACAGGAATGAATGAGACGGATAAACTGGTGCTGGAGATAATGACGGGTAAGAGTTGAAAATTGAAAGTGGAAAGTGGAAAATTGAAAGTGGAAAGTGGAAAGTGGAAAATTGCTATGCAGCGTGAGGCCACTAATTTTCCACTTTCCACTTTCCACTTTTAATTTTCCACTTTCAATTTTCAACTTTCAATTTCTAATGGCAGCATCCGCCCTGGCAATTCTGATTATGGCTATCGCATCCGTCGCCGCAATCATCGCAACCGCAACCGCATCCGCCGCCACTCATCATTTGGGCGATTTCGGTTAATTCTTCATTGGTTGCCGGACGGCTTTCCAGAATTTCGCCGACAAAGTTCAGAGCGCAGCCTGCCAACGGGTGGTTCATATCCATTACGACTACTTCTTCTTTTATCTCATGCACGGTTCCGTTAATGCGTTGTCCTTCAGAAGTCATCAGAGGAACCACATTACCTTCGACAATACGTTCGCTATCAAATTTGCCCTCGATTTCAAATATTTGTTTAGGAAGCTCAATAATGTGCGCTTCGTCAATTTCTCCATAAGCGTCTTCGCAGTCGATGATAAAGTCGAACTTATCTCCTGCCTTCAGATTTTTCACCTGGTCCTCGAATGCTTCCAAAGTCAGGCCCAAGCCGGAAATAAACTGGAAAGGGTTCTCTGCGGTGGCTTCTTCGGTGAAATCCTTTTCATCATTTTCTATAGCGTATAATTTATAGGCTATGCTAATGTACTTGTTTTCAATTGTTTCCATATTTTGTTTTTAATATTGGTTCTCTTGTTTTTTTTGGAAGCGACAAAGGTATGAAATAAATCCGAAACCATATCAACTCCGTACCAAAACCGTGTCAAAGCATTACCAACTCCGTACCCGCTCCGTATAAAGGTACCTCTATATGGAGCAGGTACGGCCTTGGTACGGAGTTGATACGGAGCAAGGGGGGCGTTTGGTGAAATAACATAGCGCAGCATTTAAAAATCCGCGTCATCCGCGTTATCTGCGTCTAAAGAATTGCTTGCATTGCGCAGCAACCGGATTGAGATTCCGTTTCGCTATACTATCATTCGTAGTATGAACTAATTATGAACAGCTGCTTAAGTGATAAAAAAGGACTTTAAACAGGCATTTTCTTACGATTAATCATATTTTTATCATTTTTTTCTTCAAATTGTTTGCAGTTTATAAAAAAGCCTTTACCTTTGCGGCATAAATAACAAGAACAGTAAAGTCAATTAAGTTATGAACCTACATACATCTATTAACCTGGCAGTCCTGCATATTATTCGCGTCGTGGTGGTGGCATCAAGATCGTGAGAAAGGTTGTGTATGTATTCGTATAGTAAGATATAAGTTTTGGAGCCTTTCTCACAATATGTGAGGAAGGCTTTTTAATTAAAAGAAGATTTGGAAAATGAAACACCAGTTACGCAGTTCACTCAGTACCCAAGGTCGTCGCATGGCAGGAGCCCGTGCGTTATGGATGGCAAACGGCATGAAAAAAGAGCAATTTGGGAAACCCATTATTGCAATAGTAAACTCGTTTACGCAATTTGTTCCCGGTCATGTGCACCTGCATGAAATCGGCCAGTTGGTAAAGAAGGAAATTGAGAAACTGGGATGCTTTGCAGCCGAGTTCAACACAATCGCCATTGACGATGGCATTGCTATGGGACACGACGGAATGCTCTATTCACTGCCTTCGCGTGACATCATTGCCGACAGCGTAGAATATATGGTGAATGCGCATAAGGCGGACGCGATGGTCTGTATCAGTAATTGTGATAAAATTACTCCGGGTATGCTGATGGCTGCCATGCGTCTCAATATACCTGCGGTATTCGTTTCCGGCGGACCGATGGAAGCAGGCGAGTGGAATGGACAACACCTTGATTTGATTGACGCCATGATTAAATCGGCAGATGAGAGCGTAAGCGACGCTGATGTGGCAAGTATTGAACAACATGCCTGTCCCTCCTGCGGTTGCTGTTCGGGTATGTTCACCGCTAATTCAATGAACTGTCTGAACGAAGCTATCGGTTTGGCATTACCGGGTAACGGCACGATTGTGGCCACTCATGCTAACCGTACGCAACTCTTCAAAGATGCCGCCAAACTGATTGTTGAGAATACATATAAATATTACGAAGATGGGGACGAAAGTGTGCTCCCCCGCAGCATTGCTACCCGTCAGGCTTTCCTGAATGCCATGACGCTGGATATTGCGATGGGAGGTTCAACCAATACGGTGCTTCATCTTTTAGCTGTGGCACACGAGGCGGAAGTTGATTTCAGTATGGATGACATTGATGCGTTATCACGTAAGACCCCTTGTCTGTGTAAGGTTGCTCCAAATACCCAGAAGTATCATATTCAAGATGTAAATCGTGCCGGAGGCATCATCGCTATTATGAGCGAGCTTGCCAAAGGCGGCTTAGTCGATACGAACGTGAAGCGCGTGGACGGTATGACATTGGCGGAAGTGACTGATAAGTACGACGTCACAAGCCCGAATGTATGTGAAGAAGCCCTCAAGAAATACAAAAGTGCGGCTGCCGGAAAGTTCAATCTGGTATTGGGTTCACAAGAGGTTTATTATAAGGAACCGGACGCTGACCGTGCCGGCGGATGCATACGTGATTTGGAACATGCTTATAGTAAGGATGGCGGTCTGGCAGTGTTGAAAGGTAATATAGCCCTGAACGGTTGTGTAGTAAAAACCGCCGGTGTGGACGAAAGTATCTGGAAGTTTGCAGGTACAGCCAAAGTGTTTGACTCGCAGGAAGCTGCCTGTGATGGTATTCTCGGCGGAAAGGTTGTCAGTGGTGATGTCGTCGTTATCACTCATGAAGGCCCGAAGGGAGGACCGGGTATGCAAGAGATGCTTTATCCTACTTCTTACATCAAGTCACGCCACTTGGGCAAGGAATGCGCATTGGTTACGGACGGACGTTTCAGTGGCGGCACATCGGGCTTGAGTATCGGACACGTTTCTCCCGAAGCGGCTGCCGGAGGTAATATCGGTAAAGTACAGGATGGTGATATCATTGAAATCAATATCCCTGAACGTTCCATCAACGTCAGGCTGACGGATGAAGAACTAACTGCCCGTCCTATGACACCCGTGACCCGTCAACGCGAAGTATCAAAGAGCTTGAAGGCATACGCAAGTATGGTAAGCTCGGCGGATAAGGGAGCTGTGAGATTAATAGATTAATTAATAAATATTTTAGGAAGCCGTGGCAAAAGTTTAAAATTACTATTTTTCATCCGCAGATGACACAGATAACACAGATTCTGTTTTAAATAAATCTGCGTAATCTGTGTCATCTGCGGATGAAAATATCTTTTTAATAGTCTACTTTACTTTGGGCATAGCCTCCTTAAGACATATAATAAACATGAAGAATATAATAACAGGCGCTGAAGCATTGATGCGTTCCCTGGAACATCAGGGAGTAAAGACTATTTTCGGATATCCCGGCGGTTCTATAATGCCGGTATTTGACGCCTTATATGATCATCGGGAGACATTGAACCATATTTTGGTTCGGCATGAACAGGGTGCTGCCCATGCGGCGCAAGGTTTTGCCCGCGTATCGGGCGAAGTTGGTGTTTGCCTGGTAACCAGCGGTCCCGGTGCAACGAACACTATAACAGGTATCGCTGACGCTATGATAGACAGCACACCTATGGTTGTTATAGCAGGACAGGTAGGCACGGGTTTTCTGGGTACGGATGCTTTTCAGGAAGTTGACTTGGTGGGCATTACGCAACCTATTACTAAATGGAGTTACCAGATTCGTAGCGCTGAAGATATATCGTGGGCCGTGGCTCGTGCTTTTTATATTGCCGAAAGCGGTCGTCCCGGTCCTGTAGTGTTGGACTTTGCCAAGAATGCCCAGGTGGAAAAGGTGGAATATGCTCCTGCGAAGTTGGATTATATTCGTAGCTATCTTCCTGTTCCCGAGATGGATGAAGACGCAGTGCGTCAGGCTGCCGAACTGATTAATAATGCCGAATGTCCGCTGGTTTTAGTAGGACAGGGGGTGGAACTGGGTAATGCGCAGCAGGAACTTCGCGCTTTCATTGAGAAAGCCGGGATGCCTGCCGGTTGTACTCTGTTGGGACTCTCGGCTTTGCCGACTGCGCATCCTTTAAATAAAGGTATGTTGGGTATGCATGGCAACCTCGGCCCGAATATCAATACAAATAAGTGTGACGTGCTTATTGGGGTGGGTATGCGTTTCGACGACCGTGTAACCGGCAAATTGGATACTTATGCCAAACAAGCGAAAATCATTCACTTTGACATTGATCCTGCTGAGATTAATAAGAATGTAAAAGTTGATATTGCCGTTTTGGGAGATTGTAAGGAAACGCTTGCCGCCGTTACGGCGCTTCTGAAGCCGGCTGTTCATCAGGATTGGCTGGATAGTTTTCTGACTTACGAGAAATTGGAGGAAGAAAAAGTGATCCGTCCGGAATTGCATCCGACAGGTAAATCACTGAGCATGGGCGAGGTTATCCGTGCGGTGAGTGAAGCTACAAATAATGAGGCTATATTAGTGACCGATGTTGGGCAGAACCAACTGATGTCGGCGCGCTATTTTAAATATAGCAAGGAGCGTAGCATTGTTACTACCGGTGGGCTGGGAACAATGGGTTTTGGACTACCGGCTGCTATTGGCGCTACTTTCGGTCGCCCCGACCGTACGGTATGTGTATTTATGGGTGACGGCGGTTTGCAAATGAACATTCAGGAGTTGGGAACCATTATGGAACAAAAGGCGCCCGTCAAGATGATTTTGCTGAATAATAATTTCTTGGGCAATGTACGTCAGTGGCAGGCAATGTTTTTCAACCGTCGCTATTCGTTCACTCCGATGCTGAACCCGGATTATATGAAGATAGCTTCCGCCTATGAAATACCTTCCCGTCGCGTTATGGCGCGTGAAGACTTGAAAGGAGCGATAGAGGAAATGATCTCGACAGATGGACCGTTCCTGCTGGAAGCATGTGTGATAGAAGAAGGTAATGTGTTGCCGATGACTCCTCCGGGAGGTTCGGTAAACCAGATGTTGCTGGAATGTTAAATGTTAAATCATAAATCAAAAAGTTATGAGTGATAAAACATTATATACGATAATTGTTCATTCGGAGAATTTTGCCGGTTTGCTGAATCAGGTAACGGCTGTGTTTACGCGTCGTCAAATCAATATCGAAAGCCTGAATGTGTCGGCGTCATCCATTAAAGGAGTACATAAGTACACCATTACCGCATGGACGGATAAGGATACCATAGAAAAGGTAACAAAGCAAATCAGTAAGAAAATTGATGTACTGCAAGCGAATTATTTCACGGATAGCGAGATTTATCAGCATGAGATAGCGCTTTATAAGATAATTACTCCTGTCCTGGAAGAGAAACCGGAAGTTTCGAAAGTAATTCGCAAACACAATGCGCGTATTGTGGAAGTGAATGCTGTCTTTGCCATTGTGGAAAAGAATGGTATAAGTGAGGAAATTACCAGTCTTTATGACGAATTGAGTATCCTTGACTGCGTGCTTCAATTTGTGCGTTCGGGGCGCGTGGCTATCACTACCAGTTGCTTTGAACGGGTGAATGAATATCTTGCCGGTCGTGAGGAAAAATATCGTCTGAAAAAAGAAAGGGAGCAGGACTATGAGTGAAAATAGTAAGATAGGAAAATATAAGTTTGTTGCTGAACCTTTCCATGTGGACTTTACCGGGCGGCTTACTATGGGTGTATTGGGTAACCATTTGCTGAATTGCGCCGGTTTCCATGCCAGCGACCGGGGATTTGGTATTGCCGAGTTGAATGAAGATAACTATACATGGGTACTTTCCCGTCTTGCTATTGAGTTGGATGAAATGCCTTATCAATATGAGGACTTCACCATCTGCACCTGGGTGGAAAATGTGTACCGCCTCTTTACCGACCGTAATTTTGCTTTGCTCGATAAGGACGGACGGAAGATAGGTTATGCACGTTCCGTATGGGCGATGATCAGCCTCAATACCCGTAAGCCTGCTGATCTGCTGGCATTGCACGGAGGCAGTATCGTGGACTATGTATGCGATGAACCTTGTCCGATAGGGAAGCCATCACGCATAAAGGTGAATTCTGCTGAACAGGCAGAAGCTCTGAAAGCCAAATATAGTGATATTGATATCAACGGCCATGTGAACAGCATACGCTACATTGAGCATATTATGGATTTGTTTCCGATAGAGATGTACAAAGAAAAGCGTATCCGCCGGTTTGAAATGGCGTATGTGGCCGAAAGTTACTACGGTGATGAACTTACTTTCTTTAAGGATGAACCGGAGGACGGAGTTTTTGATATTGAAGTGAAAAAGAATGGTGACGAAGTTGTTTGCCGCTCGAAAATAGTATTTACAGAGAAATGACATTTCTGTACTAACCTAATTCTCCTCTTCCTGGGAAGAGGAGTACCCGTAGGGGGAGGTGGTAGGTAAAATAGACCTGTTGTAAAGCTTAAACTTCATTTATTACATAATAAATACGAGAAATAATCAATTTAATTAATAACCGGCTGCCTGGGCAGCCAAACTAAAAACGAAAAAAGAAAATGGCACAATTAAACTTTGGTGGTGTTATCGAGAATGTGATGACCCGTGAAGAATTTCCTTTGGAAAAAGCACGTGAGATTTTAAAAGATGAAACAATTGCAGTTATCGGTTATGGTGTTCAGGGACCCGGACAGGCATGTAACCTGCGTGATAATGGTTTCAACGTAATCGTCGGACAACGTCCGGGCAAGACTTATGAGAAAGCGATAACAGACGGATGGGTGCCGGGCGAAACACTTTTCGGTATCGAAGAAGCATGCGAAAAGGGCAGTGTTATTATGTGCTTGTTGTCCGATGCAGCCGTAATGTCCGTATGGCCTGTTATCAAACCTTATCTGACTCCCGGTAAAGCTCTTTATTTCTCTCATGGCTTTGCTATCACTTGGAGTGATCGTACAGGTGTTGTTCCTCCGACAGATGTCGACGTTATAATGGTTGCTCCCAAAGGTTCGGGTACTTCATTGCGTACTATGTTCCTCGAAGGTCGTGGCTTGAACTCTTCTTATGCCATTTATCAGGATGCTACCGGTAAAGCTATGGAGAGAACAATTGCATTAGGTATCGGTGTCGGTTCCGGTTACTTGTTTGAAACAACATTTATCCGTGAAGCTACTTCTGACCTGACCGGTGAACGTGGTTCACTGATGGGCGCTATTCAAGGATTGCTGTTAGCTCAGTACGAGGTGTTGCGTGAAAATGGTCATACTCCTTCCGAAGCGTTCAATGAAACGGTAGAAGAGTTGACTCAGTCGTTGATGCCGTTGTTTGCCAAGAACGGTATGGACTGGATGTATGCCAACTGTTCAACAACAGCTCAGCGTGGCGCTCTGGACTGGATGACTCCTTTCCATGATGCAATCAAACCGGTGGTTCAGGAGTTGTATGCAAGCGTTAAGTCAGGCAATGAAGCGCAGATTTCTATTGATAGTAACTCTAAACCGGATTATCGTGAGAAGTTGAACGAAGAACTGAAGGCTTTACGCGAAAGCGAAATGTGGCAGACTGCTGTTACGGTTCGTAAACTTCGTCCGGAAAATAGCTAATCCTTTTATTTTGCCTATATTATTCATAAGTAGGAGTTAGAGGAGTTATTTGTGATTGATAACTCCTCTTAACTTCTAAAAATGAATAATATCGATTAGGGTATATGTTTCTGGATATACTCCAGTAATTTACGATAAAAGGTATGTTGCATCATAGTGTTGGCTTCGCCCAGTATCACTAATTTCATGCGGGCGCGTGTGATGGCTACATTCATTCTTCGTAAATCATTGAGGAAACCAATTTGTCCGTTATCATTGGCACGAACCAGACTTATAAAAATGACATCTCTTTCCTGTCCCTGAAAGCCGTCTACTGTGTTTACAGTGAGGAGGCTACGGTAAGGGCGGAGAGAAGAACTTGTCTTAATTTTATTGCGAAGGTACTGCACTTGTGCCTTGTATGGGGATATTATTCCGAAATCTATGCGCTCTTCAAGTATACGGTTGCCTCCGATACGTTGAATGTAAATTCCCAGTTCCTTTAGTAAAAGGTCGGCTTCTTCCCGGTTGATTCGCCCATAAGTTTCACCTATGAATTCTTCTTTAAATTCCATCTCTGAAGTATCTACCCATGTAATAGGGGTGTCCCAGTCGAGGATGCCGCGAAAGCGTATCTCAGGAGCGGCTTCCAATTGCCCGTTGTAGAACCATTGTGAAGGGAAATTCATAATGGCTTCATTCATGCGATACTGAATCTTCAACAGGGAAACTACGGAAGGCTTGGTGGTAACAATACGTTCCATTAAAGTATGTTCCAGTCCGCCGCGTGCTGCTTCGTTGCATTTGATGGTTGCCGGTAGCTGACAGTGGTCACCTGCCAATACAATACGGTCGGCCTTGCGGATGGCTATCCAACAAGCGGCTTCCAAAGCTTGCGCAGCCTCGTCAATAAAAAGTGTACCGAAGCGATGACCGCTCAATATGCGATGATTGCTACTGACGAGTGTGGATGCAATGACATGTGCCGAATCAAAGAGGTCGGCATTGATTTGTATTTCCAGTTGCGTGGCGCGGTCACGCAGACGGCTCATGCGGTTACGGGCGCTTTCACATTCTTCATAACTACTCCGGCGCTTTCTTCCCATTTCACGAATGGCTTTACGGATACCCCATAGTTCGGTATAAGAGGGATGATTTTCGAAGCGGCGTTCATAGGTAAAGGAAAGCATCTTGTCGTTGACACGTGTCGGGTTGCCGATGCGCAGCACGTTGACTCCCCGGTCTACAAGTTTCTCGCTAATCCAATCGACGGCTGTATTGCTTTGAGCGCAAACCAATACTTGCGGTTCGCGGTGTAGTGTTTCATAAATGGCCTCTACGAGAGTGGTTGTCTTTCCTGTTCCCGGAGGACCGTGCACGACGGAGACATCACGCGAGCACAATACTTTGTTGACCGCGGTTTCCTGCGTAGAATTCAGCCAAGGGAAACGAACGGGGTAGAGTTCGCGGAAACCGGGTTTAAGAGTTCCCAGCATGATATCACGCAATTCTGCCAGGCGACTATCTTTGGCGCGAAGTACATCAGAGAGAGCTTCGAACATGGTACGGTAGGATGTTTCGTCAAAATAGAGTTGCACTCCGAGTCTATCTTCCGACTGTATTTCCAAGATAGCGCCCGCCCCCGGCATAATGACTACCATTCGTGCTTCGTCAGCATAGCTGACGGTTCCAATGGAATTGAAGTATGTAATCTTCTCATCATAACCTTTGCGGAAAAAGCATACGGGACGTCCGAACTCGAAATTATGTTCTATATCAGTATCTTCGGTATGGGTTATTTCAATTGCTAATTGATTAAGAGAATTGTAGTAACTCCGTCCCGGAATGGCAGGATACCAACAGAGTCCCCGCTTTATTTTACGGGCTATGCCCATTGTTTCCGTCTGCCGCTTGAATTCTTCTTTTTCATATTCGTACTCCATACGCAGCAATAACTGCTGGTGCTGAAGATGGGCGATTGGAGAAAGGTATTTATTATCCATGTATTTCTTAATTGTCTTGCAAAGGTAGGATATTCTTTGCTTTTACAAGAAGAAAAACGCATTTCATATAATCATGCTTCTTTGCTTTCGGCAAATACATTCATTCACTCCGTGAGACGGTTCTTTTCGTCCCACGGGACAGATTTTTTCGTCTCGTGAGACGGATTCATTCATCCCATGAGATGAAATTCTTCGTCTCGTGAGATAAATTCTCTCGTCCCCCGAGACAAATTCTCCCTCCCAGGGTTTTGAGCGATTCTACCCTCACCCCTCACTTTTTTTCCTGTATCCCTTTATTCATCGGCGTTTGAATAGGTGAGGGTAAGCGTGAGGGTAGAGTGAGGGTAGAAGTTACCCTCACTCTGTTTTTTGCATATAATTCAGTCATAACACACTGATATACAGTGCTTAAACGGGATATATATGGTTCTTGGACGGGATATATGCGGTGCGCGAACCATATATATGCGGTGCGCGAACCATATATATCCCGTACGTGAACCATATATATGCGGTGTAAACGCCGCATATTGGATGTGATTTATCCTGACTTAAATGGATAATTCTCTCAATACACTTACCAGTTCTCTCTTAATAGGCTTGTCGTTCTTGATAGCTTTTGCGAAAGGTACATATACCACTTCATCATGTTCGATACCGATCATTACGTTTCGCTGTCCTTCCATAATTGCATCAATAGCAGCAGCACCGAGCCGGCTGGCAAGGATACGGTCGTGAGCCGTAGGGCTTCCACCACGTTGCAAGTGCCCAAGGATGGTTACGCGTACGTCATATTGGGGGTATTCATTCTTTACACGTTCTGCATAATGCATGGCTCCGCCTGTCAGTTCACTTTCAGCTACAATTACGATACTACTGTTCTTGGATTTACGGAAACCGTTCTTGATGAACTCTTCCAATTGGTCTACTTCCGTACTGAATTCCGGAATAATGGCGGCTTCCGCACCTGATGCAATGGCGCCGTTCAAAGCAAGAAAACCGGCATCACGTCCCATTACCTCCACGAAGAACAGGCGCTCGTGGGAAGTTGCGGTATCGCGGATCTTATCTACTGCATCCAGAATGGTGTTTAAAGCGGTATCATAGCCGATAGTGGTATCCGTGCCGTATAAATCATTGTCAATAGTGCCCGGTAACCCGACACACGGTACATCAAACTCTTGTGCAAAGATGCGTGCACCTGTCAGTGAGCCGTCGCCACCGATGATAACCAAGGCGTCAATGTCTTCTTTCTTCATGTTATCATAAGCTGTCTGGCGTCCTTCAGGAGTGGTAAATTCTTGACAACGGGCAGTCTTCAGGATTGTACCGCCTAATTGTATAATATTACTCACATTCTGGCTTTTGAATTCTTTGATTTCACCGGTTACCAGACCCTTGTAACCTCTATATATACCTTTTACTGCGAGTCCATTGTAAATAGCAGAGCGCGTTACCGCACGAATCGCTGCATTCATTCCCGGAGCATCTCCTCCGGATGTTAAAATACCTATACACTTAACTACTCCCATAACAATCTTTTAGTTTGGTGTTAATAATTGCTGCAAATATAGTAAAAACTGAGGGGCTGCCTGATATTTGACGTTAATTTCTTATTTCAAAGCGGTGACTTGTATCCTGAAGTCGCAGTTTGATAGCCTTGGATATTTCTTCCATTAACCATTTGGGAGTGGAGGTAGCCCCGCATATTCCGATAGAGTCAGCTCTTGTGAGCAGGGAAGCGTCTATTTCTTCGGCATTATCTATCAAATGAGAATTGGGGTTGACTTTCCGGCATTCACTGAATAGCATTTTCCCGTTAGAACTCTTCTTCCCGCTAACAAAAAAGACCAGATCGTGTGAGGCGGCAAACTTCCGTATGTTTGGAATACGGTTGGCTACCTGCCGGCAAATGGTATCATAATATTCGAATGTGACGTTAGGGGAAATATGTTCTTTGATATATTCCACTATTTTCTGAAATTCGTCCAGCGATTTCGTGGTTTGCGAATATAAACGAATACTTTTACTGAAATCCAGCTTCCTAACTTCTTCCAGTTTTTCTATCACAATTGCTTTCCCGGTAGTTTGCCCTACTAATCCAAGTACTTCTGCATGGCCGGTTTTCCCATATATGACAATTTGCTTGTCTTCATTATTCTCTTGAGTGTATTCTTGCTTGATTTTCTTTTGCAGGCGGAGTACCACAGGGCAGGTGGCATCTATGATTTCAATATTGTTGCGACGCGCTATTTCGTAGGTTTCAGGGGGTTCGCCGTGGGCACGCAACAATACTTTGGCATGGTGCAGATGGTTGAAATCGTTATGATTGATAGTGGTAAGCCCCATAGCTTTCAGACGTTCTACTTCGCGACTGTTGTGTACAATATCTCCCAGGCAGTATAAGATACCACCTTTCGCCAACTCTTCTTCAGCTTTGTTTATTGCGGTAACTACTCCGAAACAAAAACCGGAGCCTTCATCTATTTCTACTTTTACCATAACTTAAAAAGTTGATTTAGTAATGATTAAAGAATAACTTGGTACACATTATGACGGCACTGATGAGATACAGTCCCTTTCTTTCATCAAAAACTGTCCCAACTTATTTTTTACGCTTACTTAAAGCAAGAAACTGTTTTGAATTTATTCCTAATTATTTTTATCGGTCTCTTTAGCGTTTGTTTCAACACAGTTTCTAAGGCTACACCCTTTTGCGTTTATTCATTAACTACTTTGTTGAATTGTTCTTCCAACCATTCTTTTTGCTGGAAAATAGTCATGTCGGTGTTGTCTAATAACAGCGCATCATCCGCCTTGCGTAGTGGGCTTACTTCGCGGTTTTGATCAATGAAGTCCCGTTGCCTCATATTTTCCAGTATTTCGTTAAAGCTGACTTTTTGCCCTTTGTCTTTCAATTCCTCGTAGCGGCGTTGCGCACGTATCTCAGGTGTCGCTGTTACGAAAATTTTTAGCTCAGCATCCGGAAATACAGTAGTACCGATATCTCGTCCGTCCATGACAATCCCTTTATTCTTTCCCATTTCCTGCTGTTGTGCTACCATCGCTTTACGTACAAACTCCAAAGCGGCAATGGGACTGACGCGGAAGGCAACTTCCATACTTCGAATCTTATCTTCTACATTTATTCCGTTTAAATAAGTATCCGGACGCCCGGTCTCTGGATTAAGTTGAAAGGATATGTGAATGTTCCCTATTTCTTTTTGAAGTTTTTCCGTATTAATTTGATTTCCCTGAAAAATACCATGTTCCATGCTATATAAAGTAACGGCACGATACATGGCGCCACTATCTATATAAATATAACCTATTTCATAGGCGAGATCTTTTGCCATAGTACTTTTCCCACAAGAGGAAAAACCGTCGATTGCGATAGTTATCTTTTTCATTTTCTTTTTGATTATGCTATTATATATTATAAGGTATAAGACAAATTAAAAATAAGCGAGGATGAACTTACATGGTATTTGGCGTATGCCATGTCTAATTTCAACCGTTTCAACCGAATTCCCATGCCACAGGAAAACCCTGCCCAATGACTGGAACCGTTTATTTTCATTTCTTCTCCGCGACGAAAATTATATCCCGCTGCTATATAAAAGTTGTTGGTCGGAAGAAAATCAATGCCCAAAGCTATGTGATTTAACAATTTCTTTCCGAAATTGTTTGTTGCCATAACCGGAGCGTTCCAATGTGTGAGATCGTGAAGAGTGAAGGAGAACCGGAATGGAGCATGTGCCAAACCTTTGCTGAAACCTAACTGCACGTCAACGGGTAATTCCTCATGTCGCTCTTCGAATGTTTTAAGTTGTCCTCCCAGATTACGGGTAACCAATGAAGCGGAGAAGTCAGACTCCTGATGGTAATAGTTTAAGCCCAAATCAACACCGATAGCAAATGAAGAGTATTTATCGTAATGAGAATAGATAAAGTTGGTACGCACACCACCACTCCAGTAGTCGCTTAAATCGTATGTATATATGCCTGATATGGAAATATCCTTGGCTGAAAATGTACCGGTTTCGATATTCTCTTCCGTAGTTTCTTTCATCTCTCCGTAATCTACGTATTGGGTGGTTACCGCCCAGGTAGAACGTTTACCTATGGAACGGGCAAATGCAGCTCCGGCCACATTTATTCCATCCATATAAAGCATATAATTAAGATTCAGAGTCTTGTCGGCTACACATGAAAGAAGAGCGGGATTCTGAACAGCCATTGTCAAATCATCTTCTATAATAGAAATATTTTCTCCCCCTAATGCTGAAGCATGGGAAGAAAAGGGTAATTTTAAAAATAAGAAAGCATCAGTACCATCCTGTGCCCGCAAGGTGGGTAGAAACAAGAGGAATAACACTGCTATAAAAGACTTTTTGAACATTCCATTTTAAAATTAGTGCCAAAGATACGATATTTTTAAAATATCTCGTTATTTTTGTGCCACAAAAGCATAAGTGCATTTCTAAAGGATTAAAAAAATTAAAATGCGAGTGGATTGTATTAAAAATAATAGTGCAATTCATGTATCTACATAAAAAGTAGTATATTTGCCCATAGAAAAGTATAAACGAGAAACACTAAAAAATAATAATTATGGAAATTAAGAAAACACCTAAAGCTGATTTGGAGAACAAGAAGTCGACATGGATGCTTGTTGGTTATGTTGTTGTACTCGCTTTTATGTTTATAGCATTTGAGTGGACAAAGCGTGATATCAAGATTGATACAAGTCAAGCTCTCTCTGATTTGGTTTTTGAAGAGGAAATGGTTCCTATTACAGAGCAAGAAGAAAAAGTGATTCCTCCTCCTCCGGAAATAGCTCCGATTGCCGAAACACTGGAAATTGTGGAAGATGACGCTGATGTAGAAGAGACGGTTATTGCTTCTTCTGAAGAAACCGGTGCTGCTGTTGAAATAAAGTATGTGCCTGTAGCGGTTGTTGAAGAAGAACCGGAAGAACAAACCATTTTTGAAGTGGTAGAAGAAATGCCTGAATTCCCGAATGGTGGTATGGCCGGTTTGATGCAATTCTTAAGTAAGAATATCAAATATCCGACTATTGCACAGGAAAATGGAACGCAAGGACGTGTAACAGTACAGTTCGTGGTTAACAAAGACGGTAGTATTGTAGATGCTAAAGTATTAAGAGGTGTTGACCCTTATTTGGATAAAGAAGCCCTTCGTGTGATTGGTACAATGCCGAAGTGGAAGCCAGGTATGCAGCGTGGTAAACCTGTACGCGTTAAGTACACTGTGCCTGTAATGTTCAGATTGCAATAATATATCTAAATAATAGAAGAGGCTGCCTGAAGCAGCCTCTTTTTATTCCTACTGTTCGTTAATTCACTACTACTATGTTTGTAGCTTCCGAGCTTCTCGAAAAGTTTAATTCTCATATTGCTAATTTAAGGTTTACGCGTACCCCGAGAGGACTGTATGCTCCGGTTGAATATGTTTTATCCCTGGGAGGAAAACGAATTCGCCCTATACTAATGTTGATGGCTTACAATCTGTATAAAGATGATGTAACTCGCATTTATGATCCGGCTACGGGGATTGAGGTATATCATAATTATACCTTATTGCATGATGACCTGATGGATCGTGCTGACCGTCGTAGAGGAAAAGAAACTGTTCATAAAGTATGGAATGATAATACAGCGATTCTTTCCGGGGATGCAATGTTGGTACTTGCTTATCAATTTATGGCAGGATGTCCTGCTGCTTTCCTGAAAGAGGTAATGGACCTGTTCAATTTGACGGCTCTTGAAATATGTGAAGGGCAACAGATGGATATGGAGTTTGAACAACGAAGTGATGTTGCAGCAGAGGAGTATCTGGAAATGATTCGCCTGAAGACAGCCGTTTTGTTGGCAGCAAGTCTAAAAATCGGTGCTTGTTTGGGTGGCGCTTCGGAAATAGATGCCGATAGCTTATATGATTTCGGTATGCATATAGGAATTGCCTTTCAACTGAAAGATGATTTGCTGGATGTATATGGAAATACTGCTGTATTCGGAAAGAATATAGGTGGGGATATTCTCTGTAACAAGAAAACTTATTTGTTGATTAAAGCATTGGAACACGCTGATGTAAATCGGCGTGAGCAATTGGAGTATTGGATACATGCTACTACTTTCCAACCGGACGAGAAGATTGCAGCAGTGAAGCAAATTTATGATCAGATTGGCGTGAGGGCGATTTGTGAAGAACAAATATTGCTGTATAGCAGGCGTGCAATGGAAAGTCTTGCAACGGTGAATGTCTTGGAAGAGAAGAAAGAAGAGTTGAAAAGAATAACAGAAAATCTGGTGCGCAGAGAGTTATAACGGTATTTCTAAGAATTATGCCTTATAGAAGATTACCAAATACGGATCAAGCAAGGATACGGGCACTGAAAGCAGTGGTTGTAAAAGCTGATATTTATGATGTCTATGATTTGGCGGTTTCTTTGAAAGTATTGACTGAAACTCGGAATTTCCTTACAAAGTTTGAAGCTGCGCAGTCTTATTATTCCCAGTGTTTTGAACGTCAATCGCAGGCTGGACATAAGCATCAGGCTAATGTCCGGATGGCACGGTTGTATATTTCTCATTTTATTCAGGTACTGAATTTAGCGATAATTCGTTCGGAAGTTCGTGCCGCGTATAAGTCACACTATGGTTTGCCGGCTGATAGTACGAATGTGCCGGACTTATCAACAGAAGCGGCGTTAGTGGAGTGGGGACGTAAAATCATAAGTGGAGAAACAAAACGAATTTCGCAAGGAGGAGCCCCTATATACAATCCTACTATCGCCAAAGTTAAAGTACACTATGATATCTTTACAGACAGTTATGACAGGCAAAAGAATTTGCAGTCTTTGACCGCACGTAGTTTAGAAACCCTTTCTGCTATGCGGGACACTGCTGATAAATTGATATTAGATATATGGAATCAAGTGGAAAAAAAATATGAGAACGTTTTTCCTAATGAAAAGCGTTTGGATTTATGCCGTGATTATGGTTTGATATACTATTATCGTACCGGTGAAAAACGGAAAGAAGAAGTAACCAAATGAGACTGGTAGATACGCATTCCCATCTTTTTTTGGAAGAATTTACGGAAGACTTGCCACAAGTCATTGAACGTGCCCGTACTGCAGGAGTTACGCATATTTTTATGCCCAATATTGATAGTACTACGGTGAAACCAATGTTAGCCGCTTGCAATCTATATAGAGAGTACTGCTTCCCTATGATTGGATTACATCCGACTTCTGTTAATGAAGGTTATGCTAAAGAATTGGAGATACTGCGTCATGAATTGGAAACTTCCGAAGGATATATAGCCATAGGTGAGATTGGGATGGACCTTTATTGGGACAAAACTTATTTGAAAGAACAGGAGTTTGTATTGGATAAGCAGGTCAATTGGGCGTTGGAATATGATTTACCGGTAGTGATTCATTGCAGGGATGCTTTTGATTATATATATAAGGTGTTGGAACCTTATAAAAAAACTTCTTTGAAAGGCGTTTTTCACAGCTTTACAGGAACTGCTGAAGAAGCAGCACGAATATTGGAATTCTCCGGGTTCTCTATTGGAGTCAATGGTGTGGTTACTTTTAAGAAGTCTGGACTTCCGGAAGTATTGCAAGGAATCCCTTTGGAAAAGATTGTGCTTGAAACAGATTCACCATACTTGACCCCTATGCCTAACCGGGGTAAGAGGAATGAGAGCGCATATATAAAGGATACCCTGATGAAGATTTCCGAGATTTACCACATGCCTCCGGAGGAGGTAGGAAACATTACTTCAGAAACCGCTTTAAAAGTGTTTGGAATACCCAAATAAGATATTGAAGAATTTAAAGTTTATTAATTTTGAGATTTTATTAGGGATAAAACAGGGATAATGAAGTACGAGAACGAAAAAAAGAATACATTTGTAGCTGAAAACGCTGGTGGTTCGCATTTTTTTTGTAATTTGCAGCCGATTTTGAAGAAGGCGTCTATTGGAGAGATGCTCGAGTGGTTGAAGAGGCACGCCTGGAAAGCGTGTATACCCCTAAAGGGTATCCGGGGTTCGAATCCCCGTCTCTCCGCAATATGAGAGAAAGAAACAAGAATAATAAACGTAATAAATAATTTAATTAATTAATTAATCTTAAAAATTAGACACACAATGAAAAAGTTATTTGCAATTGTTGCTGTGATGGGAGTCTTAACATTTGGCTCAACTCAATTTGCTCAGGCTCAAGATGCTCCTGCAGCTGGACAAACAGAACAAGTGGCTTCTGCCGGTGCTGCTGGCGTAGAAGCTGAAGAAGGCGGTATTCACAAAGAAATTAAAACCAAGTTTATTGAAGGTACTGCATCTTTCATGAGTTTGGTTGCTATTGCTTTGGTGATTGGTCTTGCATTCTGTATTGAGCGTATCATTTATTTGAGTTTGGCTGAAATTAACACTAAGAAATTCTTAGCTGCTATTGAAGCTGCTTTGGAAAAAGGCGATGTAGAAGCTGCTAAGGATATTGCTCGTAACACCAGAGGTCCTATTGCTTCTATCTACTACCAAGGCTTGATGAGAGTTGATCAAGGTATTGATGTAGTTGAAAAGTCAGTAGTTTCTTACGGTGGTGTACAAGCCGGTTATTTGGAAAAAGGTTGTTCTTGGATTACGCTGTTCATCGCAATGGCTCCGTCTTTAGGATTCTTGGGTACTGTAATCGGTATGGTACAAGCATTTGATAAGATTCAACAAGTAGGTGATATCTCTCCGACAGTTGTAGCAGGTGGTATGAAAGTTGCCTTGATTACGACTATTTTCGGTTTGATCGTTGCTTTGATTCTGCAGGTATTCTATAACTATATCCTGTCTAAGATCGAAGCTTTGACCAGCGAAATGGAAGATTCTTCTATTTCTCTGTTGGATATGGTTATCAAATATAACTTGAAATACAAAAAGTAATCAAAATGGCTAAATTATCATATAAAGTATCATACTATGTACTGTACTTATTGATTGCCGCCATCTTAGTGGTATTGGGATTGTTCTACTTCGGTGGAAATGCCAAAGATGGTGCAGTACTTATAGGGGTTGACCCTGAAATGTGGCAGCCGGCGCAAACAGATACCCTGTTGTATTTGATGTATGGTTTGTTGGGTTTGGCTGTTGTTGCAATGGTAGGTGGATTTATCTTGCAATTCGGTAGCGCATTGAAAGATAATCCCGTAAAGGCTTTGAAGTCTTTGGTTGGTGTAATCCTTCTGGCTATCGTTATGGTTGTTGCTTGGTCAATGGGTAGCGGAGAACCAATGGCTATTCCAGGATATAGTGGAACAGATAACGTTGAGTTCTGGCTGAAAGTGACTGACATGTTCCTTTATACTATCTACTTCTTGCTGGGTGCAACTGTCCTTGCAATGTTATTCAGTAGTATTAAAAAGAAAGTATCATAATCAATTGAGGAAACTCAATTTAATGGAGTAATTATAATGGCAAAAGGAAAAAGAAAAGTTCCTGATATTAACTCAAGTTCTACGGCGGATATCGCTTTCCTGTTGTTGATCTTCTTCTTGATTACGACTTCTATGGATACGGACCGTGGTTTGGCAAGACGTTTGCCGCCACCACCCGATTCAGAACAAATAGAAGACGAACCTGATAAGGTGAAAGAGCGCAACGTAATGACGGTATTCTTAAATATGAATGACCAACTTATGTGTAGCGGCGACTATGTAAGCGTAGAACAATTGAGAGGTAGAGCAAAAGAATTCATTGCTAACCCGTATAATGATGAAAATAAACCGGAAAAACATGCTAAAGATGTTCCTTTTTTCGGTACTATGCAGATTACGGAAAAGCATGTAGTTTCTTTGCGTTGTGACCGTGGTTCTTCATACAAGGCATATCTGGCTGTTCAGAATGAATTGGTAGCCGCTTATAATGAGTTGAGAGACGAATTAGCTCAGGAGAAGTGGGGGAAGGACTATGTTGCTTTGGGCGAAGATGAACAAAAGGCAATTCGTGAGATTTATCCTCAGAAGATCTCTGAGGCAGAACCTAAAAAATACGGAGAAAAGAAGTAATGGGAAAATTTAATAAAACTGGTTCACGTGAAATGCCTGCGTTGAACACTTCTTCTCTACCTGACCTTATTTTCACCTTGTTGTTCTTCTTTATGATTGTAACAACGATGCGTGAGGTAACGTTAAGAGTTGAGTTTAAGGTTCCGCAAGCTACAGAATTGGAAAAATTGGAGAAGAAATCTTTAGTTACGTTTATCTATGTAGGAAAACCTACTGCTGAATTCCGTCAAAAATTAGGTAATGAAAGCCGTATTCAGTTAAATGATAACTATGCTGAAGTTGCTGAAATTCAAGATTACATTATTGGTGAACGTGCCAGTATGAAAGAGGAAGATCAGCCGCAGATGACTGTTTCTTTGAAAGTAGACCAAGATACGAAAATGGGTATTGTAACAGATATCAAAGAGGCTCTTCGTAAAGCTTATGCATTGAAGATTAACTATTCTGCGCAACCGCGTCAGTAAGAAGTTGAATCGAATTATATAAAATAGGGGTGCTTGTTCAGCAAGCACCCCTATTTTTTTAGGCTTTTACGCTATATACTTTGGAACAAGTAGAAAATGTTGTTGGTGATCTGTTTAAAGCTGATTCAAATACTATTTGAATTACTTAGTAGTAGTGTATAAACTACTACTAAGTAATTACCCAACTACTACTAAGTAATTGACCAACTACTACGTAGTAGTTGACTAACTACTACTAAGTAATTGACTGACTACTACTAAGTAGTTAGCCAACCACTACCGCACAAAGCTGAAATAGCCAGTTTCAATGAACCTGCGGAAGCGTATTAACTCGCAAAAGTCATTAATAATTATCGTCTAACTCTTTGCTTTATTTGGTATAAAAATCAATCAACCGCTGTAATGCCCGCTGGCATACGGGGCAGAATGTAGGATAATTATTGGTACGCATACGGCAATAATCCGCAGGGCGATAGACTCCTTTAAACGAATAACCTCCCCCTTCATATACACCTACCGGATATTTAGCTTGTTGGCTAACAGGGGTAGGGACAGGTGTACCTTTAACAAGCATGTCTTTCCATTTTGAAGCAAAATCTACGCAGGTTGTTATGTTTTGTTCCCAAGGTTCCGTATCTAATGGATAGATATCCGTCAGAATATCATTTTCGTAAAAGTATTCATCTGCCAGCCCGCCGAAGCTATGTCCGAACTCGTGCACAACAACAGGACGAAATGTCGGGTGATGTGCAGTAGTCAGAGTGTATGCGTTGTATATGCCACCACCGCCATATTCTTTAGTATTGGCAAGAATGATGATGTGTTCGTATGGTATTCCCGCTAAGGCATCGTGTATGGATTTTACGCGAGGTGTAGTCAGATAACGGTCTGAATAGAATGTACTGAAATGAGAATTGAAAGCTGTGTGTTTCCATTCATCTAACCGGGGAACACTTACACCGCTGTCCTCGGACGGACTGGCAACTGCTATGATGTTAAAACGATCCTTCATACTTTTGAATGGTTCATGGGAAAACAGGCTTTCGCAGGCAATTTCAGCATCTTGATGGAATGTATCCATTTCTTCCGGCGTGTAACCCTCTGCAAGAATAGCTACATCTATATATTTGTCCGAAGCCCCATTGCGCAATAAATATTTGTGCGGGGTGATATGCGTTACTCCTTTTTTATGGATAAGTATATCATCCGGTTTCACGGTATGCTTCAATCGGGCGCATATCTCTTTTCTCGGATTGAGAAGAGTTATTTCTATTTCAGCATGACGAAGCGGGTAGGGGAGCAGGAATGTATTTTCAAAACCTTTGCTTACAGTTTTGGCTTCGTCTGTATCTAACCATTCCTGAAAGAGAGAGGAAAACGACGTTTTATAAATCGTTTTTCCACTTTCTAAGTCTTTCATAATGATTTGCCCATTGCCTTGCAATGGCAATTCTGCCAGATGATGATGTCTGCCTGCCCAAGATGGAAGTATGGATAATTCATCCAGGCATATATTCTGTTGTGATGCATCTCCGGTAAAGATGTAATCGACCCGCAGAGTTTTATCTGCAAAATAATCACTGTAGTTTTGTGCATGGCTTGTTATGGTCATTATCATGCACAATACAAATACAAGGCGTTTTTTCATGATAGTTTGATTTTGTAGTTGCGGCAAAGATACAATCTTTACTGATAAGAGCAGTACAGAATGTAATATTATTTTAGGAACGGAATACGCGGGTTTCACGGATTTTCTTTCTAAGTAATCATAGCGTAGCAATTAGTCCGTGAAATCCGCGTAATCCGTGCCTAAAATATTACCATCCGAAAGGTTACTGTTACTTGTGAGTACCGGCTTCCTCTTTTTAGCAAGAAAAGTTATAAATCGTATTTTTATTGAGGGAAATTTCGCTAACTTTGCATATTGTCGTATGAAAATATAGTAAAACAATAGTTGTTTATTAATTCTAAGATTAGAAATGGGACATCATCAATTGGATACTTTAGACGAGCAAATTCTGAAACTAATAGCAGATAACGCCCGCATTCCTTTCCTTGAAGTGGCGAGAGCCTGTAATGTATCCGGCGCAGCCATTCACCAACGCATACAGAAACTGACAAACTTGGGTATATTAAAAGGTTCGGAGTATGTAATCGATCCGGAGAAAATCGGTTATGAGACTTGTGCTTATATTGGCATTTATCTGAAAGACCCTGCAACTTTTGATTCAGTGACAAAATCGCTTGAGGCTGTTCCTGAAATAGTGGAGTGTCACTTTACAACGGGTAAATATGATATGTTTGTCAAACTCTATGCGCGCAACAATCACCATTTGCTGAGTATTATCCACGATAAGCTGCAACCGCTGGGACTGTCGCGTACTGAAACTTTGATATCCTTCCATGAAGCTATCAAACGGCAAATGCCGATAATGGTGGAAACGGTGGATGAAGATTAGGCTTATTTGCGAACGTAATCGACAAAAGCATAAGAGCAGAGATGCTTCTCATCTGCCGGATGAGTCTCTCTGCTTTTTTCATGCCAGATACTAAGGTCGACTGCCGGAAAGTATGCGTCTACTTGTGGCGCTTCGGCATCTATCTCCGTCAGACAAAGCATATCGGCAAAAGGTATTGCCTGTTTGTAGACGCTGGCTCCACCTATAATATATACTTGTTCTTCCGGTTTACAGCTTCGCAAAGCTTCTTCAAGAGTAAGAAAGACTTCCGTTCCGGGGCATTGAGTGCCGGGACTGGAAGATAATACAACGTTCCTGCGATTGGGCAGCGCACCTTTGGGTAAGGATTCAAACGTTTTTCTTCCCATGATAATTGTGTTTCCTGTGGTCAATGTCTTGAAGCGTTTCAAATCATCGGGAAGCCAGAACAATAGTTTATTCCGGAAGCCAATACCCGATTGGCGGTCTACGGCAGCTATAATACTAATCATACGATATGGGATAATTATACCTAAATTTATAATTTATATTGTTATGAGCCTGCTCAGGTGAAGGTCTTCAAAAATTAAAGCTATTATCTTTAAAATCATTATCTTTCATCCGCAGATTACGCAGATTACGCTTACTTAGTTGAATTTCAATCCGCGTTATCTGCGGATGAAAAATGTCTTCTTTCCAAATGGGAAATAACACGCTTCCTAACATTATACAGCGACCTTTCCTGCAATGTGCGGGTGCGGATCATAATCTGTTAACTCGAAATCCTCATACTGAAAGTCGAAGATACTTTTTACGTCCGGGTTGATGTTCATTTGAGGTAGCGGACGCGGTTCGCGCGAAAGTTGCAGTTTCACCTGCTCCAGATGATTCAGATAAATATGGGAATCACCCAATGTATGAACAAAATCACCCGCTTTCAGTCCGGTAACCTGCGCCATCATTTGCAGCAACAAAGCATAAGATGCTATATTGAAAGGTACACCCAGGAAGATATCTGCACTACGTTGGTAAAGTTGCAGGCTCAATTTCCCGTTTGCGACGTAAAACTGGAAAAAAGCATGGCAGGGAGGCAGTTTCATGTTATCGAGGTCGCCCACATTCCAGGCGCTGACAATGATACGCCGGGAGTCTGGGTTATGAAGAATAGTTTTCACTGCTTCGGAAATCTGATCAATTGCTCCTCCCTTATAGTCAGGCCATGAGCGCCATTGATAGCCGTAGATGTGTCCCAAATCTCCATTCTCATCCGCCCATTCGTTCCAGATGCGCACTCCGTGGTCTTGCAGATACTTGGCATTCGTGTCTCCTTTGAGAAACCACAATAATTCGTATATGATAGATTTCAGATGTAATTTCTTGGTAGTCAGGCAAGGGAAACCCTCTTCCATATTGAAGCGCATTTGATGTCCGAACACACTGATCGTTCCGGTTCCGGTACGGTCTTCTTTATGAATGCCTTCCGTCAAAACGCGATTGAGTAAATCTAAATATTGTTTCATTGTTGCAGGTTACAAATTATGAATGACATGATGGGCAATCGTTTTTGCCTTGCCAAAGGTAAGTAAACTTCAGCAGATAGAAGAATTTCCAAATCAAAAATTAGAGGAATGGGGTGAACAGGTTGCCTACCCAACCTACGAACTTCTTCCAGCCGGAGCGCTTTTTCCATACCTCGGGGGTCAGAAGCGTACTGTTTTGTTTGTCGTACTCGAACATTTCGTTGAGCTGCCGGGTTATGTCCCGGTCAAAGATAAAGGCGTTGGTTTCGTAGTCATACCGCAGGCTGCGACTGTTGAGGTTGGCAGTACCTACGGTACAGAAACTTCCGTCCACCATCATAATCTTGGAATGATGGAAACCACCGTTGAAGAGATAGACTTTGGCGCCCTTCTGCATTAGTTTGTGCACGATGTGGAAAGAGGCATCCGGAGTAAAATGAATATCGGAAACGGCGGGTATCATTATTTCTACTTCCGTCCCTTTTTTCAATGCGGTTCTAATAGCTTGCCTGATGGACTCTGTCGGAACGAAGTAGGGATTTACAATTTGTATGCTGTGTTGCGCTGCCTTGATGGAGGCGGCATACGCATGGCTGATAGCGCGGGGAGTTTCGCGGGGAGTGCGGTCGACGATTGCAATTTCCTTGGATATGCTGTCGGGAAGTTCCGGTATGTCGGGGAAGTACTCCGGCCCGCCGATGTGTTGTTTCGTTTCCCGGTTCCACATTGTGAGGAAAATGCCTTGCAGATAGCGTACGGCATCTCCTTTGATACACATGTGCATATCATGCCATTCCCCTATCTTACGAAGTCCGGTGATGTAATAGTCTGCAATGTTCATGCCTCCGGTATATCCTACCTTTCCGTCAATCACTACAATTTTCCGGTGATCGCGATGCATGGCATGATTAATCCACGGAAATGTTATCGGGTCGAACTTCGTAATCTCAATTCCGCGTTTGCGAATGGACTTCAGGTGTTTTTTCTTCAGTGGTTTGTTGTTTGACCAGTTGCCGAATGCATCGAATATAGCGCGTACTTCTACGCCTTGCTGTACCTTCTCTGCCAAAAGGTCGAACAGGGCGTTTGCTATGGAGTCGTTTCGGAAATTGAAGTATTCCAGATGAATGTGATGTTGGGCTTGTCGTATTTCTTCGAAGAGGTCAATGAACTTTTCCCGTCCGCTCATCAGTAGTTTCACTTCGTTGTTGTCAGTGACCGGAACTCCTTGCTGTTGGAGATAATGCATCACAAGCGAATCACTGGATATGACTTGCGCATGGATATTTCCAATAAGAGATAATACGGATAGTAATATACTGATAAATGTACGTCTCAAAACTATTTAGATTTAATTCGTTTTTTATTTGAGCTGGCAAATATACAATATATTAACGAGAAATATTTCTTCTGTTAAAGAAAAATAGGTTTATGTCAAATGTTGTAAACTCAAGCTAAAGAGCAAATCTTACGGTATCCGAGGTAGAGAAGTACTACGACTGCTATTATCAGCGATCTCGGGTCAAGCTCCGCGGCGCCGTTTTCTATGGCGCTGGTAAAGGTTTCCCGTAAAGTATTCAATACCAGTTGCAAGCCATCGAGGACAAAGAATAATACGATGGCAAGCGTAAAGCAGAACATGCTCCACAACTGCGAAATCCGGCGATACCGGTCGGGCAGATGGTGCATTACGCGTCGGCTGAAGCCGTTATCTTCTATCTCTCTGCAATTGTCGGAGAAGAATTTCTGCAAAAGTTTATCATCAGTTGTTTCCATCATAACCATTTTGTTTTAAGTAGGTAGCCATTTTTTCTTTCGCCCGTGAGAGGTGGCTTTTAACTGTTCCCACCGGGCATCCCGTGATACCTGCAATCTTATCAATACTCTGGTCTTCCATATAAAACAGAGTGATGCAGGTTCGTTCCATTTCTTTCAGTGTCGCCAGCGCCCGGTACACATCCATTTGCTGTCCGAGGTCGTTTTGGCTGGTGTTCCAATGGGCATCCACTTCCCGGGTATCAAGGGCGGTTGTATCTTTCCGGCTGCGAATATAATCATAAAACACATTGTATGCAATACGATATAGCCAAGTTGAGAAGTTGGACAGGTTTTTGAATGAAGCGAGGTTGGTGTATGCTTTGATAAACGTGTCTTGCGCCAGGTCGTCACTCAATTCGTTGTCGCCGCAGGTAAGGTGAAGAAAGAACCGTCGTACGGGCGACTGATACTTCTTCACTAACTGGTCAAAGGCCCTGGTGTTGTGAAACACCACGACCTGTGCAACTAACGATATATCGTTGAGTTGGTTCATCTTTCTCTATCGTTCTTTTTAGATTCCTGTGTGTAGTGGATAACCAGTTGCCCGAATCCGGTGAACATAACGAGTAACCCGACGCAGCCTATTCCGAAGTTACCGGTAATAGCCCAAAGGAAGATGAATAGTCCTATTCCGATGAAAACGTTTTTGATTCCTTTGGTGCGTATATCCTCGTTCTTATCTACGTTTCTGAAGAAATCCGAGGGTAGTTGCTGTCCGCTGGCAAGTGCCTGTTCCGCAAGACGGTATTTGGCTTTGCGATTCTTGTAATTGAAGAAGAATACCGTAATGATGATGAGCAAAGGCAACCCGAAGACAAAGACAATGCCTGTGACTGAAATAATCATGTTGGAAATGTTTCCGTCCATGTCAAATCCCCAGTCTCCCCAATGATTGCTGTGGTGTTTCCATCCATTGCTTCCGAAATCGGGACCGCTACCTTCGTAGGTCATGATACTGAGGGTATCGGTTACGGTTTTCCCGTTGATGACAGTATCGCGGAGTTCAATCACGCGTTTTTTGTTCCCAAGGCTGTCGTTCTCCGTGACAGTTCTTTCCTTTGCCAATACCAATGAGCAGAATGTCATGGCGGCGATAAATGCTAAAAGTAATCGTTTCATAATCATGTATTTTATATTTTATTGTTCTTAATGTCTGTTAGACGTATAATGTTCTTGAGAAAGTTGCAAAGAGACGATATTTTTTTGAATTAAACGATAATCTATAGGAATTATTTGACTGGCAAACTTCTTTAGTCTGAATAATTCATGCTAAAATCGTGTCTGCTCCGTACCAGGGCCGTGTCAGGGCAGGGTCCGCTCCGTACCCGCTCCGTATAAAGGTACCCTTATATGGATTTGGTACGGACTTGGTACGGACTTGATACGGAGCAGATAGTGTGTGATAGGGTCTGCATGATTCATACGTTAACTCCTGAAGTATGAATAATACAGGTTAGTATCCTGTGCTTTTTTGTGTTACCTTTGCGGATATCAAACAAATTGGCACATGGAATTACCCGTATCTTTTGCAGACCGTACCCGTTCCCTGCTGGGAGATGAAGAATATAATAAACTGATTGATGCCCTGAACGGAGAACAGCCTGTAAGCATCCGGCTGAACGAGGCGAAACTCCCTCATGTTTCAGCCGCTCTTCTTCGCAGTTGCTCCGAGCGTGTACTTTGGGCTTCCGCCGGCTTCTACCTCGACCGCCGCCTGACGTTTACTTTTGACCCCTTGTTCCATGCAGGCTGCTACTATGTGCAGGAAGCATCGTCCATGTTTGTAGAACAGGCATTACGCCGGTATGTGGGCGAAGCTCCGGTGATGATGCTCGACCTTTGCGCTGCGCCCGGCGGGAAATCTACCCATGCCCGTAGCATATTGCCCGAAGGCAGTCTGCTGGTGGCTAATGAAGTTATCCGCAACCGTTCGCAGGTTTTGGCTGAGAACCTGACGAAGTGGGGCAACCCCGGAGTGGTGGTAACCAACAATGACCCGGCGGATTTCTCCGGCTTGGAAAGCTTCTTCGACCTGATACTGACTGATGTTCCCTGCTCGGGCGAAGGAATGTTCCGTAAAGACCCGGTTGCAAGGAGCGAGTGGAGCCTCGAAAATGTAGAAATCTGCCGGCAACGCCAGCGCCGTATCCTGACTGATGTCTGGCCCAGCTTGAAGCCGGGCGGACTACTTATTTATAGTACGTGTACTTATAATACGGAAGAAAACGAAGAGAATATCCGCTGGATACGTGATGAGTTCGGCGCGGAAATACTTCCGCTGAACGTGCCGGAAGAATGGAATATTATTATGGGAGCAGACTTTCCTGTCTATCGCTTTCTGCCTCACCGGACGAAAGGTGAAGGTTTCTTCCTTTCCGTGCTTCGCAAACCGGAAACCGATATCCCGGAGACACGGAGAAGGCCGGTTTCAACCCAAGGGAAGAAGAAGCCGGCGCCCGTCGTGTCAAAAGAACAACTGGCGGCGGCTCGTGGCTGGCTTCTTTCGGCGGATGATTATGAACTCTCTGTAAACGGGACGAACATTTCCGCTTTTCCTAAAGAAAGTATTTCTGCTTTGTCAGCTTTGCAACAATCTCTCCGCATCATTCAGGCCGGTATTCCTCTTGGAGAAATAAAAGGGAAGGATTTGATTCCGGAACATGCGCTTGCCATGAGTAATGCGTTGCGCCGGGAGGCTTTTCCCCACGAAGACGTCTCGTACGAGCAGGCTGTGGCTTATCTGCGTAAGGAGGCAATTGTTCTGGCTGCCGATTCCCCGCGCGGGTATGTGCTGCTGACATATAAAGATGTTCCTTTGGGCTTTGTGAAGAATGTAGGCAACCGTGCCAATAACCTTTATCCGCAGGAGTGGCGCATTCGTAGCGGATACTTGCCGGAAGAGATACTGGTAGTTGATTGAGGAACTACCGCTGATGAATAAATTCCCATAGACAAGGCTACCGAACGTGGCATACGCCTGCTCAGCGAGAAAGGCCGTATGGATTGCCAACATCCCGGAAAGACAATCCGGGTGGTGAAAGATTCCGAAACGTTAATTGATTACAATAATGCTGTCCCTAATGAACAGTGGATGGTTTCTGCTGGTTTGAGTCTATATGAAGAGATTATTGATTTTCGCAACGAACGTCAACTTTGGGTACTGTCAATAGCTCATAAGGTATGGAGTACCTGATGTGGCTTGCGCTATTTAAGAATCTCCGAAACCAATTTTAGTCTGAAATAAATCAGAAGTATTCATTCAATTAATAATTATTCTAAAAAACCTTGTTTTATGAAAAAGAATCTTTTAATGATGATTGCCGTTTTGGCAATGGTTTTTGCTTCTTGTAATAATGATGAGCAAAACGAAAATATTCCGGCAGGAAAGCCTGCGCAGCTCTCCGTTAAACTTGCCGGTGTTGTTAAGGCTCCCTCTTCCCGTGCTATTGAAGCTCCGGGTAAAACGGCAGCGGGTACTATTCAGTTGATGCCTGCAGGCAGCGGCTTAACCGGTCAAATCTATGTGATTAACTCGACAGGTGTTGTAACCTATCATGAGGCGCTGAATGTATCACAAGCACTTGTGGACAATGGCCCTGGTCAGATATTGACACGGGATGTACCCTCTGACTCACGCGTTTATATCATCGGGAATATTCCTGCGGGTAATACGTCTCTTAGTACTGAAGTTGTAGATGGAACAACAACTCTGGCACAAATCCAGGCTAAATCGGATTTGCTGACTACGTTGATTCCACAGACTGTAGGTGGAAGTCAGCTTCAATCTTATCAGACCGTAGTTTTGGCTAATAGCGACGGAGCAGCGAAGCAGATCACTCTTAATGGAAATCCTCTTGATAATGACCGGACAACCGTTGAGGCTACTGTAAGTATTGAACTCAACCCGCTGGTTTCGCGCATAGAACTTGGTAAGGTTACGGGTGATAAGAATATCTTAGGCTTTAAAGTCGCAGGCGTTTATGTGGATGACTGGTATCCTTCATTTACCTATGGTGGTTCCTTTGCAGGTACCATGTTCTCACAAGGACAGAATACTTTGGAATCGGCTGACGCCACTTACAAGGCAAATGCTCTTGGTAATGCAGGTGAATGGGCGGCTGTTTCTGTTGATCCGACTGATCTTGAAACCAATCCTTTTATCGCCACTCCGGGAGCAGGTAATGTATGGGCTTACAATGTAGCCGCCGGTAGCCTTTCGCGCCCTATTGTTTTGCTGAAAGATGTATCTTATCCGGCCGACACGGACGGGAATGGTACTATTGAAGATGGGGAAACGTACACCGAAACCAGAACACTTTACCTTACGGTAACGAGTTACAACGGTATCGAGAATAATGTATTTAAACGTGGTGCAATCTATAGCATCGGTGGTCTGGCTAACGGTATCGTCTTTGGCCCGACTAATACAGGTTTGACTCCTAACCCTGCAAACGTTAGTCTGCAGGTAAGTGTAACAATCAAGGAATGGGAAATCGTATATCCAGATGCTAATCTCTAATTCAAATAAAACCTCACAGGGCGGAAGGGGGTGATACCCCTTCCGTTCACTAATTGTATTACATTACAATTTAATAATTCACTCAAGTTTCTCTATTAGCTTCGCTGACAGCTTCTCTGATTTCTTTCACTAAGGTATGTTCTCTTCCTCCCAGGAGGAGTACGTACCTTAGTGAAAGAAATCAGAGAAGCTAATAGAGATACTACTGATTATTAACAACATGCGAAACCTAAATAATTCAATATATGTGCAAAAGGATTATCGCTTCATCACTGTTCTTCTTCGTTCTGCTACTTGGCAGCTGTATCAAGGACGATTTAGCTGACTGTCCGGAAGGACTGCGATTGAATTATTGCTATATTCTGAATACGGAATATCAGTGTTTACTCGAGAAGAACGTGGAAAGCCTTCGTGCCTATATTTTTGATGAAAACACCCGGTTGCTTGTCAAAGTCGTTACGCTTAGCCCCGATGATATTAACCGTAAGTGGATTGACGTTAACGACCTGCCTTCGGGAATGTACACCATCACCTCTTGGGGTGGCAGCAGCAGAGACATGGAGAAAGGTGGATTTATCGACGGCGACATGACCGATCCTGCTACTTCTACTTTTATACCTTATGTTGCCGTTGGCAGAACCACAATAGATAATTTCCGTATGATGCTTGCCACCGAACCGCTTCGTGCTACTCCGGGGATGGATGTGGGTCATACACACGATATGGATGACAGTCGAATTCATCCGGGCGAAGTCATTCCCCTTGCCGGAGGTGGGTTTGACGACATTTACTTTGGAATAGTGCAACATGTAGAAGTAGTTGATGGCGAGCAATGTACTGCAAATATAGATATGATGCAAGATACCAATACACTACATGTCAAAGTCAAAGGCTGGGAACTTTTGAGTTCTCGCGCCGTGGATAACCAGGAACCATTCATTTGCGTCTCCGGTCACAACGAGCGGTACGGTTACGACAATAGCATAGACCGTTATGCCCGCGAGGTGTGTTACGAACCTTACTTCGAATCGGATAACGGAACAGAGATATCTGTGGACATAAGGGTGATGCATCTGGATATCAACAGATTTAAAGACGAGCCGGTGTTGTTCTATATTCGAAATGCGGTTACAGGCCGGAACATTATTTCTCCTATAGATGTTATTAATGATGTGATACTCAAGGCCAAGGATAAGCAAGGTAATCTCTTATGGCCGGATCAGGAAGCCATCGATCGCGTAAATGAGTTTTCATTCGAAGTATCGGTTCTTGCCGATTTGAGTGTCAGCATTACTGTGAACGGGTTCGAGATAATCAATACGAACGTGGATATAAGCAGGCCGTAAGAGAATCTAAATATAGATAGATAATGAAAGAAATGAAAAAGTTGATTCATAAAATATTCGTAGCAGTTATACTGATTTCAATCTGTTCGTGGATGGGAGGCTGTGTGAAAGATTCATATCCGGAGCCGGATAACAAATCAGAAGATGCCCTGATTTATCTTCGGCTGACTACTCCCGGGGGCTTTTCCAACTCTGCAAGCCGTGCGTTGACTTTCGAACAGGAGAACACAATTAATGATATTTATGTGCTGGTGTTCAACAGCGCCAATTCACTGATTGCCATCAAACAGGGGGAGCAAGTATCCAGTACGCCTGGGAGCGGAAATCCTGCATACAGTGGTGAAGGCTCATTCACTTTAACGCTTTCGGCAAGCAGAAGCGGTAGTGATACCTATAAGCTGGTGGTATTAGCCAATGCGGCGACTCTGATAGCAAACACCATCGGTACCGATGAAACCACTTCTACCTATGTAGGAAAGAGCTATTCGGAAATAGTCACCGCCATTTATGGCGCCATCAGCGGTAAGATGTACAACGGAGCGACAGATAATGCAATCCCCATGTGGGGAGAGAGCAATGCGATGGTTGTTCAATTGGGCATCAATAATGAAACTTTGCAGTTGACCCGTGCCGTAGCGCGCATCGATATCGGGGTAGGTGTTGGTACAAGAGATGACAACACACATATATGGTCGTGGAGCGGTAAGAATATCTCCAATGAAGAAATTCCTTTCCGGCTTGGACATGTCTATGTGATGCGCCCCAACAACCAATATACTGTCATACCCAATCCGGGAGTAATGGAGGATGACATCCCCAGCATACCTGCCGGAACAGCCGCTTTCTCAATTGAGGATTCCGAGAGTCTCTTTGCCTATAGCGCTACTGCAAGTGCTACCGGCGGATTCATTTCTCAGGAAATATATGTTCCCGAATCGGACATATTTATGGGAACTGCCGGTACGGTTGGAGACGCTAACCATACCAACCGCATGGCTATCGTGGTAGGCGGTTATTATAACGGAAGCGCCACCGAAACGTTCTACAGGCTCGACTTCGCCGTAAATAATGTGTTAATCAATGTAGTTCGCAATCACCTTTATCAATTCTCCATCTCGAAGGTAACGGGTGCCGGATTCTCCGATGTAGAAACTGCATACGAATCACAGTCGATGAACATGACCGTCAGAATTTACGATTGGGATGCAATCGACATGATGGAACTTTTTCTCGACGGTTCCGAATACGTCATGCTCGGACAGAGTAAGAATGTTCCCAACGACAATCGTGTGATGACGCTTCCCCGTTCTGCCGGTTCAAAAGATTCCATTGAAATGCGTACCAATATTCCTCTTGATAAATTTGTACTGGCGCTCAACAATGGTGGAGCCTTCCCTGATGCGGCTGATCCGACCATCATACAGAACAATCGCTTCAAGGTGGAACTTAAAAGCGAGGCCGGAACCAATTACTTCGTTATCACCGCGCTGCAATCCTATGATGCGGCTGCTGCCGACAATCCGTCGGTTCTCACTATTACTGCGGAAAGAATCACCTTTGTCATCACCATCCGGCAGATAGACTACGACCTGGGCGATTGGAAAGATGGGGGTAATATAGATAAGGTATTAGGTGCAAACAAGAATTTATAGCATGCACAGCAACGAAACAGTAAAACGAAAATAAAATGAAAAGGTGGTCATACATATTGACAGGTATTTTAGTCATGTTGTTCGGTTCATGTATCGAGGACATTGGAGAAGGCGAAGATATCTTCCGCGGCAGTTTACATGTGGATCTGGATGTAAAGGGACTTACCGCCACAACTGCCACACGCGCCGTTATACCTGCTGAAGAAGGTGAGGACGAGATAGGTTCGCTCTATTTGCTCTTTTTCGATTCGGATGCTACCCAGAACGGGCGGTTCATTGATTATGTGAAGGTAAATGACGTAACCGGAATGTCGGTGGATTTTAGCCTTGCGGGAACTGAACTCACGGCGAATGCTCCCTACAACATCCTTGCCGTAGCTAATATATTCGACAATGTCTATGTTTCCGACAATAGTAATACAGTTCAAATAGATAGTTGGCTACGCAGATGGACCGGCAAGAGGCAAAGACAAGTGATGCTGGAAGCCACCGCCTTAGTAGAAGGAACTACCGATGAGATAAACGCCATATCACCCAACCGGTTGCTCATGAGCGCCTCCATATCGAAACTCGAAGGCGAGAGTAATATTAGTTTGGTACTTACGCGCAACGTGGCGCGTCTCGACGTGTATAATACCCAGAAAGATAGTTACGACCTTGTTTCAGCTTCGATCTGGAATGCTTATCCCACAGCTTCAATCTGGGACGGCGTAGTGGCGGATTATTCCAAGGAGATTGCACGTCTGGGGCGTTTCTACGGTGTAGACAATCGTGCCAACTCAATCAGCGATAACGGAGAGGCGATGCTGGATGACATCGTGGGCGGTCTTTACGTTTTTCCAAATCAGGTGACCAATCCGGAACAGAATGATAAGTTAACCACTTGCCTCATCGTAGGGCTTATGGATCACATTGATGGTACGACAAGCTACTACCGCGTCAATATTCATCCGGACGACAGCCCGCAAATGCTTGTCCGCAACACTGTTTACCGCCTGACTATCACAGGGGTTATCAGTAAAGGATACGATACCGAAGAAATGGCCTATAACGGGCGTGGCGATAACCTGCTCTATCAGGTCAATTTATGGAATATGGATGATAACGGTCTGATTGTACAGGACGAGAACAGCATCCTTTCACTTCCCACCAAGACAATCAATATCGGCCGGACTGGCGGTGAATTCGATTACTCGGTCTTTATCAACAGCAAGCTACCTAACCCGATGCCGTTATCTATCTCAAGTCAGATATATGAACCTGATGATAGTGGTATCGTTACATCAATCAATGGAAATATTATTCACGTAAAGGCTACTCCGATCGCTCCGGATCAGGTTGAACGTCGGGGTATCGTGATGCTTTCGTATGCAGGATTACATGCAGCCATAAACATCGTCCAAAGCAGTGATGCCGAAGCGTATCTGAAGGTGACGCTGCCCGATGGCGGTATTCCTACTTTCCCGGCAGTTGCCAATATCTCGTCGGGGCTGATTACGGTGAATGCTTCCGGTACGTGGAGCGCAGAGGTTTATATGGATGGCTTCTCTTTTGCCGAAGGAAAACTCGTAAGCAAGATACATAGCACGGACGTTGCCTATGTAAATGACAATAAATTCCGTATCTATACGAATACTACCAACTCCGGAGAAGGCATACGGCAGGGATTCGCCGTGGTTACGCTCGATAGCGACCCCGAAAACTACTCTTCGGTAGTACAGGTGGCTCAGAAACCGGCAAGTGTCATCAAGATGTCTCCGGAACAGGCTGTGGTAAACTTCAACATAGATGGCAGTCTTTTTGTTCCGCTACCGCCGGCTACCAATGTCAACACATTCAATGTACGGCCCAACTTGGTAACCGGTGAAGATGGTCAGACTGAATATGTTCCGGACTGGGAGGTAACAATTGTTCAGGGTAGTGTATATGATGACAAGGCGATGTTCAAAGTTACGCAACAGTATGATGCCAACGTTCTGGATAATAATATCCTGACGGTGAATACCGTAGGCCCGAACTACACCGGACACAGGGCGACTGTAAAGGTACGCATTTCACTAAAGGACGATCCGAGTACTTTTACTGAGATTACGCTCCAACAACGTTCGTTCCAATGGAATGTTCCTGCGAGCCAAACTGTCTTGGGCAAGGGAGGTGTTACTCCCGAATTGAAGATCGACATACCGGCAGAAGTTACCGGACTGCATTATACGGTTGCAATCGAGTCGTTTGAGCCGATGAGCATCTACGGCGATGGTGCCAACCAGCAATTTGCTTACCTGATTGACGGCGACGATCCCGATGCTACTCCTTATTCCGGTCTGAGTCCTAACGATATTTCTATAGGCTTCAAAGTAGGTTTCCCCACTTTACCCATGGCGTTGATAGATGCAGAACCGAAAGTGACGATAGCCGTTACACTGATAGAGATGGGTGAGACGAAAACGTTCACCGTATCGCAAAGCAAGTTCGTTCCCCGAGCTGTGAACGCTTTGGATGTGGGTGTTAATGCGCATGGAAACCTCGCAACCGGAGGAAATAACCCCAACTTCAGGCCTACCGCCTGGGATGGAACCTACCAGGAGAACCTTGCACAGTTCCTGATGAATAATAACTATTTCAGTCCGACCGGAACAGTGAAGACAAACGGTGATCCGGCTATTGCTAAATGGGAAACCGAAGCGGGATTTACAACGGTATGGCAGGTTGTTAAAAACAATCTTACTTTTGTTAATTACACGCGGCCGGGGGTGAATGCATTTGCTAATAATACTATTTGGGATTGGCTTCACTCCGATTCGGGATTTACACTGATCAATTCCGAATCAGTCTTAGACCAGGGAGTACTGGATTATTCTTCTGACTGCATTCCCGGTCAGTTGGGACTTCAAGGCGGTGGCGGATACATGAGTGTGGGCAGTGTCTCTAATTGGAACGTCGACGGAGGGTTTATGATCAATCCGGATGACAGTAATCCGATTATTGACTATCTGGTACACAGCGGTCCGTTTGGCGAGGTAGAAGGTTGGCAAAATCTTCGTATCGGAAATAGCGGTGTGAACGGTTATACCGTCGTCTCCTCAATAGAACCCGCATTGGGTAAAGGTGCAGTTCCCATTGTTCAAATGGTTAGTAATGACCCTAACTGTGCCCAGGGCCAGCTTATTACCGAAATGCTGATTGACCCCAGCCTCAATTTGATGATAAAGAACGACTCCGAGTTTTTCTATGATGACCCGACCTATTTTAATGACCCGTCTGAAAGACCCCGACTCATCTTTACGCTGAATCTCATTGCCTTCATGGTGAACACCGCTCAATACGGCAGTATCTTCACGAATCAGTTCTGGGATAATCCCAATAATGTAAGAAACATGCCCCAACCTCAACCTTAATAATAAAAGGAGTGTGATATGAAATCATTAAAAGCAAATAACAAAAAACGAATCATATTCTTCTTGATGCTGATTCCCGCTTTCATACTGGGATCGTGTATATACGAGGAAGACATGGAAGGGGGACAGAACTCTGAAGACAAAAAGTTGAGTCTGTCGGTAGCAGTGAAGCAACCGGGTATTCAAACTGTAACGCGCGCCACGGTTCCTTCCGAGGTGGGCGAAGACGATATCAGCGTTCTCTATCTGCTCTTCTTTCAACCCAACGGAGGTACGTTTGTCGATTATGTGAGGGCTAACAATCTCACCCAAGATGTGAAAACGGAAATCGATATGTCGAACCATCCTTTATTGGCAGTCAACCAGGCGTATGATATCCTCGCTGTAGCCAACATTAGTGACGGCCGTTACATTACCGGCAACGTCGATGCATGGATGCATGACTGGGGCGGTCTTACCATAGACGAAGTAAAGGCGCAGGCGATAGCTTGGGTGTATGATGCCCAAGACAATTCGAATGCTATCGTATCTAACGAGTTGCTGATGACCGGCAGTATCGCCAAAGCGCAGGAACAATTCGAACTTGAACTTGAACTCACCCGGGATGTAGTGCGTTTTGATGTCTATAACAACCGGTATGAAGTATACGACCTCGTCTCGGCGGATATATGGAATGCCTATCCTTCCTGTGTAATCTGGGAGTCGGAAGGGGCAATGATTGATTTTTCCAATGACATCTCACGTCTCGATCATTTTTACGGAGTGGATAATAGCACAAACGAGACTGCTACGGACGGGGCGGATGGAAGAGGTAAAACTCTCGGTCATATCATAGGCGGTCTTTACAGCTTTGAGAACCGGGTAATCCATCCCTTGCAGAACGACCATCTGACTACTTGTCTGATTGTCGGTCTGAAAGAACGGGCTACCGGCACAATAAGCTATTACCGTGTTAATATCAATCCTGCGGAGAGTGCACAGATATTGAGTGCGAATAATGTATATCGCCTGACCATCCGTGATGTCAACACCGGTTCCGCTTCTGCGGAAGAAGCTTATGAAGCCGCTGAATGCGGTCTGGACTATGTGATCAACTACTGGGACATGAGCGACTATGGTGTGATAGTGCAAGACGGCAACAGTGTTCTTTCAATCCCTACCAAGACTATTACCATCGAAGAAAAGGGAGGCGATCTTAATTATCAGATATTTACTTTCAATAATACAGGAACAAACAGTCCGCTGACAATCAAAGCACAGAACTATACTCCCTCGAATGGCAGTATCGCTGCGACTCTGAGCGGCAATACGCTCAGGGTACATGCCACACCGTTCGGTGCGGGCGAGACGGAGCGTACAGGTACAATCGTTCTTTCGTATGCCGGATTGGAAGCTGCGGTCAATGTTATACAGAATAACGGAGAAAAAGTATATTTGGATGTTCGTCAGCCTACAGGGAAAGTCTTGGCGCCATATTCCGGTATGTCTACCGGAGATATTCTTGTGGATGCTTCCGGCCCGTGGACGGCGGAACTCTTTATGCCTGATGGTGGCTTTACGTTAGACCCGGCAGGGGTTTCTCCGGCAGTAGCAACGACTAAGATTCAGAGTAACAGTAGCCTGGTGGTTAACAAACAGTTCAAGGTATATACATGGTCGGCCAATGCCGAACCGACAAAGCGTGACTGTTTCGTGGTAATTACCCTTGACAGTGATCCTGAAGATTACGCCGCAGTGGTGCAACTTGCACAGAGTCCTGCCGGAGGTATCTCGATTGTGCCGAATGTTACTTCTGTTACCTTTAACGGTATAGGAGGGCTGGCAAATATTGCGGGAAATACAACATCTACGTTCAACGTGCGTCCTTCCATGGAAGTTGATGGCAATAACGGCGAACAGATTGCCGCGTGGGAATATGAAATCAGATCCTCGGGTGGCAGTTATGACGACACCGGTACGTTCCGGGTAACCGCTGAAAATCATACTACTGACGCAAACGAAGCTGCTATGAATACGATTACGGTCGGAGCAGTGGGGCAGAATCTTTCGGGACGTTCTTATACGGCTGTGTTGAGGCTCTATCTCTCGCTTGACCATACTACTTATGTCGATCTTCAGTTGGTACAGCAACCACTTACTGTCAGTCTGTCGCCGGGTACTCTTCCCACAGTGGGGAATGATGGAGGTCAGACGGGAGTAATTACGGTAGTGTCCGATGCTTCACTGAGATGGAAGGCATCAGTTGTTACCAACAGTGGTACTTCCTCCGACGGGCGTTCGCTGGTACATCACGCTGCAACGCTTGTGAATGAGGATGGTAGTCCGATTGACGAAAATCTGGATTATCCGATGAATACACGGATGCGCGTGAGATTCCCGAAGGTGTATTATCCGAATCGCGATATTCCTGTCTCGGCAACCATAACTGTTACCGTGGAAGGTCTGACAAGTACGCTTACCGTCCATCAGACTACACTTACCGCAAGGAGTATGGTGGGTTACGGTATGACCGGTTCACCCGATTACGGTGGACTTGGCAATACGTACAACCAGGGTTGGGACGGAACTTCCGGCACTTACGGATTGGCACAGATACCGGATTATTCCCGATTGGGAATCGGCAATATGAATGTGGCTTCCATTCCGGACAACGTGAATTATCTGCATGCGACGGTTCATATAGGGGGAACTGCAGGTACTAATTACGACTGGTCGGTAATCAACAGTTTCATTGATAGCCGTGATGCCTGGACGGTAATTTCATCCCAGGACGATTATGGCTTGCCTCCGGTGAATAATTCCAACTCGCCAACCAAACGTAACGAGGCGGGGTATCAGGATATGAAGTACAGCGTAAGTAGCAGATGGTCGCAGGTGTACGAGACAGACAGCAAGTTGTACCACTTTGTGATGGATAGAGGTCACACGCCGCTTGCTCCGAGTGATATCAACAGTGACGGTTTCTACAATGATGGTGTCTCCAATACCATCCCCGGACCGTGGCCGTCAACAGCAGTTGTGTTAATGACCAAGATTAATGATACTAATGAGGCATCGCTCATCGTGGATGTTAAGAATAAGTTCTTGTGGATAGGTGATTCGCAGATATTCTGGTACAATGCGTATCTGAGCAATAACCGCGGCACGTTCCTCGATAACCTGATGTACTTTATCGGCAACGCCGCCAAGTATGGTAGTAACTTCACCGACTTGTTGCTCGAAGACGACCAGGAGGGTGCTCAGCCTGCTCCGTGGGATACTTACTGGGGCAACAATGCGGGAGTACCGAGTAAATAATAACCAATGCCGCTGTTTTTATTTCTTTTTCATACAGCGGCTAAGATAAATCATGGCGAATGCCAATTCTTTCCATCGTGGTGGAAAGAATTGGCATTCATCTTTATTTATGTCGGCTTGAATAGCGTTTCTATTCTATACTTTATTCGTTTATTCATTCACAAATTTTTCGATATAGTCAGTAATGCAGGTCATGGCTAAGCGATTAATTTGTCTCTTTCTTCCGGTAAATAGCGTTGCGACCAAAGAATGGGCACTGCACCTTTGCTTCTAAGCGCTTCCATATATTCTGGTTTCAAATCTTTATCTACATCGTTTATGATTGCAATTCCGTCTAACTGTTTTCCGGATATTCTTTCTCTGGATTCTTTTATATCCTCCCAACCGAACAAAAAATGGGGCACATTCATTTTGTTGAGAGAATTGAACGATTTTACGACCAATTCCTTTTGCCTTCCTGCTATTTGAAAGTCAAATGTAAACTCTATGCCAGTAATGCCTTTTGCAATAAATTCAGGAGTATATATCATCTGCTGTTCGTCAAAAAAAGATCTAACATCTCAGTTATTCATATCAACATAGAATTAATGTTTATCTTTCCCTTTTAATACTCATTATTCCATTCGGGTAGTCGACCGTATATTTCGAAATAGCGTTGCAACAGTATTCCTTCCACATAAGAAGGTATATCTTGATTTTCCTCGTCAAAGGTAACATACCAATATATGTCAAGGGCGTCACTTCCTTCTTCCGCTATTTTTTGCTCAAAGAAATTTTGACGAGAAATCCCGTCTTGCTTATTATTCAATCGTTTATTTAATAGTTGGTCTTTAAACTTTCCATTGGAGAGCATCGTCCCCGACTTGCCAATATACACTAAGTCTATTCCTCTTCTGGACAAACGGTATATACAGTAAACACCGGGTAAGTTTGGAACGCCTCTCGACACTTCTTTCAAATTACTTCCTTTCCAATGCAGCATATTTACAAAATTGACTAACAGCGTTCTAACGCTCTAAACGGTACAAACCTCATTTTTACAACTTCACAGAATTTGGGGACAAATGCAAGTTGCTGTTTATGAACACTTTCGATATACGTAAGCGATCGACCAACTCCGTATTGTGAGATACAGTATTCCTTTGAGATGCCTGTTATAGTTTCCTCTCGAAGATTTCCATGATGTCGTTTATGTCG
>QMCD01000212.1_pt1 | contig 46089 bp, 33 predicted proteins | sample 1821841 | NCBI WGS metagenome assembly QMCD01 (sample SAMN01991225, study PRJNA193472) | Termite gut metagenome, whole genome shotgun sequencing project. | isolation source: worker | host: Macrotermes natalensis
GACAAAGGTCAACGAACGATTGAATTAAGCCAGTTTGTTCCGCCCTTTGGCCAGAAAAATGAAAATCATCTCTTCTGGCTGGCGGAGTAGCGGGGAACAAATCGGAAAATGGCCTTAATTTCAGCGAAAACAGCTTACAGCGAAAACAATTCGCTATATTTTCAACTAGCTTATAGATCAAATTAGTGATATAATCAGAAAGAAAACCAAAAGCAACTCGCTTTACAGATGTTTCGAAAGGCAAGGTAAGAATGGGAAGAACAATCGCAATAGCAAACCAAAAGGGAGGCGTAGGGAAAACAACTACCTCCATTAATTTATCAGCAGCATTAGCTGGTAAAAATAAAAAAATTCTAGTAGTCGATGCTGATCCGCAAGGAAACACAACAAGCGGATTTGGTATAGATAAAAATCATTTAGAAAAAACCATATATGAATTAATAATAGGGGAATGTACCATCCAAGAATGTATTATAAAAGAGATATTACCAAACATATCAATTATACCGTCCAATGTAAACTTGGCAGCTGCCGAAATAGAATTAATCGGAATAGATAAAAAAGAATACATATTAAAAAAAGAGATTGACTGGGTCTGTGATGAGTACGACTATGTTATTATTGACTGTCCGCCTTCGTTAAGTCTGCTGACAATAAACGCTATGACAACAGCTAACACAGTCTTAGTTCCGATACAATGCGAATACTATGCTCTGGAAGGATTAAGCCAACTAATACATACAGTCAATCTAGTAAAAGAAAGATTGAATCCCGAGCTAGATATGGAAGGTGTGGTGTTTACTATGTTTGATGCTAGGACAAATCTATCTTTACAAGTTGTAGAAAATGTAAAAAATCATTTAAATCAAAACGTATATAAAACAGTAATCCCGCGCAACATCAGGTTAGCAGAAGCTCCAAGTTATGGGATGCCAATAAATATTTATGATCCGAAATCAGCAGGGGCAGAAGCATACATGCTTTTGGCAGATGAAGTGATTAATAGAAAGGACGTATAAAATGGCAGCAAGAGGATTAGGAAAAGGATTAGATGTATTGATTCCCAACGCCGTAGGTAAAGAAAAAGCTGAAGTAAGCCATCCTGATGGAGATGATGAAAACAGAGGAACACTGGTTAAAATTACAAAAGTTGAGCCAAATAGGGAACAGCCAAGAAAGAACTTTGATGAAGACGCATTAGAAGAGCTTGCTGATTCAATCAAACAATTTGGACTATTACAACCCATTTTGGTACAGAAAAGAAATGATTACTATGAAATTATTGCCGGAGAACGCAGATGGCGTGCAGCTAAAAAAGCTGGATTAAAAGAAATCCCTGTAATAATAAAGAATTACTCTGATCAGGAAATAGTGGAAATATCACTGATTGAAAATATACAAAGGGAGGATCTTAATGCAATAGAAGAAGCACAAGCATTTAAGAGACTTCTTACAGAATTCAATTTAAAACAGGATGAGGTGGCAGAGAGAGTTTCAAAAAGCAGAACAGCGGTCACTAATTCCATACGTTTATTAAAGCTTTGTGATGAAGTTCAGAGTATGATAATCAACGAGATGATTTCTACAGGACATGCTCGAGCACTGATTTCTATTGAGGATCCAGAACAACAATATGCTATGGCACAAAGGATATTTGATGAAAAACTAAACGTCCGTGATGTAGAAAAATTGGTGAAAAATCTTAACCGCCCGGAAAAGATTAAGAAGATAGTTGGGACGGACAAGAGTCTGGAATTAATATATCAGGACCTAGCTGAGAAAATGAAAACAGCGTTGGGGACCAAAGTGATGATCAATTCCAAGGAAAACGGAATAGGTAAAATAGAGATAGAATTTTACAGCCATGATGATCTTGAAAGAATAATTGAAAAATTGAAATAGCGGCATGTTTGTAAGGAGTTGCCGACGACATATTCTAAAGAGGACGATAAAATGAACAGTTCTATTTTTGAAAACATGGGTTTAAGAAATTTAGATCCTGGTTATATCATAATAGCGTTAGCCATTCTGACGGTTATTCTTTTGGTATTAGTCATTATGTCGATGAATAAACTTTCCAAGCTTTCCAAAAAGTATAATAAGTTTATGCAGGGTAAGGCAGCGAAATCTCTTGAATCAGATATTATGAAATTGTATGAAGATAACAGGGAAATTAAAAATATTTCAGAAAAAAACAGGAAAGATATTTCTGTCCTATATAAGAAAATGGCATCAGTTTTTCAGAAAGTAGGTTTGGTCAAATATGATGCATTTAGCCATATGGGAGGTAAACTAAGCTATAGTATTGCCTTGTTGGATGAGAATAATAATGGATTTATCTTAAATTCTGTTCACAGTACAGAAGGGTGTTATTCTTACACCAAAGAGATTACTGACGGAGAGAGTGCTGTTCTTTTAGGGGTAGAAGAAAAACAGGCTTTGGATATTGCCATGAAATCTTAATTATAAGGGGACATTCGGTGTGAGATTATGTAAAGTTGAAAATCTGACAGAGGGAGATATTTTAGCCAGAGCAGTATTTGCTATGGATTTCCGGATTTTATTATCGGAAGAAACAAGACTTTCCGCTGATTATATTGAAAAGTTAAAGAGCCTTGGTATATCTGAGGTTTATATACATGATGAAAATTATAAAAATATTGAAGCAGTAGTTATATTAAAGCAAGAAGTTGAAGAACTATTTAAGGCAAAAGTAAAGGATATTCTGGAAAAACACACATATTCCAAGAATAAGGAATTACAGAAATTAAGTCAGACGGCAGACAATATTATATTTAATATATTGGAAGAAAAAAAGGTCGTCGAAAAAATATTCGATATAAAAGAAAGAAGTTCGGATCTATATGAACATTCGATCAGCATATGTACTTTGGCGACCTTGGTTGCTTTGAAACTGAAGCTGCCAATAGAGACAGTTCATGATATTGGGGTAGCATGCCTATTACATGATTTAGGGCTGCGGTATATGATATTTGATTATACGGAAAAGAATCTCACTGAATTAACTTCTGCAGAAATAATGGAATATCGTAAACATCCGATTTACGGATATACGACATTAAAAGAAGAGGCATGGATATCATCGGTAAGTAAAAACATAATCCTATATCATCATGAAAGAAAAGATGGCTCCGGTTTTCCATTAAAATTAAAGGATATTCCTTTGGAAGCTATGATTGTTGCGGTTTGTGATTGTTTTGACGAGATGATATGTGGCATCTGCTGTCAGCGGGTAAAAGTTTATGAAGCAGTAGAATATCTTAAAGCATTCAGGGGAATACAGCTTGAAGAAAAAGTAGTAGATATATTTCTACAGTTTACTGCTGTTTATCCGGTTGGTAGCCAAGTGCTTACGAATATCGGAGAAACCGGTATTGTAATCAGGCAAAACCGCGAATTTCCTGATCGGCCGGTAATTAGGATTATAAAGGACAAAACGGGAAATAATCTTGTTAAACCGAAAGAAGTGAATCTAATCAGTAGCAAGACGGTTTTCATTGATAAAGTACTGGAATAAGTTTTGATGTTTTCTATAAGGAGAGACAGTTATGATAGATATCAGATTATTAAGAGAAGATCCGGAAGCAGTAAAGCAGAATATCAAGAGTAAATTCCAGGACAATAAACTGACGCTTGTTGACGATGTAATCCGGCTAGATCAAGAGAGTCGTCAAATTAAGCAGGAGGCAGACGATCTTCGAGCCAACCGGAATAGGATATCCAAAGAAATCGGTTTCCTTATGGCACAGGGAAAAAATGAAGAGGCGGAATTAAAAAAACAGGAAGTGGCAGCGGGGGCTAAGACTCTTTTACTGCTGGAGGACAAAGAAAGAGAACTGGAAAGAAAAATCACCGATATAATGATGATCATCCCAAATATAATTGACGCAAGCGTACCAATCGGTAAGGATGATTCAGAGAACGTTGAGGTTGAGAGGTATGGTGAACCGAAAGTTCCGGATTACGAGGTTCCTTACCATGCGGAAATAATGGAAAAATTAAACGGGCTAGATCTGGACAGTGCCAGGAAAGTTGCCGGCAATGGATTTTATTATTTGACAGGTGATATAGCCAGACTGCATTCGGCGGTGATTTCTTATGCTAGAGATTTTATGATTGCCAGAGGTTTTACTTACTGTATCCCGCCTTTTATGATCCGAAGTAACGTGGTAAGCGGAGTAATGAGTTTTGCGGAAATGGATGCTATGATGTATAAGATAGAAGGAGAAGACTTATATTTAATCGGCACTTCAGAACACTCCATGATCGGTAAGTATATTGATACGATCATACCGGAGAAAGATCTGCCGCAGACACTGACCAGCTACTCACCATGCTTCCGCAAGGAAAAAGGAGCCCATGGCCTTGAGGAAAGAGGGATATACCGTATTCATCAGTTCGAGAAGCAGGAAATGATAGTAGTCTGCAAGCCGGCAGAATCTTCACTGTGGTTTGAACGGCTATGGAAGAATACAGTGGACTTATTCCGCTCACTAGATATTCCGGTAAGAACTTTGGAGTGCTGTTCCGGCGATCTGGCAGATTTGAAGGTGAAGTCTTTTGACGTGGAGGCATGGTCACCGCGTCAGAAAAAATATTTTGAAGTGGGTAGCTGTTCTAACTTGGGGGATGCCCAGGCTAGAAGATTAAAGATTCGTGTCAGCGGTGAAAGTGGTAAGTATTATGCGCATACACTAAATAATACAGTAGTAGCGCCTCCTAGGATGCTGATTGCATTTTTGGAAAACAACCTGCAAGCTGATGGATCTATTATTATTCCGACAGTATTGCAGCCTTATATGGGCGGCAATACGGAGATTAAGCGAGGTGACACTTTTGCATAAATATATGCGGGCGATTGGCTTCAGCGAATTAAAAAGCCGTAAAGAGCTAAAGCAACTTCTGACTGACATAGTAATATCACCAACCGAGCGGGCTTATACAAGTAACAATGATGAGATTGTCCTAGCTGAATTCAGTAAAGACTTTGCCGAAAATATCGGGATTACGGTTTGTGGTGAATTTGACGAGGAGGAAAAATTCGTTTACGAATATTATTACCCTTATATGAGGGGTTCTGTTATCAGTACAGAAGAAGATGTATCCGTTGAACGACATGCCTCTCAAGAATCTTACGCCGGGATATGCGATGACATCCGTGTCGGCGTTTCCCTTATTTTCTATTTACAGAATATGATTTCTTACGTCAAAATCCAGAGTTCAGGGAAACTGCCTGTCAGAGGTACAACTTTGACCTTGTCAGGATTGTCTCTTAGTGGTACAATAATGATGCCCATCGTAAAAAATGAAAGCGACCGGAAAAAAGTCAACCGGGCATCCCTCAACCGGGGCAATTTGATTGCTGCGGCTAGAAAAGGTGATGAAGAGGCCATAGAAAGCCTCACCTTAGAGGATATGGATACGTATACAGCAATATCAAAAAAGATTCATACTGAAGATGTATTTAGCTTGGTCGATACTTATTTTATGCCTTTTGGGGTCGAATGTGATCAATATTCTGTTCTGGGCGAAATTACGGAATGCCGCTTGGTGAAAAATAAGCTGACTGGTGAAGGTGTGTATCAGATGCTGATAAACAGTAATGATTTACAAATGGATATCTGTATTAATGAAAAGGATCTGTTCGGAGAACCCCAGATGGGAAGACGGTTCAAAGGGATTGTCTGGGTGCAAGGGTACATTAATTTTCCAAGTGCTACCCTTTAGAAGTTACTGTATCCTATTAATTATTAACTTGCCTATCTTAATATAATGTCTCTGTAGCTCAGTGGATAGAGCACTCGCCTCCTAAGCGAGGGGTCGGACGTTCAAATCGTCTCAGGGACGCCACAAAAAATGCCGAAATTCGGGTAAAACCGTGATTTCGGCTTAATTTTTATGTCATAAAGGCAAACATAATGCACTACCACTTCCCTAACTATAGGGAACTAATTTGGTCTTTCTGACTAATAATAAGCTGGTATAATAAAATTACTATAAAAAATAAATAAAGTTTTATAAAGATTAGCATAATTTTTAGTGAAAATATAAAAATATGGTTATGAACATACCAGCGCCTCACAGTATCTGTGGCGTAAAAGGAGGACATCCGGTTTAGCAACAAGAGGCCATGAGAGTATGGATTATATCAATAAGAGAGAAAAAGAACTTATACGTTTATTATTGGAGGAGGAACAATATCGCCCGATTGCTTATTTTGCCAAAAAACTTAACGTTTCATCCAAGACATTACAAGCGGATTTAAAGCAGATCCGGTACTACTTAAGACAGTATACCTCAATAGAAATTAAAGCCGGCCGTGGTAAAGGAATACTGCTTAGGGCAGAAAACGGAATAAAGAACCGTCTGCTTCATGACATCGGAGGCGCAGTCACAGCGGAGCCGGAAGCTTCCACACCAAGAAGGGAAGCGATTACAAAAGAAATGCTTCTCAATACCGGCGAAATGACCTCGTTACAAAAACTATCAGAGATGTATTATGTAGGCCGGACAAGCATAGTCAATGACATGAAATATGTGGAAAACCGGCTGAAGAAATATAACTTGGAATTAAAAAAAACTAAAAGAGGAACCTATATTGCCGGAACAGAAGCAAATATTAGAAAAGCTATAGCAGGCTTGGCCATCCGTGAGAATACCCGTAAAGGTTTGTTGGAGATTTTTTCAGCTGAAGATATTGATTTCGTGGAAAATTTACTTTATACAAGTGGAATTTCTGATTATGCAGATGTTTCTTCGAGGTTGGATATCAGCGATGTTTACTATATAAATCTATTGACACATATCCTGATCAGCATTAAAAGGGTACGGGAAAATATCCACATAGAAAGCGGCGATTCCGGTCAGTCAGATGAAATTGCCATGCAGGAACATTATCGGCATGCAGGAGAAATAGCCGAGCGGATAAATGATCATTACCAGATCCAGATCGGAGAAGAGGAAACCAGATACATTTATCAATACTTGATCTCTTCTGATATAAAGAGTTACATGGCTAAGCATGAGCTGCCGGCCGACCAGACAGATATTGGTACTGTTTTGGCCAAAGAACTAAGCCGTCGGTTGTCGGCAGAATTCCAGATGGACTTTGAAAAAGACAGTGATATGATACAGGGACTTATTCTTCATATCAGGCCGATGCTGAAAAGAATGCAGTATAATATCCAGATTGATAACCCTTTACGGGAAGAAGTTACTAGGCATTATCCGGATATGATTGCCGCCTGTGAAAAGAACCTTAAGGATTTAGTGGCAGAGTACCTGCTGCCGGAGATCAGCATAGATGAAGTTGCCAGCATTGCTATCTATTATCAGACTATGCTAGAAAAAATGGCCATGCGGAAACGAGTTGTAGTGGTCTGTCACAGCGGTTATGGGACATCACAGCTACTGGCAGCAAAATTGAAAAATGAATTTGCTTTCCTAGAAATACGGGACGTAGTTTCTACTAGAATGATCCGGGAAATGGATCTTAAAGAAGTGGATTTTCTAATTGCCACAGTGCCGGTAGAACGTGAGGACGTTCCCTGTGTAATCGTTTCTTCTCTATTGCTGGAGCAGGATATTAAAGCTATAAGAAGCTATATCATGGAGCGAGGCTAATATCTTGTGTGCTGACATAAATATAGCAGCATGAGGGCAGTGTGTCGAAAGTTCATAAGTCAAATTGAACGGACATCAAAGCAGAGAGGTATAATATGCACCCTGAACAGGTAATTGATAAAGAAAACATCATCCTTGACATAGCAGCGGACACCAAAGCAGATGTATTGCATCAAATGGCAGACCTGCTGTATCAAAGAGGAAAAGTAAAAGATTCCGCCTTATTTTTACAAGATATCTGGAAAAGGGAAAGCTTGGGATTTACCGGTGCCGGTAACCTAATTGCTATTCCGCATGGGATATCGGAGCAGGTGATTGCAATGACAGTTGCCATTGCTAGGACAAAAAAGACGATTATCTGGGATACTTGGCAGGAAAATATCCCGTTTGAAGCAAAACAAGTCAGACTGGTAGTTTTATTCGCGGTACCAGAACTGGAAACTGGACAGCAGGTAAGTTATCTGGATGCATTAAAAATGATCTGCGGTAAACTCTCAGATAAAGGCATTGCTAAGCAGATGATGATTAGCCGGGATAGCGCACAGATGATAAAGCTATTGGAAATCAGCAGTTGAATCAACAATGGTCGAGGATATTTGATCAGAGACATAAATAATAGGGATGTAAAGATTAATTGGAGGGAATAATAATGATTGAAGTAATTGTGGTATCACACGGCAGTTATGCAAGAGCACTGGTTGAAAGCAGCGAACTGATCATGGGAGAACTTGAGGGAGTCTATTCCTTCGGATTTACCCTAGGAGAAAACGTGGACGGGCTGAGGGAGCGGATTGAAAATAAGTTACAGGAGATCAACGCGGACAGTCCCGAGGCAGAAATATTGATCCTTACCGACATGAAATCCGGCAGTCCCTTCAATGCAACAGCAAGATTGATGGAACAGTATGATTTCACCCATGTTGCCGGCGTGAACCTGCCGATTTTTCTGGAAATTATGGGGACCAGAGATTTCCAGACAGTGGCGCAGATTAGGGAAATGATCTTTACGACCGGCATAGGAACCATAGTGGATGTAAATAAAATGATGGAGGAGATGGGATGAAAAACATTGTACTGAGCAGGATCGACGACCGGCTGATCCATGGCCAAGTAGTAACCTCGTGGGTCAAACAGACCGGAGGAAATCGGATCATCATTGTGGATGACGGGTTGGTGAAAGATTTCTTTATGCAAAAAATATTTAAAGCGGCCGCCCCGCCGGATGTTGTCGTGGAAGTCTATGATGTCGGGGCGGCGACGGAGATATTGAAAGGTGATGAAGAAAGCGGAGAAAAAGTAATCATTCTGGTCAAAACGCCCCAAGTTTTTGAAAAACTGATTGAAGGAGGTGTCAAACTGAAAAAAATAGTCCTAGGAGGGATGGGCGCCTTGGCCGGGAGGAAGAAATTTAACAGAAATGTTTCGGCAAGTAAAGAGGAAACAGATTCAATGAGGCGGATGATCGACGGCGGAATCGAGATCGTATTCCAGCTGGTTCCCACAGAAAGTCCCGCCGATGTCCGCAAGATGCTGGAAACATGAAAAATAATAATAGAAGGAGAAGGAGATATGAGTGTATTTCAGGCATTACTTTTAGGAATTTTGTATTATTTGGGAAATAGTTCTATCGTGGCGGGCCCGGTTGGTTATTATACCATTTACCGCCCTTTGATCGGCGGCTTTTTGACCGGCGTGATTTTGGGAGACCCTATTACTGGGGTTATGGTGGGCGCGACTATCAATCTGATGTATATCGGTTTTATTTCTGCCGGTGGTGCCCTGCCGGGAGATATGTGTCTGGCCGGCATCCTAGGTGCGGCAATGGCGATTACCGGCGGGCTTGATACCGAAGCCGCTTTGGCGATTGCGGTCCCGATTGGATTGATCGGAACTTTGCTATGGTTTGGCAGGCTGACGCTTGATTCTATCTTTGCCCATCTTGCCGATAGATATGTGGAACGGGGTGAAGGGCATAAGGTATGGATCGCAGACGTGCTTTTGCCCCAGATAATGCTTTTTGTCCTAACGGCTGTTCCCTGCTTCTTGGCAGCATATCTGGGTGCCAGCCATATCGAAGGCGCCATCAATGCGCTGGGCGGAACAGTTCTCGGCATTCTGATCATTATCGGCGGAATCATGCCCGCCCTTGGTATCGGTCTGACCCTCTTGTATATTTTTAAAGGAGAGGCAAAGATATTTTTCTTTATCGGTTTCCTTCTGGCAGTTTATTTTGGCCTCAGCATGATTGCCGTCGGCTTCTTGGCGCTCTGCTGCGCAGTGATCTATACTCAGCTTAAAAATGCAAAAGGAGGAGAAGTAAATGTCTGAAAATCGCTTAACCAAAAAAGAAGTAAGACGTTCTTGGCTGATCTGGCTGTTTAACAATCAAGCCAATTATAATTATGAACGTATGATGGGAACCGGCTTCCTGCATGCCATGGTGCCAATAGCCAAGAAATTATATAAAGACGATGTGCAAAAGCAAAAAGAAATGCTGCAGCGCCATGCGGGATTTTTCAACTGTGAACCGTGTCTAGGTTCCTCCATTGCCGGTCTGACCGTGGCCATGGAAGAGCAGAAAGCTGCCGGCGGTGATATTGAAGGGGATGCCATCACATCGGTTAAAACCGGACTGATGGGACCTATATCGGGCATCGGTGACAGCGTCATACAGGGCGTTATAGTTCCTCTGCTGCTGGCTTTTGCTATTGATATGTCAAGTAACGGCAGCGTCGTATGGCCGATTGTTTACTCACTGATCATGGTTGCAGTGGTCTTTGGTATTTCCTACAGTTTATTTATGCTAGGTTATAAAAAGGGCAGTGATGCCATTCTAAATATCTTGGAAAACGGCATTGTTAATAAAATTATTGCCGGAGCCAATATCGTCGGCTGTATGGTGCTGGGCGCCCTAGTAGCCAATTATGTTTCCATGAACTGCGGCATCCAGATTCAGCAGACGGCCGAAAGTGTCTTTAATGTGCAGGAACAGCTTTTTGACACTATCGTTCCCAAATTACTGCCGTTGCTGATAACATTAGGATGCTATCAGATGCTAAAAAAGGGACTTTCGTCGGTAAAAGTGCTATTAATTATCGTGGCTATCGGCGCCATCGGCGGATTGACCGGGATTTTAGGATAACAAATCAATTTTGTCAAGAACTGAATTTAGCAGTTAAGTAAGTCTCATCTGGGAGAATGGCTCAGCGGAGCCTTTCTCCCCCAATTTTATCAACGAAGGAGCCTTTAGATGAATTATTCGACATTTAAGACAACGTCTTATGTATTGGGAAGGGGAAGTATTGAGAAACTGGCGGAATATAAGGGGAAAAGACTGGCTTTGGTGGTAGATGAAAATATTATGCGGGCGTTAGGCTTGAATGACCTGCTGTTTGAAGGGATTCTTAAGGGAGCAGACTATAAAGTCGTCTGTAACATGCCGACGGAACCGCACATGTATATGTTAAAGGAGCCGATACAGGCTATCCGCGAGTACGCTCCGAACGTCATTATAGCTATTGGCGGCGGTTCAGTTATGGATACGGCCAAAGCTTTGTGGCTATTCTATGAATTGCCGGAATATGACTGGGAGCGGGCAACTAAAGCCTATGAGATAGAAGCTTTTCCGGGGCGGGCCGAGCTGGTCGTGATACCGACTACCAGCGGAACCGGATCGGAAACTACTGGTTGTGCGGTTATCAAAGATGACGAGAAGAGAAAAAAGATGATCCTGTCGGACGAGATCATTCCTAAAACCGCTATAATGGACTTTGATTTGCTTAAAAGTCTGCCTCACAGTAATATTATTTTCTCCGGTACCGATGCGTTAGCTCATGCAATGGAAGCGGGAGTAAGCCAGCTGGCCTCGGAGATGGTTCGTATGCAGTGCGTGCAGGCGGCAGTAACCGTGATTAAAGAACTGCCAAAATCTGTGAAGGGAGACCATGATGCCAGGGAAAAGGTACATATAGCCGCGACGATGGCTGGTGCCGGTATTAATAACTCTATAACGGGATTGGCTCATGGCATGGATCAGGCCGGCGGAGATTTTGGCAAACCCCACGGTCTTATGACTGGCCTGCTGCTTCCCTATACGATGGAATATCTGATTCCGCAGCCGTTTTATGCGGAAGTGGCGGAACAGCTGGGAATCACCGGCACTTTTGAAGAAAAACAGCAAAAGCTGGTAGATAAGATCAGGGAAGTATATCAGCTGATCGAAATGCCGCTGACTTTACAGGCGGCCGGAATCCCCGAAAAGGAATACCTAGATCGTATCCCGGTATATGCGGATATGGCCCGGCAAGATGCCAATATTTTATTTTCCCCTGCTGAGCCAGGGGCGGGTGAACTGGAAGAATTATACCGTCTGTTTTATTATGGGGTTTTATCAGTTTTATAATAATTATAAAAATAAATAATTAAGATAAGGAGTCAGGCAGGATGGATGCAAAAATGAGAACAGTGGTTATTGTAGATGAAAGGAAAGTGGAAGTAAAGGAAGTAAGAAAACCGTCACCCCGGGCGGGGCAGATATTGATGAAGATAAATGCCTGCGCAATCTGTACTTGGGAACAGCGGACTTTTTCCCGGGAATCAAAGATGCCCCTGCCTTTTGTGGGTGGACATGAGATTGCCGGGGAAGTGGCGGCATTGGGCGATAACGTTAACGAGAAGGAATTTCCCGTTGGCAGCAAGATTGTTGCTAGGTTGATCCGTACTTGCGGAAAATGCTATTTTTGTCGCCGCGGTGAGGAAAATCTTTGTGAGGAATTGAATAATCTGGACAATTCCGATATGGAAATAACCGGTACGGGCGGTATGGGAGAATATCTGAATATTGACGCATCTCAGGCTTACCCTTACCCCAACGAGCTGCCAGTGGAAAAGGCCGTATTTGCCGAGCCGTTAGCCTGTGTATTAAACAGCATCGAAAAAGGCCGGATTGAGCTGGGCGATGACGTGGTAGTCATCGGCGGCGGCATTATGGGTATGTTGCATATTATCAGTGCCAAGTTAAGCGGCGCTAGGGTTATCCTTAGCGAACCAGATGCCGCAAGAAGGGCGTTGGCAGAAGAGCTTGGCTGCGACATTACTTTTGATCCCCGGGAGCAGGATCCGGTAACCTATGTAAAAACCCTGACAGGCGGTTATGGCGCCGAGGCGGTATTCAATACGACACCGATTGCGGCAGTGGCTAAGCAGGCGGTTGCCATGACGGCTCCTATGGGACGCTGCGTCATGTACAGCTCTCAGCATCCGGATGCTCCCTTTGACATCAGCCCGAACTGGCTCCACAATACGGAAACGGTAGTGACCGGAGCTGTCAGTCCCAGCGTTCGCTCATTCAGGCGTGCGGTCAATATGTTGGCAAAGAGTATTGTTAATCCGGAAAAGCTGGTTTCCGGCATCTATTCCTATGAAGATGCACAGCAAGCTTTTGAAGCGGCGGTACGTCCTGATACATTTCGTATTATCGTAAAATTTTAGAGGAGGGCAGGTCGATGATAAAGAAGAAAGTAACAGTAGTTGCCAAGACCGGCCTCCATGCAAGACCGGCAAATATGCTGATCAAAGAAGCGCAGCGTTATCAGTCGACGATTGAAATCGCAGTAGACGGAAATCTTTTTGATGCTAAGTCGCTACTGGGAATATTGGCAGCCGGAGTTAACTGCGGTATGGAAATCGAGGTAGTATGTAACGGCCCAGATGAAGCGGCGGCCTGCGAAGGAATAACAGAATTGATTGCCAATGGGATGAATGATATGATCTGATCATAAAGATAGATCAAAATAGACTAGGATCAGAAAGGGGGACGATATGCAAGGCAACGGAGTATCTAAAGGGTTATGTTATGCAAAGGTTTTGGTTTTGGACGAAGAACCAGTCATATTTCCTGATGATATCGGCAGTCCGGAAGAGGAAACGGAAATATTTTGGACAGCCCGGGACGATGTCCTAAAAAAAACCATAGATTTGCGTGACAGAGCCGGTAGTCTGGCGGAAGCTGCTGCGGATATCCTAGATGTACACTGTTCCCTGTTGGAAGATAAAGGGCTGCTTGAACCAATCCAGAGAACTATTGCTGACGGCATGGGGGCGGCAGCATCAGTGGAAAAAGTAATGAACGGGCTGATTAAGCAGTTTGAAGAAATGGAGAATGCTTATTTTTCACAGCGGGCTCTGGATATTAAAGATATCAAGGAAAATCTGATCAGGCGGATCTTAAAAATTGAAAAAGAAGATATCAGCTGCCTGCCGGAACCAATGATCATAGCTGGACGGGATATAACCCCGTCAACGACAGCTGGCATGGATACGGAGAAAGTTGTGGGTATGCTGATGGAAATGGGCGGTGCCTCTTCCCACACGGCAATTTTGGCGAAAACCCTTGACATCCCGGCTATTGTAGGAATTAAAGGGCTGTTGGGAGAGATCAAAACCGGCCAATATATTGGGTTTGACGGAGCAACAGGAGAGATTTTTACGCGTTTAAATGAGATGGAAATAGCCGAGTTGCAGATAAGGATCGCCCATCAACGAGAAGAAAATGACAGAAGAAACGCTGTGGCCGGAAAAAAAGCGGTCACAGGGGACGGATTTGCTCAGGAGATATGGGGCAATATCGGGACGCCGGCAGATGCCGATAAAGTAATGTTGCGAGGAGGTACCGGGATCGGTCTGTTCCGCTCAGAGTTTCTGTATCTGGCATCAGACATCCTGCCGGACGAGGAGAAACAATACCTTGCATACAAGCAGGTATTAGAAACCATGAAAGGACAGCCGGTAGTGGTGCGGACGTTGGATATCGGCGGTGACAAGGAAGTTCCAAGACTCCAGTTAGTTAAGGAGGAAAACCCCTTTCTGGGGGTTCGGGCCATTCGGCTTTGCCGCAGGGAAACTGCAGTATTCCACACCCAGCTGCGAGCCTTGCTCCGGGCATCCGCCCATGGGAATATGAAGATTATGTTTCCGATGATTTCTTCTCTGGAAGAATTGCGGTGGGCTAAGGAACAGCTGAATATCTGCCGGGAAGATCTGGAGGAGCGCCAGATACCTTATGACGGTAATCTGTCCGTGGGGATAATGGTGGAGATTCCGGCAGTGGCTGTCTGCGCCGATCATTTTGCTGCCGAATGTGATTTTTTTTCTATTGGCACCAACGATCTGACCCAGTATGCGCTGGCGGCTGACAGAGGCAATAAGGAGATCACCGATCTTTGTACATGGTATCATCCCGGAGTAATTCGCCTGATCCAGATGACCATAGCGGCGGCGCATAAAAAAGGCATTCCCTGCGGTATGTGCGGCGAGGCAGCAGGAGATCCTAAGATGCTCCCTCTGCTGCTGGGACTGGGTTTGGATGAGTACAGTATGGCAGCTTCGGCGATACCGGAAACCAAAGAGTTATTGGCGAAACTGGACATAAAAACATGTAAGGAGCTGACAGAACAGATTTTAAAGCTGTCTTCGGCAGTTGAGATAGAAGAGAAACTTGATGGCTGGATTAAAAACTTGACAATAACGAAGAATAAATGATTTTGCAGACAATAAATATGTCGGCTTGACCAGAAGTGAAGTCAAGGATATAATAAAGGAGAGAAAAAATGTTAGTACCAATGAGTGAGATATTACTAAAAGCAAAAGCAGGAAGTTATGGAGTTCCGGCTGTGGCCGCCGTAAATGAGCTATCCGCAAGAGCCTGTGTAGCTGCAGCAGAGGAAACTGGTTCGCCGCTTATTATGCTCTGTGGCTATGGGCACAATCCGGATATGGATTATTTTGGCCGGATCTTGAATGACTTGGTTACACGGACTTGGATACCTGCCGCCCTGATCCTGGATCACAGTGCCACCTTTGCGGAGGCCATTAAAGGAATCCGGTCTGGATTCAATACCATCATGGTGGACCGTTCCAAACTGCCCTATGAAGAGAATGTGGCACAGGTCAAAGAACTGGTGAAGATAGCCCATGCCGCCGGCATCGGCGTCGAGGCCGAACTGGGACATGTCGGTGTCGGGGAAAATTATCAGGTTGACGGTATCTCAGCCCTGACGGTACCGGAAGAAGCCGTCAGATATGTAGAAGAAACGGGAGTGGACTGCCTTGCGGTTGCCATCGGTACCGCGCACGGCGTCTATAAAGGCGAGCCGCAGCTGCGCTTTGATCTCTTAGCGGAGCTGGCTCAAAAGGTTTCTGTGCCGCTGGTGCTTCATGGCGGATCGGGAACAGGTGATAAAAACCTAGCCCTTGCCTGCCGCAAAGGCATCAGTAAAGTGAATATTGCCAACGATTTATTCCAAGGTGCTTATAAGAAAACTATTGATGTCGGAATGGAAGGCAATAATATCTACGCTTTGTTCCCGATGCTGGAGTTAGGTTATAAAGAGACAGCAAAGCATTACATGGAGATATTCGGCAGCGCCGGAAAGGCTTGGACAGAGAGGCAATATGTATCGACAGATGCGATTCCTGATCTGAACGAAGCAAAATAAAAGGGATTTTTGTTAGTGACAGCAATGATTAAAGAATTAACATTAAGTAAAAGAAAATAAATAAAAATGAATTTAGAAGCTAATTAAGTTTAGCTTCTAAATTCATGTGAGGGTAGTTTAATAATGATTAGGGAAATTAATATGAAAGATACGGATTTAAAGTACTTGAAAACTCTGGCGCGGGTATATCCCAATATAGCGTCGGCGGCTACGGAGATTATTAACCTGCAGTCGATTCTTAACTTGCCCAAAGGAACCGAGCATTTTATCAGCGATATCCATGGTGAGTTTGAACAGTTTAATCATGTCCTGAAAAATGGTTCCGGCTCCGTCCGGCGTAAGATAGATGAAGAGTTTGACAATGCTTTAACTAATAAAGATAAAAAAAGTCTGGCTACCTTAATTTATTACCCTCGCGAAAAACTGGATATCGTCCTCGCTGAAGAAGAACATATTGAAGACTGGTATAAGATTACGCTCCATCGCTTGGTTCAGGTTATCAAGAGAGTGGCATCGAAATATACCCGCTCTAAGGTACGGAAAGCCTTACCAGCTGATTTTGCTTATATTATTGAAGAGCTGATTACGGAAAAAGCGGAAGTGCAGGATAAAGAAGGCTATTATAACGCTATTATCCATACAATCATCCGGATTGACCGCGCCCAGGAATTTATTATCGCCTTGTGCAATTTAGTGAAACGTCTAGTGGTGGACAGGCTTCATATTGTCGGTGATATCTATGACCGGGGACCGGGTGCCCCGGCCATTATTGACACCCTGCTGCGTTATCATGCGGTTGATATCCAATGGGGCAATCACGATATTGTGTGGATGGGCGCCGCTTGTGGTCATCCGGCCTGTATCGCCGCGGTTCTGCGGATATCGGCGCAATACGGCAATCTTGATACCTTAGAGGAAGGTTATGGAATTAATCTGATCCCGCTGGCAGCTTTCGCCTTGGAAACTTACCGGCATACGGACTGCAGTGCTTTTTCCATCCGCTATCAGAACGACTATAATACCAAAGATCTTGATCTGGACATGAAGATGCATAAGGCGATCACCATGCTGCAATTCAAACTGGAGGGTCAGCTGATTTGCCGCTGTCCGGAATTTGACATGGAAGAACGCCTGCTGCTTGATAAGATTGACTACAAGAACCACACGGTTATTATCAATGGACAGACTTATGACATGAATGATGTTGATTTTCCTACGGTAGACCCGCAAGACCCTTATCACCTTACAGACGAGGAAGAACAGGTAATGAAGCGGCTACGGCAGGCATTTATTAAGTGCGAAAAACTGCAAAGCCACGTCCGTTTCCTGTTTTCCAACGGCGGGCTGTATAAAATCTACAATTCTAACCTGCTGTATCATGGCTGCATGCCGCTTGATGAACAAGGCCGTTTTAAAAAGGTGCAGATCCTAGGCCAGGAATACAGTGGACGTGCCTTATATGACATCCTTGATCTTTATGCCCGCAAAGGCTATTATTCCAAGGCCAATTCGCAGGAACGCCAAAAAGGACAGGATATCATATGGTACATCTGGAACGGGCCTAATTCACCGGTGTTCGGGAAAGATAAGATGACGACCTTTGAGCGTTATTTTATTGCCGATAAGAGCAGCCACACGGAAAAGAAAAATAGTTATTATTCATTTTTGGAACAGGAAACGGTTGTTAATCAGATTCTTATGGAGTTTGGTCTTGACCCGGAACGTTCACATATTATTAACGGTCATGTTCCGGTAGCTCTAAAAAAAGGTGATACTCCTATAAAATGCGGGGGAAAGCTGTTGATTATCGACGGTGGCTTTGCCAAGGCTTATCAGGATAAAACCGGCATCGCCGGTTACACCTTGGTGGCCAATTCCCACGGGATGAGGCTGGTTGCCCATGAACCGTTCGTATCCATGGAAGACGCGGTAAAATATGAACTAGACATCCTTTCGGATTCCATGATTATCGAAACCAGCCAGAGTCGGATATTAGTCGCCGATACATACAGCGGTAAAGAGCTGCAGGAGAATATCTGTAATCTAGAGGATTTATTACAGGCATACCGGGATGGTGTTATTGTTGAAAAATAACAGTAGCTATAAGCTTTAATAAGGAAAGATAATAATATTTTCGTAAAAATGTTACAAAAAAAATGTATAAATTTGTTTAATTGTCTGATTTACAATAAGTTAATTTGACTGTATAATGTAAATCTAAAGCGGTTTTATGTAAATAACAATAGAACTCAATGTAAAATCAGCTAAGATAACCGATGGAGTAATATTTAATTGTAACTGTATTGTCGATGTGAAAGGGGAAAAAATGTCTATCATATTTAAAAATTTTTATAGAAATTCAACATTTATTCAAACAGGAACTAAAGCAATGCTAACAATTTGTATAAGGGAATTGATTTAAGATTCTGGAAATTATTTCCAGAATATTTTTATGTAAAAAAAGGTATTAATGGTGTAAATAATGAATATAAAAATACTAAAAAATGTAAAATTGAATGAAAAAACCAATTTAATTTTATTGATTATCGAGAGAATAATATCTGGCTTAGGAATTTCAACTTTTAACTTTGCCTTAAGTTTGTATGTAATGGATTTAACTCAGTCTTCTGTCGCATTTTCAACATTGCTAAGTTTTGCAATTATACCTGGTATTTTTGTAAATATATTTGCGGGAGTTTTTGTTGACACTCACAATAAAAAACGGATTCTAGTAATAAGTGAATTGTTATGCGGTATTATAGTTATTTTATTTATGTTTTTATTTCAGCAGAATAATAGCAGCTTTTTATTGTTGACAATATATATAATTATAATTAATATACTGCAGGCGTTATTTACACTTACCTTAAATGCATCAATACCAGAGATTGTAGGGGTGTCTATTGCACCCAAAGCCAATTCTTTGTTTCAAGGAGTGAGTGCCGTCATTAATATAATTGGTCCTTTGGCAGGAGCGGTGCTCTACGGAAACTTGAAAATGGAGTTCATTTTTTTAACGGAAGGATGTGCCTTTATAATAGCAAGTATAGCAGCAAGCTTTATTGTTTTTGCTAATGCTAATAAAACTGTCGATCTTTCAATATCTTTTATAAACAATGTTAAGGCAGTCTTTCTCTATATTAATACACAGCAGGTATTAAAGTTTTTATTTATAGCGGCAATAATTTTGAATACAATAATGTACCCGATGTTATATCTTGTAATCAATTTTATTACATACAACATCCTTGGCTTGACGGAATATCATCTTTCGGCAATACAATCAGCAATAGCGGTAGGAACCATTCTTGGTGCAATTTTTATTATTACTAGAAGAACAACTGCTACAATAATGAAAAAGTTTTTTCTATTGTTGAAGATTCAGTCGGTACTGATTGCATTATGGTTTTTTCCGAAACTTACCTTTTTTAATGATGACGCCCAAAATATAATTGCGGCAGTTTATGTAGTACTGGTGTTGCTTTATACAATGTTTAATACGATACAAAATATTCCTTTAATTACACACTTTCAATTAAGTGTCCCAGATAATCTGCGGGGACGCTTATTTGGCGTTTTTCTGACAGCCCAGAATATCTCGATTCCAATAGGAATGTGGATATACGGATTATTGTTAGAAAGAGTTAATTGGGTATTTATCCCGATATTTTCTGGTATTATTGTCTTTGTGATTTCTACCTTTAGTGAAAAAAATAAGTACTATAAAGAATTTGTTAATAATCTGTAACTGAGGAGCCCAACAAGGAGGTATGCATATGATAAGTAAACAGGCAAAGGAAATTAAAAAGAATTTATTTCTAAATATGAATCATGACTATTATTTAAACACAGATATTTCAGTACAACGAAGTGATTGGGAAGATTCCGTAGCGGATGCAAAATTACCGGAGGGAACTAATATCGAAGTTATTTCTGACAGGACAGTTAAAGGTGAGCTGGTTTCCAGCCAACACTCTGATAAGCAGCATATTATTCTTTATTTTCATGGCGGAGGATTTACACAGGGCTCTTCCGTTACTCACAGAAAACTGGCTTCGTATATTGTATATATTACCAATATACCGGTTTTAGTTCATGATTATCCCCTTGCGCCGGAGCATCCATATCCGGAGGCACTAGATTATTCGGAACAAGTATATTTTTGGCTGATTGAAAAAGGTTATCAGGCAGAGCAGATTATTTTTGGCGGGGATTCGTCGGGCTGTGCGCTGGCCTTGTCTTTAATACTAAAACTAAAAAGTAGAGAGCAGTTGCTTCCCAAAGGAATATTTCTCTTTTCGCCGATGCTGGATCTTACACTAGCTGGGGAGACGATGAAAACATTAAAAGAAGCCGATCCTTGTGTCTTTATAGAAGATCTCAGGATGTCAGTTGACCACTACTGCAAGGGCGAATCACAGGATCATCCTTTCATTAATCCTCTGTATGGAAATTATGATGGGTTTCCAGATCTTTTTATCCAAGTAGGAAGCAGTGAAATACTTCTGGATGATGCAGTACGACTAAAGGATAAGGCTAAATCTGCCAAAGTAAGTGTTTCTCTGGAGATTTGGGATGAGATGTGGCATGTATTTCAGGGATGGATAGGAGAAGTGCCGGAAGCAGAGCAGGCATTAGAGAGAGTAAGTTTATTTTTAAAGAAAATTTTAGATAATTAAACTATTATATTATTTAAAAATAGGGTAATAGCAAATGAAAAATAATAATATTGAAACATTGATAGATTTGATTGAATACTGGGCAAAGAAAAAACCGGAAGAGGTGCTTTATACCTTTTTGAGCAATACTAAGGACAAAGGAAGTTCACTGACTTATTCAGAACTTAGGCATAAATCAATGAGACTTGCCGGATATATACAAAGTATAATTGTTGATCCCCCGGCAAGAGCCTTGCTTTTAATTTCACCAGGACTGGAATATATAGTAGCGTTCTTTGGATGTCTTTATGCCGGGGTAACACCAGTGCCGCTTTACCCTCCCCAGATGAATACCTCTTTACAACGTTTGGATGCCGTTATTTTAGATTCTATGGCTGAAATAATAATTGCGGACAGTGCATCTCAAAAAGCAATTGAAGAGTATAAGGGATCATTGATTCAGCTAAAAAAAGCACATTTGGTTATCATTGATCAGCTCGACTATCTTACGGCAGAACCATTTAAAGCAGTTCACGTCAAAGATACGGATCCTGCATTTTTGCAATATACATCCGGTTCCACATCAAGCCCTAAAGGGGTTATTCTGACCCATAAAAACCTGATACATAACTCAGAGCATATTTACATTTGTTTTGGCCATAGTGAGAATAGTAAGGGGGTTATTTGGCTTCCGCCTTATCATGATATGGGACTAATCGGAGGTATCTTACAGCCGCTGTATGGAGGATTCCCGGTTGTTCTTATGTCACCAAAGACATTTATAGGAAACCCTATGTTTTGGCTGGAAGCAATATCAAAATACAGGGCGACGACAAGCGGCGGAAATAATTTTGCTTATGACCTTTGCTTGCAGAGGGTAACTGAATCCATTATTGAAAAGCTAGATTTAAGCTCATGGACAACAGCATTTAATGGGGCGGAACCGGTTCGGGTAGAGACGATAAAGCAATTTTCAAAAGTATTTGCGTCATCAGGATTCAATTCATCAGCTTTTTATCCCTGTTATGGTCTTGCGGAAGCTACTTTGATTGTTTCAGGAAGAAAGCGTTCTGATCCGGTCAATATTCATCATATTGATAAAGAGCAATTAGAATACTCAAAAGTTGTGAGCAATAAAGAAAATGGGCGAGCGTATGTCAGTAACGGCGTTTCTTTATATGATCAAGAAATTTTTATTGTTGACCCAGAAACGCAAAAACTTTGTGATCAGGATAAGATCGGGGAAATATGGGTTAAGGGAGCTAGTGTAGCGCAGGGATATTGGAAAAAGGAAGAGTTGACACAGACAACATTCCACAGTTTTATCAAGGACACGGGCGTGGGACCTTGCATGAGAACAGGCGATTTGGGATATTTTTATAGGAACGAACTGTATATTACAGGACGTCTGAAAGATTTGATTATCATAAGAGGACGAAATTATTACGCAAATGATATAGAAGCAGTTGTCAGAAAAGCGCATCCCTCATTATCATTGTATCCTAGCGCGGTCTTTTCGGTTGAAAAAAACGGAGAAGAAAAACTGATTGTCACACAAGAAGTAAAGAATAAGAGTAATCAAGATTGGAGCGAAATTATTGATCTTATCAGGAAAGATATTATGGAAGAATTTCAAGTCCGTCCTTATGATATCGTATTAATACCTAGAAAATCCATTGTAAAGACATCCAGCGGTAAAATCAGTCGCGTATTCAGCAAAAAGGCTTACTTGGAAAATCGTATGATAATTATCGCGAGGGAAATTTCCGAAAATTTAGGACATAAAACGAACAGTTCAAAAATAGAGAAAATAACAGAACGAGCATCTATTATAAAGGCTATAGACAATAGTGCGATGAGTGCGGAAGAAAAGAAAAGTATTGTTGCAGTGTATGTGGAAGAAATTGCCGCCAGTATACTAAATATCCCTAAAGAACACATAGATATAAGCCACCCGCTTCTTCATTATGGCCTTGATTCAATGCAGGCAGTAGAATTACAGCACAAGGTGGAAACAGATTTTAACGTCACACTTACACTACATAGTATTTTGGCGGGCAGCAGTATCAATCATATTGCCGAAGAGATTGTTTCAAGTAAAACGACAGATGTTCCAGTTCTCGTTATGGAAGGAAATGCCAGTACCATGCCTTTATCTTATGGACAACAGGGTTTGATGTATCTTCAAAGGTTGGTGCCACATAATTCAGCATACAATTTGTTTTATGCCGTCAATCTTTTGCAGTATGCCGAACCAAATATATTAAAAACAACGTTTCAGCTTCTTACAGAGCGGCATGCATTACTACGGGCTTCATTTGTTTTGCAGAATGGAAAGACAGTCCAGTCTATTGCGGATAAGACGGAGCCCGATTTTGAATTATTGGATGTTTCCGAATTTACAAAAGATGAATTGGATCACAAGATAGAAGAAGATGCGCATAAAGCTTTTGATTTAAGTAATGATATATTATTTCGTATTCGTTTATACGAGGGATTTGAAAAAAAGCAGATATTATTATTGGTAATTCATCATATTATAGCGGATTTTTGGAGTTTTTCCGTACTTTTCCATGATATAGCTAGTATTTATACTAGACTTGTAAAAGATAAGCTTCCGGAATTGTCCATGCAAAAATATCATTACCACCATTATATAGAAGAACAAATAAGATATTATTCTTCTGACAAAGGCCGGGAGGATCTTGATTTTTGGAAAAAAGAATTAAAGAGCCCGCTACCTGTAACAGAACTTCCCCATGATAATGCAAGAACATCGATACAGAGCTTTGAAGGGGCAACTGTAAATTTTGTGATTGAACCGCAAATATATGATGAAGTTCAAAAAATATCCCGTAATATAGGGGTAACAATGTATATGACCCTTCTGGCATCTTTTTATATCTTTTTATACCGTATGACAGGACAACAGGATCTCATTATAGGAACACCGACATTAGGACGGCAAAAAACGGAGTATTCAGAAACCGTCGGTTATTTTGTTAATCCGGTTGCGATTAGGACTGAACTAGATAAAAACGAGGGTTTTATAGATACAGTTAAGAGAGTAGGTGGAAAAGTTATTCAAGTATTGGAAAGAAAGTCATTTCCATTCCCTCTTTTGAGAGAGCATCTGGATATATCAAATATGCCGAATATTCCAACTATATTTCAAGTAATGTTCTCCTATCAGCAAATACCTAAAAAGAATGGGATTGATCTGGTTCCTTTTGCATTGAACCAGTCGGACACAAAGATTGTAGCAGGATCATTGGAAGTAGAATTATGGCAGGGGAAAAATCATACAGCTCAATTTGATCTTAACCTACAGATGGGAAAATCGGAAGGACGGTTACTTGCATTTTTTCAGTATAATACCAAGCTGTTCCGGAATGATACGATAGAGCGGATGATTGTTAATTTTAAATGTCTTTTAGAAGAGTTGACAAAATCTCCAGATTTGCCGTTACGTCAAATAAGGGGGATATCCATGCCGGAATATCAAAAGGTAGTATATGATTGGAACCAGACAGAAAAACTACTGCCGGAAGATGTGACAATTCCGGTATTGTTTGAGAAACAAGTAGAGTTACACAGGAACAGGGAAGCAGTTATTTTCAATAATAACTATTATACATACGGGGAATTGAATGACAAAGTTAATCGCTGGGCACATTATTTAAAGACTTTGGGAGTTGGTATAGAAACACCAGTAGGAATAATGTTACATCGCTCCGAAAATTTAATTATTATCCTTCTTGCTGTCATGAAAGCCGGGGGTGCTTATGTTACTTTAAATCCTTCATTTCCGAAAAATCGCATTGAATTGATATTGAACGATTTTCAAGGAAAAATGATAATTACTCAAGAGCAATATATACATATATTTAAAGATTATACAGGAATACTGATAGACGCTGAAAAAGCGGATGTTTCTTCATATTCAGTGCATAATCCAGAGACGGCAGGCAACGGAAGCAATCTTGCCTATATACTTTATACATCGGGCACGACCGGTAAACCCAAAGGAGTCATGATTGAACAAAAAAATATAATTAATTTTATGATCGGTATGGATGACATTATTGGCGTCTATGATGTTACAACCGTAACAGGCTTAAATAATATTGCATTTGATATGTCTACAGTTGATTTATGGTGGAGCCTCACAAGAGGGTATAAAACATTATTTTTTTCCGAACACTCTGTTCTGGATGATAACGGAAAGGATTTTTTTGTGCAGGCTGAACGGCATAAACCAGAAATTTTAAATTGCACACCGACTCTTTTAAGGCATATTCTGAAGGCAAAAGACAGTTTGATTAAGCTGAAATCTGTACACAGTTTTATTTTAGGGGGAGAAATGCTTTCAATTGAACTGGTACGCAAAATAAAGTACAATTCCGATGCCCGCATTCTAAACGTGTGCGGGCCAACTGAAACAACAGTTTACTCTGCCTATTACGAAGCAGATATTAATGATAGGAGCTACATACCGATAGGGAGACCCATTGCTAATAATAGGATTTATATATTGGATGAAGAATTAAGGCCATGTCCGATCGGTGTGAAAGGTGAATTATATATTGGAGGAGCTGGGTTGTTCAGAGGTTATTTTAACCGCCCTGACTTAACAAGCAAGGCGCTTATTTATCATCAATTTCTAGGTATGGACAAGGAACGTTTATATAAAACAGGGGATATCGGCTTCTTTCTTGCAGATGGAGCAATAGTGTTGACGGGAAGAAATGATTTTCAGATTAAAATCAGAGGACATCGGATAGAACTGGGTGATATAGAGTCTTATGTACTGAAGCATGAGGCAATAAAGGACTGTGTCGTAACGGCATATGATGTAGGATCTAAAGAGATGAGATTGGTTGCATATATCATCGTGCAGGCAGAACACAGTACTCCCTCGGTAACCGAACTTCGCAAATTCTTATCGAGTGACTTGCCGGAGTATATGCTCCCTTCTTTTATAGTTAAAGTAGAACAGATACCATGGACCTTGAACGGTAAATTAGATTATGAATTACTTCCGCCGCCCGTGCTCAACACAAAAACAGACACTTTTGTAAAACCGCAAGGTCATTATGAAGAACAGATTGAGCAAATTTGGCAAACAGTTCTTAATAGAAATAAAATCGGGTTATATGATAATTTTTTTGATCTTGGGGGTCATTCGCTTCTTTTGCCTGAATTGCAGGACATGATCAATCAACAATTTAATATTGACATAGCAATTCACATTTTTTTTGAATATACGACAATTTATGATTTGGCTCGGTATATAGCTGAAATCGGAAAAGATGAGAAGCCAGAAGGTGTGAATCAGAGTTTAAACAGGAGCATAAAACAGCGGGAAGCCAGACAACGCCGAATCAGGCCAATAACGAGTGAAAAAGGTGATTAAGATGCCATACAGTAGTAATGATTATGATATTGCCATTATAGGTATGTCGGGACGGTTTCCAGAAGCCCCTGATTTGGACACGTTTTGGCAGAACTTAAAAGACGGAAAAGAATCAGTTCGCTTTTACAGTGAGGAAGAACTAGATAGCATGGGTGTGCCAAGTGAAAATCTTAAAAACCCTGATTTTATAAAAGCAGCATCAATACTGGAGGATATTGACTGTTTTGATGCGGCTTTTTTTGGATATTCCCCCAAAGAAGCAAAATTGTTGGATCCACAGCAAAGGATTTTTTTAGAATGTGCGTGGCATGCCTTAGAAAATGGCGGCTATGCATCTGAGCGCAATGTAGGGTTGATCGGAGTCTTTGGAAGTTCTTCTCTAAATACTTATTTACTCTATAACTTAATAATTAATGATTCTTATAAGGAGAATGATTTTGAAATTATGATTGGCAATGATAAAAACTTTTTAAGTACAAAAGTTGCTTATCATATGAATTTGAAAGGACCGGCAGTGGATATTCAGACGGCATGCTCAAGTTCCCTTTCAGCTATCCACTATGCGTGTAATGCGTTGCTGAATTACGAATGTGATATGTCTCTGGCAGGAGGGGTATCGGTCTATGTTCCTCAGCGTACCGGTTACATATATAAAAAGGGAAACATCATGTCATCTGACGGAAAATGCCGAGCTTTTGACAAGGCTGGAAACGGCACGGTATTTGGAAATGGTGTGGGAGTCATATTATTGAAGCGAATGAGTGAAGCACTGAAAGATAATGACACCATTCATGCAGTCATAAAAAGTTCTTCTACTAACAACGATGGATCTCAAAAAATCGGATATGCGGCTCCAAGCATAGAGGGACAAGTGGAATTAGTAACAAGAACATTGGCATTGGCAGATATCCCCCCAAAAACGATAAGCTATGTGGAGGCACACGGAACCGGAACGGAGTATGGTGATCCTGTTGAGGTGGCGGCACTTACAAAAGCCTTTAATGCTTTGGAAGATAATACAGGATATAAACAATATTGTGCCATAGGTTCGGTGAAAAATAATATTGGACATCTAGATGCTGCCTCTGGCGTTGCCGGAGTTATAAAAACTGTCCTAGCGCTAAAAAATAAACAGCTTCCCCCTCTGATCAATTTCGAGCAGCCTAATCCTAAAATTGATTTTATAAAATCACCTTTTTATGTGAATACCAGACTTAAAGAATGGAGTAATAGGGAAAATCCTCGTAGGGCAGGGGTGAACTCCTTAGGAATTGGGGGAACTAATGTGTTTTTGATATTGGAAGAAGCCCCCGAATTACCGGTATCGATGCAAAAACAGGAGAATAACCAAAACCGGATTTTGATTTTATCGGGAAGAAGCGGACAGGCAAGAAAAAGAAATAGAGAGGCTCTTCAAAATTATTTATCTAAAAATCCAGAAAATTCACTGGACGACATAGTATTTACTATGCATGCAGGACGTAATCTATTTCCATACCGGCAATTTCTGATTTGCAAAGACAGACAAGAATTGGCAGAAAAGTTATCGAGTAAAAATGTTGATGAAAGCCATGAAATTTATTGTGATAAGAAAAATCGTCCGGCAATTTTTTTGTATCCCGATTTGATACAAAACCGTTGGTTCATGGGAAGGCAATTGTATAGGGAAGAGGTGAATTTTAAAGAATTAATAAATGATAGTTCAGAAAAAATCTTTCAGATTACCGGTTTTGCTGTCAAAAAGTTCTATAATAATGATATAGAACAGATTGGTAATAATTTAAATAAATTGCTGATGAAGCTTTCATTGGAATATGCACTTTCGGAAATGCTGGAAATAAAGGGCATTAAACCATACGCCATGGCTGGAAAAGGAACAGGTGTATTTTCCATGGCCTTTACCGCAGGTGTCATGGGCTTAGATACTGTTATAGATTGCTTACAAGTTTTAAGTAAAGTCATGGGGGAATACGAAATAAACGATTTGTCAAAACTCCACTTGATTCCATCGGAAAGGCAGTGTCAGATAGCCGCTCTTTTAATAGAAATAATGAATAAAAAGCAATTCCATAAGCCGAGAGTTCCGCTTATGGATAGTCTAACCGGAGCTTTGATTTTCCAGGAAAGATATCCGGATAGGGATTATTGGATACGCCTCCTATTTAGTGAACCTTTGGAAAAAAAAGCGTCGGAACTGCTCACAAAGAATGAAACGGATCTTTTTTTAATCATGGGAGCAAAAGGAGATAAAGAAAAAGATAAAAAAAACGCTAATGAGCATGAGAAAAGGTTATTTTATCTTCTCACAAATGTCCAAGAAGATGAGGGCAGACATCTTGCCGCTATGCTGGGGGCATACATATGTAATGGTGGAAAAGTGGACGTGGATGATTTTTATCGGGAGGTCAGACCAAAGAGAGTGTCTTTGCCCGGCTACTGTTTTGAGAAGGAGACTTATTGGGTTGAGCCGGACAATAAGCAAGTGAAAGCAGAGCAGGATAAGATTAATAAATATGAAGATATTTCTAACTGGACGTACATGCAGTCATGGAAAAGGACTTCCTTGCCTGTACCAGAGGCTGCAAAGGAAACAAAAACATGGTTATTGTTTGGGCAAGAAGAAAAGTATACACTAGAGTTGTCCATAGTTTTAAAAAAAACCGGGCAAAAAGTAATCATATCGCCTCTCAATAATATACATTTTAGCAGATTATTTGACGAATTAAGGAACAGGGGCGAGATGCCTCAGCAGATTATTTATTTATGGACTGGGAATAGGGCGGGAGATTTTGAAGAAAGTCAAGATAGGCTTAATACTTTTATTAAAATGGTTCAGTCATGGGATGAAATTTCAGAAGGAACCCCGCTCTCACTATGGATTATTGGAACAGATATATATAAAGCGGAACATACGGATAAGGTAAACCCTTATGGAAGCTATTATCTTGGATTATCCAAAGTAATCCCGCAAGAGTATCCTTACATATTAGTACGCACAGTTGACATGTGGAAATGGGATATTGGCAGTATACCGTTATTGATATCAGAATTATTGTCAGAAATGCCTGATAGGGAAATATCTTATCGAGGCAGATTAAGATATACAAAGGAATGGATAAATTATCCGATTAGGCCGACTGCAGAAGCTATTTATACCTTTCGGGAGCAAGGAACATATATGATTTTGGGCGGGACTGGTAAAATTGGAATGATTTTGGCCGGTTATCTTGTCACTGCTTTTAAGGCAAAAGTCATGCTTGTCAGCCGAAATAACAGTCGCTTAAATCAGGAGCAGAATCGAAAGATCCAGGAAATGGAGCAAGCCGGGGGAATTGTTAAGATTTTTAAGGCAGATATTGGAATAAGAGAACAATTGGAAGCCGCTACCAAAGATACCATTGCAGAGTTTGGAAAAATAGATGGCATTATCCACTGTGCGGGAATAGTCGGCAGCAGTGCAGTCAAAAGAATTGCGGAATATGAGATAGAGGTAAGAGAGCCACAGTTTAACGCTAAAATAAACGGAAGTCTTCTATTGCCAGATATAGTAAAGAAATATAATCCCGATTTTGTCTTACTTATCTCTTCTATTGCTTCTGTATTGGGAGGTGAGGGGTTATTGGCATATACGGTTTCCAATCTGTTTTTAGATAATTTGGTATATAGTGATATGGTCACCAGTAAAGAGGATAGCACCAGATGGATTACGATGAATCTGGATTGGATTTCTACAGAGGGGCAAATCAATATAGCCGGTCAAATGGGTCAATATGCGATCAAGCCAAATGAACTTATAGATGTCTTTGAACGTGTTGTTACCGGTTCGAGGGAAAATCAAGTGGTTATCTCTACCGGAGATTTACCCAGAAGGTTAAAAGAGGTATATCAAGAAACAGATAGGAAGAAGATCCGGGAAAAAAGTAATAAATTAAAACCTAGGCCCGTTATGTCAGTTGCTTATGTAAAACCGTACCGGGAGACCGAAAAGCGGATATGTAAAATATGGAGTAAAGAATTAGAAATTGATAGAATAGGGCGCAATGATAACTTCTTTGAATTAGGAGGTAATTCCCTGATTGCTATCCATGTTATCAGTCAGGTTAAAAAAGAGTTTAAAGTGGATATTTCAACGGCCAGTCTTTACGAAAAAATAACCCCCGCTCTTTTAGCCACTGAGATAGAGGCTGTCAATAAGGATCTGAATGAAATACAGGAAAAAGAAACATATAATAATGAGGATGATACTTATGAGGTCAGAAAGAAGTTATTATTAAACCAAAGAAAAAAGCGAGGACTGTAAGAAGGAGGCGACCTATGGAAAGCAATGATATACTAATGAGCAGTGATATTGCGGTAATCGGTATGGACTGCCGGTTTCCTGGTGCAAATAATGTACAGGAATATTGGGAAAACTTAGTTAATGGAAAAGAAAACATCTTATTTTTGACGAAAGAAGAGATAGAAAAAAACCACCTGGATGGCAACTGTGATCCAGAGCATCCAGATTATGTGCGGGCTGCCGCATATATAGAAGGAGAGGATCTTTTTGATGAGCAGTTTTTTGGTTACAGTCCGCGCGAAGCCAAGTTAATGGATCCGCAACAACGTATTTTTCTTGAATGTTCTTGGAATGCATTGGAGTCGGCAGGATATGATCCGTATAAGTATGAATTGCCAATCGGAGTATTTGCCGGTTCCAGAACTAATACATATATTTACAATCTTTTATCAAATAGAGAAGCAGTGGGACAGGCTACCCAGTTTGACATCGCCACACAAAATGATTTTTCTTGTCTCAGTACCCGGGTGGCTTATAAACTTAATCTAACTGGTCCGGCCTATTCCATACATACGGCCTGCTCGACAGGTCTTTCGGTTTTGCATCTGGCGTGCCAGAGCTTGCTTACAGGAGAATGTAACATGGCGGTGGCAGGCGGTGTTGCAATTAATAATCCTCAAAAAACAGGTTATTTGTATCAGACGGAAAGTATTTTGTCACCTGATGGGCACTGTATTGCTTTTGATGAAAAATCTCAAGGCACCGTATTCGGCAGCGGCATTGGTGTAGTAGTCCTAAAAATGTTAGAAAATGCCATCTGTGATGGAGATATTATTCATGCGGTCATAAAAGGATCGGCTTCTAACAATGACGGAAAACGAAAGGCAAACTATACCGCTCCTTCTGCTGATGGTCAGGCAAAAGTAATTAAAGATGCCGTTATGATGTCCAACGTTGATCCTTCAACTATTACAATGCTCGAAGCTCATGGAACAGGTACCAATTTGGGGGATCCTATTGAAGTCAGGGCATTGACAAGGGTATATAGACAGTTTACTGATCGGACAGGGTATTGCGCCCTTGGTTCAGTTAAAACTAATTTAGGACATTTGGATGCTGCGGCAGGAATGGCGGGACTAATAAAAGTCATTTTATCTTTAAAAAACAAAATGATTCCCCCTACCTTACATTACACAAAGCAAAATCCTGATATCAAATTTGAAGAAACACCTTTTTATGTAAATACAAAATTGCAAGAATGGAAGTCTGGTGGGTCGCTAAGGCGTGCCGGAGTCAGTGCATTTGGAATTGGCGGCACAAATGTTCATGTAATTTTAGAAGAAGCACCGGCAATAAGTCGCACGAGTACGGAGGAGATACCAAGATTATTATTATTTTCAGCTAAAACAAAAAAAGCTTTAAAAAGCAGTATGGAAAATATAAAAAATTATCTAAGGGAAAATCAAGATAGTGATTTAGGTGACGTTGCATTTACACTTGCAAACAGATGCACTGATTTTACAAGTAGGTTTGCCGTCAGTTGCGCTTCTGTAGATGAAGCTATTTTAAATATAGAGAAAGGGCGTCAGTCAATAGAATATGATGAAAAAGGTGCCGATGATATAAAACAGTTATTTTTATTATATCTTCCTGCTACTTATGCTAATCGGGAAGCTTTTCTTAAATTATATGATGAAAAAAAGTTGTTTCGAGACAAAGTTGACGATTGTTGTAATTCATTGGCTTCTTATATTGAAAATGTAATGGAAATACTTACGGATAAAGAAGAAGAGAGGGGATTTCGGCAAGATATATTTATTAATTTTATTGTGGAATATTCATTTTCATGGTATGCGGGAGAAATCGGCCTTGAGCCATCAGCACTTTGTGGAAGCGGCATTGGCATGATGGCAGCTTTATGTGCGGCAAGGGTATTTTCTGTCCATGAGGGGGGAGCCATTCTGAATGTTTATCATGAGGTGAGCAATCAGATGCCGATAACAGATGATAGAGCAAAAGGGGTTTTTCAGACGGCATTGCAAGACTATTTGGTGAATGTGGAAGTAAAAACTCCTTCTTTGCCGGTGTTAATATGGGATAAGGAGATCAAGCCGGAGAAATTAGACTGTTTCCATGCAGCCAGCTTGACAAATATGTTTTTTCCTTCTCAAATATCCATGGATGCACTTTACCGTTATTTAGAAACGGGGGAGGGAATATTTTTAACAATTAATGAAATGAACGGGCAGGACATGAGCTCAGATATTATACATCTAATTCCTCCAAACGACAGACTGCAGTTCTGCCATAACAGCATTATGAAAACAGCCGCCTGCCTATGGAAAAAAGGGATTGATATCAATTGGGCCAAATCTTTTGCGGGTGAAAAAAGAAGGCGCGTTACCCTTCCTAATTATCCTATGGACAAAAAAAGACATTGGATTGACGCAAAATTAAGTTCCGGAAACACTGATCAACAGTCTTTTGCCGCAAGGAGAATGTCGTTGGATCAGTGGTTTTATACACCGGATTTCAAAGGTTCAGTGTTCTTATCAGCAAGAGAAGGAACAGATGAAAGTAAAAAAACATGGCTGATATTAACAACATCGGATAATCATTTAAGTACTATATTTATGGATAAACTGAGAATGGCGGAACATATGGTGATCAGAGTGACATTAGCGGAAGATTATGATTATGTGGATGAATATGAATATAGACTTAATGCTGAACAAGAGGAGGAATATGATATTTTGTTTGATGATCTGAAAATAGCGGGACATATACCCGATCGGATTGTTAGTTTTTGGAGTATGTTGCCGTCAAAGGCAGGCAATACCTTTTATCACTTAATATCTATTGCAAGAGCATTGGAAGAAAACCATATCAATAAAAAAATAGAATTGATCTCATTCACAGTGAATCTATACCAGATAATTGGACAGTTTGAAGGACAGTCAGGGCAGGCAATGGCGATCGGTGCCGGACTTGCCGTTTCACAGGAGTATCCGGAATATACTTATCGTAATATAGATGTGGACTTAAAAGAATATCAAGCAGAAACAAAGCTGGTTGATAAAATTATAACTGATATCTGCAGTGAGGACAGGGAAACAATTGTCGCATATCGGTTTGGAAAGCGATGGGTTCCAAGTTATGCTAGATTACAGGTAGATCATCCACATCTGATGAAAGATAATTTACGTCATAAAGGAGTATATCTCATTACCGGAATTTTAGAAAGTGGCGGCAAGGAAATTGCTGATTATCTTATCAACCAATATGATGCAAATATTATTCTCCTGTACCCCAAAGGTGCAGAGGCAGAAAAGCGTATAGGCATAGATTATGATCCAAATAAAATCATTATAAAATCAATAGATTTTGCTTGCTTAGACAATCTAGAAAGTGCGATTAAAGAAGCGGAAGGGATATTTGGCACCATACACGGAGTGATCCATGCGGCGGAATTATCCGCAAGTTCTTTTATAAGAGAAAAAGAAAATAAGATTTATAAAGAATCTTTTGCGGTAAAAGTTAACGGAACAGTTAATCTCTTTTCTATTTTCAATCGGAAAAGTCTTGATTTTTTCCTTGTATTCTCCTCCATTAATTCTTTTTTCGGCGAATTGGGGCAAGCCCATATATGCGCAGGCAACTGTTTTCTGAATGCTTTTTCACAGGAGGTAGAAAGAAGCAAAAAAATACCTTTTACCGTGATAAACTGGGATACCAGATTAGAAGATATTAATAAAATAGCAAATAGTTTTGCAAGAATTGAATTTTCTGAAACAGTGAAAAACATTTTTGATCAGGAGCGTAATTATGGTATTACAGCCGGTGAAGTACTAGAGGCCTTCCTATGTGTGGTCAACTATGGAGAGTTGAGTCAGATAATTATTTCTCCAACTGATATCGGGCACAGGCTGGAACGATTAAATTACTTTATGAAAGAGTTAAAAGAAATGGAAAGGAATATAACATCTCCAAAGGCAATGAGAAGCCCAAGACCCTATATAAATGTAGATTATGTTGCTCCCCGTAATAAAGAGGAGGAGGAGATTGCTGAAATCATGGCGGATATTCTTGGAATAGATCAAATAGGGGTGCAGGATAATTTTTTTGAATTGGGAGGTCATTCTCTACTTGCAACTTATCTCGTTGGCAGATTAAAAGAGAAATGCGGTATCAAAGTGACAATAGATATGCTTTATAAAGAACCTACAATAGAAGGTATTATGAAAACAAAAGAAGAAAGTGTGTTTTCGGAGGATAGTAGAGAAGATATTTTGGATTTTCTTAAAGAGCTGTCAGATGAGGAGGCAGAGGCAGCCCTGATGGAATTAGAGACGAAAATATAAGTTGGAGAAATAACATGAATAATAAAACTATTATTAATATTATGATTCTAACATTGGGCTATACAGCAGATATTAGTGGCGGCGTTGCGACACATGTACAAGAATTGGCACATGCATTAAAAAATGAACAGAAGAAAGTAGTTGTCTTGGCCAATTCTCCGGGTGAAACTAAAATAGTAGAGGATGATGGCGTTGAGGTACACTATATTAGCGCAAGTGAAAAGACATTGTCTCAAAATGGTACATGGGCACAAGGAATACTAGGATTTAACGATGACTTGTTTGATTATGCGTTCAAGCTTGCTTCTACATCGAAACCAGATATAATTCATTATCATCACTGGTATACCTATAAGGCGGCGTGCCAGTTAAGAAAAAGTCTGGATATACCAATTATTGGAACTATTCATTATCTTACCTATCCCATTGAAAGTTGGTGGGGTCAGGAGCCAGACAAAGAAATCGGAGATAATGAGAAAGAATGGCTTACTAAGCAGGAAAGCCTTATATCTGTCAGTTATTCCATGAAACATGTAATAGAAGATTATTATCCTGAGGCAAAAAATAAAATAGAGGTTATTAGGACCAGTATTTCCATGGACAAGTTTTTACCTAAGCCACTGGCTGAAGAAAAAAGGAGCGCGCTTAGGAACAAACTTGTCAATAAACAGAAGAAACTGATCTTGTTTGCGGGACGAATCAACAGGCAAAAGGGAATCATTCCATTGCTAGATTCGGCAGCCAAAGTGACAGAAAAATACCCAGAAGTGCAATACATAATAGCGGGTCATTCAGATTCCCGAGATTATTATAAAACGGTAATGAATCATATTGGAAAGTATCCAGGCTTAAAAGAAAGATGCACCTTTTTAGGTCATGTTATGCGTGAACAGCTGACTTTGATTTATCAAACAGCAGATATTGCCGTATTTCCGTCACTGTATGAACCGCTAGGGCTTGTAGCATTGGAGGCCATGGCAACAGGATGTCCACCGATTGTAACAGCCGGCGGCGGTTTAGAGGAATCGGTACAGCACAATAAAACCGGGCTGGTGGTTCCGATAATTTCCGACAAAAAAACGGGAGAAATCATTGTTGATATTGAAAAACTTGCGCAGGCACAACTGATTCTTCTGACAGATGAAGAATTACGTAAAAAATTCAGTGAGGCGGGCAAATATTATGTAATGAAAGAATACAATTATCAGAAATCAACACTCTATCCGACAATACAGGCATATAAAAGAACCATTGCAGATTATTCAAAGGAGAAGTAGATGAACGATGATTATTTACAATTGACGGATACGAAAAAGAAACTGCTTGAATTGATGATCCAAAAAAGAAAGCAAAATGAAGAGAAAAAAACACAAGAGGAAATTGTCGGTAATGTTGAGATTACGCCGTCTCAGGCAGAAGAATTATGTATTTATAATCCAGACAGGCATATTTTTAATATTTCGATCTTGTTAGAAGTAAAAGTTAAAATAGAACGACAGGTATTAGAAAAACTTTTGGTTGCAATAATTAATCACCACGATGCCCTTAGGTTATGTACTATAAAAGAAAAAGAAGGATGGAAGCAGTCAATTGCCGCCCCTATAAAGGAGGCACCTTTGTCTTATTTTGACTTTTCACAGGAAGCGGCATACGACCATAAAGGACTGATAGAAGTACAAACAGCATTGTTGCAAAAGTCATTTGATCTTTCAAAAGGTCCGTTGCTGAAAGGAGCTTATTTTAATTTAGGTGAAGGAACGGCCGATCGACTGATGTTTATTTTACATCATTTTGGATGCGACCATTATTCTATTATAATATTATTGGAAGATGCATCCGCGGTTCTTAACCAATTAATGGCGGGAAAGCCGGTAAGACTACCGGCGAAAACAACCTCACTACAGACATGGGCAGCTCAGTTAAAAGCTTATTCTTTAACAGAAGATATTATACGGGAGTTGCCTTATTGGCTGAAAAAAGAGCGTAAAATGGTTTTGGCTTTACCAAAGGATTATGAGGACGGAATCAATGTGGGAAAAGATATGGTGGAGCATAGCCAAGTGTTGAATCGAGAAAAAGGCTCCTTTCCTTCAGCATCGTATCTTTTGAAAAAAAATCTGCGGATTCAGGATATTATTATTGCTTCAGGAGCTATGGCTCTTATGATGTGGACAGGGGGTAATAAAGCTCATATAGCATTGTGTCATTACGGAAGAAACCATATCTTTCCTGATATAGATATTACTCGAACGGTTGGTTTTTTTAGTTACCAGTTTCCACTGTTTTTAGACTTGGAAGGGTGTAATACACCCAATGAAATCTTATGGACAGTAAAAAAACAAATCGACAATATTCCATATGAAGGGCTAAATTACGGTATATTAAAACACCTATCGAAACCAAGTATACGTGATAAATTTAATGACTTTCCGACACCGGAGCTTTATTTAAATATAAGAACCGTAAGTTCTTCGTTAAAGCTTGCCGGTTTTGAACTTGCGGAAGAAAAAATGGGATCTGCTCACAGCCAGACTATTATCAGACCTCATTATATTTATTTAAATGTTGATATTAATATTGATACAATAGTATTTTACTGTCAATACAATAAAAACATACATAAAGACGAAAGTATTTGCCACTTTATAGATGATTATATAAATAATGTTATTATTTTAGGAGGAAACGTATGAAATTAAAAAATAAATTCTTGTTGGGTAGTTTCTTAATAATCTTTATAATTATACTTTTGATATTTACCATAGCAATGTGGGTAATACGCTCGCCCTTTCCCACAGTAGAGGGAAGTATTGAAATACCGGGAATAAAGGAAGAAGTCAGCATATATAGAGATAACTATGGCATTTCACATATTTATGCAAATAACAAAGAGGATATGCTTTTTGCCCAAGGATATGTGCATGGCCAAGATCGTTTTTGGCAGATGGAATGTGCTCGACGGTTGGCAGCTGGGCAATTAGCAGCAGTAGTAGGAGAGTCTGCACTTGAAAGTGATATTTATATGAGGACGGTCGGTCTCAACAGACGTGCAGAAGAAATGATGCAGTATTATCTAAAAAGTGAACCTCAGATCATTGAAGATCTCCAATTTTATATTGCAGGTATCAATGCCTATCTGAAGGAAAATAAAACATCCATTTCTCTGGATCAGCATGTATTTAACTTGGTAGGCACTTGGGATGTAGAGGAGTGGACAATTAAGGACAGTGTTTTATACTCATTGTATATATCATGGCTTTTTGGAACTTCATGGGATAGTGAGCAAAATACATCTATATTACAAAATAAGTTAGACCCTGATATATTTGATGTTCTCGTGCCTGATTATCCCCACAACCGTCCTTTTGTAACAGATCAGGAGGGATATCAGCCGGGGCAAGAGATGGAGCCATTGAGGTCATTTTTAGCGGATCCATTTGATAAAACAGTGAACCAGGCATATGCTGTCAAGGCTGTTATGCAGACGGAACTTACCAGACCACTTAGTCCCAATGGCAGTAATGCATGGGTAATCAGTGGAGAATACACCGATAATGGTTTACCTATTCTGGCAAATGACGCACATTTATGGGTGTCAATGCCTTCTAATTGGTATATGATGAGCTTGCATTGTCCTGAGTATGATGTGATAGGATATTCATTTCCGGGAAGCCCGGGAATCATTATTGGAAGAAATAAGACGGTGTCATGGGGGATCACCAATTCAATGGTTGATGTTCAAGACTTGTTTCGATTGCGTGTAAACGAAGATAACCCCGGACAATATGATTTTAACGGCGAGTGGTTAAACTTCATCATAAACAGAGAAGTCATAAAAGTATCAGGCGGAGAAGATTATGTACTTGAAGTAAAGCAATCTCACTATGGGCCAGTCATATCGGAGGATTCTGGCTATGACGGCGAAGTGCTGACTTTGCGGTGGGAAGGATATGAGAAGAACACCAGAATATTTAAAGCAATTATGAATATGAATAAGGCGGCTGATTGTGAAGAATTCAGGAATGCAATAAGTGAATGGGATTCTCCTTCTATCTGTTTTCTGTTTGCCGATGTAAATAATAATATAGCAATGCAGCTGACGGGTAATATACCAAAGCGAAATTATGAAACAACAAGAATTCCCCTTCCCGGATGGACTAATGATTACGAGTGGACAGGCTGGTACGATTTTGAAGAGCTTCCGTCACAATGGAATCCGGAAAAAGGATACATCGTTTCAGCTAATAATCAATATAATGAGGAAAATATACCTTGTCAATTCTTAACTATTCCAGGAAACAGGGCACAGCGTGCGTCTGATATGATAAAAGAAAAGATTGTATCAGGAGTAAAAATAACCGCTGATTATTGTTTAGAAATGCAGACGGATACCTATTCTTTATTTGCTAATGACTATGTTTCATTGTTTCGTAATTTATATTCAGAGGACGAAGAATTGAATATAATCATCAGATTATTATCAAGCTGGGATTGCAGGATGGAGGAAAACAGTAGAGAAGCCGCAGTTTTTGCCATGTTTACGAATGCACTTGTATATAATATTTACCATGATGAATTATCGGAAGCCGAATATGAGTTATATAAGAATAATTATAACCTGCCAATTTACCTCTCTCTGCAAAATCTGTCAAAAGAAGAATATCATACATTTTGGGATAATAAAGATACACCAGATGTGGAAACAAGGGATGATATCCTAGAAAAATCTTTATCTGACGCGGTTGAATATCTGGAAGGCACGCTTGGAAAAGAGTTTTCTGAATGGAAATGGGGGGATATACATAAAGTCAGTTTTACTTATGCACCCCTTGGCATGTCTGGAATCAAGCCCATTGAAAATTTTGTTAATCGCGGAGGATATTCTGTTGGCGGTGATCCTGCGACATTAAATAATTTTGATTGGCACTTTAATAATATTGGTAATGTCGGTATGCATCCGTCCATGAGGTGGATTACGGATTTAAGTAACATTGACAGCAATCAAGGTATATTGGCAATTGGACAAAGTGGGCATCCTTCACATAAAAATTATGACAATATGATACCTCTTTGGATTGGTGGTGATAATTTACCGTTGCCGCTTTCGGAGAACCAGATAAAAGTATATCCGTATCAGCTGATCCTGAAGGGGGAAAAAGGAGACTGAAATGAAGTTTATTATGACAAGCTTTGGATCATTAGGAGATATTATGCCGTTTATTGCTCTAGCAGTGAAGTTAAGAGAAAAAGGGCATGAAGCAGTTTTTGCCTTACCGGATTATTTGTGCCATATCTCTCAAAAATACGGTTTTGAAACGGTTAAGTTTGATCTGGATATTAGTGAAGAGGTATTTCGTTTTCAAATCTATTTGACAGAAGGGAGCCTTACTCAGGAAAGAATCAGGGAAAGAGATCTTTTATATGCAAAAATTGTCCCCCAGGTCATACAAAGATTACGGTCATTATGTCGTAAGGCAGATGTATTAGTCGGATTATATAATCTGCCCTTTTTATCGATTATACAAGAAAAGACAAAGATACCGCTTATCTCACTAAGAGTGGCATATCCAGGTTTTGAATCACTTTCAGTAAATTTACCGCAGATGGCAGTTCAAGAAGATGTAAAAAACAAAATAGATCATCTTATTTTAAATACATTTAGTCCTTTGTTATTGAAAGGATATTCGGAGATTTCAGGTAAAGAAAAGGTCACCGGCTTTTTCTATCTGGAAGAACAGTATAAACCAGAACCAGGACTGCTACGGTTTATCGAAAAAGGGGAACCATTAATAGTGTTTACTTTAGGCAGCACAATACATAACGATCCTGATAAATTATCCAACATGTTTGTAGAAGTGGTCACTCATCTGAAATGCCGAGGGGTGATTCATAGTGGCTGGAGCCAAATTGGAAAAAATATTGATAAGAGAGATAATATTTATGTTTGCGATTATGTTCCTTTTAGGTGGCTTTTTTCAAAAGCCACCTGTATTGTTCATCATGGAGGAGCAGGTACAACTGCAGCCTCTCTTTATGCCGGTAAACCAGCAATTGTTATTCCTCATAACAATGATCAATTTCAAATAGCTAATAATTTGTCAGATCTTCTTTGTGTAGGTAGGATAATACCATATAAAGATTTGACATATTTGAATATAACAGAGGCATTGTCAGAAGTGTTGGTTAAAGATTCATATCAAAGAGCAGCAGAGAAAATCAGCAAAAAAATAAAAGCCGAAGATGGCACAGAAACAGCGTATCAGTTTATAAAAGAGTTTTTAGATTTGCATGATATATAGACTCCGGACAGCAAGATAGCAAGCGGTCAGACGGAACAGCTCTGCCGGTTTTATGGATAAAGCAAAGCACGTTCCTGTCCGAAAAGCGCGTACGTAAAAAGAATAAAGTTTAAGCTGAGACACTTAAAAAACTTCCTCCATATTTAAAATACCTCTAGCAACAATCTTTCGATCATTCCTAAAGGCGCATAATCCCCGTATCTACGGGCTTTCATAAAACTCGAAGTGACAGGATTTGAACCTGCGACCTCTGCGTCCAAAAGTGAAAGGAACCTAAAGGTAGCAAAGATCATTAATAGCCTTATAAATCCCGTAAATTAAACGTTATTGCAAGCTTCACAGCTTGAATGTGCATTGTAAAAAACAACTTAGAAAAGCTAATTTAAGGTAACGTTATGGTAACGGGCAGATGTAATCTGTATTATCTTACATAAAAAATCAGACTATAGTTAAATGTGGGGAACAGACATGGCTAGCCATGATAATATTAATTAAAATTTTCCAACGCTTATTTGACATTAACCGCTTTGGCTACGGCCTTTCTATTTTTTCAGATAGAAAATAACCGTGGTTTATGCTAAAATGTTGAAGTGGGAAGTCGGATAAATAGGGTATATTCATAATATTTTATTTTTTAAAGAAAATAATGCAAAAATTACTATCAAAGAAATGCTCATGATAGGAGGGTTACCGAAATGACAACTCTAAATCAGCTTTTAATTGCGGAAGCAACCGAATATGAATTCAAGTCCGCTGTTGAAGCGAACAAGCCGCGTAGTTGGCTGAAGACAGTGAGTGCATTCGCCAATGGCATGGGCGGTAGCATATACTTTGGTGTGTCTGACGAGGGTGTTGCTATCGGATTGGATAATGCCCAGAAAGCCACCGAGCAGGTCAGCGAACTTATCAAGACAAGAATAGAACCTGCTATCAAAAATGTCGTGCTTGAACCGCTGAATGCCGATGGTAATGACATTCTCCGTGTTCAGATTTCCGGTGGAGCAAACACGCCCTATTACTATACGGGCGATGGCACAAAGATTGCCTACTACCGTATCGGGAACGAATCTGCCCAAGCACCCGCCGCTGTTCTAAATGAACTGCTCTTGAAGGGGCTTCACCAAACCTTTGACGCTCTTGAAACAAAGTATCGGTTTTCGGATTACAGCTATACTCTGTTCGAGGCGACCTATAAGCAAAAGACGGATTTTTCTGTTGATAGGCTAAAGGACTACCGTTCCTTTGGAATGTTGATGGGCGATGACACGCTGACCTATGTGGGCGCGCTTTTTGCTGACCAATGCCCGATTTACCAGTCACGGGTCTTCTGCACCCGTTGGAATGGACTGAAAAAGGGCGGGCTTTATGTTGACGCCCTAGATAATGACGAATTCCAAGGCAATGCTATCTCTTTGCTCATGGACACCCTGAAATTTGTGCGTCACAACTCGTCTGTTAAATGGAAAAAGACTGGAACAGGCAGAATTGAGATGCCTGACTATCCATCTGAAGCTGTTCACGAGGCTCTGGTTAATGCACTCGTCCATCGCGATTATATGATTCAGGGCAGTGAAATCCATGTGGATATGTACGATGACCGTCTTGAGATAGTTTCACCCGGCGGGATGCCTGACGGTAAACGGATTCAGGACTTAAATATCGATGATATTCCATCAATTCGTAGGAACCCAATTATCTGCGACCTTTTCAGCCGCTTAAAACTGATGGAGCGTCGCGGAAGCGGACTGCGTAAAATCATTGATCAGTACCCGGAAAATGCTGTACCTTCGTTCCGTTCCACGGAGCAATCTTTTGTCGTGACTTTAGCAAATTTGAATTATGCCAAATTATCTACGCCACATGGCGGTGAAATTGGCGTAGATAATGGCGATGAAATCAATGTAAACGCAAATTTGATCTTAAACGTCATCTCAGAAAATCCGAAAATCACTCAGAAAAGCATTGCAATTAAGACTGGCTTGTCTACGCGCACAGTCTCAAGGGAAATCAAAGAACTCCGTGACAATGGCATCATCCGCCGCGTCGGCTCAGATAGGTCTGGTTATTGGGAGATTGTATAGGAGATACATTGGAGAATAAGCCAATCAAACCAAAGCAATTTAAGTGTGCTTGTAAAAAAAATTATATTATGATGTTAAGTAAAAGAAGAATTATTTATATACAATGTCATATTATTTATTGAATAAGGAGGTATTATGAAAAGTACATATAATGATTTTAGAAAAGAGAATAGAATGTTATTGTTTGGACATGAAGATGCAGGAAAAGAAGATGATAACCGATTATCAGAATATTATTTTAAGACAAATCAATATGAAGATATATCATCAAGTCTCTCATTACAAGTTGTGGTTGGTGAAAAAGGAACTGGAAAATCAGCACTTTTAAAAATGGCTTTTTCAGAAGATTTAAACAATGATCTTACATCAGTTTGGTTACGCCTAGATGATTTATCTGAATTATATGGTGATATTTTAGAAGAAAATAATTTATACAAATTAAAAACGTTATGGAAAAGGGCGATTAGTAAAGTAGTTATTATGAAATTGGCATCTAGCGTAGCCATTTCTTCAGGTGAGGATTATGAAAAAGCATTACAATGGGCCTATCAAACGGGATATGCTAGTCGAGATTTTATTTCTCGCTCGTTAAAAATGTTGAAACCAATATACGAAAAATACATAGATCCAAGCATTGAATTAGATTCTGGCGAACGTGGAATTATGGAAAGAATGTTGAAAAGTAACCGTGTTCGATTATATTTAGATGATTTCGATTTAGATTGGAAGGGGAATAAAAATGATATAAACATGATAAAAAGCTTGCTATTATCCCTTAGTGATATGACTAGTGATATGGATAATTTTTCGGTACGGATTGCTTTACGAACGGATGTATATGATATGATTAGAACAGAGGAGTTTTCTGATAAATTTGAAACTTCATTAATCCGATGCAACTGGAATAATCAACAGATAATGTGTGCTTTAGCAAAGCGAATTAGCACATATTTTGAGCTTCCTTTTGATATTGACATAACAACTAATTCAAGGGCATTGCAATATAAAACATCTAAGTATTTTGATACTGTGTTCTGTGATAGATTTAGAGATACACATATTTGGAAAAATGCCCCTACATCTAGAGTCATATACTCTCTTATTAGACGCAAACCACGTGATATGGTAAAACTATGTCACAATGTTGCAGAACAAGCTTATAATAAAAAAATGGATATTATAGAGTCATCTTGTTTTATCAATGTACTGGAATCGTATTCGCAGGAGCGATTTAAAGATTTAATAAATGAGTATAAAAAGCAAGTTCCAAAACTTTCGGATTTACTTGTAAGAATGGCACCGACAAGAATATAGACTCATAGATTTTCAAAAAAGTCCTGAATAGAAGTATGATACAATTTAGAAAGTGCCAGTAAAACGCTGACACGGATACTATACTTGCCAAGTTCCATCTGTGATAAGATTTCTCGACTAATGTCCAGTCCTTGTGCTTGTAATTTTGCCGCAACCTTTTCTTGTGACAGTTTTGATTCTAATCGAAATTTCTTCAAATTACCACCAATTGATATATCTTGTTTGATTTTATAGGACATAATAATCCCTTTCTTTGGAATGAATAGATTCCATTTGATTATATAACAAATATATGATATTATTGGAACGTATACGTTCCATAATAATTTAATTTAAGTACAGAAAGGTGGTGGATTTGATAGCAGGATAAAGAAGTCGGCAGTATATTATTTAAAATGAATTGTTCTGTACATAGGAATTTTTATGGAATGTGAAATGAACATGGCACATTATTAACTCTTAATGACAGATAAAAAAAGGGGAAATGGCAAAGTGGTAAAAATTATTGAAATGCTTTATGATGGCAAAATTGACCCTAGTGGTTATGTTGGTTCAGATAATCCTGATTTACAAAAAATGATAAGAAAGAGTATTAATGAATGGAAAGTCTTTAGGCAAAACATGTCTGAAGAGGATGCAAAACGCTTTGACGATCTTGATGATTTAGATGTCAATTTGACATTTAAATATGCATATGAATACTTTAGTTATGGTTTTAAACTTGCCGTACGACTTATGTGCGAAGTTTTTGCAGACGATCGTATCTTTGAGGAGCAGTGTCAATTATCTCCTTCCACTTCACTCATGCAAGCGGCAAATGAAGAGTCTTAAATACAGTTGAGCGGAAATAGCAAAGGTGCAAAACAAGTATAAATGCAAATGATCAATAACGGACTTATTATAGCAAAGCAAAAGGGAGCAGCGTGGCGATTGTCACGCTGCTCCCTTTTACCAACCGTCTTCGGCGGGCATGAAGATGTAAAAACGAGTGTCGCTCGTTTTTTTAATAATCTTTCGCCCTAAAACCGAGTATCGTTCCGTTCCAATACCGTAAAGACTCCTATAACATAGATATAGATTCAAAAGTAATACAAAAGAATATGCGGTATCATGACAAATAAATAGGACACACATACACCTTGATTTTATCTTTTCTTTTTATTAGTGGAGCATCTATTTATCGCAAGAAATAACTGCCGAAAGACTAAATAAGTTTCAGTAAATTATCTTAATGGAGTGAGGAAAGCAATGTTAGAAGATTACAGTGATGTATTAAACATAGATGATTTGTGCGAGATTTTGCACATTAGCCGAAAATCAGCATATCGGTTTCTTAAGCAGGGTGAAATCCCTTATAAAAGAATTGGACGGGTCTACCGAATCCGCAAGTCGGTTTTGATTGATTTTTTCAATAAATAGTTTCTTCAATCGCCGGTCTATGGTAAAATCCTGTCTTTGACAGTTTAGAAAGCAATGAACCGCTGTAATGCTTTGTTTTCGGGCATTACAGCGGTTTTATTGATTTCATGTAGTATGGTAATT